>Ga0123335_1000167_pt1 | contig 104379 bp, 82 predicted proteins | sample BiotimSIPDNA_2_FD_89707 | JGI IMG/M metagenome (GOLD analysis project Ga0123335, IMG submission 89707) | Anaerobic biogas reactor microbial communites from Washington, USA - Biogas_R2 time_0 SIP DNA | ecosystem: Engineered > Bioreactor > Anaerobic > Unclassified | place: Washington, USA... | reverse complement strand
GTGCTGACTTGTTGTTGTTTCTATCAAAACAACCATGATGCTTCGTTGTTCAATTTACAAGGTGCAATCGGTTCCTGTGCTTACCCCCGCTGAGCCTCGCTCGCGGGTGACTCATCTATTATAACACATCCAACGCCGCTTGTCAAGCCTTTTTGGGGGTCACGTAAAGTTTTCGTTTCTCTGTTTCCATCTTAGTCAAAACCCATGTCGTCTCGACAGCGCTCGATTATAATACCACGGATTCTTTGTTTTGTCAAGAGGTATTTTGCGTTTTTTCGGAATTATTTTCAAAAGCGGGGATGCTCCTCACCGGAAGCACCCCCGCCGTATCATTCATATCTGTACCGAAGGAATCTCAGTCGCTTTCAATGAGTCCATATCCCCCGTCGTTGCGGCTGTAGACGACGCAGTAACGGTTTTCATCCTCGGCATTCTTGAACGCATAGAACGAGTGCCCCAGCAGATTCATCTGCAGGATGGCTTCCTCAACGGCCATGGGCTTGAGGGCGAAGCGTTTGCGGCGGACAACCTCGAAGGTCTCCTCCGGCTCAACCCATGACGCGGCGACCGGCTGCTCGAATGCGCCGCTTCTCAGGCGCTTCTCCAACCGTGTCTTATTCTTCCTGATCTGGCGCTCGATCAGATCTACTATCGAGTCGATCGCGGCATACACATCATTTGCCGTCTCCTGCGCCCGGAAATACATGTTTGCGCTTTTGACCGTCACCTCGACCGTATCGCGGCCCCTTTCGGTACGGTACGTTACCTGCGCCTCCGCATCGTTTTGGAAGAAACGGTCCAGCTTGCTCAGCTTCTTTCTGGTATACTCCTTCATCGCGTCGGAGACTTCCATCTTGCGGCCCGTAAATGCGAACTTCATGGTTCGTCAACTCCTTTTTGTTTTCGGTTGCGTTCCTCTTGGAGCCTGGTTTTATTATATCACAACCTGCTTGTTATTGCAAGTGTATATTTTGTTAATTTATATCAATTAATCTTTATCCGTTCATACTATGTTCAATATCTGTTTCTCATCATTGGTATATCTTCTTTATTCTCCTGATCGCACGGATTCATCCCGTTTCCGCAGAAAAAGAACGCGGAACGACGCATCCCACTGTGGGATAACAAACCGTTCCGCGTCCATTATATGCGCGGAGGAATGAATGGGCGACTGCCGTTCACCCTTACTGCGGATCTTCAGCTGTTGCCTTTTCGGCTGCTGCCTCTTCAGCTACTGTTTCTTCAGCTACTGTTTCTTCAGCTACTGCTTCTTCGGGCACAGCTTCTTCGGGCGCAGCCTCTTCAGCTGCCACTTCTTCAGATACAGCTTCCTTTGCTGCTACTTCTTCTTCAGGCGTGGCTTCCTCAGCTACCACTTCTTCAGGTACGGTTTCCTCAACTGCCGCTTCTTCAGATACGGCTACCTCTTCCGCCTGCTCCTCGAGGAGCGCGCGGATGGAAAGGCTGATCTTCTGGCGATCCATGTCGATGTCAATGATGCGCGCATCGACGGTCTCGCCGATCTGGAGGACGTCCTCGGGGCGGGCGATGCGGCGGTCGGCGATCTGGGAAATATGGATCAGGCCGTCAACACCGGGCAGCACCTCGGCGAACGCGCCGAAGGGCATAAACTTGGCGATCTTGACGCGGGCGGTATCGCCGATGGAAAAGGTAGAGATGAACTTGGTCCACGGATTATCCTCCGCGCGGCGATAGCCGAGGGAGATCCTCTTCTTCTCCTTATCGAAACCGAGCACGAAGACGCGCACCGAATCGCCGACCTTGACGACGTCGGAGGGGTGGCGTATGCGGCGCCAGGACAGCTCGGAGATATGCACCATACCGTCGACGCCGCCGATATCGACAAACGCGCCGTAGGAAGTGAGGGACTTGACGACGCCGTCGTACTCGGAACCGACGTCGATGGTCTCCCAGAGCTTCTCAGCCTTGGCGCGGCGCTCTTCCTGGTGGACAGCGCGGATGCTGCCGATCACACGGCGGCGTGCGCGGGTGACCTCGGTGATGCGGAGCTTCACGGTCTGCTTGACGAGGCCGGTCATGGGGGTATCTCTCGGGAGGCCGGTCTGGGACGCCGGTACAAAGACACGGATCCCCTTCACCATGACGACGATGCCGCCCTTATTCTCCTCGGTCACGATGCCTTCCATCGTGGTACGGTTATCGCAGGCTTCCTGGACGATATCCCAGCCGCGGATACTGTCAAGCTTCTTCTTGGAAAGCATGATCATACCCTCGACATCGCTGACGCGCACAACGAACGCGTCAATCTCGTCACCGACACGGATATTTTCCTCGACTTTATATTCCGGGTCATCGGACAGTTCTGAGACGGGGATATAGGCAGCCTGCTTGACACCGAGGTCAACGTTGACTTCGCCGGACGTGATACCCGTCACAGTGCCGGTAACCCGATCTCCGCTGTTCAGCGTTTTGATGGATGCCTCGAGCAGGGTCTCGAAGCTTTCCTCGCCGTTCTTTTCGGCAGGCGCGGGGGTTTGTTCGGTGGGCGCGGAAGCGGTTACGGGTGCTTCGACCTTATCGACGGTCTCAGCCTGTGCGGTTTTCAATTCCTCTGTCATCTGGTTGACAACCTCCTTCATGATCCATGCCGGGGTAGATGCGCCGGCCGTTACGCCGACAGTACGCGCGCCCTGCCACATAAAGGGCTGAGCCTGTCCCGCGTTTTCTATACAGTAGACACGGGGACAGCATTCGCGGGCGATCTGCGCGAGCTTTCGTGTATTCGAGCTGTTCGGGTCTCCGAGCACCAGCATGACCTCCGACTTGGCGGCAAGCGTTTTCGCCTCTCTTTGCCGCGCATCGGTGGCGCTACATATTGTATCAAATATTTTCGCGTTTGTACACTGTTTTCCAAGAGAATTAACGCATTGTTCCCAATTTGTTCTTCTCGTCGTTGTCTGGGCAACTACGGCGAGGTTTTTTTGGGCGTTTTCATCACGCCCGAGCCAGTCGTTCAGGCTGTCAACGTCGGGGAAGACAACCGCATCCCCGGCATGACCCCGGATCCCGACGACTTCGGGATGTACGGCGTCTCCGATGACAACGACAGTACGGCCTTCCGCGCGGGCATCCCGGACAATCTGATGGATTTTCCGGACAAACGGGCAGGTGGCGTCGGTATACGGGATGCCCTTTTGCGCAAGCTCGTCGGTGATTTCGGGTGGGACGCCATGTGCGCGCAGCAGTACGGCGGTACCCTCGGGAATCTCTGCGACGCTCCCGACGCTGCGGACTCCATGGCATTCGAGTTCTTCAAGCGCTTCGCGGTTATGGATGAGCGGCCCGAGGGTGACGACGGGGGACTGTTCCGCAAGCTTCATCGCCATCTCGACTGCTCTGGAGACGCCGAAGCAGAATCCGGCGGACTGTGCTACCGTGACTTTCATTTCATTGCCTCTATTTCATCCTTGAGACGTTTTGCGGCGGCATTTTGTTCTGCGCGGTTGCCGGATACCGTGAACGGATTCCCGAAAGTCACATGAGTGTGCTTGAAGAACGAGCGGGCATTCTTAATGTAGACGGGGACGAGCGGTGCGCCGGTTTTCGCGGCGAGCAGAGCGGCGCCGGCTTTCGCCTCAACGTCCCTGCCCTCTGTGACGCGGGTACCTTCCGGAAATATCAGCAGCTTCCCGCCATCCATCAGAATCCGGATACTCCGGCGGATGCTCTCGATATCGGCAGTCCCGCGTTTGACGGGAAACACGCCGAAAGATCTGAACAGCTTCCCGATGAACGGTATGTCGAACCACTCGCTCTTGGCCATAAACCGGAGCCTTATATGTTTTCCGCAGGCGATGGCGAGGTAGATCGGGTCGCGCAGCGAAGTATGGTTGGGGCAGATGATCGCGGCGCCTGATGGGATCCGTTCGGTGTGATGGGCGATGACGCGGTGATGGGTGAGGAAGAAGAATGCAGCGCAGACGAAGCGTGCGAAACGGTACCACATGGACGGCGACCTCACATTATTGAAATGGCGCGAGTTTCTGTTGGATGATGGTATAGAGTTTCTGATAGCTCTGTTCGAATGTCAGCCCTGTGGTATCGACAGTGATCGCGTCGGGGGCTTTTTTCAGCGGTGCGACTGCGCGGGTGGAGTCACGGGCATCGCGTTCGAGGATATCGGCAAGGACGCTCTCGTAGGACTGGGGAGTGCCGCGCTGCCGGAGTTCGAGGAAGCGGCGGGCGGCACGTTCCTCGGGGGACGCGGTGAGGAATATTTTCACGGTAGCGTCGGGGAGAACGACGGTACCGATATCACGGCCGTCCATGATGACGTTATGGGAAGCTGCGAAGTCGCGCTGGGGTTTGAGAAGCAGCGTACGGACTTCGGGGATGGCGGAAACGAGGGAGGCGTAGCGGGACATCTCCGGCAGGCGGATCTCGTCGGAGACGTCGGTATCGTTGAGGAAGGCGTGCTGGGAGCCGTCGAGGAATCGGATTTCAACGCGGGCGGAGGATAGAGCGGCGGTAACAGCGGGGGCGTCGGTAGGCGGAATGTGATTCAGGAAGGCAAGGTAGCCGACGGTGCGGTAGAGGGCGCCGGTGTCCATATAGATGAAGGAAAGGGAAGCGGCGAGGGCGCGGGCGAGGGTGGATTTACCGGCACCGGACGGCCCATCGAGTGCGATGGAGAAGAACATAACGGAACCTCCTAATCGTAATCGCGTCCAAACTCCCGTACAGGAGATTCCTGCGGAATCTCTAAGAGCTTTTTCTTACAGCTTCTTTTTCGCGAAAAAGAAGCGCGCATCCAAACTCCCGTACGTACACAAAAACACCAGCGGACAAGATGTGAGGACGCGGAGCACACACTACAGCGCCCGGTGCCCCAGCCCGATCGCTACCTCATTGAGATGCAGCAGCCCTATCCTGAAAAACATCGCTACCGAAACATGATCCTCCGTCCTGGCAATCCCGATCTTCCCGCCAACATTCAGCCCGATCGCCTTGTTGATGATCTGGCTGACAGCCTCCCGCGCGGCACCCGCGACAGCTCCCTCCTCCAGATGCGACCCGTCGATGACTCCCTCGCGCTTGGCCGCAACGACCGCGCGCTCGATGATCTTATTGATCGACGGGATAAACTCCCCGCCGAAGTCGACCGCCGCGGTCCGGTATCCCTTCTCAAGGAACGCCGTCCTGAGCGCTCTCTCTCCTTCGCGGTCAAATGTCAGCGCAAGCCGAATGGCAGCCGCGGCAATCTCCGCACTGGTCCCGATTGTAATGTTCTCCGCCATGATACCATACTCCCTATCTCAAGTCAAAGTGATAAAAGCAGCCCCATTGCTGCGGCGTAGCCGGTACTCCAGGCAATCTGGAGGTTAAACCCGCCGGTATACGCATCGACGTCGAGGATCTCCCCGGCGAAGGAAAGCCCGCGCACGAGCCTGGATGCCATGGTCTTGGGGTTGACCTCACGGACGCAGACGCCGCCGGAAGTGATGACGGCCTCCTCAATGGGCCGCTTGCCGGTGACGGGAATCTCGAACGCGCGAAGTACCCCGGCAAGCGCATGCCGCTCCTCACGTGTGACGAGGTTGACGGGCTTCCCGGGATCGATCCCGGAGCGGCGGACAACCTCGGGGATGATGCTTCTGGGCAAGAGCTTCCCGAGAGCGTTGCCGAAGTCGCGGTTGAGCGCGCCGGAAAAGTCACGCAGGAGCCGCGCATCGAGCGCTGCGTCATCGAGCGCGGGTTTGAGGTCGAGGACAATTTTATACGCACTGCCGCCGCGCATCCGTGAGGACGCGGAGAGAACCGTCGGGCCGGAGAGTCCGAAGTGGGTAAAGAGCAGCTCACCGAAGTCCTCGTAGACGCGTTTGCCGTCTTTATAGAGGGTCAGCCCGGTATTTTTCAGCGACAGTCCCTGCATCGGTGCGCAGCCCTGAGCCTCAAGAGGGACAAGACTCCCGGACGGCGGTACGATGGTATGTCCGACGCTGCGGGCGAGCGCGTAGCCGTCGCCGGTGGAGCCGGTGAGCGGGTAGCTCATCCCGCCGGTGGAGAGAATGACGGCGTCGCAGGAGAGGATTCCGCCGGAGTGCCGTACGCCGGTGACCCGACCGTCGGTGAGCAGCAGCTCTTGTGCGGTGCCGGTGACGATGCGGACGCCGCGGGCACGGGCATTGTTCAGGAGGGCATCGGCGACGTCGTAGGCGCGGTCGGATACAGGGAAGACGCGGTCGCCGCGCTCGGTCTTGAGCGGGACACCGAGACTTTCGAAGTAGGCGATGGCGGCGGACGGCGGGAAGGCGTTGAGGGCGGAATAGAGAAAGCGGGCGTTGCCGGGGACGTTTTTCATGAACGTCTCAATGTCGCAGTTGTTGGTGAGGTTGCAGCGCCCCTTCCCGGTGATACAGAGCTTGCGGCAGGTCTTGGGGTTTTTTTCGAGTACGACCGTCCGGTGACCGTTCGCGGCGGCGACACCCGCGGCAAGCATTCCTGCGGCACCTCCGCCGATGATTACGACACGCAAATGAATATCCTCCCAAAAGTAATCCGGCAGGGTGTAAGCCGTCCTCCCCTACTCAGGGTTGCGCTCATAGACGCCGTACTCATCCCATATATGCTCGAGCTGTGAAAAAATCCGTGTGACATCCTCTTTTTTCCGCATCCCGACGGCGATGATGAGCGCGTTGAACAGGCTGAGCGGCGCGACGAGGGAGTCGACGAACGACGCCATATCCGAGCGGGCGTAGAGGGCATAGTCGGCGTACTCGGCGATGGGAGAGCGGGAGCTGTCGGTGACGGCGACGACGTGCGCGCCGCGTGATTTGACAAACTTCAGCGCGCGGACGGTACCTCTGGAGTAGCGCGGGAAGCTGATGCCGTAGACGATATCGCCCTCGCCGACATGAAAGAGCTGCTCGTACAGCTCATTGGCGCTGTTGGTCGTGATGATCCGGACATTCTCGAAGATCAGCTGGAAATAAAAGCCGAGGAAGCTGGCAAGCCCGGCGGACGAGCGCATGCCGAGGATATACACGCGCCGCGCGGCGATGGTTTCACGGACGGCGTTATTGAACGCGTCCTGGTCGACGGACGCGAGGGTGGCAGCGATCTTTTCCATATCGTCAGTCATGACGGCATGGAGGATATTGCGGTCGGAGAGCTTGGTGGAGGTGACCTCCAGCCGCTGGACGGCGGTGAGACGGTTGCGGATCATATCCTGCAGACCGGTCTGGAGGGCGGGGTAGCCGTCATATCCGAGCTTCATGGCGAAACGGACGACGGTGGACTCTGAGACGCCGACGACTCCGCCGAGTTTTTTGGCGGTCATAAAGGCCGCTTTGTCGTAATGCTCGCTGATATAGGCGGCGATGACCCTCTGACTGCGGGAGAAGTCGCCCTGCGCGGCGCGGATACGTGCGATAATGTCAGTGTTCATGCTTCGTCCTCCTTTCGCCATTCTTTCGGATTGAGCAGCGCGTGCAGTTCGGCGTCGGACAATTTGCGCCACTGACCGGGTTTGAGGTCGCCGAGTGAGAGTGTCCCGATGCGCACCCTGCACAGCCGTGTGACGCGCAGTCCGGCACCCTCACAGATGCGGCGTATCTGACGGTTGCGGCCCTCATGGATCACCATCTCGACGACGATGCCGTAGGGAGTCTTGCGCAGCGTTTTCACCCGGGCGGGACGTGTAAGATAGCCGTCGAGGTCGGTCGGTGCAGCAAGGATGGGAAGATAGGGTGTGATGTCGAAGTGACCGGGCGCGGCGTCGGCGGGCGTGACGGTGACGTGGTAGGTTTTAGGGACCTCATGGCTGGGATGGGTGAGACGGTTGGCAAGATCGCCGTCGGAGGTCATGAGAAGGGCGCCGCAGGAGTTGAGGTCAAGGCGGCCGACGGGATAGACGCGTACGCCGACGCTCTGTGTGAGCTCGGCGACGGTACGGCGGCCGTGCTCGTCGCGCATCGTGGTGACATAGCCGGCGGGTTTATTGAGGAGGACGGTAACGGCGGACTGAGGCAGGGTGAGAGGACGGCCGTCGATCTCGATACGGTCGGAGGAAGGATCGGCGGAGTCACCGAGGGAGGCGCGTAAGCCGTTGACGAAGACGCGGCCGTCGGCGATCCACTTTTCGGCATCGCGGCGGGATGTGAGGCCCGCAGCAGAGATGAGCTTCTGCAATCTTTCTTTCATAGGAATTATTATAGCACATCTGCATAAAAAAAGCAACGGGAAAAAGCCCAAACACGCGGAAAAAGCTGCGTTCAAAACTCCTGCGCCCAATCTCCCGCAGAAATCTTTCTTTGCGGGAGCCCGGACGCAAAAAAGGGGACACCTCGCGTGTCCCCCTTCCCTATCCTGTTTTATTACCTCGTGGTCTGCTCCTCGACGAGCCGCCCGCCGCAGTAAATCTCCCGCAGCTTCGGCTTCTCGATCTTCCCTGTCGCGTTGCGCGGAACCTGCGCGAGGATAATCTTCCTTGGCCGCTTATACCTCGGCAGCCCCGTGCAGAACTCCATCAGCTCCTCCTCCGTGCAGCTCGCCCCGGGCTTCAGCTCAACAATCGCTGCCGCGATCTCTCCCAGCCGCTTATCCGGCAGCCCGATCACCGCAACGTCTTTGATATGCTCGTTGGCACGCAGAAAGTCCTCAATCTGCACCGGGTAGATGTTCTCGCCGCCGGAGATGATGACGTCCTTCTTACGGTCGACGAGGTAAATAAACCCGTCGGCATCGACGCGCGCCATGTCGCCGGTGGAAAGCCATTCGTCGTGCAGAATCTCCTCGGTCGCGGCGTCGTTTTTGTAGTAACACTTCATAACGCCCGGACCCTTCACGCACAGCTCACCGACCTCGCCGGAGCCGTTGGGAATCTCATGTCCGTCACCGTCGACGACCTTGGTCTCCCAGAGGTATCCGGCTTTGCCGATCGCACCGACGTGGTCGATGTTCTCGACGCCGAGGTGCACGCAGCCGGGGCCGATGGATTCGGAGAGTCCGTAGTTGGTATCGTACTGGTGATGCGGGAAGACTTCCTTCCAGCGTTTGATCAGGGAGGGCGGGACGGGCTGCGCGCCGATGTGCATGAGCCGCCATTGGTCGAGCTTGTAATCGGCAAGGTTGATGTCACCGCGCTCGATGGCGTCGAGGATGTCCTGCGCCCACGGCACAAGCAGCCAGACAATCGTGACCTGCTCGTCGGACACGGCACGGAGAATCCACTCGGGCTTGACGCCTTTGAGAAGCACCGCGCGGGAGCAGGAGAGGAGGCTTCCGAACCAGTGCATCTTGGCGCCGGTATGGTAGAGCGGCGGGATGCAGAGAAAGACGTCGCCGCGCTGCTGACCGTGGTGGTTCTGCTCGGTGAGGCAGGAGGACACAAGGGCGCGGTGAACGTGGAGGATGGCCTTGGGGAAACCGGTGGTGCCAGAGGAAAAGTAGATGGCGGCGTCATCCTCCTCGGTCAGCTCAACAGCCGGAGCGATGGAGGAACAGAAGCCGACATAGCTCTCGTAGTTATCGGCGTAGGCGGGTGTATCGCTGCCGACGTAGAACATATGGCGAATATTCTGAAGTTTGGGGACACTCTGCTCGACACGTCCGATGAACTCGGGGCCGAAGACGAGGACGGAGACGTCGGCGAGTTCGGCGCAGTACTGGATTTCCTCGGCCGTGAAGCGGTAATTCATGGGAACGGCGAGTGCGCCGGACTTGAGGATGCCGAAGTAGATCGGCAGCCACTCGATGCAGTTCATCAGGAGGATGGCGACCTTATCGCCTTTACGGACACCGCGGGAGAGAAGGAGGTTTGCGAAGCGGTTGGCGCGGATGTCGAAATCCTTCCAGGACAGTTCACGGCGGTATCGTCCGCCGGGAGAGGATTCGACAAGGCTGAACTCACGCCAGGTGACGGCGCGGTCAAGCTGGAGAGCGGGATTGATCTCGGTGAGGGCAATCTCGGTGGGGTGCAGGCGAGCGTTCTTTTCGAGGAAATCTGTAATAACCATACTTCCATTCTTCCTTTACTCTGGAGTGTTTGAGTATATCCGCTCATACGGAACCAGTGAATATGATATCACACCCCTGCGGGGATGTCAAGCCGTAAGCTGTGGAATTTACTTCTTTCGGCATTCACATATTGCAAAGGCATCGAATACCGCCATGGGATGGCTTACTCATACCGCGTCTCGCCCGTTCCTTCGAGCATCCTCCTGAGCATTCCCTTGATATCGAGCACACCATGGGCAAACGCACGGCGGATCAGTTCAGGCGGGACGTACTCGTCGTATTTCTCGAAGATGGGGACTTCCTTCTCATAGACCAAAGACATCGGATCGATCGGTTCGCGGGCACGGCGGCGGACGATCTCCCAGAACTCCTCGGCCTCAGCCTTCATTCGAAACTGGATAAAGTACGGACGGGACGACTCCATCGCTGTCAGACCCAGCTCCGCGCCGCAGATACGCTTTAAAAACCGCTCGAGCGCGAGGAATGCGTACGTCCCGAGCCACGGCGTCAGGCACCACATATCGCCGCCGAGCTGGAACAGCATATCCTCCGCCCGGTTGCCGTTCAGAAGTCCTGACGCCTTGACCTGCGCGCGGGCTTCGTACAGCCTCTGCGCGGCATTCTTCTGCAGGTACGGGTAGACGGTATCCTCGGCGAGCACGCGGCGCATCCGCTCGAGCACCTTCGTATGGATATCTCCCGGCACAAGGCCGAAGTACGCGGGGACATTCCCCTTGACCGGTTCGACATATAGGACGCGTTTTTTGAGGTCCAGCTCGAGTACCTCCCAGACGCGGCCGGCGATGGCGACGCGCTCCCCGACGGGCGGCGGCATGACGATTGTCCCCAGCTCCTGCGACTCCCAGCGTACCGAATACTCCTCATCCTCGCGAAAGACGGCGTAGAACTTATAGCTGTTGACGACGCGCTCACCGGTCAGTCCGATGATGAGACCCCGGTTGGCGGTGATCTGGAGGTGGTCGGTCTCGACGAGATGGCGCAGCAGGATGCGGTAGTCGTCCAGGGAGATGTTCTCGAAGCAAGAGAGCCTCAATACGCGTTCGGCGAGCTTCGCGGGGGTCATCTCGCCGCCGGACGCGAGGGTGGAGAGGGTCTGGTGGTAGAGAAGCGAAAAGGGCATCTTGCCGGTACGCGGCGGCTCGACCCACTTCTCCTCGAGGTAGAGCTGGATGAGGGCGCAGGCTTGCAGGAGCTTCCACGGGATATGGTGCTGCAGCGGGGCGCGGGGCATGGGAGGCGCTTCCCGCAGTACGAACCACATCTCCTGCGGATCGCCGCGCCGTCCGGTACGTCCCATCCTCTGCAAAAACGAGCTGACGGTGAAGGGCGGGTCGAGCTGGAAGGCGCGCTCAAGCCGTCCGATGTCGATGCCGAGTTCGAGGGTCGCGGTGGTAACGGTGGTGAAAGTGAGGGTATCGTCCTTCATGAGTGCCTCGGCGGTCTCACGGTAGGCGGCGGAGAGATTGCCGTGGTGGATGAGGAAGCGGTCGGGCTCATGCCGATCCTCGCAGTAGCGGCGGAGGGTGGTGGTGACCATCTCGGCTTCCTCGCGGGAGTTGCAGAAGACGAGGCACTTATGCCCGGCAGTATTCTTAAAGATATAGCCGAAGCCGGGGTCGGCATTCTCGGGGGGCATATCGGTTCCTTCGGCACCGGGCGGAGTGATATCGGGGGCATTGGGGTGGAGTTTGGGCGGCGGGGGTACTTGTTCCCCGAGAGCGTCGGGGATGATGCGCCAGCGGCGGGAGCGGTTGGCGTCGTCGGCGGACTCGGAGACGGGAAAGTGGGAGAGGGTGAGCCGCCACCGGGTGCCGGTGGGCGCGAGGGTCGGGCAGAGGGTTTTCCGGTTGGTGCCTCCGGCGAGCCACCTCCCGGCTGTCTCGAGGTCGCCGATGGTGGCGGACAGTCCGATGCGGCGCGGGTTGCAGCCTGCCATCCGGGCAAGCCGTTCGAGCAGACAAAGCACCTGCCCGCCGCGGTCACAGCGCATAAGGGCATGAACCTCGTCGAGCACGACGTAGCGCAGATCGCCGAACAGCCGGACGGCATCGGTATGCTTGTGCATTAAAAGGGCCTCGAGGGATTCGGGGGTGATCTGCAGCACACCGGCGGGGTTTTTCAGCAGCTTATCTTTATGCGAGCGGTTGACATCGCCGTGCCAGTGGGTGACGGGGATATCGGCCTCTGCGCAAAGCTCTTCAAGGCGCGCGAACTGATCATTGATGAGCGCCTTGAGCGGGCCGACGTAGAGCGCGCCGATGGTAGCGGGCGGATCCTCCCAAAGCTCGGTGAGGACAGGAAAGAAGGCGGCCTCGGTCTTTCCGGCCGCGGTGGACGCGGAGAGCAGGAGGTGATCGTCAGTCTCAAAGACGGCATGGCAGGCAGCAACCTGGATGCCGCGCAGCGATGTCCACTCATTGCGGTAGATGAACTCCTGGATGAACGGCGCAAGGCGGTAGAAAGGATGGTCGGACATAGGCACCTCCGGATGAATGCGTGAAGTCAGTACACCTCGACGGGCAACAGCACGGGGACATCGCGCGCGGCGGTGATCTCAACACGGACACGCCGGGTCAGGCAGTCGACCCGGACGATGCGGCGGTTGCCGATGGTTGTCCCCTGAGAGAGCCGTGACAGGACGCCGTCGGGGTTTTCAAACCACAGCCGGAAACTTTCGACGCGCTGACCTTCTCTCAGGTCTTCGCGCAGCGTAACATAGCGGATACGCCGGGCTTCCGGAAACGTAAGATCGACGGTCGGACGCCCGCCGCGCGCGTCGTACGAGACAGCGGCGTCACGGGCGAGATTGTCGCCGAACGCCGCGCGGAGCTGATCGCCCAGCTCCTGTAAACGTGCGATGTCCTTCGGGTCGAGCCGTCCGGAGGGCATCGGCGGGACGTTGAGGTTGAAGCACGCATTCCCGCCGACAGAACGCAGATACGTCTCAAAGAGACGCTCGAGCGAGTGGGGCTGTTCGTTCGCGTGATAAAACCAGCCGGGACGGATGCTCATGTCGATCTCCGCGCCGCAGAACGCCGCGCCGGAGGAGTAGATCATATTGGACAGGCTGCCCAGCTCGGCGTCGGTGTTGTAGATGTCCGGAAGTCCGCCGGGGAGCACCGGAGTGAGCGGCGTGACGTTCTCGCACAGCGGCACCAGCTCCTGCGGGACGACCGCCCACTCGGCATGCCTCGCGGAGCCTGACTCGTTGCCGCACCAGCGGACATCCGGTCCGCGGTCGTAGAAAATACACGCGTCCGGCTGATATCTGCGTACAAGGTCTATGTAACCGGGAAAGTCGTAGACCTGCTTTTTCCCGTTCGGACCTTCCCCGCACGCGCCGTCAAACCAGACCATAAAGATATCGCCGTAGCCGGTCAGCAGTTCGGTGAGCTGCGCCTTGTAGAAATCATTGTACGCGTCGGAGCCGTAGAGCGGGCAGTTTCTGTCCCACGGAGACAGGTAGAACCCGAACTTCAACCCGTATTCACGGCAGGCATCGGCGGTCTCGCGGACGATGTCCCGCGGTACCGGACAGTTTTTGACGCTCTGTTCGGTGGTCGCAGTCGGCCACAGACAGAAGCCGCAGTGGTGCTTGGCGGTGAGCACGATGCCCTGCGCACCGGATGCCTTCACCGCGCGCGCCCACTCTCCGCAGTCAAGGTCATAGGGGTTAAAGATCGCGGGGTCTTCGCGTCCGTCGCCCCACTCGCGGTCGGTATAGGTATTGGCGCTGAAGTGGATGAAAGCGTAGAAGCCGGTATCGTACCACATGAGCTGGCGCGGGGTCGGCGTGACATGCGCGCAGGTTTTCAGAAATGTACGGAAATCCTCGTACATAGGACACACCTCTCTTCACTCGTTATATCCGGTGATGTTGTTCTTTCTCATCCACCAGAGCTTGCTGCGCATGAGGATGTCGAGGTCAAGATCACGGACGCCTTTGATGCGTATCAGCTCGTTTTGCAGCGCATAAAGGTCGTTATAGGTGAGATAGTCATAATCCTTCAGGCCGAAGGAATCGTCGGGGAGGTAGGCATAATGCAGGTTGCCGTCGTCCATGATCCAGCCGTCGCGGTTGAACTTAATGCCGCGCAGCATCGCGTCGGCGACCCGGACGGACGCGGCAGAACCATGCTGATAGAGAAACAGAATCTCGGCGAGCTGATGGTTGAGCGCGACATGGGTGGGCTTCCCGCCGTCGGGGTGATAGTAATCCTGCGTGAGCCGTCCGAAGCCGGTACCGCCGAAGAAGAGGAAGCTGTGAGAATCCGAAAAAGGCACGAGGAACTGTGCGAAGCGGTCGGCAACATCGGTGAACGCGGAGATGCCGAGCCTGCGTCCGAGGGTGAGATAGGCGCGGGCGGTATCGGCATTGAAGCGTGAGTCATAAAACCCGGCACCGATGCCGTAGTCACGCATGAGCCAGTTGCTCTGGGCGGCGGTGGGAAAGTAACCGAGGTTGTTGTAATACGCGCGGGAAGTGTCGAGCATGACGGTTGCGAGATCTTCGGCGGCACGCGAGCCTCCGGTCAGCGCGAACGCGACGGGGACATAGAGCGCCGGGGTATGCTCATAGACGTTCGCGCCCGTGGGGGTATAATCCTTGGGGACGGTATAATAGTACCCGGCAGGCGTCCAGCGGCTCTGCGCCGAGAAGCTGTAGTTCGTCCAGATGCGCGGTATGACGGGGTCATTCCAGTCGATGAGGGGCTGCGCGGAGATGAGGACAAACCATGCGGCGTATCCGTTGCACGCGGGGGCATTCAGCGTCAGCCGGACACCGCCGTACTCTGTCATAACCGTCGCGCCGCCGGAATAATACGGCAGTGCCTCGATGCAGTCATGCGACAGACTGCGGTATGCAAGCGGCGGGTTGACGATCAGGGAATAGCTCTGCGCACCGCCGGTGACGGTGATATAGAGCGTATCGCGGGCGTTTTGTACGCGGTCGGTGACAACCCACTTTCCCCCGGTGCAGCGGCACACCTGACAGGCGCTGCCGTCGAGGAGGACGGAGCGGGTATCGGCGGCGTCGGCGCGGCACTGGAGGAAGACGTCGCCGTTGGGAAATTGTCGGACGTTGACGTCGATGCCGCCGTCGGAATAGAAAACGGAGGTGACATCACCGGCGGCTGTAGCAAGAGGGGCCGCAGTATGAACCCAGCTGAGACCGGTGAACAGCGGGCGTACGGCATTATACACGGACTCGGGCGGCCGAAAACCCTGTGCCGGTGAGAACAGCAGAGTGAGGGACAGCAGCACAGCGGGCAGACGCATATGCAGACGCATATAAGGTACCTCCTTTCCAAGGCGTTCGTATCCAAAACTCCCGGAGCTTTTTCCCGTGACTTCTTTCTCACAAAACGGTAAACGCTGTGTCCGTTACAGCGCAAATTTATACCCCGGATTGGCGTTCTTATCAAAGCCCCGGTCGGTATCCAGGTGGGACAGAATCTCCTCCCGCTCGCGGATATACCCTCGCAGCGCATCGGCGTCCAGCACCGGCGCGTCGGACAGCTCACCCGCGAGGTACGCCGTCAGCCGCGTCAAGAGCCACCTCTGCTCCGGCGCGTCGCCCAGCGTCATCCCGCAGACGAGCAGCCGTCCGCGGCCGATGCCGAACTCGCACAGCGGCGAGAGCTTCTGAATGTTTTTGTAGCTCGACACCAGCTCGACAGGCGCGCGGAACTCACAGCCGAGCCGTCCGAAGTCGACCGCTGCGCCGTCTTCCAGAAGCGTACGGAACTGCCGGTCGGCGAATCCGTCGTGCGGGAAGCCGGAGAGCATCGGATGCGCGTACACCGCCGCCGCACAGACGCCGAACGGACGTCCGGCGGACATCGGCTGGAAGCCGGTCTTCTCCGCGGGCAGCGGTCCGACCGACGTCAGCAGCACCCGCGCACCATTCTCAATCGCCGCGACCGTCTCCATATCCAGCACATTTGTCACAGTCACACCGTCCGGTACACACGGGGCCTCCGGGAATACCCACAGGCTCCAGACATTGCCGATCTCCCCGAGAGACGCCGTCAGCGTGAGCTTCTGCGCCGCGAGGTCGTCGGGCAGCTTAAACGACACGCAGCCGATCTCCGACACGCCGCAGGCGATCTGCGCGACAGTGCTCTCCCCATGTGTAAGGACATTCCCATCCGCATCGGCAATCCGCCACGCGAGGGGCTGTGCCCACAGTGTACTCCCTCCAAAATGGGAGATGAGCAGTGCGGCATCGACGGTCTCCCCGGCGGTAAAGGTGAAGCGGTCGGTGTTCCCGTCATAGGTATCGAGCAGCAGGACGGTGGGGGCGTTCCAGCGCAGGACGGTCTCACGCGTCTCAAAGGGCTTCTCACGGTAGAACGCGTCGAGCACACCGCACTGATAGCCGGTGCGGTGCCAGTGGTAGTCGATCGCGCCGAGGTAGTCGTAGCCGGCAAGTTCCCGGCATTTGCGCGCGGTCTCCATGTTGTGCTTGCGGACGGCCGCAAGCGTCATGCTGGAGACACGGTAATATCCCTGCGAACGGCTGAGCATCCCCTCACGCTCCATATACTCCCGCGCGAGGCGGATCCAGTCGGGACCGATGCGTGTCCCGATGTAGTCTTTCTCTTCATCGAGGTTGATATATCCGGACGTGATGCCCAGCTCATGCGACAGGCACGGACGGCTGTATACGGCAAGCCTTTGGTCGAGCATATGGGGATTGCCTTCGGTGGACGCGTAAGAAAGGTATCCCCAGGAGAACTGCCCGAGGACATCGGAGAAGCTCTCCAGGACAGCAAGCCGCCGCGCGTTGTGGAGAGACGGCAGCGCGGTGAGATCGTCCCCCATATCGGAATCCTTCCATCCGTACTCGATCCCGCGCAGCGCCTCCTGCGGATTGAACAGCGTGGACGGCGCGAGGGTATGCGCCATCTCCGCGCGGACATGCAGGTCGTCGAGCATGTCTTCATCGAGAAGCTCCTCATTGCCGCAGCAAACGATCACGACGGACGGGTGACGGCGGATATAGCGCAAAATCTCCGCCCACTCGCGCAGGTCGGCGTTCACGGGTGCTTCGATCTGAACCATCATCCCGAGCCGATCGGCGGCGGTAAGGTATTCGTCATTCGGCACGGAGGTATGGAAACGCAGCCAGTTGAAGCCGTAGTCACGCAGAATCCCGACGGTTTGGAGATAGCTGTCGACGTCGGCGGGCGGGGTACAGGTAGCGGGATAGAACCCATGCTCGGTGGCGCCGCGCAGGTAGACGGGCGTGCCGTTGAGGAGCAGCGTTTTCTCGCGGCGGGTGAAAGTGCGCAGCCCGACGGGGAGTTCACTCACATCGCACACATCATCCCCGTCGATCATCCCGAGCCGCAGCGTATAGAGGAACGGTGCGCTGTCGGACCAGCGCTTCAACCCGTCGGCGGAAATATTCAAGCGCATGGTTCTCGCGGCATCACATACCCCGTCGCGCATGGTTCTTTCACCGTCCCGGAGCTTCCATACGACCTTCTTCCCCTCAGGCTGTCCGGCGCACAGCACCTCGACCGTCAAACATCCGTCAAGAAGATGTGCGTACAGGTCATCGATGCGCGCGTCTCCCGTAACACGCAGCGTGACCGGACGTGTGATGCCGCCGGTGAAGCCTTTCCAGCCGCGCGTGACGCAGCCGAGCCGTCCGTGCGGGTCGTTGCCGACGGCGAGCACGAGGGTGTTCTCCCCTGCTTTCAAGTACCCGTCGAGCGGGATCTGATGCGGTGCAGAATAGCCGAAGCGGCAGCCGACGTAGTGACCGTTGCACCAGACCCAGACTTCGGTGGATATCCCGGGCAGTTCGAGCACGGCGTACGGCGCGGGCGTATAGAGGAAGAATATCTTCCGGTAGGCAACCGTGCCGACGATGTACGGCAGCGACGCATCGGGCGTATCGGGCATGGGATACGCGACGGGGACATACGCGGGATTGGCACGCGTCGGGACGCCGTCGAACGCGGAGGGCTGGTCATCCCAGTAACCCGGGACGCGCAGTGAGAGCGGGAAAACGTCGGGGAGCGCGGGCTTTCCGTAATCGGGGAAATACACGGCGGCCCAGTTACCGGATAAGTTGAGTGAATAAGTCATAAAGCACCTCCAAATCAGCAATATGAGCTTGACAACGGAGGAAAATGGGCAAATACAATGGCCGCTCCATGGGTTTGCGGCGTGCCGTGTCTGCCGCAGCCGACACATCCCGCGCATTCGTACATTCGGCCGACCCGGCGGGATGCGGTGCGTCCCCCGTCCTACAGAATCACGACGGTGATGCCGTTGTTGTGGCGGTCGAGATCGCGGTCCCGGCGAAGCTCCGGGCACAGCTCCATCGCGATGCGGGTATCCTCATCAAAGATGGAGAACCGCTCTCCGCCGATAAACGCCTGAATCTGGCCGCGCGAATGGATACGCAGCAGGTAGTTGCGGATCTCGGTGCGCAGCACACCGCCTCTGCCGGACGAGCCGTAGCCGTGTATCAGTTTGACGGCAGTATAGCGCATCTGCCGCGCCGCCGCAAGCTCATAGGTCAGGCGGCGGATGGCGCGGTCGGCGGTGGGCATACCCTGCTCAAGGTTGACGGTCTTGTACCCTGCCATCACGATTTCCCGCAGATACGCGCGAAGCAGTCGAAGATGACAGCCATCTCCGCGACCCCCTCAGGCTTATACGGCGAGAGCATCCGTTCCGGGTGCCACTGGATGCCCAGGATGGGCAGGCTGTCATGCTCGACGGCCTCAATGACGCCGTCGGACGCGCGCGCGGTGACCTTTAAGCCCCGTCCCGGCTCCCGCACCGCCTGATGGTGGTAGCTGTTGGAGACGAACGTATCGCCGCACAGACGCTGTACAAGCGACCCGGGGACGGTCTCGACGGTGTGGCGCGCATCGGAGTGCGGCAGCGCGTCGGGAAGCTGCGCGGGGATGTCCTGCCACAGGCTTCCGCCGAGCGCGACGTTCAAAAGCTGGATGCCCCGGCAGATACCGAGCATCGGCAGCTTCTTCTGAAAGCATACGTCGAACAGCGCAAGCTCCAGCGTATCGCGCAGATCGCAGATACATACGGTGTCATTGAGCACGTCTTCGGAGAAGTACTTCGGGTCGATATCAACGCCACCGGTGAACAGCACGCCGTCGCAGCGGTCGGCGAGCGCGGAGAAATCGCAGGTGCCGCACATCACCGGTACGCAGCCGGCAGCCTCAAGCGCCTGGACATAGGTCGCGTTGACGCGGTAAACAAAATCATGCGCCGGCTTTGCGGGGTTGACATCGTAGGACGGCGTCATGAGAATCAAGGGCTTCATAACGGACCTCCGGAAAGGTTAGAATGGAATACATCTATTATACGCCTGCGGCAGGGATTTGTAAACCCCTAAATTCCCCGCACTGTATGGTACGGAAATATGAAAGAGTTTTGGGAAAACCCTTCCGTGAGAAATTTGAAGTTTCACGGGATAACTCTTGCAATTTTGACGGAAAGATGGTATAGTATAAATGGAAAACGGGAAGCGAGGGGTTTTCACGTATGACAGTCATATCGGTCGCGAACAACAAGGGCGGCGTGGGGAAAACGACCACGACGCTGAATCTGGGGACTGCACTGTCGCTGATGGGGTTGCGCGTACTGCTGGTCGATCTGGACCCGCAGGCGTCGCTGTCACTGTACCTGGGGTTTGATCCGGGGAGCCTGGAAATCACAAGCTATTCGGTGCTGACACAAAAGATCCCGGCGATCAAGGCGATCATGATGACGAACGTCGCAGCGGTCGATCTGATCCCCGCATCGATCGATCTGGCGGCGGCGGAGATGGAGATTTCCGGACGCATGGGACGCGAGTACCTGCTGCGCGATCAGCTCGAGACGCTCGATGGTCTGTACGACGTGGTGCTCATCGACAATATGCCGAGTCTGGGCGTGCTGACGGTGAACAGCCTGATGGCGTCTGACTTCGTGGTCGTACCGATCGAGCCGACGCACCTGGCATATAAAGGTCTGCAGATGATCGACACGACAATTCATGAAGTCAAGCGCTATCACAAAGAGCTTGAGATGCTGGGCTGCGTGATCACGATGGTGGACGAGCGCACCAAGCACGCGCGGGAGATCATCGCGAAGATACGGGAGAATTACCCGGTGCTCGAGCCGCCGATCCGCCGCAGTGTAAAATTTGCGGATGCAGCGGCGGGGAATCTGCCGATCATGGACTACGCAGGCACGGAATTCGAAGGTTCCAAGGCGTACACGGAGATCGCCCAGCGCATCTTCGAACGGTTGAAGCCGAGCACAACCATGGCGGGAGAAAACAGTTAATGGACAGAGTATATCGCTGTTATACGGAAAAGCGTGCAGGGTTCGATGTCGAAGCGCACGGTTTATATAAAGAGCTGCGCGAAGATCTGGGCATCACGGGTCTTTCGGGTGTGCGTATAATCTGCCGCTACGATGTGCAGGGACTGACGCGTGAGGACTACGACGCCGCGCGCGTGACGGTCTTCTCGGAGCCGCAGTGCGACGACTGTACAGATGAGACGATCGCTCTGCCGGAGAACGTGAAGCTGCTCGCAGTCGAAGCGCTGCCGGGACAATTTGACCAGCGCGCGGACTCCTGTGCGCAGTGCGTGGCAATCCTGACGGGTAAGCCGCGTCCGACGGTACGCGCGGCGAAGCTGTACGTGCTCGAGGGCGATGTGAGCGACGCGGACATGGACAAGGTGCGTGCGCGGCTGATCAATCCGGTGGATGCGCGGGAGGCGTCGCTCGAGAAACCCGAAACACTGGCGTCGGACTACGGCATCCCGGCGGATGTCGCGGTCGAGGAAGGCTTCATCACGGCGGACGCGGACACGCGGGAGAATCTGCACAACAGACTCGGTCTCGCGATGGACTCAGCCGACCTTGCGTTCCTGCAGGCATATTTCCGCGATGAGGAAAAGCGCGACCCGACGCTCACCGAAATCCGCATGATTGACACATATTGGTCCGATCACTGCCGCCATACGACGTTCGGCACGCATCTGACCGATACGCAAATTGCCGACCGTGCGGTACACGCGGCATTCGAGGAATATCTCGCGGCGCGGCGGGAGGTCTACGGCGACGAGAAAGCCGCGAAACGTCCGGTAACGCTGATGGACGTCGCGACAGCGGGCATGAAACTCCTGAAGAAGCGCGGAAAGCTCCCGCGTATCGACGAGAGCAAGGAAATCAACGCATGCTCGGTGCACGTAGACGCGCAAATCAACGGACATACCGAGGACTGGCTTGTGATGTTCAAAAACGAGACGCACAACCATCCGACGGAGATCGAGCCGTTCGGCGGCGCGGCGACATGCCTGGGCGGCGCGATCCGTGACCCGCTGTCGGGACGTTCGTATGTCTATCAGGCGATGCGCGTAACGGGTGCAGGAGACCCGAGGAGGCCGCTGGAGGAGACCATCCCGGGGAAGCTGCCGCAGAAGCTTCTGACGCGGACGGCCGCGGCGGGCTACTCATCCTACGGAAACCAGATCGGTCTGGCGACGGGTCAGGTACACGAGCTGTACCACGAGGGCTACGTCGCCAAGCGCATGGAGATCGGCGCCGTGATCGGTGCGGCACCCGCGTCGCACGTCATCCGTGAGGAGCCGGTACCCGGCGACGCGGTGATCCTGCTCGGCGGACGTACCGGGCGCGACGGCTGCGGCGGCGCGACGGGCTCATCGAAGGCGCACACGGAACAGAGTCTTGCGACCTGCTTCGCGGAGGTACAGAAGGGCAATCCGCCGGAGGAACGCAAGCTGCAGCGTCTGTTCCGCGACAAGAACGTGACGCGGATGATCAAGCGCTGCAACGATTTCGGTGCGGGCGGCGTGAGCGTCGCGATCGGCGAACTGGCGGACGGTCTGAAAATCGACCTCGATCAAGTGCCGAAGAAATATGACGGTCTGGACGGCACGGAGCTTGCGATCTCCGAGTCACAGGAGCGTATGGCGGTTGTGGTGCGTCCGGAAGACGTCGACCGCTTCATCGCGGCGGCGGCACGTGAGAGCCTCGAGGCAACGGTGGTCGCGTACGTGACCGAAGAACCGCGGCTGACGATGACCTGGCGCGGAAAGACGATCGTCGACGTGTCGCGCGCATTCCTCAACACCAACGGTGCGACACGTGAGGCTCATGCGGAAATCGGCAAGCTTCCCCTCCCCCGCTCCGTACAGGTAAACGGCAAACTCGCGGATATGCTGTCGACACTGGCGGTCTGCTCGCAGCGGGGCCTGGGCGAACGCTTCGACGGCTCCGTCGGCGCGGCGAGTGTACTGGCTCCCTACGGCGGCAAGACCGGTCTTGCTCCGTCACCGGTGATGATCGCGAAGCTGCCGGTGCTGCACGGCGATACGTCCACCGTGACATGTATGTCTTTCGGTGCGGATCCGGCGGTGCTGTCGGAAAACCCCTTCCTCGGCGCGGCGTACGGCGTTGTGACATCGGTATCGAAGCTGGTCGCGGCGGGATTTGACTACAGGGATGCGTATCTGACACTGCAGGAATACTTCCCGAAGCTCAGGGACGACCCGAAGCGCTGGGGAAAGCCGCTGTCGGCACTGCTCGGCGCGTTCGCAGCACAGGAAGGTCTGGGCATCGCGTCCATCGGCGGTAAGGACAGCATGTCCGGGTCGTTCGATACGCTGGATGTCCCGCCGACACTCGTCTCCTTTGCGATTGCAACGGGTGACGTGTCCTCGGTCATCGGCGCGGACTTCACCGGCGCCGGACATCCGGTCTACTGCTTCACGCTCCCGCTGAATCATGACGGTACGCCGGACTACGCGGGCATCCTGGCGCTGTGGGACAGCCTGCGCTCGCAGTGTGCGCACATCCTGTCGGCGCGGACGGTGGAGACCTCTCTCGGGGAGACGGTGTTCAAGCTGGCGGTGGGCAATTGGGTCGGCTTTTCCGGCGACCTTGCACGCAGCATCCCGGCAGGCAGCATCGTCGTAGAAGCGGATGCGGCGCTTGCCGGCGCGGAACTCGTCGGCCATACCGTTTCCGACGCATCCATCACGCATGACGGCATCACCGAGACGCTCGACGCGCTGACGCAGGCGTGGGAAGCTCCGCTCGAGCAGGTGTTTCCGACGCGTACGGAAGCCTCCGGTGCGGTTGAGCCGATCACCTTCACCGCGCGGAACATCTCGAAGCCGGCGGTCCTTGTGAAAAAGCCGCTGGCGGTCCTCCCGGTGTTCCCGGGCACCAACTGCGAATATGACACCGCGAAAGCCATCGAGCGCGCGGGCGGTCAGGCGCAGATTGTGATCGTGCGGAACCTGACGACGGCGGCGCTGGCAGAATCGGTCGCTGAAGCGAAGGCTGCCATAGATGCGGCGCAGATGATGGTCATCCCGGGCGGCTTCTCCGGCGGTGACGAGCCGGACGGTTCAGGCAAGTTTATCGCGGCGTTCTTCCGCAATCCTTTGCTGACGGAAGCGGTGCGCGGACTTCTCGCGCGCGACGGGCTGATTCTGGGTATCTGCAACGGGTTCCAAGCGCTCATCAAGCTGGGACTGGTACCGTACGGCGATATCCGTCCGATGGACGCAGAATGTCCGACGCTGACGTACAATGAGATCGGGCGGCATCAGGCGCGGTATGTGACGACGCGGGTGGCCTCGGTGAAGTCGCCGTGGCTTGCGCTGTGCAAGCCGGGGCAGCTCCACGCGATACCGATTTCTCACGGCGAGGGCCGGTTTGTCGCGAATGACGCGACGCTGAAGGCGCTGATTGCGAACGGGCAGGTGGCATTCCAGTACGCAGATGCGAACGGACAGCCGCGGATGGAGATTGACGTGAATCCGAACGGGTCGATGATGGCAATCGAAGGCATCACGAGTCCGGACGGGCGGATATTGGGGAAGATGGCGCATACGGAGCGTTCGGGAGCCGGCATCGGAATCAACATACCGGGCAACCGCCATCAGCCGCTGTTCGAAGCGGGCGTAAAATACTTCAGCCTGTAGCGTGCGCTTCGTTCCGGACTCCCGTACGCAGCCACGCCCCGCATAACAAAACATCAACGGGAAAGACAGCCATAAAATTTAAAACAGCGCGGAGCGCACATGACAGCATTTTCAATATCAATATAAAGGAGAGCAACCCATGAAAACCTGTATCAGCTCCTACTCATTCTCGCGCCTTCTGAGAGAGGGCAAGATGACGTACTTCGACGTGATTGAGAAGACCAAAGAGCTGGGCTTCGACGCGATCGAGTTCTCGATCGGGGATGAACTCTCAGGCGGCCGTGAGATGGTCGCAAAGCTGCGTGACAAGTGCGCAGAGGTCGGTCTGCCGATCGCGAGCTACACCACCGGCGCAAATTTCTTCGTAGCCGACCAGGCAAAGGAAATCGCGCGCGTGAAAGAGCACGTTGACCGCGCGGTCATCCTCGGTGCGCCGGTCATGCGCCACGACGTCTGCGGCCCGTACTACGAAGGCTACACCGGCGTGAAGACCTTTGACGCGATCGTCCCGATCATCGCGCCCGCTATCCGTGAGGTCACCGACTACGCCGCCACGAAGGGCATCCGTACCATGAGCGAAAACCACGGCCACGTCGCCCAGGACGCCGACCGCCTGCTGAAAATTTTCACCGCCGTCGGCAGCACCAACTACGGATGGCTGTGCGACATCGGCAACTTCTGCTGCGCGGATGAGGACCCCGCCATCAGCGTCGGCAAGCTCGCGCCGCTGTGCATGCATGTCCACTGCAAAGATATGTTCCTGCGCTCCGGTATGCTGCCTGACCCCGGACGCGGCTGGGGACGTTCCCGCGCCGGCAACTACTTCCGCGGCACCATCTTCGGCCACGGCAATATCCCCACCTTCCAGTGCCTCCAGGTCCTCAAGCGTAACGGCTACGACGGCTACATCTCCCTCGAGTTCGAAGGCATCGAGGATACTCTCTTGGCCATCGAAATCGCGCTGGAAAACATGAAGCGTTATATCGCGCAGATCGGCTGAGTATCGCTTACATACGGCAAATCACCGTGACCTGAGAGGGTCACGGTGATTTTTGTGCATCTGTTCAGCTCCTCGGCATCTTCTCCATCGGCCGTCTCCGCCGTCACGCGGAACCGGCACGCGCATGTAAGCGCGCCGGGAAGGCGGCGTGCCGCGCATCCCGCCGTGTGTTTACGCGCGTTTGCCGAGCACTTCCATCTCGGCCCACTGGCGTTCCATATCGGCGACCAGTTTGAACTGCGTACGGCAGCGGTCGAGGTTCTGCTCGGGGTAGTGCAGCCGGAAATAGACGTCGCCGGAGAGGTAATCCGTCAGGAAGCGCATGCCGCACTCCAGCGTCATCAGCTTCGAGCCCATCGGCAGCATCTGAATCTCATTGGCGGTCAGTCCGTCACCCGCCGTCTCAAGGAAACCGCGCAGGTAGATTTCGTACAGCTTGATATCCATCCAGACCTTGTTCAGATCCTTCTCATCCTCGGCGGCCGTTGACGCGCCGAAGCGGATGCTGTCGCCGAAGTCGTACACCGACAGTCCGGGCATGACCGTGTCGAGGTCGATGACCGCGATGCCCTCGCCGGTCTTGTCGTCGATCATGACGTTGTTGAGCTTCGTGTCGTTGTGCGTGACCTTGAGCGGCAGCTCGCCGGACGCCAGCATGTCGACGAGCACATGCGTATCCTTCTCCCGCGCACGGACAAATTCGATCTCCGGCTGCACATCCTTCGCGCGGCCCTTGATATCGGCAGCGACGGCGGCTTCGAAGTCACGGTAGCGCTTGGCGGTATCGTGGAACTGGACGATCGTCTCGTGGAGAGTGGCCGCGGGGTAGCTCTGCAGCAGGTTCTGGAACTTTCCGAACGCGCGGGCGGCGTTGTAGAAGTCCTTCGGGTCCTTGACGGTATCATAGGTCTTGGCACCCTCGATAAAGAGGTAGCCTCTCCACGCGCCGCCGGTCGTATCACGGTAGTAGGACTTACCGTCACGGGTGGGAACGACGTTGAGGGTCTCGCGGGTATAATCGCCGCCGCGTGCTTCAATTTCACGGCGCAGGTAGGACGTCACGCCGGCGATGTTCTCCATCAGCGCGTCGACATCGGTGAAGATATCGGTATTGATACGCTGGAGGATGTAGCGCCAGGTCTTTCCGTTTCCGCAGAAGTAGACGGCAAAGGTATCGTTGATGTGTCCGCTGCCGTAGCGCTCATAGCGCAGCAGGGTGCCGTCAAAGGCGATGTTGTCGATGGCTTCCCGGATCAGCGCGTCAGTCAGAGGTGCTCTCATGGTTTCATGAACTCCTTATGATGTAATAGGATCAGTCTTCCAAATCCTTCAGGACGGATTTGATATAGTGAATATCCTGCGCCGCGAACCATTCGCGGTCACCGGGGCGGGGGGCTTCGATGCCGATGAGACCGTCAAACCCGATACCCTTCAGTGCTTTGACGTAGGCACGGTGGTTGATCGCGCCTTCACCGAGGCCGGACGGAATCAGGAAGCGGGCGTCGGGCGTATCCAGACGCGGAATATGGCAGCTGTTTTTGAAGTGGGTATAAAACAGCTTCTCTCCGCAAATCTTCACGGCTTCCTCGAGCGGCGCAACCCTGGAGGTAAAATACTGGGTATTGCCATAGTCGAGGTTGACGCCGAAGTTATCGCGGTCGATGAGATCGCAGAGTTTCCGGGCGGTTTCGGCGAGGTCATGGAGGTAATACATATGGGTCTCGAAAGCGAACTTCACGCCGGTGGGTTTTGCAAAGTCGGCGATCTCACGGCAGGCAGCGGCAGCAGACTCCCACTGTTCGGATGTGGCGTAGGCGGAGCCGTGGAGGTGGTAAGCAACGCGAGCCGGCTCAACGGCAGGATTGACCAAGGGGCCGGTCATGATGTTGATGACGGAGAGAGGGACGCGGTCAGCGGCAAGGGTGAGGAAGGACTTGTAGTCATCGACTTCGCGGCGGACGACGTTGGGGTCACTGCTCATGGCGTTGATTCCGGGGCCGCCGAAGAGAACATACCGGTGGTTGAACTCACGGGTCCAGCGGGCGATCTCGTCGAGGTAGGCAGCGGGGGTCTCATCGACGCCGGAGCGTTTGCGGCGGAATTCGACGCCGGCAAAGCCGAGGCGAGCGGCGACGGCACAGATATCGCGGATGGACTGGCCCTGTTCGCAGTAGTTGACGTGCATAATGACGGGATACATAGCAACACCTCCGTAGATTTTATAGGCGTGCGAGAGTCGGGCAGCCGACGGACTCTTCAGGTTCGGCAGTGTACATGGGGTCGGGCTCGGGGGTTATAAAGAACGCGGCGGGGGTTTGGACGCGGTGAACGCTAGCTCCTATGCGTATAACGCCTCGCCTTGGCAAACGCCACCGGCGTCGTCATGCACCCCTCCGTCTCCAACACCGTCGTGAAATCCGCCTCCAGCTCCTCCCTGATGAGCAGCATATCCCAGCTCCACGCACCCAGCGCTGCCTCGTAATCCTCCCTCAGGTACGCCTTGACCTCCACCTTCAGACCGATCTCCTCAAGCTGCTGCGCGATCTCCTCTGCCATCGCGGTCAGATACCCCGCGTCATCCAGCACCGCCAGCACCGCGTTCCCCTTGAGCGTCCCGTGATGCCGGTCCAGTATCTCCAGCGCCTCCTGTTCCATCGCCGGTGTGTAGAGGTAGCACCACGACGGCACAAACACAAACGCCGCCTGTGCCCACTCCCCCGCAAGCTCCGGACGCTGCAGTGCCGATGCCGCGGTCAGCCGCGCGTCAGCCTCCGCAAACATCCGCCGTCTTGGGTTGAACCGCAGTGCGTACAGCGTCCGCGTCCCGACCGTCTCGGTATGCGCCGCGCCATGCGGAAACACGGCGTCCGGCGCGGAACCGTCGACCGTCAGACTCTGAATCTGCCCGCGCTGCCAAGCCGACAGCAGCTCCCGCGGAGAATCGCACACCACCGCCGTATAACACGCGACTTCTTCCCGGTCATACACCACGCCGTCGCGCAGACAATAGTCCCCGCTCGCGGTCGGCAGTGTATGGTGCCATGTCCCGAACGGCACGATCGGTACATCTGCCAGACGCATGGCAATCGCGCGATTGCCGGGAAAATCGGTCACGACAAGCGTGTTGCCGTCGGTGGACGCATGGAAACCCGACAGGTTGAGCGAGTACGCGGCGTCGCGGACGGTGATGGGGGAACCGTCGAAGAACGCTGCGTCGGGGTCGAGGCTGAAGCGGTGTTCCGTTGCGGTCATCGAGTGGACGCGCGCAAGTTCCGCGACCGCCGAGCCATCCTCCGCCCGCGTATACAGGCGTGTATACAGCATCCGCGCGAGGATGCCGTCAACGCAGTCGGATGCGGAGGGCGTGAACCCGGAGGTCATCGCGATGCCCGGCAGCGGCTGCTCGGCGGGGATGTACCGCTCGGTCTGCGGACGGGCGTAGGTTGACGTCGCCTGATGCTGTGCCGCGCGCGCCTCGTCGATCAGGCCGCTCAGTTCCGGGTCGCTCCCGCAGCCCGTCAGCAGCAGCGGTATCGCCACGGCGGCGGCAAGTACGGCGGTCAGTCGTTGATGCCGCAGCATTTTTTATATTTCTTACCCGATCCGCACGGACATGGGTCATTGCGTCCGGGCTTTTTGGTGGTTTTACGGACAGGTTTGGGCTTTTCGCCGTCGCCGCTGCGGTTGTCCATCGTGATCTTCGCAACCTGCTCACGCTTCGGCTCCTCTTTGGTACGCAGACGGAGATTGTAGAGGATGCGAATGGTTTCCGAGCGGATCTCGCCGATCATGCTCTCGAACATCTCATAGCCCTCGCGCTTATACTCGACGACGGGGTCATGCTGGGCATAGGCGCGCAGCCCGATGCCCTGGCGCAGCTCCTGCATCGCGTCGAGCTGATCCATCCAGTGGCGGTCGACCGTCCGCAGCAGGAAGACCCGCTCGGCCTCGCGCATCACCGGCTCGGAAAGTTCGGCTTCCTTCTCGCCGTAGCGCACCTCGGATGCCGCGACCAGCCGGTCGGTCAGCTCCTCCTTCGGGAGGTCCATAAGCGCCGGGTCGTCGAGGGTGCCTGCGGGGAACAGATAGGCGATGGTCATCTTCATATTGGCGAACGCTTCGGGATGAACGGTCTTTCCGTCTCCATAGGCTGCCACGACGGTATCGGTGACAAGGTCGGCGGCCATCTTGAGAATGCTCGGCCGCAGGCTCTCGCCGTCGAGCACCTGATTGCGCTGCCCGTAGATGGTCTGGCGCTGGATGTTCATAACGTCGTCGTACTCCAGGACATGCTTGCGGCTTTCGAAGTTGCGGCCCTCGACCTTCTTCTGGGCACTCTCGATCGCTCCGGAGAGGATTTTCGCATCGATGGGCGTATCCTCGTCGACGCCGAGGTTCTCCATCATTGCCTGCATCCGGTCGGATCCGAACAGGCGCATCAGGTCATCTTCCAGGCTGATGATGAACCGGGACGCGCCGGGGTCCCCCTGACGGCCCGAACGTCCGCGGAGCTGGTTGTCGATACGGCGACTCTCATGGCGCTCGGTGCCGAGGATAAAGAGTCCGCCCGCCGCGCGCACCCGGTCGCCGTTCTGTTTGATCTCAGGCGCGTACTTTGCCAGCAGTTCCTTATAGATGCCGCGTGCCTCAAGGACAATGGCATCCTCGGTATCGGCGAAGCCCATCGCGTCGGCGACGGCCTCGGGCGCGTAGCCCATCTTCAAAAGCTCCTGCTCTGCGATATAGTCGGGGTTGCCGCCGAGCTTGATGTCGGTTCCGCGGCCGGCCATGTTCGTCGCGATGGTCACGGCGCCGAGGCGTCCGGCCTGCGCGACAATCTGTGCTTCACGCTCATGGTGCTTGGCGTTGAGAACCTCATGCGGGATGCCCTGCTTCTTGAGCAGCGCGCTGACCAGCTCCGAGACCTCGATGGAGACGGTGCCGACCATGATCGGCTGCTTCCGGGCCGCGCACTCCTCAACCTGCGCGACAATGGCGCGGTACTTCGCGGCCTTCGTGCGGTAGACGGTATCGTTGTGATCGATGCGCACGACGGGCTTGTTCGTCGGGATTTCGATGACGTCGAGCTTATAGATCGCACGGAACTCGGCTTCCTCGGTCAGCGCGGTACCGGTCATGCCGGACAGCTTTTTGTACAGGCGGAAGAAGTTCTGGAAGGTGATCGTCGCAAGGGTGCGGCTCTCGTTCTCGACCTTGACCTTCTCCTTGGCCTCGATCGCCTGATGCAAACCCTCGGAGTAGCGGCGGCCGTACATCAGACGCCCGGTGAACTCGTCGACGATGATGATCTGCCCATCCTTGACGACGTAGTCGATATCGCGCCGCATGACGCCGCGCGCTTTGATGCCCTGGTTGATGTGGTGGACGAGTGTGGTGTTATCCGGGTCCATCAGGTTTTCCACGCCGAAATATGCCTCGGCCTTGGTCACTCCGTGCGGGGTGAGGGTTGCGGTACGCGCCTTCTCGTCGACGATGTAGTCGGCGTCGATGTCGTCCTGCTCCTCTTTCTCGTCGACCTCACGGACGCGCATGACCTTGCAGGTCGCGGCGAAGGCGTCAGCCTGGCCGTAGAGCGGGGAGCTTTCCTCGGCCTGACCGGAGATGATGAGCGGGGTACGGGCCTCATCAATGAGGATGGAGTCGACCTCGTCGACGATGGCGAACGCGTGGCCGCGCTGAACCTTCTGTTCCTTGTAGATCGCCATATTGTCGCGCAGGTAGTCAAACCCCAGTTCGTTGTTGGTGCCGTAGGTGATGTCGCAGTTATACGCCTCCCGCCGCTGGTCGTTGTCGAGGTCATGGACGATCAATCCGACAGAAAGTCCCAGAAAGCGGTAAATTTTCCCCATCCACTCGGAGCCGTGGCGGGCAAGGTAGTCGTTGACGGTGACGATATGGACGCCCTCACCGGTGAGGGCGTTGAGATAGGCGGGAAGGGTGGAGACAAGGGTCTTGCCCTCACCGGTCTTCATCTCGGCGATACGTCCCTGATGGAGGACGACGCCGCCGATGAGCTGGACGCGGAAGTGGGTCTCGCCGAGCACGCGGGTGGCGGCCTCGCGGACGTTTGCGAACGCCTCGGGGAGGACGCTGTCGAGGCTCTCGCCGTTCTCGCGGACACGCTTCTGCAACTCGTAGGTCTTCTCGCGCAGCTCGCGGTCGGTCATCTTCTGAAAGACCGGCGCGAGGTCTTCTATTTTCCGGATCAGAGGCTCTATGCGTTTGATTTCGCGGGTCGAATGGGTACCGAAGATTTTCGAAAAAAATGCCATGATGCTGTCTCCTTAATTGCCGATGGGTCAGAATGCGGCGACGCGCAGCGGATCAGACCACGCCGGGGAGGTTGATGCGGTCGATCTTCCGCTGTGCGGTGCTCCAGGCAAGTTCATAGTAGTATTCCATATTCTCCATCGCGCGCTTTGTGCCCAGCTCGTAGGGTTCGGGGCCGCCGAACTCAAACGAATAGACGCCTTTGTAGCCGGCCTTCTGGAGAATGCGGAAGCACGGTACGAAGTCGACGATGCCGTGGCCGGGGATGGTGTCGCGAAGGAAGTCGCCGTCGCGGGTCGTGAGCCAGCCCTCGCCCGGATGCGGCATTGAGCCGGATTTATAAAGGTAGTCCTTGATATGGACGTGCATGACGCGGTTAGAGAACGCGCCGATGAAGCGCTGCGGGGTCTCGCCGGCGAAAAAGATGTTGCCGAAATCGAAGCAGACGCCGATGTTGTCATGGTTCATCGCGTCGAGGAACTTCGAGAAGCGTTCAACCCCGTTGAACAGAAAGCCCTGGTCCTCATACAGGCACTTGATGCCGATGGTCTTGCAGTAGTCGGCGACCTCTCCGGCGCGTGTGACGACCTCATCAAAGACGCGCTCGAACGACGGCATTCCGATGGGCGCGGGAGAAAGTCCGGCAACAAGGGTGTGATGTAAAAACGGCGACCCGCAGGCACGGGCAATGTCGGCTTCCCGTTTGAGCCGTTCGACGACGGCCTTGCCTTCGTCGCCGGAGAGCGTGACGCACAGGGAGAAGCAGGCAGTGAACATACCCTCATCGGCAAGGACGCGCTTGAGCTCCTCCGCCTTGGCGACGGTGTCGATTGCGTCGCACGGGGACGGCTCGACAGCGTCGAACCCGAGAGACTTGGCGTACCGGACGGCGCCGGAGATGCCGCGCTCACGCAGAGCGCCGCTGAAACCGGTGAACATGCTTTTCTTCATACAGCAAAACCTCTCTTATACCGTGATATCAGTCTGTTTAGCATTATACCACATCGTGCAGAAAAACAAAAGGCTTTTTTGAAAACTCGTGCAAAATTCATCCGGCATCCACATACACCGCGGGCGGGGACGCGGATGCGCGCGGTTCGGATGTTTCCAGTATACCTGCCCGGTCTGTCAACTGTTTTCCATGTACACAGGTTCACGCGTCCATTCCCGCCTGTATCACGGTCTGCGCCTGCGCGTTTTGTATCGGAACTTCCCCCTGAACACAAGAAATTCCCCTTGCAAAACCGCCGCGTATGGTGTAGAATAAACGTAAATCAATTTACCCCACAACGGAAGGATTGTTGCTTATGAAACTCTGGGGCGGACGGTTCTCGCATGAGACCGACAAAACCGCGAATGATTTCCAGGCGTCCATCGGCTTCGACCGGCGCCTGTACCGTGAGGATATTGAGGGCAGCATCGCCCACGCCACTATGCTCGGCCGTCAGGGCATCATCGAGCCGTCCGAGGCCGAAAAAATCGTCGAAGGGCTGCGCGGCATCCTCGCCGATATCGAGTCCGGGAACCTCACCTTTTCCTCCGACAACGAAGACATCCACATGAACATCGAGACCTTCCTCACCCAGCGCATCGGCATCGCCGGCAAGCGTCTCCATACCGCCCGCAGCCGCAATGACCAGGTCGCGCTCGACATGCGGATGTATGTCCGGCGTGAAATCGGGACGCTCATCGAGTACGTCGACGCCGCCATACGCGCATTGCTCGAACTTGCCAAGGAGCACACCGCAACCGTCATGCCGGCGTATACCCACCTCCAGCGCGCGCAGCCGGTCACCTTCGCGCACTATATGCTCGCCTGGTGCCAGATGCTGCGGCGCGACCATACGCGGCTTTCGGACTGTCTGGCGCGTATGGACGAGTGCCCCTTAGGTGCCGGAGCCTGCGCGTCCACCACCTACCCCATCGACCGGCGCTTTGTCGCGGCCGAGCTGGGGTTCTCCGACGTCACCGCCAACTCGATCGACGCCGTTTCCGACCGCGACTATGTTGTGGAGCTGTGCGCGGCGCTGGCGCTCATCATGATGCATCTGTCGCGCATGTGCGAGGAGCTGGTGCTGTGGAGCTCTTGGGAGTACCGCTTCATCGAAATGGATGAGGCATACTCGACGGGGTCGTCGATCATGCCGCAGAAGAAGAACCCGGATATGGCAGAGCTGATCCGCGGGAAGACCGGACGCGTCTACGGCGATCTGATGGGGCTTCTGACAATGCTCAAGGCGCTGCCGCTGGCGTACAACAAGGACATGCAGGAGGATAAAGAGGCCTGCTTTGACGCGATCGACACGGTGAAGGACTGCCTGACGGTCTTTACGCCGATGGTTGGTACGATGCGGGTGAATGTCGGACGGCTGCGGGCTGCGGCAGACGAGGGGTTCATCAACGCGACGGACGCGGCGGACTATCTGACGAAAAAAGGCGTGGCGTTCCGGGACGCGTACACGGCGGTTGGGAAGCTGGTGGCGGCGTGCGTAGAGATGGGCGTGACGCTGGAGGAGCTGCCGATCGAGAAGCTGCGGGAGATCCATCCGGCATTTGAAGAGGATGTATACGCGGCGATCGGGTTGGACGCGTGCGTGAGCGGCAGGAAGGCAGAGGGCGGGCCGGCAGAGGTGAGCGTAAGGGAGCAAATCGAGAAACTGGAGCGGTTCCTCGCATAACGGGCGGGACGCACGCTTCTTTTTCGTGAAAAAGAAGCTGCAAGAAAATGCTCTTGTCACGGGAGCCGGGAACGAACATACATTTCTGCTTTTCTGTATTTTCCCTATTAAATTGGAGGTGCTTCTATGCATGACTTCGCACGGGAACTCGCATTCTTCCGCGAGCACCCCGTAACCGATTGGCACGAACACGCCGGCATCGGTCTGTTCCCCGACAACGGCGACTTTTCCATCGTCGACCGCCTCATGTCCAGCGCCGCTTACGTCGGCATCGACCGTATGGTCATCTCCAACCCCGTCACCGGCGGTACGCACGCTACCCCCGAACAAATCGCCGCCGCCAATGACTACGTCGGCCGCTGCGTCAGACGCTACCCCGGCAGACTCTTCGGCCTTGCCTACGTCGACCCCGTCCACGGTCGGTACGCCGTCGCCGAACTCGACCGCTGCGTGAAGGAGTACGGCTTCCTCGGCGCAAAATTGTATAACCAGTACACGATGGACAACGATATCCAAAACCCCGTTATCGAGTACACCGTCGAGCATGACCTGTTCATCCTCATGCACGCCGGTCACATCTGCCAGATCCCCCGCGAGCAGCCCTACATCAGCGACAGCACCCATATGGCGGGCGCCGCGCGCAAATACCCCGAGGCTCACTTGATCATGGCCCATATCGGCGGCGGCGGCGACTGGAACTGGCAGCTCCGCGGCCTCGAGGACTGCCCCAATGTCTTTTGCGATATCTCCGGCTCCGTCCACGATACCGGAATGATTGAGGGTCTTGTCCGCGCGATAGGCGCCGAGCGCGTCCTGTTCGGTACCGACGGCAACTTCTCGTCCTCCATCGGCAAGCTCTGCGGCGCAAAGCTCACCGAGCGGGAGAAACTCACGATCATGGAAAACCCGCGCTTCCTGCGGTATCTGGAAAGGGGGAACCTCTGATGCTGATTGACGCGTGCGCATACCTTGGACATTACCCGTTCCGCAAGACCGAGAATCAAACCGCCCCCGAGTTGATCGCTCTGATGGACGACTACGGCATCGAAATGGCACTCGTCTCATCGCTGCCCGCCGTCTACTACCGCGACGTCATGGACGGCAACCGCGAGCTGTTCGACGAGATTGCCCCCTGCGCCGACCGCCTTATCCCCGTCGCCACCGGCAACCCGCGCTATCCCTGCGCGCTCGATGACCTCGCCGAATGCGTCAGACGCGGATGCCGCGCCGTACGGCTCTACCCCAAACAGCATGGCTATCAGCTCACCGACCCGTGCGCGGTCGAGTATCTCCGGCGCGCGGCTGAGCTGCATATCCCCGTCGCGTTCCCGCTGTGTCTCGAGGATCTGCGCGGACGCCATCACCTGGACATCATGTATCCGCTCTCCGCCGATGAGATTGCCGACGCCGCTCGGCTCGCTCCCGAGACCGACTTCATCCTCCACAACCATAATAACTACAGTTACGCCGTCGTTTTGTCGGAACGCTGCCCCAACCGTGTCGGCGGGTTCTACTACGACATCGGCCGTACCGACTGTCTCTATGTGGACGGCCTGCAGCGGCTCATCGCGACGGCGGGACTGGATCATGTACTGTTCGGCACCTCAATGCCGCTGCAGTACATCGATGTGCAGCTTGTCAAGCTTCACTATCTCCCTGACCGTGCAAATCTCACCGACGCGCAGATGGAACTTTTGACCTCGGGCAACGCCAAACGGCTTTTCAGACTGTAAGGAGGGTTTCCTATGAGTGAGTGTTATTACTGCGGCGACGAGTACAAAAAGTACATGAAGCCGATCGCCGAGCTGTCGGTGTCGTATGCGTACATGGCGGGGTATCAGAAGTACTACCCTGGGCGCTGTATCGTCTGCCTGAAGCGTCATGCGGAGGAGTGGTTCGAGCTGACGGACGAGGAGCTTTGCGGCTTCTCGCGGGACATCGCGAAGGTCGCGCGGGCAATCGAGGCGGCGTTCCCGTGCGACAAGCTGAACTACGGCATCTGCGGCGACGGCAACCGTCACCTGCACATGCACATCGTCCCGAAGCTGAAGAACGGCTATACATGGGGCAAGCTGTTTGAGATGCTCCCTCCGGTTGAGGATCAGATTCTCATCCCCGATGCGCAGCTCGACGCGATGATTGAGCGTATCCGCGCACATCTGTAACGATTCCATGCGCACAGGGGATGTCCATTCCCTGTGCACTTTCTATGAGGAGGTTCTCTTATGCGCAGAGAAGTCAAGCGTGACCCCTACTTCGCGGATCAACCCCCGCTGCGGTTTCTCGACGATCTGAAGTCCCCCGTCCACACCGCGTGTCCTGAGGGCTACGGCACCCGCGCCATCCGGGACGGTGAGGCGGATGTCCGGGGGCTGTACCTCAATTCCGACTTCCCCGACCCCGACGCACTGCTCGAAACGATCTACGACGACTTCACCCGCTTCACGCTCATCTACGGCATCTTCCCCAATGACAGCCGTCATGTGCCGCTGAACATCATCGAAGCCGCGACGCCGGTGTTTGAGGCGTACCGGGTCATTGTGACCGCGGATGCCGTGACGATTGAGGCCGCCGATACGGAGGGTGTGCGCCGGGCGCTGATCTGGATTGAGGATGAGCTGCGCCGGCGTGAGGGCGCGTACCTCCCGCTCGGCACGATCGAACGGACGCCGCACATCCGCGCGCGCATCACCCGCTGCTTCTTCTCTCCGATCAACCGTCCGCCGAAGTACGGCGATGAGCTGTCCGACGACATCGACTACTACCCCGACGAGTACCTCAACCGCATCATGCACGACGGCGCCAACGGTGTCTGGATCTACACCCGCTTTTCCGACCTCATCGAGTCAAGCTATCTGACCCATTACGGCAAAGGACACGAACCGCGCATTGAGAAATTGAACCGGGTGGTGAAAAAGTGCGCGCGCTACGGCATTGGTGTGTATGTCTTCGCAATCGAACCTGTCGCGCTGACGAAAGAGGAAGCGGAGGAGTATCCGGCAGTTGCAGGCGCGAATGTCTACGAAGGCCGCCGCACGTTCTGCACGAACACGGAGTTTGGAAAAGCGTTCTGTGAGGAAGCCGGACGCAGGCTGTTCGAGAGCGTCCCCGGCCTCGCCGGGTTCATCAGCATCACCTATGGGGAACGCTCGACGTCCTGCGCGTCGGCGTACCGGCACAACGACTGCCCGCGCTGCAAAGACATCGCGCCGGGAAAGGTCCTGGCGCAGGCAGTGGATGCGCTGACATCCGGAATGAAAGCCGCGAAGCCCTCCGCAACGCTCGTGAGCTGGACCTACGGGCACCGCACCTGGAGTTTCGACGACATCTGCGAGTACGTGAGAAATGCACCGGAAGGTGTGGCGCTGCAGCAGAACTTCGACGACATGGGCTATGAAGACCAGCTCGGACGGATGCGGCTGGCGGTGGACTACTGGCTGTCGTATGTCGGGCCGTCGGAGCTGTTCCGCATCACTGCCGAGGAAGCGAACAAGTGTGATAAGCCCCTGTTTGCGAAGATGCAGGTCTGCTGCTCACACGAAGTCGCGAGTATACCGTACGTACCGGTGCCGGGCATCATCTATAAGAAGTACAAGGCGGCGCATGACTACCGCGTCGAGGGCGTGATGCAGTGCTGGTACTTCGGCAACTATCCGTCTCTGATGAGCAAGGCCGCCGGGGAGCTTGCATATGAGTCGTTTGAGGACGGTGAAGACGCGTTTCTCAAAAGACTCGCGGCGATCTACTGGGGTGAGAGCCGTGCGGACGGTGTCGTACGGGCGTGGAAGAACTTTGAGCGCGCATACAGGCTCTACCCTATGAACGTGATGTACTCCTACTACGGCCCGATGCACGACGGCCCTGTGTGGGAGCTGCAGCTCTTACCGAAAAACTACTCGCTGCCGAGGTCATGGCAGACGCTCGACCCGACCGACGGCGACCGCATCGCGGAATGTCTGCTGAACGGCCATACGCTTGACGAAGCGCTGACTCTGGTGTCACGGATGGTAACGTACTGGCATGCGGGACTGCGGGAGCTGCGGGAGGTCGCGCTGACCGACGATGAGACGCGCGGACAGGTGAGTGTCGCGGAGTGCCTGAGCGTGCTGTTCTCGAGTGCACGCAACATCCTGGATTTCTACCGGATGCGCGACCTGCTGGGGCATAATGAGAAGCCCGCCGAATACCTCGACGCGATGCGTACGATTGTCGAGCAGGAGATTCGCCATTCTCTGGCGCTGATCGCCTTATGCGACGCGGACGGACGTCTGGGGTACCACTCCGAGGGTGAGGGCTATAAGTTCTTCCCGAAAAAGCTTGCTCACCGCGCCGAGACCCTGAAAACACTGCTGGAAACGGAATTCCCCGTTGTACAGAAACGTATCGACGCGGGACTGCCGCCGCTTGCGTATTACCTTGGAGAAGAGGAAGATATTCCGCACTACCGGCTTGGGCACGGTGAGATCGCGCAGGCGTACTGGGAGCCGCTGTCGGACGGGAAGGCCCACTTCCGCGCATCCTACGACACGGACGCGCTGACCATCGAGCTGTACGCGCCCTATGCGTGTAAGTTCCTGCTGTCTCCGGAGTTTCGGCTCTTATGGCCCGATGCGACGGCGGTGCTGTCTGCGGACGGCAGTGTGGCTTTGGGGAGCACGGCGTTCATGTACTACTCGCTGTTCGGCGACCGGGAGCGCGTCAACCGGGAACGCTGGCATACGGAGGTGCTGCCGTGCGACAGCGGCGTGAAGCTGCGGGTAACGCTCGCGCGGACGGACATCGACTGGGACGGTGTGACGCCGATGAAGCTGCGGGTCGCGGCGGCGCCGATCGCGACGGCGGGCGTACCGGGTGAGTTCGGCTCGACCGCGCTGTGGAGCGTCGAGGACAACCCGGTCGTCACGCTCGGAAAGCCCGAGCTGTCGCCGTGCGAGTTCGGCTGGCTGATGCCATAACGGATACGGACAGAGGCGGGGATGGTACAACCATCCCCGCCTATATTATGACCATACGGCTGCGGTTCACACCTGCGGGTACAGCCTGTTCATCGCGGCAGTGAGGGTGCGAAGCTGGCGTGTTTCGTCCATATAGAGCGGCGTCAGTTCGTGACGGTCGCGGGTACGGCAGACGGTCGTGATGGGCAGTCCCTCGAGCTGCAGGTAATACTTCGCACACGGCGGGTAGCACTGCCGCTCGATCAACGCGCACATCGTGAGCGCAGCCTGCAGGATTTCGGCATTCTCCGCGTACGGTGCGCGGATGAGTTTGCGGTACAGCTCGGGGTGGATGTTCGCCATGATGCCGGAATATCCGTCGGCACCTGCCCGGACGGATTCGAGCAGCGTGGCGGTGTTGGCGTTGAACAGCCGCAGCGGGGTGCCCTCGAGCAGCTTCACACGCCTCCGGATGCGTTCGATATCGCAGCAGGTGTCCTTGATAAACCGGAAGCGTCCGGTATGCGCGGCATAGGCGATCTCGTCGTCCGACAGCACCCACTTGTACGGGTACGGGCACTCGTACAGCCCCAGCGGAATCTCCTTCGGCAGCCGTTTGAGCAGCCTGTCGAGCGCCGCCCTCCATGCGTCGGTTCCTTCGAACTGTCCGCACATACGGTTGGTGAGCAGGATGACGGCGTCGACGCCGGTCGCGGCGATGGCGGTCAGTTCCTTCACCTGATCGTCGGGCGCATAGGAGATATGCCCCGACGCGACGACCGGCACATGCGCGTGTTCTTTGACAAATCGGGCAAGCGATACGCGCTCGTCCAGGGACAGACAGAACATTTCGCTGGACTGGCAGACGGCGAACAGTCCGTCGACGCCGTGTGCCTCGTACCAGCCGATCAGCGCCTCGAGCGCCGTGTCATCGATCGCGCCGTCCTCACGAAACGGCGTCAGCATCACGGGGAACACCTCAGCAAACACAGAGCAGCACTTCCTTCTTTTCAAATTGCGGAGGGGACGGATCAACCGCAGCGGCGGGATGGCGCATCCCGTCCCGCTTCACATCTTCACTGCTTTCTGAACCACGGCAGCACGCTGAGCGGCGCCGTTACTTCGGCGGTGCAGGGGCCTTCGTAGGTACCACAGTCCTCGCTGACCCAGACGCCCGGGGGAAAGACAACCTTGCGTGTCACGGCACCCTTTTCGAGCACCGGTGCGACCAGCAGCTCATCTCCCAGCAGAAACTCGTCGGTGATATCCTCGTATCCGCGGCCGGGATAGTCGTACGCCAGCGGCTTGAGGATCGGCTCGCCCGTAACGGCGGTGCGCTCGACCTGCTCGCAGATATAGCCGCCGAAGCGTACGTGCAGCTCCTCGGTCTTCTTGACGAGCGCGGCATTCTCCGCTGTCAGTACACGCCACGGCGCGACGGAGAACTGCATCGCCGGGAACAGCGCAGACGCCTGTGCAAAGCGGACGATCAGTTCCTGGTCGAGCGGTGCGCCCGGCAGAAAGTTGACCCAGCTCCCGCCGCCCACCATATCAGGACAGATGTATGCATGACCTGTCAAAGACAGCGCAATCGCGTCGGGGATCAGGCACGACAGCCCCTGACCGTGCCATTCGTGGGATTTGTCGCGCAGGCGCTGGTTAAACGGCAGTCCGCCCGCCTTCCACGTATCCTTCACTTCGCTGACCTTATAGGAAAGCGCAAAGCGGTTCCACGCAGCCGTCAGGTCCGCTTTCGTCGCCGGACCGTTCCGGCAGATCAGCCCATCGGGATAGCCGTCTATCGAGCCGCCGTCGCACTTGAACCCGTCGACACCGAAGTCGCGCATCAAGCCGTCGCACACACCGCGCAGCCACGCAATATCGCCCTCGGAGGTCATGTCGAGCGCCGCGCTGTAGCCGTTCCACCACTTGAGGATCGCCGGGCTTCCGTCCGGGTTGCGCAGAAGACGCGCCGGGTCAGCCGCCGCCTCACGAAACTCCGGTGAATCGGCACACAGGTACGGCACGATCCATACCATTACCGTGAACCCGAGCCTGTGCAGGTGGTCGATCATCGTGCGGGCATCGTCAAAACGCTCACGGTTGAAGCGCCACAGCCCGTAACCCGTCTGCCAGGAGTCGTCGATCATGAACACGCCGGGGGTGTAGCCGTGCGACACGATGGCTTCGGCATAAGCGGTGATGGCGGGCTGCGTCTGCTCGTAGATCAGCTCCGCCCATGTGTTGTACTGCGCCGTACGGTAGAAGCGCAGGTCAGGCACACGGCCGTCGAACGGGAAGTGCGCACGCATCGCGGTACGGTAGGCTCCGGCGAGTGTGCCGTCGCTTTCGGCGAGCGTCACGCCGCGGTCGGTCGTGACGGTCCCGCGGTCGAAGCAGATGGCAAACGGGTCGTCGCTCCACAGATAACGTCCGGCGGAGGAGAGGAAGAACGGTACGCTCTGGTTGCCCGCGCACTCGCGCGACAGATCGATCTCGTAGACAGACGCGGCGGTCAGCGGCATTTTTGAGCCGTGGTGGATCGCGCCGCCCCACCAGCGTTCGCCCGGCAGAAGGGTAAACTGCATAAAGGCATACCTCCGTAATTTTTGAGTGCCCGGGTATATTTCGGGATGTAACGTCCTGCACGGTTTTGCATCCTCAGTCTGCAAATGTCGGACGCTTGCCCTTCGTGAACAGCGCGAACAGCAGGAACCACACCGCCAGCGCGCCGATTTCTACGAAGTACGGCAGCTCCGGCCGCACCATATACAACGCGCCGCCGAGGTTATACGTAAAGCTCGACAACATCGACCGCACGGCGATAAACCCCGCGACCAGCATCTCGTGGTTTTCCATCATAAGGCTCTCGGAGAATGCCGCCTGCACATAGGACGCGACGGTTCGGCCGGAACCTTTGAACCATACCGACAGCAGCATCAGCAGCACGCCCGTACCCTGCAGACCTATGTTCGCAAGCACCAGGAATACGGACAGCGCGCCCAGTATCCACAGCGGCGCGTACTTTTTCGACAGCTTATTCAGACAGAAAATCTGTATCACGCCCATGAGCGCCGCGACCGTATAGCCCAGGCCCACCTGTGTCAGCGTCAGTCCCTTGCAGGTGCGCAGGTACAACGACAGCACCGGCTCGCCGATGACGCAGATGTTCTGCGGCAGCATCAGCAGCAGCATCCATACCCACAGCCGCCGCCGTCTCCACACCATCGCGCCGAAATTCCGCAGTGCTTCTCCGAACGGAACCCGCGCGGCACGCTCTTTTTTGGGTGCCGGCACCCTGCGCGGATGCGGGCTCGACAACAGCAGCGACATCCCCAGCGCCACGCACAGCAGTACAAACCCAATCAGCAGCACCGGTCGGTAGCCGTAGACCTCAATGAGCGCGCCGCCGACCGTCGGGGCGACGATGCCCGCCAGGTGCGTCGCGGTCGTGTAGATCAGATATGCGCCGGTACGGTCGGGAGCGCCGGGGTAGTCGAAGATGTACAGCACCACCGCCGGCGAGAACATCGTTGTCAGGCTCGTGAGCACCTGTCCGAGAGCAAACCCCGCCGATGTCGTCGCAAAGTAGAATACAAGCGGCACCGGCAGCGACACAATCCAGCTCAGCACCACCAGCGTCTTCAGGCTCACGCGCTTGGTCCATATCCCGCCCAACAGCGCTGTCACGCCCATGAACATCGAGATCGACAGGATTGCGCTGATCGTCTGCTCGCTGTCGATGAATTCCTTCATATACACTGCCAGCAGACTGCGGAACAGGCTCATCCCAAAGCTCATCACGAACTGCGCGCCGATGAGCAGAGCGATGTCAATATAAAACCGCGGGATTCCTTTCAGACGCGTACGGATGGATGACATACGATTCCCCCTAATAATAAAGCGTCCGCCTGAAAGTGTCACGGTCTTGGCGTGATGACGGTTACGCCGCTGTTGTGGGCTTTAGATGTGTCGGTTATGCCGGTCAGCTCCGTCACGGGACGGTTCCGCCGCGGGATGCGCTGATTTCTCCGCATCAATCTTCGGCAGCAGAGGTCTGCTCCTCCCCGGACATGCCTTTTCGGATCTCCTCAAGGCGGCGCTCGAGGTCGGCAGCGTGCGTTTCGAATTTCCCCGGCGCACAGACTGTCACGGACAACACATACACGGGATTGCCGGTCAGGTAGACCTTGATCAGCCCTTCGAAGTACCGCGTGTCCGCATCGTAGCTGTCATAGTCTTTCAAGGCCTTGAGATACTCCGCAAGCCCGAACGCGTCACCGGTACCGGTCCAGTACCGCGTGAGGCTCTCGCGCGTATCGGTGAGGAAAGCTTCGCGGGAACGTTCGGCGGCTTCCCGGACGGTATCGGCTGAGATGCCGTCGGCGACCATACCGGTGAGCGCGGCGGAAATTGCCTGCCGCAGCAGCGCCGCGTCGCTCTCATACAGACCCTCAGCATGGAAAACGAACGTCGGTGTCGGCGATGTCAGGTCAACGCAGCAGATCACCTCCGCGTCGGGCAGGTACTTCCCGATCAGTTCGGCGGCCTTTGACGTCGGCAGCGAAATCAGCTCCGCCAGCAGCATCAGACCGTCGCGGTCGGTCTCGTCGGCCAGATCGAGCGGGTACGCGCAGTCGATGACCGCGTCAGGCTCGCCGCCCTCGGGCACGGGGAACTCGTTCACAACCTCGATCGGCGCTGACAGCGGCTCCCACCGGTCCTCCAGTGCCGCGTCCTTATACGCATACCCGGCAAGTACTTCGGTATCCAGGTAGCGCAGGAATGCCAGATAATCTGTCTCGCCTGAGACCGTCAGCAGCAGATTCGCGGGGGTGTAGTACACCGCGTGATAGGCTGAGAGGCTCTCGCGCGTGATGTCGGTGAAGTATTCGGGAGTACCGTAGGGGTCGTTGGCACGGAAGGAACCGGGGTAGAGCGCCGCGTACAGGTTGACCTGCGCCGTGTGGGTGAGTGTCATCTGTTCCCACATCACGGCGTAGGCGTCGCCTTTGACGCTCAGCGCATCATCGGTGAGCACATAATGCCAGACGGCATTCTCGAAGGCAGCGTCGTCGGTCAGCACGAAGGGATGCAGCACGCCGTCGAGCAGGAAGTCCGCATACGTCAAAAGCGCGTCGGGGTCGCCCGTATAGGAAAACGTCGTGCGGCCGGTATCGACATATGTATCGACATGTGCGCGGAAGGTGTCCGCGTCATCCGGCGTGTATTTCTCCGACCCGCGCGTGACGATACAGGCAAGCGCCCCCGGCATGCCTTCCGCGCTGACAGCGGGTGTGCGCAGCGTGACGGTTAAGCCCTTCGCGTCTTCCGGCAGCAGCAGCACACGCGCGCCGGTCACCGCATGCACAAGCTGCACCGCGTGTGTATCGCCCAGCACCGCACTCCCGATCACCTCAAAGCCCTCGACACTGTCCCCGACATCGAGGTATGCGGGATTCTCCGGCGGCACCCAGGGCGCGGTGGTCGTCGCGGCAATGGCGGTCGTGGCAGCGGTGGTCGTCGTGGCAGCGGTGGTCGTCGTCACAGTCGTCTCGGCGGTCGTTGCAGCGGTGGTCGCGGCAACGGTATACGCAGTGGCTGCGGTAGTCGCGGCCACGGTGGGAAGCGACACATTGGACGGCTCTGTACAGCCGGTGAGCAGCGTCAGCACGGAACAGATGAGCGCGGGTATGATCTTGCGTTTCATGAAGATTCTCCTAAACGGCAAGTGCCGTGGCTTTACGCCATGTGTGTAAGCATCTCGCGGCGCACCTCGTTCTCGAGCAGTCCGCGGGTCAGGTAGTCGTAGGTTCTGCGGATGACCGCCGCGCCGAGTTTCTTCCTGCCGTTGGCAGAGTGGCCGCCGGCAACATGGGAGGTCAGCACGACATTGGGCAGCGTGCGGAACGGATGGTCGGCGCGCGGAGGCTCGGGGTCTGTGACGTCGATGCAGGCGAAGATGCGTCCGGTCTGCAGTTCACGGATGAGCGCGGGCTCGTCGACGAGCATCCCGCGTGCGGTGTTGATGAACAGCGCGCCGTCCTTCAAAAGCGGCAGATTCCGCGCGTTGAGCATATGGCGGCAGTCCTCGTTGGCCGGCGCGTGCAGGCTCAGGATGTCCGACGTTGCGATCAGTTCATCGAGCGGGAGATACGACACGCCCAACTCGCGCATTTCGATGGGGCTTGCGAACGGGTCGTATACATAGATGGGGCAGTCATAGGGTTTGAAAACCTTGATGACCTCGCGGCACACAAGCGACAGCCCGACCAGGCCGATGTTCAGACCCTCGAGACGGCGGGTTGCGAAGGTACCGCTCTCTCCGCCCTTCCAGCCGCCCTCACGCGTATTGCGGGCATTCGTCCACAGTCCGGCAAGCGATGTCAGCGTGAACGCGAGCACGGTCTGCGCGACATCCCGCGCAATGACGTTGGCGTTGGATGTCACGCGGCAGCGGGTGTCCCACAGCTCCGGCGGGATGAGATTTTTGATCGTCCCGGCGGCGTGCGCGACGAGTTTCAGCCGCGGTGTCAGCATATCCGCAGTCAGCGACGGCGTCCCCCAGCAAGTCACACACGTGTCCGCGTCTTTCAGGTGTTCGCGCATGAAGTCCTGCGTCATGACTTCCGGCAGCGTATCGGGCGCGTTGTATTCCGCAAAAGTACCGAGGAACGCAAGATCCTCGGAGGTGAAGATGCTCTCCGCCATCGCGCGGGTCACAAGCAGTGCTACGTTATACATGGATGTCCTCCTTCTCAAGTAAGCCCTTCAGAAACCGCAGATCGCCGCGGATATAGGTCTCGGTATTGTCGAAGTCGGTGTATTCGGCGGGCATGCACAGATCGCCGTCGTAGCAATGGGCGCTGAGGTAGGTGATGACGCGCTCCCAGACGCACGCGCCCTGGGTGGCGGTGGTGAAATAAGGCGAGAACACGGCGTGCGCGGCTTCGGGGCCGCTGATACGCCGCCAGAAAGCGTTTTTGAGGTTGACAAGCCCAAGCCGCGGCCACAACTGTGCCAGCGACTGTTCGGGCTGCTCACCGGCGAGCGCGGAGTGCGCGGCATCCCATACGCCGCAGACAAGTGTCGGGTCGCTGCCGTCGAGCAGGCTCATCAGCGACGCCGCGTTGACCGCGCCGCAGCCGCAGTGCATCTGAATGCCGAGCCGGACACCGTACTTCGCGCACAGCATCTGACGCGTCTCCAGTTCCCGCTTCCAATGCGTCTCGACCGCGCGGTAGTCCTCGGATCTGTCGCAGGTACGCATCACGCGCAGCAGCGGGACGCCGGCCTCCGCGCATGCCTCGAAGATCTCCTCCGTCTCGCCTGCCGCGACAGACGTGATTTTGACCCCATGCTTCCCGAGCGTCTCAGCGAAGTCTGTCAGTTCCCCGGCGTTCGACGGGCCGACCGGGTAACCGTCGCGCAGCGGGTACTCGATGGCGGAAAAGCCCATATCCGCCGTCAGCGCGCCCAACGCGTCCGCATCGAGCTTCTTCCACGGCTTTGTGAAAACCGAAATGTGGCGTATGTTCATCATTCAGCCCTCCGTACGTGCGAACAGTGCCAGTACGCGTTCCTCGATATGCGCGGTATCCGTCAGCCAGCTCAGCGCGTGACCGGCTCCCGGTACGAGTACCAGCTCGCGCGGTGCCGAGCACGCCTGATAGTTCTCGAACGTCATCCACGCGGGCACGAAATCGTCACGATCGCCGTGAATGAAAAGCGTGGGGATGCCGCTTCCCCGGATGGCGTCCGGGATGGAGACCCCGCGCATATCCCAGCCGGCAAAGTGCTTTGTCCACAGTCGCGCCGCCGCCAGAATCGGGTATACCGGCAGCTTCGTGTCGCGTGCCAGTACATACGCAAACTCATCCCACGGCGATGTGTAGCCGCAGTCGGCGATGATACCCGCCACGTTCTCCGGCAGCTTCAGCCCTTGCGACATCAGCACCGTCGCGCAGCCCATCGAGATTCCGTGCAGATACACGGAGCTTGCCGGGTCGACACGCTTGTTGACCCACTCAAGCCAGCGCAGCATGTCATAGCGCTCGAGCACGCCGAAGCCCAGATGATCTCCCGCACTCTCGCCGTGGGCACGCTGCCACACCAGCAGCAGATTGCAGCCGTGCTCATGGTAGAATCGAACGCACGCGCCGAAATCGCTCAGCGGTTCGCTCCGGTAGCCGTGGACGCAGACAACCGTCCGCGCGGCGTTTTCGCACGGCAGCCAATAGCCCGCAAGCTTCAGCCCGTCAAAGCTCTCGACGCCCACACGCTCATAGTCCTGTTTCAGGAACCAGTCGCGCCCATCGTTGACACGGTGCTGATGCGCGTCCCACTGGGTCGATCCGGACGGACGTTTTCTTTCCGGCACACCTTCCCGTGTAATCGCTTTCTTGTACAGATAATAGCCCACGCCTCCCGCTGCCGCGGCAGCCAGTACCATCGCCGTCGGCAGAATCGCGCGCTTCGGATTTTTCATTGTGTGCTCCTTTCAGTCTGTTCCCGTGTGACCCCGTCGGGGGTACGGGTATATCCCATTGTGGGCGATACAGCCCCTGCGGGCTGTATGATATCCATCACGGACGCGATACCCGCCGCGTCACGAACTCTCCGGACGCATTCGGATGATCTTCTCCACATGCTCCCGCAGTGCCGGGTAGTCTTCCAGCTCCGGGTCAGCCATCGTAAGTGCGTGCGCCGCGTCCCGGGCATCGGAGAACAGAGACATATCCCCGCCGAGCGCCGCCGTGTGCAGCCCCGGTACGCCCGACTGCCGCACGCCCAGGAAATCACCGGGACCTCTGAGCCGCAAGTCCTCCTGTGCCAGCGCGAACCCGTCGTTCGTCGCGCACAGTGCCTTTAACCGCTCCCGGGTCTCCGCGTTCGCGTTGGGCGAGAACAGCGCGCAGTATGACGCGTGCTTCCCGCGTCCGACGCGTCCCCGAAGCTGGTGGAGCTGTGCAAGTCCGAAGCGCTCGGCGTTCTCAATCACCATAATCGCCGCGTTCGGCACGTCCACCCCGACCTCAATCACCGTCGTCGACACCAGCAGTGTCACCTCACCGCGCACAAATGCCCGCATCACCCGCTCCCGCTCGTCGGTCTTCATCCGTCCGTGCAGGAACTTTACCGTATAGTCCCGGAAAGCCTCCGAGAGCGTCTGCGTGTGCGTCTCGACCGACAGAATATCATCATCCGACCCCTCGATGTGCGGACAGACCACATATCCCTGCCGTCCCTGCTCGAACAGCGAACGCATAAACGCGTAGGTCTTCTGGCGGTTCTTCTCCGGTACCAGGATCGTTTGGACCGGCGTGCGTCCGGGCGGCAGCTCATTGAGTTCCGAGATGTCCAGGTCGCCGTACAGCACTAGGGACAGCGTACGCGGAATGGGCGTCGCGGACATGACCAGCACATGGGGCGCCTCATCCGTCTCACCCGTGTGCGCGAGCTTCGCCCTCTGCTCCACGCCGAAGCGGTGCTGCTCGTCCGTGATGACCAGTCCCAGCTGCGAAAATGCCACGTCTTCCGACAGCAGCGCGTGCGTTCCGATCACAAAGTCCGTCACGCCCGCAAAAAGTCCCTCGAGCACCGCACGCCGCGTCTTCGTATTCAGGCTGCCCGTCATCAGGTCAACGTGTATTCCCAGCGGCTCCAAAAGTTCCCGCATCGACTGGTAGTGCTGCTCGGCCAAAAGCTCGGTCGGTGCCATCAGCGCGCTCTGCACACCCGCCTTTGCCGCCGCGTACACGCACGCCGCCGCCACGACCGTCTTCCCCGACCCGACGTCGCCCTGTAAAAGCCTCCGCATCGCCGGAGTCCCGCGCGCCATGTCCGCAAGCAGCTCCTTCACGCACCGCATCTGCGCACCGGTCAGGCTGTACGGCAGCGCCTGATAAAACGGCGTCATGTCCGGCGTCGGGAGCATCCTCCCCGCCGCGTCCGACCGATGCCGCCGGGTCAGCACCAGTGCCAGTATGAACAGCTCCTCAAACGCAAGCCTTGTCCGCGCGCGTTCGAGAAGCTCCCGGTCGGGCGGATTGTGCACGATGCGCAGCGCGTCGGAGATGGACATGAAGCCGTAGCGCGCGCGAATCACCGACGGCAAAAGCTCCGTCGCCTCGTCCGCGTATGCCAGCGACTTTCCGATCACATCGCGCAGCTTGTACTGCGACAGTCCCGCCGTCGTCGGGTAGATCGGCACCAGACGCCCGTCGGACATCACATCGTTCCCCACGCGGTCGATCACCGGGTTGATCATCGCCGCCGTGCGTCCGTTCAGGGACGCACGGCCATAGAAGACGTAACGCTCCCCTTTCATCAGACGGTCGGCGGCGTGGGGCGAGTTGAAGAACATCAGCACCAGCACGCCGGTATCGTCCGCTGCCATCGCACGGACAAACGGACGGTTCCTCCCGCGTATCAGCACCGGTGACGACGTCAGCGTCACGCTCACACAGGCAGTCATCCCGTCGGCGAGTGCCGCGACGTCCGTCAGCACCGTGCGGTCCTCATAGCCGCGCGGGAAGTGGCGCATCAGGTCGCCGACCGTCCGCAGATCCAGACGCTCCAGCAGTGCGTCGGTCGCCTTCCCCACGCCCCGCAGCAGCGCAACGGGCATCTGTACCTTGCTCATCGCATCCCCCGTGCGAGCTTTCCCACGAGCCTCCACTCCGCGTCTCCCAGACGCCCCCGGAAGCTCCGGAGCAGCTTCTCGCTGCATGGCGGCTCGTGCGTATATTCGTTGCGTCCGATAAAATACTGCATGTACGGATTCTCCGACACTTGCCGCAGCACTTCCGCGTCGCTGAGATTGAAACGCTGCTGCAGCAGGGTAATGCCGAGCGTCAGTCTGAGCGGTGCCGCCGGTGCGCCGCGCCGCGCATACAGCTTTGACGACAGTTCCCGCTCCAGCTCCTCCCATGGAATCTCCCGCGCCCATCGGACGAAGCGGTTCTCTGTATCCAGAAGCTGCTCCAGCGGGCTGTACACTGCATAGATATCGAGCTGCCCGTCTGGTAGTTTATACATGACCTCTACCACCTTTGAACGTAAAAACTCTGCTGAAAGTAAAAACGCTGCACGTGATTTTCGATTGACTTTTATACCTTTCTATTATATAATAAAGGAACACGAAAAGCAAGGGGATTTTTCCTTATGGATCGTTCCGACGCCCGCATGGGGCGCGCGGCTCTGTTATTCCTGCCGGCGAAGGTACTCGAAGGCTTGATCGGGGTCTGGACGCTGTCCTTCACCGTCTCCGCACTTTCCTATAACGCCTACGAACGCTTTTCCGCCGTCAATACAGTGGTGGTCTTCGCAAATCTGCTGCTGCTGGGGTGGATCATCAACGCCTCCACGCGCTATGTCGGCGACTATGCCTGCACCGATGACGCGCCGCGCTTCTTCTCCACGACTGCCGCACTGTGGAGCATCCCGAATCTGCTGGTACTCACGGTCACGGCGATCCTCCACGCGGTCACCGGGAACTCCGCCTACCTCGCGGGGTTCTGTATGCTCGCCGCGACGTCGCTGTACCAGATCGTCCTGGGGATGCTGGTGCAGACGGGCCGCAAGACCGGCTGCGTGGCAATCTCTCTGGCGTCGGCACTCTTAAAGCCTGCGGTGATGTGGGGCTGCTGCATGCTGCTCACACGCACAGGGAAGGTCGACCGCATCCTCCCGGCGGTTTTGGGCTACGCGGTCTCAGAGCTTCTGGGCGGACTTGCGGGCGCCATCCTGCTGAAGATTCCGCGCAGCCTGAGTTGGAAAGGCTTCAGCAGGCGCATCGCGAAGCTGTTCGCAGGCTACGGCATCCCGCTGATGGGCGTGTCGGTCAGCGTGGGGCTTCTCAACATGGTCGACCGCTTTATCATCCTGCTGTTCGCCGGTGACTTCGGTGCGTACAACGCGAACAACACCATCGCAAACACGGTGTTCACGATGCTCAACGTCGGAGTGATGCGCGCGGTATACCCGGCGGTACTCAAAGGATACCGAGAGGGCGGCGTGAAATCCGCGAAACCGCTTTTGGATCGCGGTGCCCGGATGTATGTGCTGCTGGCACTTCCGGCGGCAGCGGGACTGTGCGGTATCGCGCGGACGCTGTCGGCGTTCCTGTATCAGGGAGATGCGTTCTACGTCTCGGCATCTCCGGTCATCGGCATCGCGGCGCTGGCGATGTTCTTCTCCGGGCTGAACGAGTACGCGATCAAGACCTGGGAGCTGCGCGGCCGGACGGTGCCGATCATGGTGAACGCGTTCATCGCGGTGGCGGTCAAGATTGCGGTGTCGTGCGCACTGTTGACGGGAATGGGGTTCCTCGGCGCGGCGATCGGCTCGCTCACGGGCTTCATCCTCTACTTCACGCTCAGCTTCCTCCGCGCGCGCAGGACACTGGTCTTTACGCTCCGGCCGCGTACACTGATCTGCGCGCCGGTCGGGTCAATCCTATGCGGCGGCGGCGCGTACCTGGTCTGTACGCTGATCTCACGCCCGGTTCTTGCGCTTGTCTGTGCGATTCCCGTAGGCGTCGTCCTCTACGCGGCGACGCTGCTGATCTCCGGCGAGATCCGCGGCGAGATCGATGCGGTCGTGCGGCGGCTGCGCGGACGGCGGTAGGTGTCCGCCCCTACGCGTTTTCAGAACGCTGCAGGTATTCCTCAAGCCGCCGGCGATCCTCCAGCTCCAGCCCGCGCTCGCCCGCGAGGGATTCCACATGGTGGCGGAACTCATGCCGCAGCACACGCCGCATCTCCACCCGCAGCGCGTCCTCCGGCAGCGGACCAAATACACGCGTGAACGATCCGAAGTAGATGTAGATGCATCGTCCGAACGCCTGCGACACGCTGTATTCGCCCAGAATCCACAGGTTTCCGTCGACCGCATGCGGGCTTGGCTTCGGTCGGTTCAGTACGATAATCCCGCCGTTCAGTTCCCGGTAGAATGCCTCCGGCAGCTCACAGCACAGCTCGTCGAGGATCTCGTCAAATCGGTCACGCCGTACCATTTCTGCGCCTCTCCCTTCTCTTATATATCTGTATTATAACGGTTTCATGTGAACATTTCAAGCGTCCGATTGAAAGGAGATGTTTTCCATGTCCGCACTCCGCGCAGCAGCCGTCCGCGCCGACATCACAAAGTCCGACGGCTCCATCCATGACCCGCTCTACGCCAAAGTGCTGGTGTTCGACGACGGCTCCGCCCGTGCCGCCGTCATCTCCATAGACGGCGTCTGTCTCGGCGGCGGCATCGGAGACCTCTCCGACCGCTTCTTCCCCGATCTGCGCGCGGCTCTGAGGGCGTACGGTGTCAGCGTTCTGATGTGCGGCACGACCCATTCCCATACGCCGGGTCGGATGCTCTGCCCGGAGGATACGCTGCTCACACGCGTCTCGGATGCGGTGCGCGACGCGGTCACAAGGCTTGAACCGGCCACCGTCGGGTCGGGTGTCGGACACGACGACAGCTTTCTCATCAACCGCACGCTTCCCTTAAAGGACGGCTCCGCGTGGACAATCCGTCAGGCACACCCGCTGCCGGATGACCGCGACATCGCCGGAATCGCCGACGCCGACGATGCCATCAACGTCCTGCGCGTCGACCGTGCGGACGGCTCGCCCTTATGCATACTGTTCACCTTCGGCTGCCATCCGCTGCTGGGCTACGCAGATAACGGCGTCACGGCGGGCTATCCGGGTGTCGCCGAGCGCATCGTGGAAGAAACCTTTCCCGGCTCTGTCGCGATGCTTCTGCAGTCTTCCGGCGGCGATGTCACTGAGGCCGACTACAAAGACTACGACCATCCGAAGTGCTGCGACGGCCCCGGCATGACCCTCGGGCTTGCCACCCTCCGCGCCGTCCGGAAGATCGTGACCGCGGATGCCGCGCTTGACAGCATCCGCGTACCCGTCACCTTTCCCAGGCGTACCGATATCCCGGGGGTACGCGAAAAGCTGCTGCGGGAACGAGAGACGCTGCTGGCAGCCCTCGGGAACTGCCCGCTCAACTTCAAACAGTTTCTGCCGCTGTATATCAAGTACCTGACGTCGCCGGAGTATCCGCTCGCGCCGAAATACGCCTATCTCCGTGAAGAGCAGCGCGGGATCTCGCAGCTGACAGATCAGGACGCGATCAACCGCCGCAATCTCTCAAAGTATCTTGCGAACGTCGGGACGATGGAGAAGCTCGCGAAGATCGCCTCGACGCTCGAGACGCTCGCGTGGCATGAGGAATATAACCGTGCATCCGGGGAAATGACGGTGGACGGTGAGGTGCTGGGGCTGCGTATCGGCGAAACGGTGCTGTTGAGCACGCCGGTCGAGCTGCTGACGGAGGTCGGGCGGAAGGTGCTCGCGGCGTCACCGTTTGAGCGGACGTTCCTGGTCGCCTACGCCAACGGCTATATGCACTACGGCGCACCGGCGGACGCGTACAACAACGGCGGCTATGAGACGATCGAGTGCTTCCTCGGCGCGGAGTGGGAACGGATTTATCTGGACGCAGCGTCAAAGGCGCTCGCGGAATTACATGCACGAAAGGCGTGAACCGTATGGTATTCACAATGATCGGCGGCGGTGCGCACCGTCTGCTCGCGACCTCCCGCAGCGCGCTGAAAGAAGGCGTCTTCCGCAACGGCGGCGAGCTGCGCTACTATGACCTCGACACGTCCCGTTCGCAGGCGATGGCGGAGATGGTCCGAAAATCTCCTGAGTACCGCGCAAATTCCGCGCCCGTTGCGGTGAAGTGGGATTTGACGCTCGAGCAGGCATTGGACGGTGCCGATCTTGTCTCCGTCACGCTGCTCGCCGGCGGCGCGTACGCGATGAACCTCTCCTCCGAGCTGGGCTGGAGTTACGGCTTCCTCGGGTCGGATAACGTCAGCTATCCCGGCGCATTCCTGGCTTTACGCGGAGCGCCCATCCTGATGAACGTCGCCCGGACGATGGAGCGCGTCTGCCCGAACGCCGTGCTCCTGGACTTTGCAAACCCCGTCGCCGTCCTCTCGGCGATGGTCAACCGCTACACGAAGATCCGCTGCTACGGCATCTGCGAGGGCCACAACAACCACGGCTACGACCTCACCCGCCTGCTCACCGGTGAGGACGTCTACCGTCCCGACTACGATGTTCTCGTCGCCGGTGTCAATCACGCATCGTTTATCGTAAAGGGCTCCTACCGCGGCGACGACCTGTTCACGCTCATCCGGCAGCGCCTCTCCGACTGCCCGGACTGGCTCGACCGGCTGCAGTTCAGTCCCTATGTCTCCGACATCACGCGGCAGTGGATGCGCTTCGGGCTGTCGTCCCTCGCGACCTTGTTCACCGACCGCGGCGCGCTGATGTTCTCCACCGAGGCCGACGGCTTCCAGCACTACTTTCACGACGAAGCCCTTCGCTTCCACGGCAGCGTCTACGGTCACGACGGTGAGCTTTTAGACACGTCCGCGATGGAGACGCTAAAGGCCGCGAATGACGCATCGCGCAAGGAGCGTCTCGAGGCAAACCGGCAGTTTGACTTATGGGCGAAGTCTCCCGCCGACGAAATTCCGTGGAACGACCCCGCGCGCCACATCTTCCATGTCACCCCGCGCGGCGACGTGCAGGTCAAGACGCTCTTGGGTCTGTCCGGCGTAGAGAAGACCCGTGTCGCGGTCAGCGCGCTCAACGACGGGTCGGTTGAGAATATGGCCAAAGGGCTCACACTCGAGTTCTCCCACGAGGTCGACGAAAACGGCCTGCATCCGATCGGGGGCTTAAGCGTCCCGCTCGGCGTCTACGGCATGACGGCATCCCTCGCGGCGCATCAGACGCTGCTGGCTGACGCGTGTGCCACCTCCGACCCGCGTGACCTCTACCGCGCGCTGCTGGCGTATCCGATTCGGTCGGATTCACGTGAGGCAAAGGAGCTGTGGGGCAAACTGCTCACCGCGTCCCGCGGCACCATCGCGCCGTCGTTCGAGGGACTGCGGGCGCTTCTGTGACGGCCGTGTCCAGACTCACATAACAGTGCCGGGGTCCGGTGACACTGTGTCACCGGACCCCGGCTTCTTACGGCATGATATTACTCGATGAACCGTCCGACAAGGCTGGCCGCTCCGGAGAAATCCCCGAGCTTCGGTGCCTTGACGTCGTCTATGATGCTCCACTTCTCGACGTGGGTGATGCTCTCGCCCGGCGCGACATTCTCCAGCGGCGACAGCGACTCCATCTCCAGGAACAGTGCGTTGGTGTATGTCTCAAAGTTCATGCCGCCGTCGGGATAGCGCGCACCTTCGATGTATGGCAGCTCCTTGACGAACAGACAGTCGCGGTAGGCGTATGCCGCCCAGCCGCGCCGGTTGTCCGTGCCGATCTTGAACGGCTTCAGCACTTTCTTGTCCTGCCGTAGCATGATATACTCGTTGCCCCACGCAACCCGCTTATCACTCATGTCGGAGTAAGGCCACAGCGCCATCACGCGGTTGCTGAGAAGTCCGGTGTTGTGCCGGTTCTGCGGGATGATCTCGATGCCGCCCGGCGCCAGTACCGACAGTGCCCAGACTGCGTACTCCTGCGCTTCCTCGGCGGTGTTCGTCACACACATCGTCACCGTAACACCCGTGCCGTATTCCTCCAGCTCGAGCGTCAGCTCCATTGCGATGCCGTTCTTCCTCTGCGGAGGCGGCGTGAACGTCACGCGCCCGCCGTTGACCTCGTAGCGCACCCGGTTGTTGTCCGGGAAGTACGAACGCGGCATCGCTTCGGGACTCGTCCAGATGCGGTGACCGCCGTAGATGTACCACGCCGCGCCGCGGCCGTAGTAGTCCGCCATCGCCTTCTCATCGTGTACGATCGCGCGCGCCTTGTCCTCAAAGAACATGTTCGCTCCACCCTTGACGGCGTAGCGGATCACGCGCGGCCCGACGTCCAGCGTCACGCAGACCTCCGCGAACGCGTTCTCCAGCTTCAGACAGCGTCCGAAGTTCTTGTACCGAATTTCACTGCTGGTAATTGCCATAGTCTGACCTCCTTTGTTTTATTCTCGGACGTCTGTCAGATCATCCTTGCCAGCGCCCGCGCGACGGCATACAGCAGCCGCGCCGACTCCATCGCTGCCTCCGGGCCGTACATGCACTGCGTCTGATCCGCCTCCAGCGAGACGGTCCCCCGATAGCCGACCTCACGCAGAGCACGCGCGACCTCCGGCCAGTCGACGCTCGACATATGCGTCCTGCGTCCGCCGTATCCGAGCATCGGCGCGACGTGGCAGTCGTACGCCGCATCGTTGTCGTGGATGTGCAGCAGCTCCAGCCGCTTTCCCAGCTTGCGGATCATGTCCGGCGCACCGGAGCCGGAAAGCTGCGCGTGGCCGATGTCCAGACATGCGACAAACTGCTCGCCGCACATGTCCATATAGTCGCACATCTCCTCCGCCGACGAGCAGACCGTCGGGCAGATGCACTTCTTATCCGGATCCCAGTTGAACATGTTCTCCACGCCGAGTTTGATGTTGTATTTCTCAAGCAGCGGCGTCAATGCGCCATAAAACGCCAGGTTGATCTCCCGCGTCTCTTTGCGGTAGCAGTCGTAGCGGCAGATCGCCGGGATGCACGGGTGGATGACGATGTACGGCGACCCCAGGGCATGCGCCGCGATAATCGCCTTCTTCTGGCACTCGAGGATATAGGCGTCCTCGGCGGGCTCCCCGGTATACGACGGCATCGGCGAGTGCACCTGTCCGATCATCAGCCCGGCTGACTTCGCGACCTCGCCGAGCGACGCGAAATAATCCTCAAACGCACCGACATCGCCGGTGAACAGCTCTCCGTGCATGTTGTACTTGAACATGCCGAAGTCGACCGCGTCAAAGCCGATGTCTGCCAGACGCCTCAACCCTTCGGCGTCGCCATAGGTGCGCATCATGAAATCGGTGGTCATGGAGACTTTCAGCATATCTTTTTACCTCACGATCAGGCTTTCCCCGTCCATCACGGACGGCTTGGCGATGCCCATCAGGTCGAGCATCGTGGGGGTGATGTCGGCAAGCCTCCCGCCGTCGCGGAGTGTGAGCGCGCCCGCGCCGACAATACAGAACGGCACAGGGTTCGTCGTATGCGCGGTGAACGGAGATACACCGTCGTCCTCGAGCATCTTCTCGGCATTGCCGTGGTCAGCCGTGATGAGCGCGAGACCCCCCTGCGCGATCGTATGCTCGACGACGCGTCCGACACACGCATCCACAGCCTCGACCGCTTTCACGGCCGCGTCGAAGACTCCGGTATGGCCGACCATGTCGCAGTTTGCAAAGTTGAGGATAATTGCGTCGTAAGTGCCCGCGTCGATATGTGCGCAGACCTCGTCGGTCACCTTGTACGCGCTCATCTCCGGCTGCAGGTCGTACGTCACGACGTTCGGGGAATCGATGAGCACGCGATCCTCCCCGGGGTAGACGGTCTCGCAGCCACCGTTGAAGAAGAATGTCACGTGCGCGTACTTGGTGTACTCAGCGATGCGAAGCTGCTTCATGCCGGCGTTCGCGACAACCTCGCCGAAAGGCGTGTGCAGCTCCTGGGGCTTGTAGGCGATCTCGACGTTCGGCATCGTCGCATCGTACTGCGTCATGCAGACGTAATAGAGCGGGAAGCGTCCGTACCTGCGCGGGAAGCCGTCGAATGCGTCATCCACAAACGCGCGGGTCAGCTCGCGGGCACGGTCCGGACGGAAGTTGAAGAAGATCACCGAGTCATCCTTTTTGATGACGGTGTCGGTGCATACAATCGGCTTGATGAACTCGTCCGTCACACCCTCGGCATAGGACGCCTCGATAGCGGCGACCGGATCGGGATTTTTCACGCCCTCGCCGTACACGAGCGCGGCGTAGGCACGCTCGACGCGGTCCCACTTCTTCTCGCGGTCCATGCCCCAGTAGCGTCCCATGACCGTCGCGACGGTTCCGGTGATCTCGCGGGTCTTCTCAACGCACTCGGCGACGAAGTCACGCCCGGAGGTCGGCGGCACGTCGCGGCCGTCCATCAGGCAGTGGATAAACACGCGGTCGAGGCCGCGGCGCTGCGCAAGCTCTAAAAGTCCCCACAGGTGGGTGTTGTGCGAGTGGACGCCGCCGTCGGACATCAGACCGATGAGGTGGAGGGCAGTGCCGTTCTTCTTCGCGTTCTCGACCGCCCCGACAAGGGCGGGATTCTCAAAGAAGTCGCCGTCGCGGATGGACTTGGTGATGCGGGTCAGTTCCTGGTAGACGACGCGTCCGGCTCCGATATTGGTATGGCCGACCTCGGAGTTTCCCATCTGACCGTCGGGCAAACCGACGTCCATACCGGACGCGCCGATGGCAGTGGTGGGATTTGATGCAAAGATGCGGTCGAGGTTCGGCGTATGTGCGGTACGGATCGCATTGCCCATATCGAACGGATTGATGCCGAAGCCGTCCATGATGATCAGAGTGATCGGTTTTTTCATATGGTAGAGTACCTTTCCGATAAGTTTCAGTCAACCCGCCCGAGGTCGCACAGCATCAGCAGCTCCCCGAAGGAGGTGGTGCCGATGACCTCAAAGCCGGAGGTTTTATAGAGCTTCTGCGCGGTATAATTCGTCAGATGCGTGCTCAGCCGCATCGCGCGCAGCCCGTACGCCCGCACGCGGTTCTGGATGAACCGCAGCATCTCACGCCCGAGACCCTCGCCGCGCGCCCACTCCGCCGTACCGATGCCCATCGACGGCAGCGGGCTCTGCAGTGCCGACAGGAACACGTACCCCGCGATCCTCCCGTCCGTATCTGTCACGATGAAGCGGTCGGCATTGATATCTGCGGCGGTGTCCCGGCACAGCGTCTCAAGGAACAGGCGCGTCAGGTCATGCGGCGTGAAGAACGCGCGGCCCTTTTTGTCAAGCTGACGGAAAAACGCGTCGAGCCGCTCCCCGTCGTCGGCACACAGCGAGCGAAAGGTGAAGCGGTTTCCCGTACGCGAGACATATTCCCGCGAGACCTCCGGCAGTTTCCCGCGCGGTGTGGGATTCTCCCGCAGATCGCACAGCAGCAGCAGGTTCATCCCGCCCGTAAAGCCGATCTGCGTGAAGCCGTGGTGACCAAGAAGCCGATGTGCGCGTATGTTGTCCGGCTCGACCGATGCCCGCAGCGCGGTTTTATTCTGCTCCCTTGCATATGCCTTGACAAGTTCCAGCATCCGTGTTCCGTACCCGCATCCCGGTTCCGCCGCCGCAATCAGCAGCTCCGGCACCGGTCGGGCAATCTCCCTGAGCACCACATACGCCACCGGCACGCCGTCAGCATCGACCGCGACCAGCCGCGCGTCGGATGGATCCGTACAGACCTCCCGCAGTGCCGCCGGGGAGATGCCGTGGGGTGTGAAGCGGGCAAGAGCTTCTGCGCCGAGGTTTTTGAAAAACGTCCCCAAAAGTTCCGCGTCGGCTGTCTTCAGCGTAATCTCCTGCATAATCCGTTCTCCCGTTTTACGTTCGGATAAGAAACGCGGAAAGACGCATAGGCGTGCCTTTCCGCGTTTTTGAGCGTCAGGTATGGATAATTAAGGGGATTCTCTTATTGGTTCGCGGCGTTGACGATGGCCGCAAATTCGGCAGCCTTCAGGGATGCGCCGCCGATGAGGCCGCCGTCAACATCGAGTTTCGAGAGCAATTCGTGGGCATTGCCGGCGTTCATGGAGCCGCCGTACTGGATGGTGACGGCACGGGCGACGCGGGCGCCGTAGATCTCGCGGATGCAGTCGCGGATCCAGCCGCAGACTTCCTCAGCCTGGTCGGCGGTCGCGGTCTTGCCGGTACCGATGGCCCAGATGGGCTCGTAGGCGATGACAACGCGCTTGACGCTGGTGCCTTCGACGCCTCCAAGGGCGATCTTTACCTGCATGCGGATTTGCTCGAGAGTGACGCCCTGCTCACGCTGCGTAAGGCTCTCGCCGACGCAGACGATCGGACGCAGGCCGGCTTCCAGAGCCGCGCGCACCTTCAGGTTGACGGTCGTGTCAGTCTCGCCGAAATACTGACGGCGCTCGGAGTGTCCGATGATGACATACTTGACGCCCAGCTCGGCGAGCATTGCAGCGCTGATTTCGCCGGTGAACGCGCCGCTCTTCTCGTAGTGCATGTTCTGTGCAGCAATCGCAACACGGAAGCCCTTGGTGGCTTTGATTGCTGCGGGGATATTCACAAACGGCACGCACAGCACGATGTCGCACCACTTGACGCGGTTGATCAGGGTCTTCAGCTCATCGATGAGCGCGCGGGTTTCGGAGGGCATCTTGTTCATCTTCCAGTTGCCCGCGATGATGGTTTTGCGATATCTCTGGTTCATTTACGGCAGTTCCCCTTCATATTATTTATCCTGCAGGCAGGCGATACCGGGCAGCTCGAGTCCCTCAAGGAACTCAAGGCTCGCGCCGCCGCCGGTCGAGATGTGCGTCATCTTATCCGCATAGCCGAGCTGCTCGACCGCCGCTGCGCTGTCACCTCCGCCGATGATGCTGATGGCCTTCGAATCGGCGATCGCTGCCGCGACGCTCTTAGTACCGCCGGCAAACGCGTCGAACTCGAACACGCCCATCGGGCCGTTCCAAACGACCGTACCGGCATCCGCGATGGCCTTCTTAAAAATCTCAACCGCCTTCGGTCCGATATCCAGACCCATCAGATCGCCGATGTTGTTCGAGTCGACGACCACGGGGGTCGCGTCGGCCTTGAACTCCTCCGCCGCCAGTGTGTCACACGGCAGGACGAGGCGTACGCCGTATTCGAGCGCCTTGAGCACCATCGCACGCGCGTAGTCAAGCTTGTCCTCTTCGCAGCGGGACTTGCCGACATCGCCGCCCAGGGCTTTGGTAAACGTATAAGCCATCGCACCGCCGATGAGCAGCGTGTCGACCTTCTCCAGCAGGTTGTTGATGACACCGATCTTGTCGGAGACCTTCGCGCCGCCGAGGATCGCGACAAACGGACGCACCGGGTCGGCCAGAGCCTTACCCATGACGCTGATTTCCTTCTCGATGAGGAAGCCGCAAACGGCGGGGAGATAGGCTGCGATGCCGGCAGTGGAGGCGTGGGCACGGTGGGCGGTGCCGAACGCGTCGTTGACGTAAAGGTCGGCGAACGACGCGAGTTTCTTTGCAAACTCCGGATCGTTCTTCTCCTCTTCCTTATGGAAGCGGACGTTCTCGAGCAGGCAGACATCGCCGTCCTTCAGAGCGTCGACACAGGCCCGGGCGCTCTCGCCGATGACATCTTTCGCCATCGCAACGTTGCAGCCGAGAAGCTCGGACAGGCGCTTGGCTACGGGTGCGAGAGAATACTTCTCCTTGAATTCGCCCTTCGGACGGCCGAGATGGGAGCACAGAACGATGCGCGCGCCGTTTTCGCGGAGGTATTGAATGGTCGGCAGCGCACCGAGGATACGGGTCTCGTCGGTGATTTCAAGGGCATCGTTCTGCGGCACGTTGAAGTCGCAGCGGACGAGCACACGCTTGCCTTTAACGCAAACGTCGCGGACGCTTTTCTTGTTGTATTTCATGCGCAAATCTCCTTTTCCCGCGTTCAGGCTTTCTGCGGGTTTTGATTCATACGGGGTTTATTATACGGCATAAGAACGCGAAAATCAAGTAGATTTGCGTCTCTTTGCTCATTTTTAGCGTTTTTACCTTACATCGGCCGGATATATGCTAATTTTTGGATATTCTAACAGCTTCTCCATGCGTTTTCCGTCACATCGGTTCCGTTTTATCTCCTTCGCACCGCAAATCGGAGACACTGCTGCGGGCAGCGGCGGGATACGCCGATACTACGCACGGATATCGCGGATGACATGCGCGCGCTCGTACGCCTTGACCTTCTCCACGCGGCTCTTCCAGTCCGGCAGCACGCGCGCGACCTCCCGGTAGAAGCCCTCCCCGTGGTTATGCTCCTTCAGATGCGCCAGCTCGTGCACCACCACATACTCCACGCATTCTTCCGGCAGCAGCAGTGTCCGTACCGAAAAGCTGAGCCGGCCCTTTGCCGAACAGCTCCCCCACCGTGTCGCCGCCGCCGTGATTGTGATGCCCGTCGGAGATACGCCCATCGCGCGCGCCCACTTCTCCACCAGCTCCGGCAGCCGCTCCCGCGCAAGCTGTGCAAGCTCCCGCACCCGTGCGTCGTCCAGTTCCACGTTTTCCGCGTTCTCCAGCCGCTCCCGCTGTTTCCCGCGGTGTTTCTTGATCCACTCCGCTTCTTTCTCCACGAACGCATCGATCTCCCGTTTGGGCATCCTGAGCGGTGCGCGAACCTGCGGTGTCCCGTCCGACAGCAGCCGCAGTGAGATTGTCTTGCGCGCACTGCGGATCAGTTCATATTCCATAACCATCTCCGTCTGCTACGACCGCGCCCCGTAGCGCAGCTTCATCTCCTGCCAATCCTGACGCGAGATCAGAATCTGCCGGGGTTTGGAGCCATCGTACGCGCCGATGAATCCCCGTGCCTCCATCTGGTCGATGATGCGCGCAGCTCTCGCGTAGCCGAGCCTTAAGCGCCGCTGCAGCATCGACGCCGACGCCTGCCCGGTCTCCATAATCACATCAACCGCGTCGCCGAGCATCGGGTCGCTCTCGTCGTCCGGGTCAACCTCAGCGCCGTTCTCCTTGCCCGCGTTGTCGATCTGATCGATGATGTCCTGTGAATATTCGACGGTGTTGTTCTCCTTGATGAACTCCGTGATGTTCTCAATCTCGCCGTCGGAGAGGAAGCAGCCCTGCACACGCATCGGCTTGCCCGCACCAATCGGCAGGAAGAGCATATCTCCGCGTCCAATCAGCCTATCCGCTCCGCCCTGATCCAGGATGATGCGCGACTCGATCTGCGACGAGACCGCAAACGCAATGCGTGACGGGATGTTCGACTTCATCAGACCCGTCAGTACATCCGCCGACGGCCGCTGTGTCGCGATGATCAGGTGCATCCCCGCCGCGCGCGCTTTCTGCGCAATGCGGCAGATCGACTCCTCGACCTCCTTCGCCGCCATCATCATCAAATCCGCCAGCTCGTCGATGATGATGACGACCCTGGGCAGCGGCTCCTCACCGCGTTCGCTGATGATGCGGTTGTATGCCTGCAGGTCACGCGCGCCGGCTGCCGCCATCAGCTTATACCGCCGCTCCATCTCCGTCACCGCCCAACCGAGCGCTCCGGCCGCTTTCTTGATATCCGTCACCACCGGGATCAGCAGATGCGGGATGCCGTTGAAAGCGTTCAGCTCGACCATTTTCGGGTCGATCATGATGAAGCGCACGTCCTCCGGCGATGCGCGGTATAAAAGGCTCACGATGATCGAGTTGATGCACACCGACTTACCGGAACCCGTCGTACCGGCGATGAGCAGATGGGGCATCTTATGGATATCCGCGACAATGCTCTCACCGGTGATGTCGCGACCCAACGCAAACGCAACACGCGACTTCTGCGCCATCATGTTCTGGGACAGCAGCACGTCTCTGAGATACACCAACTGCACGACCTTGTTCGGCACCTCGATGCCCACCGCCTGCTTATCGGGAATCGGCGCGATGCGCACCGCTGTCGCGCCGAGTGCCAGCGCGATGTCATTCTGCAGCGTCGTAATGCGCGACAGCTTCACGCCGCGCTCAAGCTGCATCTCGTAGCGCGTCACCGACGGCCCGCGGATTACGCCCGTGATGTGCGCCTGGACGCCGAAACTCGACAGCGTGTCGGTCAGCGTCTGCGAACGCATCCGCAGCTCCTCCGTTGCGTCGTCCGAGTGCGGCGATTTGTCCTGTTTTAAAAGCGTCACCGGCGGATACTCGTACGGCAGCCGCTCATCCGACCGGGCGGGCACCTCCGAAGGCGGAGGCGTCACATCCCGCGCAGCCGGCTTCTCCGCCTGCATGTGCGTATCCACCACCACCGGCTCGGTAACCGGCATCGTGTGGGTCTGCTCCGACGGCAGTGACGCCGGCAGGTCGTCCTCCGGTTCATCATATGAGGTATGCTCGACAACCTCTCCGGTGGCGGGGTCGGCGAAGACCCCGGCCGCGCGCTCCTCCTCCTCGAGCTGCTCAGGCGTCTTCGCCCAGCGGTTGAGCGCGAAAGCCGGAACGTCGACAGGTACCTCGTGCAGCTCATCCGCATGTGTCTGAGTTTCATGCAGTCCGGACGCCCTGAGGAACTCATGGCTGACCGGCGCGGCATCGGAGATGCGCGCGGGCGGCTCGGGATCGTCGGAGACCGTCGTGTAGGACGGCACGCCCTCGGGTACCGGGACATCCGGCAGCACCGCGGGTGTCACACGCGGACGGATCGGCGCGACCGGCTCGAGCGGCAGATCAGGTGTACGGGAATAGCGCTCCGGTATCGGTGCGGATTCCGGCTCGGATATAGGTTCCTGCGTGTGCCTCCTGCGGTTTGAGGATTCCGCCGCAGAGGTGCGTACGGGCTCATCGTCCAGCGGCAGGTCGATGAGCCTGTCACGTCCCGGCTGTGTGTTCGCGGACATGGGATCCGAACGCACAGGCGGCTCGACCGGGTCGGGCGCTTCCTTGATGGTGTAGCCGGTGCTGCTTTCGTAGTTGTCGTAGGCAGCCTCATTCCGGAGGCGTTTCCCTTCGTCGCGCATGTCAAGAATCCATGTCGTAACGTCCAGCAGCCTCACCTTGAACAGCAGCAGAAAGGCCACGATGATGAACAGCAGCGTGACGATTGTCGCGCCGACGTGGGAAATAATCGAGGAGAGGATGACGGCAAAACCTCCGGCAATTAAGCCGCCTGAGACGAGCTTGGTACCCGCGGTATACAGCAGCAGCGCGTTCTCCCAGGTGTACTTATCGGTGCAGAGGAACAGGTGGATGGCAACGCTCACGAGAAACGGCAGCAGCGCCAGGGCGGTGAGCTGCGCGGCAACGGGCTTGCCGCGTGCGAACAGAATCACCATACACGCAGCGAGCGCGGCAAAGGGCATCAGGTACACGCCCCAGCCGAACAGTCCCAGCAGCAGTTCGTTTAACCACGCGACGAGGACACCGTCCTTGACAAAGACGACCAGGGACAGCAGAATGGCGATGAGGAAGCACGAGAGCACCCAAAGCTCACGTCTCTGCGGCGGTTTCTGCGCGGAGCCGGTCGGAGCACGGCCGTTTTGGGGCATGGACGCGGCAGCCGGTGTTTTCTTCACCGGCTGCGTTTTTTCCGACGCGGCCTTCTGCCGGGTCTTACTTGTACCCGTACGCGCGGAAGCCTTTGTTGTTTTCGGTTTTGTACCGGATGACGCTTTCTTTGGCAAGGGGATGCCTCCATTTACTCAGGTTGTTGTCTATGCTTCGTCGGGGATGAGCAGCGCAAGTCCCCGTTCGTAGTCTCCGCTGCGAGCACCGGCGCAGCTTGTCCAGGCAGGCGCAGTGTCGATGTCATATGCACAGATGCCCTCGACATGCGGTATGCGCTCACGAATGCGCCGCAGCAGCTCCCCGGCCGGCAGCGTATCGCCCGGGCTGATTCCAAGGCGTACGCAGACGGCGAGGTCCTTCTCGCGGTCGCGCAGATGGCATCCCGCCACGCACATCCGGCGGACGGGATCGAAACCGTGGCACGGCGGGCAGACGACGCACTCTCCCGCCCCTTCAATGAGCGTGACGGGCAAATCCGGCTCTCTTTGCAGACGTATCAGCACCTCATAGAGGTTGTCCTCGGCGAGCAGATGCGGTCCGCGTCCGAGGTGGCAAACGACGCACAGCGGATGGTGCGCGCGGATGACAATCCGCTCAGCGCGCGCAAGCTCCTCGCAGGAGATTTCCTTCGCCCGTGCCATCTCCTCCGGGCATTGGCGCGGCGGCAGAAAGCCCATGCCCCTCCGGGCATAGTCTCCGCGTGCGTCCGGGCATTCCTCCCAGCGGCCGTACGGGTTGTCGGGATACGCGCAGACGTCCGCGGTGTCCGGCACGCATCGGTCCAGCAGTGTCATCAGGTCACGCGCCGATCGGGTGTCGCCCGGGCAAAGTCCGAGCCTCCGCAGTACGGTCAGGTCACGCAGCCGTTCGGCGGGCGACTGGCTCATGAAGCGCTCCGTGCGCGCGCCGGTCTCGTCGAAGGACGTTTCGAGCGTGACATGCAGGTCGGGTGTCCGGCGGATGGCGGTGAGTGCTGCATCCACAGCGCACGCATTCGGGCACTGCGAGCCTCCCGCACGGCAGCGTACACACAGCAGCTCCCCGGGTGTCAGTGTCAGACGGGCAGTTTCAGGCCTTTCCATAAGCATCCTTCTTTCTGATGTACATGCGTTTGGCTTCCCTACAGGATCAAGGACAGCACGATCGCGAGCGCACCGGCGCAGCAGCAGTAGATCGAGAAGCCCCGGTAGTTCTTGCGCCTGGCGATATAGCGCACTATCGCGATGGCGGCGATTCCGGCGAGTGCGGCGCACAGGACACCGACGATGTACGGCAGCAACAGCGCCGTGTCAAACCCCTGTGTGACGGCTCCCTTGATTGTAAAAACGTTCGCGCCGAGGATGACCGGGATGCTCATCAGAAACGCGAACTTGACGGCAAATTCCCGTTTGAAACCGCGTACCGACCCCGCCATGATCGTCGTGCCGGAGCGTGTGATGCCCGGGACGAGTGCGACAAGCTGCAGAACGCCGACGAACAGCGCATCCTTCCAGGTGGCGCTCTCGACAGTCTTCTTTCCGTTACCGGCAAGGTCGGCGATGTAGAGAATCAGCGCTGTCACGAACAGCATGCAGCCGACAAGCAGCGGCGAACTGAACAGCTTCTCTATGTAGTCGTTCACGAGCGGCACAACGATCATCGGCAACGTGGCGATGATGACCATGATCATCAGATGGCGCGCGGGGGTCTTTTTCAGGTCAAACTTTCCCCGGATGCACTCGCCGAGCAGTCGGAAAAACTCGAGGATCATGTCGCGGATGTCCGGCCAGAAACAGATGAACACCGAGACGAGTGTCCCGAAGTGCAAAAGAACGTCGAAGAGCATGTAGTCATGCTCGATGTCGCGGCCGAGAAAGCTCTGGATGAGCACCAGATGGCCGGAGCTGGAGATGGGAAGGAACTCGGTGAACCCCTGGACAAGCCCCATAAGGGCTGCGAACCATACGGACATAAGAACTCCTTATGCAGTCATGCTGCCGGAAGTATGGAATTCCATACTTCCGGATAAAACGACAGCTCTTCTACGCCTGATAGACGGTGCGGCCGCCGATGATCGTGCGGTCGATGTTGATCTGATCGTCGAAGATGACGATGTCGGCATCCTTCTCGGGTGCGAGGATGCCCTTGCGATCGGCGATGCCGATGATCTTCGCGGGCGTGACGGTCATCATGCGTACGGCGTCAACAAGGCTGACGTCGGCGATATAGCGCATCGTGCGTACAAGGCGGTCGGTCGTCGCGACGGAACCGGCAAACGCCGTACGGTCGGGAAGCTTTGCGACGCCGTCCTCGACGATGCACTGGATGCCCTCGTCCTTATTTCCGAGCACGTACAGCGGCCCCTCGGGCATACCGGCGGCACGTATTGAATCCGTTACCAGCGCGATGTTCGACGGCCCCTTGATCTTGTAGATCATCTGCAAAAGCTCCTTGGGAAGGTGGCAGCCGTCGGCGATGATCTCGACCTTCATGTCGTCCATGCAGTATCCGGCTTCGATGACGCCGGCGAAACGGTAGGCATTGATACGGCGGACAGTGGACATACCGGAGTAGAAGTGAGTCAGCAGGCGGTAGCCGTTCTCGAGCGCGTCCTCGATGTCGGAGTACAAGCCGTCGGTATGCGCGCACGACGCGACGATCCCCCGGCGTTCGAGTTCGCGACCGAGTGCCATCGCACCCTTGCGTTCCGGTGCGACACTCCAGCGTACGATGTCGTCGCTCATCGACATAAACTCAAGGTACTCTTTGGGATCAGGGTCCTTGATGAAACGCGGGTCCTGCGCGCCGCGCTGCTCGTAGGAAAAGTAGGGACCTTCGAGGTGCAGTCCGTAGAGCTGCGCGCCCTTGGGGTTGTTGTTCTTTGCTTCTTTAAAGTATGTGAACATCGCCTTCATCACGTCATGGGAGCCGGTGGTGGCGGTGGGCAGCAGGAGCGTGGTGCCGTGGCGGGCGTGCATCTCGGCGGCGCCCAGGAACGCCTCGACCGAGCAGTCCATGAAGTCGTGGTTTCCGGCGCCGTGCGTATGGATGTCGATGAACCCCGGCGCGACGGTCTTTCCCTTCGCATCGATGATCTCGCGGCCTTTGGTGCAGCATTCGCCGCGTACGACGTCGGTGATTTTCCCATCGTCGATGAGGACAGTCGCGCCGTCGAGGACGCGGTAAGGGGTGACGACACGACCGTTTATAATTGCAAGAGCGGACATATCTATTACCTCCCTGAATTTGGGCTTATTCTTATTGTACACGGAAAGCGCGTTGAAGTCAAGAGAAAAAAGCCGTTCTCCGCAAACCTCCCGCGATCTTCCGAACGGCGTGCCCGTGATTTTGTGCAGGTTTTTCGGATTCCCCGCTTGCAAACGCGCCGAAAACATGGTATAACGAAAACATCCCGCACATACCGGGACAGCCGCGGATAATCAGGCGGCGGTAAACCGGCATCCCGAAGGATTCCGGGACACTATCGGAACTTCATGCGGGTCATTCCCTGCGGGTATCTCAAATCCTGATTCGGGTGATTTTTTTGAAACGCTTTCGTGAAATTCTGACGCTGTTTCTCGAGTTTATGAAATTCGGCTGCTTTACCTTCGGCGGCGGCTGGAGCATCGTCTCGCAGATGCAGAAGCTGTATGTCGAGCGTAAAAAGACGATTACCGCCGAGGAGCTTCTTGACCTGACCAGTGTCAGCCGCAGCCTGCCCGGTACGATGATCGGCAACGTCGCGATGCTGTACGGCTACCGGATGGCGGGCTACCCGGGCGGCGTGGTCTGTGCGATCGGGCTGACGCTGCCGCCGCTTGCTATCCTCGCTGTCATCACGCACTTTTATACGCTGTTTCGTGCGAACGTCTGGGTCGCCGCGGCGATGACCGGCGTCCGCGCGGCTGTCGTGCCGATCATCCTCAGCGCCGTGCTGGGACTTATCAAAGGCGCGTTTCAGTATCCCCCGTGCTACGCGGTCGCTGCGCTTACACTCGGATTGTACCTGATCTGGAACGTCAACTGTGTCTGGCTCGTATTGATCGGCGCGCTCTGCGGCATCGTCATCTGCGAAGTTTACGAACGGAGGAACGGGAATGCTGCTGCTTGAGCTGTTCTGGAGCTTCGTCAAGATCGGCTTCACAAGCTTCGGAGGTCTGTCGATGATCCCGCTGATCACCAGTGAGATGCTCGCGCACGGGTGGATGACGGCGGAGGAAGTCTCGGACATCGTAGGGATCGCGGAGATGACGCCGGGGCCGGTAGGACTCAACTGCGCGACGTTCGCCGGGATGCGCACGGCGGGCATCATCGGCGCGTTCGCTGCGAACCTCGGCGCACTGGTACCGTCGCTGACCTTCTGCGCGCTCGCGGCGATGTTCTTCGAGCGTTTCAAAAACAACCGCCGTATGACGCAGGTGCTCGTCGGTGTCCGTCCGGCGAGCTTGGGGATGATCGCCGGGATGATGGTCACAATGACGATGCAGAACTACGTCCGTGTCGATACGGTGAGCTGGGTCTGCGTCGGCATCGGGCTGCTGGATGCGCTGCTGCTGATGAAATGGAAGGTGAGCATCCCGGCGGTCATCGGCATCAGCGCGGTGCTCGGGCTGCTGTTCTTCGGCGTGCTCGGACTGTAGACGGAAAACCGCCGTCCCGGATGCCATACGGCGGTTTCTGTATTCCATCGCCTGAGAAAATGCGCAAACACAGTTTGCCGCTATCGAAAAAATCACTCAATCTTGCTTCCTTGTATTCTGTGTTAAACCGCAAATTCATGCCGCTCCGTGTCAAACCGTACCTTGCAATTTCCCCGCGCGCGTGGTATAATACTCCATACACTTCCCCATTCCACCCCAAGGAGGCCCCATATGCTCACCTTCACGTCCGAGCCGACCTACTATCTTTACAACACCCGTACCTTCCCCGCCTCGCGCGACCGCGGGGCGATTGATGCGGAGCTGTACGGCACCGGCTATATGACCGCGCCGCATGACTTCACCGATACGGAAACCGCGCGCCGGGGTACGATGGCCTACCAGATCCTCGCCGCCCACAACACCTCCGATGACGATGAACACCTCCGTCTGCGCTTCGACGCCCTCGCCTCCCACGACATCACCTACGTCGGCATCATCCAGACCGCCCGCGCGTCCGGCCTCGAACGCTTTCCCATGCCCTATGTCCTCACCAACTGCCACAACTCCCTGTGCGCCGTCGGCGGCACCATCAACGAGGACGACCACCGCTTCGGACTCTCCTGTGCCAAGAAGTACGGCGGCATCTACGTTCCGCCCCATATGGCCGTTATACACCAGTACATGCGCGAACGGATGGCTGGCTGCGGGAAGATGATCCTCGGCTCCGACTCCCATACCCGCTACGGTGCTCTCGGTACTTTAGCCATCGGAGAAGGCGGCCCCGAGCTTGCAAAGCAGCTCCTCGGCCGTACCTATGACATCCCCCGCCCCCAGGTCGTCGGCGTCTGCCTCACTGGTTCCCCCCGTCCCGGCGTCGGACCTCAGGACGTCGCCCTTGCCATCATCGGGAAGGTCTTCCGCGAGGGACTTGTCACCAACAAGATTCTCGAGTTTATCGGCGACGGCATCAAAAACCTCTCCGTCGACTACCGCTGCGGCATTGATGTCATGACCACCGAGACCACCTGCCTGTCGAGCATCTGGCAGACAGACGCGAAGGTCGAGGAATACCTCCGTATCCACGGGCGTGCCGGGGACTACCGTGAGCTGAAGCCCGCCCGCGTCGCCCTCTACGACGCCATGCTCATCGTTGACCTCTCCAAGATCGAGAGCATGATTGCGCTGCCGTTCCATCCGTCCAACGTCTTCACCATCCGCGAGTTCAACGCCAACGCCGGAGACCTGCTGCGGAAAGTCGAGCAGGACGCCCGGGAACAGTTCCCGAAGGTTCCGTTCAACCTCACCGGCAAGCTTGAAAACGGCCGGATGCGCGTCGACCAGGGCATCGTCGCCGGATGCGCGGGCGGAACATATGAAAACCTTACGGCGATGGCGGCGATTCTGCGCGGTCACACCGTCGGGAGCATGGGGTTCGACGCGTCGGCGTACCCGTCAAGTATGCCGGTGTTCATGGAGCTGGTGCGCAGCGGTACCGCAGCGGAATTGATGGCGGCGGGCGTCGTAATCAAGACGGCATTCTGCGGACCTTGCTTCGGCGCGGGCGACACGCCTTCGAACAACGCCTTCTCCATCCGCCACACAACGCGCAACTTCCCCAACCGCGAAGGCTCCAAGCCCGGTCAAGGCCAGCTCGCCGCCGTAGCGCTGATGGACACGCGCTCGATCGCCGCGACCGCCGCGAACGGCGGCATACTCACATCTGCCAGCGAAATGGGGTACGCCGAGCCGCACCGCATCTACCGCTTTGACCCGTCGCCGTACGCCGCAAAGGTCTACGACGCCGTCGGTCACGCGAACCCAAACGAACCGCTCGTGCTCGGACCAAACATCACCGACTGGCCCGAACAGCCGGAGCTTCCGGAGAACCTGCTGTTGGAGGTCGTGAGCGTCATCACCGATCCGGTCACGACGACCGACGAGCTGATCCCGTCGGGCGAGACGTCGTCCTATCGCTCCAACCCCCTGAAGCTCGCGGAGTTCACACTGTCCAGACGTGATCCGGGTTATGTGGCGCGTGCGAAGGAATGCAAGGCGCGTGGTCAAGACACGATCGCAAAGCTCTGTGAACCGTTCGGTGCGAATGCGGCAACGGTGGGGCTGGGGAGCGTGGTCTGCGCGGTGAAGCCGGGCGATGGCTCCGCGCGTGAACAGGCAGCGAGCTGCCAGCGTGTCCTGGGCGGTGCGGCGAACATCGCGAACACCTATGCCACCAAGCGCTACCGCTCCAATCTCATCAACTGGGGGATGCTGCCCTTCACCACCGACGCGGACATCGGCAGTTTCCGCAGCGGCGAGTTTATTTACGTACCGGGTATCCGCAAGGTTCTGGAGAATGCCGGGCGGACGGTCTCGGCGTACCGGATAACGGACGGAAAGCTTGCCGAGCTGACACTGACGCTGCCGGAGCTGACGGACGAGGAGCGCACGATCCTGCTGCGCGGCTGTCTGATCAACCACTACAGGGCGCATCTATGAGAGTGTTGGCAGTCGATTTCGGCGACGTGCGGACGGGCTACGCGATCTCGGACGTGACGGGATTTCTGGCGGGTGAGACGGGCGTGATTGCATCGTACCGTCCGGCAGAGGTCGCGGAAAAGCTCGCGGAACTGTGTGTCAGAGCGGGCGTCGAACGTGTGGTTGTCGGACGTCCGCTGAACATGAACGGGACGGTCGGCGAGCGCGCGGAGAAGTGTGAGGCATTCGCGCAGATGCTGCGGGAGACATATGGTCTGGATGTAGCGTTATGGGATGAGCGGCTGACTTCGGTGGACGCCAACCGCATCCTCTCCGATGCCGGAAAGAAGCGCGGGAAGCAGCGTGCACGGGTGGACGCCGTCGCCGCGTCGCTGATTCTTGAAGGGTATCTGGGATACCTCCGGCGCGGGGTACAATGAGCATATACGGATATACGAAAGCCCTCGATGTGTACTCATCGGGGGCCTTCGTATATATGGCATGGACACTGCCTTTTGAACCTGTTTCCGGTATTCAGACAGCCGTATTTCTCCCTCTTCGTTGACCGACAGCCCGCAGCGGTGTTGCGTTTTATTATTACTTTCCCCACATCGCCGCCGCGGCGTTTCCGACTGTCCTTCTCAGCCTTAAATGTGCGTCGCATGACCGCGTCAGATGCACCCGGTTTGTCAGAATCACCGCGTACAGCCCGCTGACAGGGTCCACAAACAGATTCGTACCCGTGTATCCCGTGTGCCCGAAAGACCCCGGCGAGAACAACTCACCCGCAGGCCCCGCGTACCTGTTTACATCCGCGTCCGGGAAACGGTTGATGTGGAAGCCGATCCCGCGTGCCTCGCCCATGCCTGCCGTGTGACACCGCGTCGCTTCCCGCAGAAGCGCCGGACTCAGAAAGCGCGTGCCGTCCTCCGTCTCGCCGCCGCGCAGCAGCATCCGCGCAAACGTCACACAGTCGTCCAGACATGAGAACAGCCCCGCATTCGCCGAAACCCCGTTCTGGAATCGCGCGTTCTCATCGTGTACCACCCCGCACAGATACTTCCCGTACTCCGGCCGGTATTCCGTACACGCGATATCCGTCTCTCCGCGCTCCAGCGGATTGTAACCCGTGCGTGTCATTTTCAGCGGTTTGTACACCAGCTCCCGCGCGAGTTCGTCCAGCCTTTTCCCGCCGGCTTTCTCCAATGCCTTCCCCAGCAGGATATACCCCATGCACGAGTATTCCACACTCCGCCCCGGCTTGTCCCGCAGCGGCAGGCTCAGCACACTCTCGCACGCCCGCGCCGGGTCCGGGTCGATCTCGTCGATGTGCTTCGATGCCACCATTCCCGATGTGTGCGTCATCAGCTGCCGCACCGTGATGTCACGCTTGTCCTCCGGCGCGTCCAGATACCGCCCGAGCGTGTCGTCCAGCGTCAGCATGCCCCGCTCCATCAGCCGAAACGCCACCATCGTCGTGCTCATCACTTTCGTCAGCGACGCCATGTCGTACAGCGTCCGCTCCGTCACCGGCACCTTCCCGGTGAACTCCTCCGGCGGATACTCCAGCACCGGTGCCGCGTCCGGGAAACACCGCGCGTACCCGTACGCCTTCCTGTACAGCTCCCCGTCCCGGTTCCCGATTGCCGCCGATACCGACGGCAGCCTGCGTGCGTCGACCGATTCCTCAATTAAACGGTCTATAATCGAGTTCGTCATAGGAACCTCCGTGATTGTTGATATCCCGTCAGCCCCGAAATGCCGAAGGGGACAGTCCTGTCTGATTCTTGAATACGCGCGAGAAGTACAGCGGATTGTCATACCCCACCGCCGACGCGATCTCCGACACCGTCAGCGTCGATCCCGACAGCAGGTCGCGCGCACGGTCCATCCGGATACGCGTCAGATAGGCGTGCGGCGACATGCCCGTGTAGCCGCGGAACAGATGGATGAAATACTCCCGCGTCACCGCGCACATCTGCGCATATTCTCCGATCGTCGCCGGATTGTCATACTCCGCATTCATCCGCTCGATCACCGCGCCCAGCCGCTCGTACTTCCGGTTGACCTGCGCGTTCCTCTGCGCCGCAAGCCTGCGTCCGATATGCCCCAACAGCTCCTGCAGATACGCCGCGCACAGCGTTTCCCAGCCCGCATCCCGCAGCCGCAGCTCCCGCACCAGTTTCGTCACCAGCTCTCCGATCTCCGGCACGCATCCGACCGCGCAGCATGTCACGCCGCCCAGTCCCGCCGCCTGCAGCAGCCCGCCGATGCCCGTGCCGGTGAAGTGTATCCACGCCGCCCGGGTATCCGCGTGGTAGGTGTAATGCTGACGCTCGTGGGGACGATACAACAGCACCTCACCTGCGTGCATGCATGTTTTGGCGCCTTCGGGCAGGTCGCAGCTCAGCGTGCCGTCCTGGATGTAGATGAGCTGGTAGTCCGAGCGGCCTTTCTCGCGCAGGGTGGTGAAGTCGCGCGTGCCGGTCTCGTGGAATCCTGCGGAGTTCACGGCTGCATAGGCATCGGAGACACGGTCGGAGTTATAGAGGGTACCGGCGTTGATGATCTGCACAGCGAAAACCTCCCAACATGTGCGCGTCAAAACTCCCGTAACGGGAGAATCCTGCGGAATCTCCGAAAGTCTGCTTCTCATTTCACGAAAAAGAAACGCATCCCGCGCCGCGTTAAAGCAGAGGCGTGCACGAAGATGCGCATACGCCGAGAGGCGTCCCCTACTCCCACAGCTCGACGCTCTGCTCGTACCAGTCCATGCGCATAATTTCCAGCGGCGGAGGGTCGGTGTGCGGTGGAATGCGCAGCACACCCGTCTGATCCGTCACCGGGCCGTGGAAGGGATTGTACAGCCCCCGCCGAATCGAACCGCGCAGATACCGCAGCAGATTGTCCGTCGTCGGCGGCGCCCAGCCTGAGACGTTCCCCGGCTCCGACAGCCCGTCGCTCTCCGGGAGCTTGAAGTCGATTACGCCCGACCCCAGTCCCCACCAGAACCCTGTCACGGCTGCGTCTCCCCTCCTGTAACTCTTCAGTACCTCCAACCCTCCTGATAAATAGCTCTCCGCAATCGCCGTGTAGAACACCTCCCAGTTCCACCCCGGCGCCGCCAGAAAGTCCGCCGGGCCGTCCCGATCCAAAGAGAACAGCGCCGAAAAGATATTCTCCGGAATCCCCTCACGCGTCCGCAGCCCGTTGTACAGCGGCGTCAGCACCACATCCGTACCTGCCTGCGCAAGTTCCCGGATTGCGCCCGCGCACGTCTCGTTGTCATACGGCTCCACGCCGCGCGTCGACAAAATCACCCGCGCCGTCCGGTTCACCGACCGTACGCCCAGCGCGAATGCGTTGATGTCCGACGTGTACCGCGGCGGCAATACCTTCGGCGTCACATACGCCGTCATCCCTGTCCGTGTGTACAGCCCCGCCGCTACGCCGCACAGGAACACCGCTTCATAATATCTCCCGAAATACGTCGGCAGCAGACGGTCCCCCCGTGCCGACGAGTACAGCAGCGTCAAACACTCCGGGTGGTCCAGCGAGAACCGCAGTGCCGGATTGACAAGCACCGACGACGTGACGAACAGCACATCCGCGTCCGCCGCACGTTCCGTCAGTATGTTATACGCGTTTCCCTGCACCAGCCCGTCGATGCACGACGACGTCACCCGTTCCCCCAAAGCCTCCTGCATCGCCAGCCGCCCCCGCTCGTGCGCACCCAGCCAGTTATCCGCCGTACGCCCCGGGCCATACGCGAATACCAGATTCGCCCGCCGGCGGTTCGAGAATATCTGACGCAGCAGCGGTGTCTCCTCCTGCTCGCGGTCGAGGATCAGCATCGGCGGCTCCGGGTTCTCAATGAGTTTCAGCTGCGGTTTCAGACGGACAATGCGCGACTGCAGCTCGTCGGCCGTGATGTGCAGCGGGAAGCAGTAGATGTGCAGGTACTCCGCGAATGCGTCGCCTACCGGCATCGTGCAGCCTGCCTTGTGACAGCAGTCCTCGAAGAAACGGTACATCCTGTTGAAGTCCGGATGCTCGTCCTCCGGCAGCTCCGCCAACAGCCGACGCTCCTGACGATACAGTCGCTCGTAGCGGTCGGGGTCGGAAAGCTCCAGCTCCTGGAACAACCCGTTGCGCGCGTATTCCAGAAACGCGTGGTAGCGGCGCGTGTCCAGGTTGTCCGAATCGAGCCTTGGGATGATGCGCGTAATCTCGGCGCTAAAGGAAACCGCACCGTAGTATTTCAGCACGCTCACCCGCTTGTTTCCCTCGACTACGTAATAACGCCACAGGTATTCATACACCGTGATCGGGTCGCGGATGCCCTCGTTGAGATGCGCGCAGCACAGCCGCGTCCATTTCGACGCAAACTCCGAGTTTAACTGGTGCAGCGGCATAAACCCCGCGCTGAACGACTGCGCCCGCGACGCCGTGTACGTTCCCGCCACCCGGTCGAGCGAAATGTCGCGCAGCGGCTGCTTCACGTACGCCAGGACATCGCACTGCCCCAGCCGGTCGCCGAGAACCGCCAGATGGCCGTTCTCACCGCGCGATACCCGCGTGTTGTACTCCTTCTGCCCCTGTTTTCGCGCCTTTTCATAAATTTCTCTGCATTCGGCAATATCAACCACGCGGTTTCAACCCCTTTTTTGTCTGTTTTTTGTCCTGCTCATTCTTCGCCGGAATGGTCAGGTCGAGAATCCTGTAGTTATATCCGTTGATCACCGTCGTCTCGCCGTAAATCAGGTCACGCGGCTGACGGGAATTGTAGGACGGATGCTGGTGACCGTGGAAGTGGTAGGCGGGCTTGTAGCGGTCGATCAGGCTGCGGTAGACATGGAAGCCCTCATGGAACGGGTCGCTTCCGTCGCCGAGACCGTACGCCGGACAGTGCGTCACGAGCACGTCGAAGCCGGTGAACATGAACTTCGGTATCGCGCGCCGTACGAGACGCTGCATGATCTCCTCGGTGTAGTGATACGGTTTGGGCGCGCCGCTCTTGCAGCCGCCGAATCCCACGAAGCGGATGCCCTTTATCGTCTTAGGTCCAAGCGTCAGATCCTCGCACCCTTCCGGAGGATGCAGCAGGTACGACGCGTCATGGTTCCCCGGCACATACAGACACGGTACCGGCAGCATCGTCACCAAAAAGCTTAAGTAGTCCGCGCGTACATCTCCGCACGAGATAATCAGCTCCACACCCTCCAGACATGTACGGTCGAAGTAGTCCCAGAGAAACTTACTCTCGGTGTCCGAGACCACCAGAACCCGCAGATGCCTGTCTGTCATACGTCATACTCTCTCCTTTCTGTCACACATGCTTGGTCCCTACAGCGTCCTTGCAAGCTCCAGCGCCGCCGTGAGCATCGCATCCAGGGATGTCTCGCGCTCCTCGGGCGTCATGCGCGCGCCGGTCAGCAGCTCGTCGGACACCGTCAGCAGAGACAGCGCCCGCTTCCCGTACCGCATCGCCGTCAGGTACAGCGCTGCCGTCTCCATCTCCACGCCCAGAATCCCCAGCTTCCGCCACCGCAGGTTCCAGTCCGCCGTGTCGGTGTAGAAGTAATCCGATGTCAGCACGCACCCGACCTCGTACGGGATCCCCAGACGACCTGCAGTGTCGGCAGCTGCGCGCAGCAGCTCCCACGACGCTGTTGGCGCGGGTGTACCGGGCAGCGCAAACTGCGCCGCAAAGTTCGTATCCGTACACGCACTCATCGCCATAATCAGCGTCCGAAGCGGCGCTCGCTCGCTCAGAGAGCCGATTGTCCCTACGCGCAGCAGATTCTCCGCTTCGTAAAAATCACACAGCTCATGCGCATAGATGCCCATCGACGCACACCCCATTCCCGACGCCATCACCGAAATCCTCGTACTTTTGTACAGACCGGTGTATCCCTGAATCCCGCGCACGTCGGTGAACAGCACGGCATCGGTCAGATAGTTCTGCGCGATATAGCGTGAGCGCTTCGGGTCGCCCGGCAGCAGTACGGTCTTCGCGACAGCTCCGCGCTCCGCTGCAATATGCGGTGTTCCCATAGTGACCTCCGTTCCGATCATATTCAAGGACAGTATACCACACGCGTGGGAATTTGTCTACCGTCCGCCGCAGGATTTTTCACCGCATATGGATTTTCCGCCGCATGTGGATTTTCCACCGCGTGTGGATTTTCCATCGTATGTGGAAAACACAGTGGACAGAACAGCAAGGATATGTTAAAATAAGCTATATCCATCAGACGGGAGGTATTTTCATGTCGATTCTGCATGGCGTCCCGATCGCGTCGGTCACATTGGACGGCGAGCGGGTTCCTCTGTATCCGGATACGGAGCTGCTGCGCGGGGGTCTGCGCGTGACGGTGCAGTGTGAGCGGATGCATCCGCAGGCATTGTCGTGGACGGTACGGCTGGAGAACATCGGGAAGGCCGACTCTCCGCGCGTGACAAAGCTGCTGGGGCTGGACGTCACGATTCCCTGCGCGTCCGACGCACCCTCCGCATGGCACGGACTGCGCGGCGATTCCAACGACGGACGCTCCTTCCTGCCCGACGACGTCCCGCTCACGCCCGGCGTCTCCTTTCATCGCGAGCCGACCGGCGGACGTTCGAGCAATACGACCGCGTTTCCGTACTTCGACGTCACGGCGGGAGACGCGGGCTATACCGTCGCACTCGGATGGTCGGGTCAGTGGTTCCTCGACGCCGCGCGCGGAGATGACGGCGTGACACTCCGGGCCGGTCAGGTCGACTGCGACTATACGCTGCATCCCGGTGAGACCGCGCGGTCGATACGCGTGCTGCTGTGGGAAGGTTCCGCGGATCTCGATCGGCTGCGCGACGGATTCCGCGCGCTGCACCGTGAGCATTACTCGCCGCGTACCGTGCTCGGGCGGGACTTTCCGGCGCCGATCACCGTCCAGTGCTTCGACCGTTACTTCTGGGGAGCGAAGCCTGCGTCTGACGGCTCTGCGCCGTACTTCGAGACGGAAGACGCGCAGATCAGGATCGTCGAGGCCGCCGGACGCTGCCAGCATTTCGATACGCACTGGATCGATGCATGCTGGTTCCGCGATACATTCCGCTCGGGCGTCGGGAACTACGGCATGTCGACGGGCTTCCCGAACGGCCTGAAGAAAATCTCCGACGCGGCGCACCGCAACGGCATGAAGCTGATCGTCTGGTTCGAGCCGGTGCGCGCGATGCCCGGTACAGACGTTTGGAATGCGTTTGAGGACGACCCGGAAGCGCTCATCCGTCTGCCGGAGAGAAACTATGCCTGCTGCAACTTCGGCAATCCCGCGATGTGGCAGTGGACATTTGAGCACATCGTGCAGACGATGGAGGAAAACGGCATCGACTGGTTCCGCGAAGACTTCAACCTCGACCCGCTGCCGTTCCTGCGGACGCTCGATACGCCCGGACGCGTGGGGTTGACCGAGATGCGCTTTGTCGAGGGGCTCTACAAACTCTGGGACAGCCTGCGCGCGCGGTTCCCGGGACTGTTCATCGACAACTGCGCGTCGGGCGGACGGCTGCTCGATCTGGAGACATGCTCGCGCGCATGGTCACTGTGGCAGTCGGATACCGGCTGCTCACCGCATACACCGACACGCCCGGTATCGGTCTGGCATCAGAACCAGAACCTGACGCTGTCCCGATACCTGCCGTTCCATCAGACGTCGAGCTTTGAGAAGGACGCCTACACAATGCGCTCGGCAATGACGGCGGGCATTTCATGCGAGTATGACTTCCTCAGCGATGACTTCGATACGGAAGCTGCGGCTGCGGCGGTCGGCGAGGTGAAGCGCCTTGCGTGGTACTGGGAGGGGAGCTTCCGCGCGCTGACGGAGCCGTCGCTCGCGGACGACGTGTGGAGCGGCTATCGGCTCGAACGGGATGGAAAGCTGTGCGCGGTGCTGCTGCGGCGTCCTCAGGCGCCCGGGACGTTCACGATCAACCTCGGTGCCGACCCCGCGCGTGTCTACCGTGTCACCGCCATCGACGATGACCGGCGTGAGAATGTACGGACGATGACCGGCGCGGAACTGAATACCTTTGCCGTCACGGTTCCGCAAGCGCCCGGCAGTGTCGTCATTCTGTGTGAATAGCAGATAATATACACATTCCAAAAGGCAGCAGTGCTTTCGTGAAACTGCGGTTTTCACCGGCCGCAGACAGCGAATATTGAGTAGTGAATCTAAATAAATATAAAATAAAAAAAGCATGCGGAATCGTCATTATATATCTTGTCCGAAAAAGGCACAGCTGGTATAATGGAATTGCAAGCAATACCTTGGAGGTATAATATGTACAGCGTCAGAAAGCTGAACGATGAGCTCTACTACCTCGGCGCGAGTGACCGGCGGCTGGCGCTTTTTGAAAGCGCCTATCCGATTCCGCGCGGGGTATCCTATAACGCGTATCTGATTCGTGACGATACGACGGTGCTGATGGACACGGTGGATCGGAGTGTGGCGGAACGGTTCTTCGAGAACCTCGAGGCGGCGCTCGGCGATAAAGCGCTCGACTTCGTGGTTGTGAGCCACATGGAACCTGACCACAGCGCGACGCTCGACGAAGTGCTGCGGCGATACCCGGATATCACGGTCGTGTGCAACACAAAGACGCACGTGATGCTCGAGCAGTTCCTCGGCAAGACACCGGAGAACGTCTGGGTGGTGTCGGAGGGTGACACGCTTGAGACGGGCCGGCATACGCTGACGTTCATGATGGCGCCGATGGTGCACTGGCCGGAGGTTATGGTCAGCTTCGATACCGCGACGGGCACGCTGTTCTCCGCCGACGCGTTCGGTACCTTCGGTGCGCTCGCGGGAAACCTCTACGCCGATGAAGTGCCGTTCGAGCGCGACTGGCTCCCGGACGCGCGGCGGTATTATACGAACATCGTGGGTAAATATGGCACGCAGGTGACGGCACTGCTCAAGAAGGCGGCGGGGCTGGATATCCGGATGATCTGCCCGCTGCACGGACCGATCTGGCGCACGAACATCGGGTGGTTCATCGAAAAGTACCAGAAGTGGGCAACCTATACGCCCGAAGACAACGCCGTGCTGATTGCCTACGCGTCGGTCTACGGCGGGACGGAGAACGCCGCGAACATACTCGCCGATGAATTGGCGAAGCTCGGCGTGCGCGGCATCACGATGTTCGATGTATCCGTGACCGACCCGTCGGAGGTCGTGGCAGAGGCGTTCCGCTGCAGCCATCTGGTTTTCGCGTCGACAACCTACAACGCGGGCATCTTCCGCAATATGGAGACGTTGCTCCTCGATCTCAAAGCGCACAACCTGCGCAAACGTACGGTCGCGTTGATCGAGAACGGCTCCTGGGCACCGACATCCGGTAAACTGATGCGTGAGCTGATCGGGTCGATGCGCGACATGACGATCCTGGACGAGACGGTCAGCGTAAAGTCGGCGGTCAGCAGGGAGGATGCGTCCGCACTCAGACGGCTCGCCGCCGCACTGTACGAGACAATGCCGAAGCGGACGATCGAACACGAGGCAAAGATCGAACCGAACGCGATGTTCAAGCTGTCCTACGGGCTGTTCGTCCTGACTGCCCGTGCTGACGGTAAGGATAACGGCTGCATCGTCAACACCGTCACACAGGTGACCGACAACCCCAAATGCATCCAGCTCGCGGTCAACAAGAGCAGCCTCACGCACGACATGGTGCTTGCGACAGGCGTGTTCAACGTTTCGGTCCTGACGACCGAGACACCGTTCAAGGTCTTCCGGCACTTCGGCTTCCAAAGCGGCCGTGAAGTCGACAAGTTCGCGGACTGCGAAGACATCCGTTCCGACAACGGCGTGCGCTACATCCCGAAGTATACCAACGCCTACCTCTCCGGCCGGGTTCTCTTCACGCAGGACCTCGGCACACATACGGTCTTCACAGCGGAGATCACACGGGCGGTCGTGCTGTCGAATGTACCGTCCGCGACATACCAGTACTACTTCGACCGCATCAAGCCCAAGCCCCAGCAAACCGAGAAGCCCGTGCGCGGCTACATCTGCAAAGTCTGCGGCTGGATCTACGAGGGCGATGAGCTGCCTGCGGATATCATCTGCCCAGTGTGCAAGCACGGTGCGGACGCGTTTGAAAAGCTGCCCGAATAACATCCGAAAAGGAGAATATGATATGAAAAAGTATACCTGCAATCTCTGCGGCTGGGTCTATGACGAAGCGGCGGGCGATCCCGATAACGGCATCGCGCCCGGCACAAAGTTCGAAGATCTCCCCGACGACTTCACCTGTCCGCTGTGCGGCGCGGGCAAGGATGAGTTCACCGCCGAGTAAATCATCAAAAAGAGCCTTTCCCTTTCCGGGAAAGGCTCTTTTTCTGTCCGTATGTTATTTCAGCCGCTGAGCGTTCTCGAGGATGATCTGCTCACTCTCGGGCTTCCACCCGTCGCGCAGGAAATAGCACACCGCGCTGCCATGCGGCTCATACCCGCCCTGCGGATACATATCGGCGGTGCAGATGTAGCCGGGGTTGCCGTTGGAGTAGCCGGCGGTAATGACCTTGCGCTCCGGCAGCAGCTTGTCCATGTGGTACTCATACTCGACGACAACCTCACCCTCAAGCGCGATGAACGTCAGGTGATCGCCCAGGTCGATACGCTGCATCGAGTACGGCAGTGTCTCCGGCAGCGTGTCGTAGTGGTCGAAGTACCAGCCGTTGCTCCATCCCTCGAGCGTATCGTCACGGTTCGCCGCGTAGTATTCCCGCGGGCGCTTCTCCTGTAACGGCAGCTCGAAGAAGATTTTCTTCGACGCGATTTTCCCCGTCACCGGTGTCATCGGCGCGCCGAGGATACGGTCAACCGCGTCCGCGAGCATCTTTCCGAACGTCTCGATATCGTCGTAGGTGCCGCCGCGGAAGGACGTGTGGTCGAGATCGTTGGCGTCCTTGACCGTCCGCACGCGGATGTTGCCGCAGCAGCCCTGCATGAACAGCGCCGTCACGCCCGGATAGCGGCTCTCAACCTCACGTCGCATCACGCCCGGCCAGTCGCCGCTGCCGTAGTCGAACCCGATCGTGCTCGGATGACAGGTGTGCTTAACCAAAACCGCCTTTGTCCTGCCGCCGCAGTCGGCCTTTAATACAAATGCCTCGTCCCGCCGGATGCCCGCCTCGTACGGTGCAAACTCGTACGAGCCGGTCAGCATCCGCCGCCGGTTTATGCCGATGCCATAGCAGTCCGTGAAGCCGTAGCTCAGAGTGCCGTCCTCGAGATCCTGCACCGCCGCGACAATCGCCGCGAGCACCTGCGTATACCACCAGTCGGCGTACTCCGCCAGGTACGCACCGATCTTCGGGGACTGTCCGCGCATCACGTTCGGCGCCGAGTGCGTGTGCGACGCATTGAACAGGATCGCGTCAACGTCGAGATTTGCCTTTTCTTTTACGTCTGCACGCAGCTCCTCGATACGCGCTTGTTCAAATCCCAGCACGTCGCCGGTGACGAACGCGACACGCTGTCCGTCCTGCTCGAGCACCATCGCGCGTACCCAGATATCGTCGTGCATCCCCTTGAAAACGCGCGCGGGATTGCCGAAGCCCGCCAGACGCACGCGCGGGTCGGTTGTGGATGTACAGACCTTGGAGACACCGATTTTCATAACAATACGCTCCTTTTTACAGACCGAGCAGCTCTTCCCACTCCGCGAGCACATCCTCCGCACGCATAAGGACGGCGTAATCGGAGACGTCCAGAATGGGGGCCGTTCGGTCAATGTTGACACACAGACGCGTCCCGCCGTGAATTCCCGCGAGATGCTGCGGCGCACCGGAGACTCCGATGCCCGCATAGAGTGCCGGGGTGACGATGCGCCCCGACTGCCCGAGCTGGCGCGCGTAGTCCGCGTAGCCCAGGTCGACCGCCGCGCGCGTGGCGCAGCACTCCATCCCGAGCCTGTCCGCGATCCGGATGAGCCGCTCGAACATCCCGCGTGAGCCTAAGCCCGCGCCGCCGGTGAGCACTTTCCGCGCGGCATCCGGTACGCGCACCGTCGCAACGACGGGCCGGGTAGAGGTGACGATCTCGGCGAGGACGTCGCCCCCGAACGCAGGGCGAATCTGGACGAGTTCGCCTTGCTCCATCCGCAGCCCGGTGCAGTCGGCGGTCATTCCGCAGCCGAGGAGAGCGGCGGTGTACGGTAGAACCGCACGGCAGCGGGATGTTGCGGGCGCGAGGACGACAGCGGGCGCGTCACGCCGGATGCGTTCGGCGAGAAACAGTGCGCTCTCGCGGACGGGCATCGCGGGAAGCGATACAGGTTCGACAGGATACCCCAAAGTAAACGCCAAAGGGATGGGCGCATCTACCACCATGCAGACGGCTTCTTCGCATATTTGCGCAGGCTGTACCTCCGGCGTCTCATCCGCACCGACGGGTTTCATAAGCAGCGTGAGCGCGTCGGCGGGCGTAAGGATACGCGGGCGGCGTACCTCACGCGCGAGAACGGTCGAGCGGACGACCCGGGTGGGAGACGGGTATCCGGCGTCCGGCGCGATGATACGGACGGCGGTGCTGCGTGCACGGCGCAGGCCCATGATCGACGGCCGCCTCAATGGTTCCGCGCGCGCAAAGGTCACGACGGCGGGGGGACTGTCCGACAGGTCAAATTTAAGAAGATCGGGAATAAAGGGGACGCCGAGAATTCCCGCGAGCATCGGCGGAACCTGCCCGGTATCACCGTCGGAGGCGCGGCGTCCGCATATGATCAAGTCAGGAGATAGCGTACGGACGGCGTCGGCGAGGGTGCGTGCGGTGGCAAGCGTGTCGGAACCGGCGAGTACGGATGATGTGATGAGCACGGCGTCATCGCAGCCGCGTGCGAGAGCCTCCCGCAGCACGGTCTCGGCTGACGGCGGCCCCATCGTCAGCGCGGTGATGTGAACGGCGTGCTGATCCCGGAGGGTGAGCGCGGATTCAAGGGCGGTCTCGTCATCGGGGTTGAAGGTGACCGCCGCCGAAGCCTGCGAACCGTCCGCGCGGATGCGGGGTGAAGTTTTGATTTGTTTGAGACAGAGAACGATACGCAATTTAGTAGACATAACTATTATAAATCGGGGCGAGGGCGTCATGGATACGCAAATAATCGGGGAAGCGATCCTCGTAGAGTTTGACGTTTGCGGCGTCCGGTTCGACGGTGAAGGCGGGTCTGACACAGACGTTGACGCTCTCGGAGAAGCTGTGGAAGACACCCGACGCGACACCTGCGAGCATCGCGGACCCGAAAGAGGAGTCGTCGCAGACGTTTTTCTGCAGCGGGATACCCAGCATATCTGCAAGAATCTGCCGCCAGAGCGCAGATTTCGCGCCGCCGCCGATCACGGAAGCCTGCCGGATATCCATCCCAAGTCCGCGCAGCACGGACAGCGAGGATTTCATCGAGTAGCCGACACCCTCGAGAACGGCTCTTGTGAAATGTGCATAACCGTGACGGGAGGTCACGCCGGTGAAAGACGCGCGGAGAGAGTCGTCAAGGTACGGGGTGATCTCACCCTGGAGGTAGGGATGGAAGAACATGCCTTCGCATCCCGCGGGAACCTGCGCGGCAAGTTCATCCAGTGCCGGATAGTCAAAGGACTGCCCGAAGGTGTCGCGGAACCAGCGGTACGATGCGGCGCAGGACTTTGTCGCGGTACCAGGGTACCACAGTCCGGGCACGACGTGGCGGTAAGTCACGAGCAGCGGGTCGACGTACGCGCGGTCGGTTATGGGGCAGATGCGTCCGGCCGTCGCAAGCTTCACCGTTGCCTGCCCGACCGCAATCGCGCCCGACGCGTAGACCTCCATCACCGTATCGGTTGAGCCTGCTATGACCTTCGTGTCCGGAGATAATCCGGTAAGCGTGCACATTTCGGAGGATATCTGCGACAAAACCTCTGTAGGAGGTACGATTTTCGGCATCATCGCGGGGGACAGTCCGCACAGTGCGCACAGTTCGGCGTCCCAGGTATTCGTCCGCGCGTCGAGCAGCAGGAAGCCCATCGCTTCGATCTCGTCGGTTACATAATCCCCGGTCAGCCGGTAGCGCACGTAGTCCTTCATCGACAGTACGCGCCGGATCTTTGTGAAGTTTTCCGGTTCATGGGACTTCAGCCACATCAGCTGCGGCAGTGTCCATAAAGCGGACGGTGCATTATAGGTGCGCTTGCGGAGGTCAAGGTCCGTGCGTGACTTCAGTTCCTCGGCTTCACGGACGCTGCGCCGGTCGGTCCAATAGATTGCCGGACGGATGACGCGGTCGTGCTCATCGAGCAGCACAGCGGTATGCGTCGCTCCGTCGAGAGCGACGCATACGACGTCGGAGGGGTCAACATGGGACAATAACTCCCTGACATTTTGCACAAACGCGCGGAGGGAGTCGTCGGGGTCCTGTTCCGCCCAGCCGGGTTTAGGGTAACTCGTCGGATATTCGCACGTCGCGGTGGCAGCGATCACACCGTCCTCACGCAGCAGTGTTGCCTTCGACGCGCCGCCCCCGAAGTCGCAGCCGATGGTGTACCTCATGCCAGCGCCTCGTCGACAATCGCGAACAAATCTTTGACTTCATACCCCTCCGGTGTCTGTGCGGACAGCACCAGATAATCCTCCGGCGACGCGGTGACAAGCGTTCGGACGGGCGTGCGGGCGGCCTCCTCCCAGCGTCCGGCGGCGGTCAGCGCGCAGAGGTCGGGCGCGTACGCATGGAAAACGGCGCTGCCGCAGTCGTGCGCGAGCTTGCCGTGCAGGAACATCTCATGAAGCTCGACCCCCAGAGCGGCGAGAATATCGCGTGCGGGGTCGGTCTCGCCCAGCTCACGCGAAAGCCGGACGTTGTCGTGATAAGTCACACGCAGGGGCTGAGAAGTGACGGAAACGGACGATTCTTTGAGTAAATCGGCAACAAACGACGTTGCGGTACGCACCTTCGCGGGAAGCGGTATGGAGAAGTCCTCATAGCGGCGCGCAAGCATTGCGGCGTCGTTCGGGTTGAGGCAGACCACCGTACGGACGCCGGTCTTCCGGATGCGCTCAGCGAGTTTTTTGCATGCGGTGCGCACCTCGTCGACATCGCCGATCAGATCGTAGAGGTCGGCGCCGGACGTCGGCTCGTCGGACAGTGTCCGGAACGGGACATCGAGCTTCGACAACACGGAGAAGAACGAACGTATCAGATCAGGTGTCCTGCACGCGGCGGTATCTCCGATGTAGACGAGCACATCGGCCTCGGAGGAGGTTCCGACATAGCAGGGCTTCTCCTCGCCGTAGATATTGCCCGTCTCGGCTGCATGCTTGATGACAGCCATGACCTCGGGCGGAACGAGCTCATCGACGAGCGCCTGTGTCCGCGCCTCACGGATATAAACAGGCGGTTCATAACCGGTGACGCAGTCGTTTGAGCACGCGCCGCAGAGCGTGCACTCGTACATCGCGCGGGCAATGTCACGGTCATACGCAGTGCCGCGCTTGAGCAGCGAGATGATCAGACCCTTGGCGCGCGGCGTGTTGATCTCACGGCCGGTACGCAGTCCGACCGGGCAGCAATGGCGGCACATCCAGCAGAAACGGCAGGCTTCCGCAATCGTATACGCGCGGTCCGTAAACATAACGCTATTTTCATAACTCATTCTATCCACCTCACAGTCCCAGCTTATAAGGGTTCATGATGCCGTTGGGGTCAAGGCCTTTTTTCAGCGCCTCGAACACCTGCATCGCCGGACCGTACTGTTCCTTCATCAGACGCGACAGCTTCAGACCTACGCCGTGGTGGTCGTTGATGACGCCGCCGTTTTCCAGAGCCGCGCGGACACCGGCGTTCCAGATCTCGTTGTGCAGCCGTACGGCTTCGTCCGGATCCTCCGGCGGATGGTCCATGATGAAACGGTCGTAGATCATCGTGCCCCACTCGTACCAGTGCGAGCAGTGGGCGATGAACCGTACCCCCTCGAAGTTGTCCTCGACCGCGTGTTTCATCGCGTAGTAGATCGGCTCGACCCTGTCGTACGTCGCGACGGTATCCATCGTGCCGAACATCTGCGGAATGTCCATGATATGGCCCGGGTAGAAGAACGTGACGCGGTTTTTGTACCATTTCTCGCCGTACTCCTCGCCGGTATCGAATGCGTCGTAGCGTGCGATGATCTCCCGCAGCATCTTCTCCTCGATCGCGACGATCTCCGCGTTGCCCTCGAGCGCGAGGTTCATGAACGAACCGTGCTTCTCAACGCCGACAATCTTCTTGATGATGCTGACCGTCTCGGCCTCGTCGTACAGGCGGAGGATGGAGGGCTTCATCTTCTGGAGAATATCGCGTCCGGCGAGGATACCGTCACCGAAGGTTTTGAACAGGAAGGAATAGAATTTACGGGTTTCCGGCAGTTCAAAGAGCTTGAAGGTTGCCTTTGTGATGACACCGAGCGTACCTTCCGAACCGATGAACATCTGCATGAGGTCGGGACCTGCCGCATGCTTCGGGACGGGAAGGGTGTTGATGATGTCGCCGTTCGGGAGCACGACCTCCAGGCTCAGGCACTGGTCGTCGATCTTTCCGTACTTGGTTGACATAATGCCTATCCCGCGGTGGGCGAGCGCGCCGCCGACGGTGCCGCAGGTGAGGCAGGAGGGGATGTGCTGGATGGAGTAGCCACGCTCACCGGCGTACCATTCGAGGGTCTGGAAGATCATGCCCGTCTCGGCGGTGATGGTGCGCGACATCTCGTCCACCGCGATGAGCTTATTCATACGCTTGGTGTCGAGCAGGATACCTCCCGCCATCGGAAGTGCCGCGCCCTGCGAACCGGAACCTCCGCCCCAGGTCTGTACGGGAATCTTATAGTAATTCGCGATCTTCAGCACTTTCGAGACCGCTTCCGGCGAGCCGGGACGTACGATGAAGTCCGCCGTCGGGAGCGGACGTCCTGCATCGGCCCACTTGCGGCCGATCCAGAAGTAGTCCACGCCGTACGAGAGCTTGTCCGCCGTGCTGATCGAGACGTTGTCCCGTCCGCACGCGTCCTCCAGCTCCGAGAGAACCATGTTGAACATAAAGGATTGCATTGTTTTCTCCTTATTGTAGCGTCGTTTTATCAAGGCAGATTTTTTAGTGGGATTCCCTGCAGCCTTGGGCTGTCTGTGTTTGCTTGTGCGCGTCTCGTCCGCTGCATTTTTGTGGCGCGGGGGTGGATGCGGACGGGGGTTGGATGCGTGTTCTTTTTCGAGAAAAAGAACCAAAAAGCTTTTGGAGATTCCTGCGGAATCTCCTGTTACGGGGGTTGGGGCGGGCTAAAAGCCTCGGGCTTTCAGAAACTGCGATACCTTCAGCAGTGTCGGAGTGCTCTCCCGCGCGCCGAATCCCGTGCACTTCAGCGCACTCACCGCCGACGCGAACGTCGACGCTTTCAGCTCGTCCATCCCGCGTACCCGTCCGACTATGTATGCGCCGTGAAACACATCCCCCGCGCCGCAGGTGTCAATCACCTCCACCTGAAACGCCGGATACCGTACGACGCCGTCGTCCGTACGGATAAACCCGCCGCGTGCGCCCTGCGTCACGATCAGCGACTGCGGATGATATTCCGCCCACAGCATCTTCGCCCCGCGCTCGGTGTCATTCTGCCCGGTGATCTGCCGCACGAACTCCTCCGACGGTATCAGCCAGTCGACAAACGGCAGCAGCGTCTCAATTCCCGGATACGGCGACCCGGCGTCCAGCGAGACCTTCACACCCGCCGCCTTCGCAATCCGTGCCGCGCAGACGGCAGCGTCGAGCGAGTTGCCGTCGAGGTGCAGCACTTTTGCCGCGCGGATGGCGTCGGCGGGCACCTCGCACGGCTGCGGCTGCGGCGCGGTTCCGGCGTTCGCCACACAGGTACGCGTCGACGCACTCTGGTTGAGGATGACAAACGAGTGGAAGCTGATGCACCCGGGCTTACGGTAGAGATAGGTGGTATCCACACCCCAGCAGCGCAGGTCTTCGGCGATGAAGTCCCCGGCGTGGTCGTCGCCGACGGAGCCGATGTACGCCGCGCTGACGCCGAGCTTCGCGCAAGCGGTCAGCGCCGTCGTACACGGGCCGCCGCCCTGGATGAGCGTCTGCGTTGCGCGGATCTTGGTATCCTCGATGGGAAAACTCGCAGTCAGCATCAGCGTATCGTAGACCGCCGCGCCGATTCCGATGACGTCAGCCATGATTCACCGCCCCCAACAGTTTGATCTTGCTCTCCGCGTAGGAACAGACAGAGGTAACGGCATCCTTCATAAACTCGTCGACAGCCACAAGGCTGCGGGACGTCGCGAAGACGGCGTCGAGGAAGGAGTAGCAGACGTCGGTGCCGAAGTTGACCTTGCGGATACCGCGCACGATGGACTCGCGGATGGCGTCGTCGGGGATCCCGGAGCCGCCGTGCAGGACGAGAGGGATGCCGGCAGCCTCACGGATGGCAGAGATACGCGCCTGGTCGAGATGCGGGGTGCTCTTATAACGTCCGTGAGCGGTACCGACCATGACGGCGAGCGCGGAGACGCCGGTCTCACGGCAGAACACAGCGGCCTCATCCGGTTCGGTAAACGGGGACATCGCGGCGTCGTTGACGGTACCGACGTGGCCGAGTTCACCCTCGACCGGCACACCGGCCGCGGCGGCAAGCTCGACAACCTGGCGGGTCTTCGCAACGTTCTCGTCGAACGGGAACGCGGACGCGTCGAGCATGACGCCGGTGCATCCATAGCGAAGCGCACGCATGACCTCGGGTAGTCCGGCGCCGTGGTCGAGGTGCAGCGCGGCGGGTGTCGGAAGGTCGCGGATGATCTCGAGCACGGACGGCGCGAGGTATTTCGCGTTCGGTTTGTCGAACAGCCGGGAGTAGATCTGCAGGATGACCGGCGCACGCAGTTTCTCCGCCGCGCGTGCGACACCCATCGCTGTCTCGAGGTTGTAGACGTTGAATGCAGGGATGGCGAACCCGCCGTCCTCCGCAAGCTGCAAGATGTCTTTTAAATTGTATAACATAAATGTACTCCTGTCAATGGTCTATGTCACCCTGTGGGGAAGGAACGAATGTGTACGCCGCCGTATATCAAGCGGGGTTTGTCCCCGATCAAAGCGGTCGTCACGGGTGAGAAAGCAATCGGTGTGACAGTGGCCGCGGCATACAGACGGTAAAACAATCAGGGAGAATCCGGAGCGTCATGCGTCGACCTCATCCGGCATGATGCCGGCGTACCTGCAGAACTCCCGGAGCGCGGCGGTGTGGTCGCCGGCAATCTCGGACATGTGGTGGATGTACGGTCCTTCGACCAGCTTGCGCTCCCAGGCGGGGAGATTTTTGAAACGTGCCCAGAGGTAGGTACCGAACGTATAGGGACCGTCCGCGCTCTCGCAGACACCGGAGAGCAGCATGTAGTTGCCGTTATCTTGGTCGAGCCGCGCAATGGTGTAAGTGCCGTTCTGTACACGGAACCACGCGCGCATATCACGGATGCTCGCCTCACTGTCGGAAGCCTTCAGTGAACGCGCGAACGGTCCGCAGTGCCAGAGAAGCTCGACGTCGCGATCCTCCGGATGGCGGACGGTGAACTCGCCGAGGAAGGGTGCTGCCTTCCCGCGTGCGGCGCATTTCAAAAGCGCCATCGTAATCGACGCGTGGATATCGGACTCGCAGCCGACGATGTATCCCTCATCCGCGAGAATGGAGAACGCCGCACACGGGACGATTCCGCGTGCCGGCAGCAGTGCCGTCCAGCACTCCGACGAGATGACGTCCGCATCGTAGTCTTTGAAGATATCTTTATATAGGAGTATGAGCGCGGCAAGCTGTGTCAGCTTCGGCTCGGTCTTCTCGTCGACGGCGTAGCGGCTGCGAAAGACGTCGGCGTAGGCGGCGCACTCGTCGGCGCGCTCGGCGAGTATCTTGTCAAGCCGTCCGAGGGTGAGCGCGAGGTTGACCGGAATCACGCGGACGCCGAGCTTCTGCATCAGCTCACCCTCGTTGACGATGACGGAGCAGAAGGGCTTGGGACGTGACCCGACCTGCACGACGCGCAGACCCGGGCGGTTGACATTCCCGCGAAAGTTCTTGACCATACACGCGACGCTTAAAAACGCGCGGAATCCGTCGCGGAAGATGTCGCTCTCGACGCGGCAGGTCTCAAGGAAGGTGAAGGGAACGTTCAGCCGCTGGAGCATCCGGGACATGCCGAAGATGCCGCACTGAGAATCGGTGAAGCGGGAGCCGTCGGGAAGAAACTCATCGTCGAGCGGCGCCCACAGCAGCGTCGGGAGTCCGAGCTGCTGCGCGAGCAGACCGGCAGCCTCCTCGTTGCCGAAGTTGCAGTTGATGAGCACAATGCAGTCGGCGCCCGCGTCGCGGAACTTCTTTGCGACGGTCAGCGCATCGGCTTCGGTGATGAGCAGCCCCTCGGCGTTGAGGTCGTCGAGGTCGAGGAAGCGGGTCTGGTCGTCGGTGTAGGTATCCTCGATGTACCGGACGATACGGCGGCCGCGCTGCTCGGCTTTCTCCCAGTTGAAGATACCGGGACGCGGGGAAACATCACGGCGGATCGGCACAAGACCGACGGTGAGATTGTATTGCAGCATCAGATATACCTCCAAACAACAATGAACGGTTACATGCGGGAAATGCATCATTATCTCCGCGTCACACCCGCCGGGCAATCTCCTGATTCACCCGTGCGCGCAGATTGAGCAGCGCATCCGGCGTATCCGGGCAGGTATGGAAGTCAAGCCCCGGGAACGCTTCGTCCAGCAGTGTGTCGACAAAGTCCCGTCCGGCGAGTGATTCGAGCAGCTTCAGCACGCGGATGTCCTGCATCGCCTCGCCGAAGACCGCCAGACGCGTGGATTTTACCGCGCCGTCCGTACCCGGATAGACAAGGAACGACGTCCCGCCGACAAAACTCATATCCGCGTCGGGCGAGAGGTACGGATCGAAACGGTACCGGCTGAGCGTCGTATACCAAAAGTTATAGCCCCAGTGTAGAAATCCCCGGATGTCAGCGCGGTAGAGCTGCAGCCCTAAGACGCGGTTGCGCACGGGCGGAACGGCGATGAAGCGGTTTGACAGCCCGTCGAACGACTGCCCGCCGGTGTAGTATGCCCACAGCTCTTCGCAGCGTCCGAGGAACCTGCCGATGCTGCTGGTCGCCGCGACCGGGATATCCACCAGACCGCGCGCGTAGAATTCGTACTCCGACAGTGCGTCGAACTGCCGGTAACCCGCAAGCAGCTCCCGCAGCATCGCCTTCGCGCGGCCGTAGTTCTCTATGCACGATAACCCCGGCTCATCGGAGATGTGGAAATACATCCGTTTCCCGACACCCGACGTCTCCAGATACCCCCGCAGTGCCGTCAGATACGCAGTCAGAAACGCTGTGTATTCTCCGCCGCACGCATCGGTGTCCCAGCCGAACAGCCGGCGGTACACGTCGTCTACCGTCGCCATGATCTTCGGCGCATGCGCGGCGCCCCACTGTGTGAACAGGTGGGAGTGCTCGAAGTACCGCATCCCCTCACCCTCACAGAGCTTGATGAAGCGGTCGAGCAGCGTGAAATCAAAGCGGTACGTATCCCCATCCCGCGTGACGCCGACGAGCTGGACGGTCTTCCGCTCGCCGCCGACGGGCGTATCGAGCGGCGGTGTGAACGCGGGGGTCAGCACCATGTTCTGCCCGTACAGTGCGGCGGTATGGACATAGCGCGCGAGAATGTCCCAGAAGCGTTCGGAGAACGGTTCGCAGGAATGCGCGTCGCAGATGCAGTCGCAGTGCAGCCAGTTGGTGCAGATGAACGTTTGCTCGGGAAGCAGCGCGGGAAGGACGGTCAGCGCCGCCGTGAGCGTCCGCGTACAGCCGTCCGCCGTGATGGTGACGGTCAGCGGGTATTCGCCGGGCGTGAGCGTATCCCGCTCCGGGTTGACGGTCAGCCACAGCGCCTGATGGACGCCTTTGAGCAGCCGGATATGACCGTCGATGAGCGGCAGCAGCGGGTCCGGGTAGAGTCCCGGCGCGGTGCGGTTATAGTGCGTGTCGGAGTGCGCGTACACCGGCCGCATGACCGGGACGTTCGCGATGCGGCAGACCTCGACGGGCAGTGCACAGTCAACCGTGACAACGGCGTCGGCGGCATTGTCGGGGAAGTCTGCGGCGGTGAACGCGAGCTGCCAGCAGAACAGCTCATTTCCGAGCATTGTGAACACGGGGCTGATCCCGTCGGGGCATTCGTCGGGGAAGACGCGGTGGAGCGAGGACAAGGCGGTCAGACGGATTTCCATGAGAGCCTCCTTTGGATACACGCCATACCCCACGGCGGAAAGCGTGAGGGTACGGCGGTGATGACCTGTTACGGCGCGCAGGTCTCGGGGACGGGGCCTGAGTGGTTCTTATCAAACCACACGAGATGGGGCGCTTCGGCTTCCCACAGCTCATCAAACATCCTGCGGATCTCGGGCAGTGAGCAGACGGCAGCAACGTTGGGATCGAGCGCGACGGCGTGGAAGGCAGCCTCGCGGTCACGGTTCACGACGGCCTGGACGGCGAGGTCCTGGATATACATCTGTACGGCGTTGAGCGCGGCAAGCTGGGTGGGCAGTGCGCCGACGTAGGTGCCGTGAATGCCGTGGGCGTCGGCAATACAGGGCACCTCGACGCACAGATTCTGCGGGAGGTTGGTAATGAAGCCGCGGTTAAGCACGTTGCCGTTGAAGCGGAAGGGAACGTCCGTGACGACGGCCTCCATGATGCCGGTGGTGTACTCATGCGAGCGGACAATCTCGCCGTGCTTCTTATCACCCGCACCGTCGGACATCCAGTCGCGGGTTCCGGCGAAGGTGTCGGTGAGTGTCCGTTCGGGAAGGCTGTACTGATCTCTGAGCGCCCGGGTACGGCGGAAATAGGGCATGTACTCGCTGTCGTGGCGGTTGGACTCGGTGGGAAAGTAGCCGAACTGTTTCAAAACCTCGGCGCGGACGGATTCGTCGACGAGGAATTTTTTCACATCGGGGTCGTCGGGATGGGAGAGCTTTTCCTTCAGCATCGCGTAGACGTCGCGGCCTTCGTGCGTCCACTCAAGGAACCAGGCGAGGTGATTGATGCCGGCAACGGTATAGCGAGCCTGTTCGGGGTCGATGCCGAGGAAGTTGCAGCCGACGGCGTTGGTGGAGATGATGCCGTGGCAGAGGCCGACGGTCTTGAGGGATGTCTGGGTAGCGTGGAGGTTGGATAGCATGGACATGGGGTTTGTATGGTTGAGGTGGACGGCGTTCGGGGCGAGCCGTTCGACGTCGCGGAGAATCTGGAGCTGGACGGGACCGGTACACAGGAAGCGGAAGGTGGCACCGACGCTCATGGAGTCTGCGACGCTCTGATCGACGCCGTACTTCCTGGGGATGCGGACCTCGAAGTTAAAGGGGTCGCCGTAATAGGCGCCGCCGCCGACGGCGATGGAGGTGACGACGAAGTCCGCGCCGGGAAGCAGCTCACACCGATCGGTGGACGCGCGGACGACAGCGGGGAGATTGTAATGCTCGATGGTGTTTTTCACATAGGCATAGACCTGCGACAGGCGCTTCTCGTTGAGATCGCACAGGCAGATTTCGGTGTTGCGCAGGGCGTCGCGTGAGAGGGTATCGAGGCTCAAACGGCCTCCGAATCCGGAGCCTGCGCCGATGATGACGAGCTTAGGCATATGAGAACCTCCCTTTCTGATTTTGAACTGCTTTCATTATACCCGATTCCGTGCGGTTTGTGAATACACAATCATGCGCGGCATATGCACAAAGTTGCGATTTTCACCTGACGGCAGACGCGATGTCCAAATGTATGCAAAGGAACCTGTTGTCAGCGTCAGACGCTGAAGACGGAGCTCTTTGCAAGAAGGAAAATCGGGCATTGCGGTCGATGGCAGGCCGGCAGACGTCACCGGGCTGCAGTCGAAGGTAATGAGCCGATTTTTTAAAGCTGCTGCCCCGTTCTATGCGCCTCCGCGTGAGACCCGAAGCCTCTCCCCTGCCGCCTTGTGAGCATGCATCGTCTCCATGCTACAGCGCGCTCACCGCTTCCCGCAGGTTGCCCAACGCATAACGCAGAAGTCTCCTCGGCATCGCAAGCTTCATCCGGAAGTGATGCTGCGGCCCCGTGTAGCTCCCGATGTCGGCGGTGTCGTAATAGTGCCCCGGGTCAGCCTGGATATGCGCACGGTTCTTCATGAACTCCCAGAACGCTGCCGTATCCATCTCCAGCGCCTCACAATCCACCCACAGCAGCATCGTCCCCTCCGGCCTTACCGCGCGCAGCGGCAGACCATCGAGCATCTCCAGCGCCGTCCCGATGTTTCCCTCAAGATATGTCAGCAGCTCCCTCAGCCACGCCGCGCCCTTCCTGTATGCCGCTGTCTGTGCGGTGATCGCGAACAGGTCCGGCCGCCCGCATGAGTGACCGTACGCGTACAGCTCCTCCCGCACCCGCTCGCGCAGCTCCGCATCCGCGATCACCGCGCTGCCGATGTGACAGCCGCCCATGTTGAACGTCTTCGACGGTGAGAACACCGTCACCGCTTCCTCCATCCCCGGCAGCGTCGCCAGCGGGATGTGACGGTGCGGCGGGTACACGATGTCGCGGTGAATCTCGTCGCTCACCACCCGTACGCCGTAGCGTGTGCTCAGTTCAGCGATACCCGCAAGTTCGTCATATGTCAGCACGCGTCCGGTCGGGTTGTTCGGCGAGCACAGCAGCAGCACCCGCGCGCCCTCACGGAAACACTTCTCCAGCATGTCCAGATCGAGCGTGTAGGAACCGTCCGGGAGTCTTCGCATCTGCGCGCGGACAGGTATGCGTCCCTTCAGCTCTGCCGTTCGGATGCTCGGAGTGTGCAGCGGCGGCGCAATCACCACCTGGTCGCCCTGCTCCGTCAGCGCGTACATGCACGCGCGCATCGTGTACAGCACCCCCGGTGTCGCCAGCAGATGCTCCCGGGGAATCTCCTGCCCGTTGTGCTCCGCCGACCACGTCCGTACCGCGTCGTAGTCGTCTTCGGTCATCCCCTGGTAGCCGTACCAACCCTTCCGTGCGCGCGCAATCAGCGCTTCGGTCACCTCCGGCGGCGAGCGGAAGTCCATATCCGCCACACCCATCCGCACGATATACCCCGGATTGCGGCCTTCCACGGCTGCCTGCGCGTCGGGGTTCAGGATCGTGTCAAAGTCGTACATCTTGATACCCCCAGTCGGCCGTCAGCTTCTCAAACACCTCCGCACACTTCAGCGTATCCTCCGGCGGGATGCGATCCGACGCGGGCTTTTTCTCTTTGATACACCGCTCGAAGTGCGCGAGCTCATACTCGAACCCGGACGTGAATGCAATCTCATGGTTCTCGACAACTTTCCCGCCGATGATCAGCTCCGCACGCTTCGGGGCGTAGAAGTTCTCGCCGAGCTTTATGCGCCCGCACTCGCCGTAGATCACCGCGGCGTTGTCGGTCGTACAGGAGATCGCCGACGACAGACCCGCAACCGCGCCGCCGTCGAAGCGCATTGTGAACGCATTCACCGCGTCGACGCCCGACGGAGTCATGTCCGCAGTACCCGTGACAGAGACGAGCGTCTGCGGCTTCATGAAGTCGAGTGCGGCTTCGATGCAGTAGACGCCGACGTCGTAGAGCGCGCCGCCCTTCATATCCGCGCGGAAAATGTTTTCGGTCGGGTCGTAGGGCGTGTGGTAGCCGAACGCGGCGGTCATATAGCGCACCTTCCCGATACGGCCGTCGTCGAGCCAGCGTTTGGCGGTGAGGACGGTGGGGATGAAGCGTGTCCACATGGCCTCCATCAGGAAGACGCCGTGTTCCCGTGCGGCGGCGTAGAGAGCTGCGGAGTCGGCACGGGTAAGGGTGAGCGGTTTCTCGCAGAGAACGTGTTTGCCGAATCGGACGGCGGCAAGCGCGCATGGGTAATGCAAGGGATGCGGGGTAGCAACATAGACCGCGTCGATGTCGGGATCGGCGTAGAGGGCGTCGTAGGATGGGTATGCGGTGGGGATGGAAAACTCTTCGGCGAAGGCGGAGGCGGTGGATTGGCTGCGGGATGCAACGGCAGCGAGGGTAACGGCGGGGACGAGCGGGACGGTGCGGGCCATTTTGTGGGCGATGGTGCCCGTGCCGATGATGCCAAGGCGCAGGGACATAGCGAACACCTCCGTTTTTTCTTTATGATAGCACAAAGCGGAGAAAAACGCAAGCGCCACGGTAAGGAAACCGGCGGAATCGGTGCGGTGGGCGCAGAACACAGAAAAGAAGCGTGCGGGTGTTTAAAATGCGGGGTGTGGGATACGGGAATCCGGGGATATTTCGCCGGAAAATCCCCGCGTGACGCCGTATATAAAAACTTGTGAAAATGCTTGACAAATCCGTGCGGGTATGTTATAGTGTAAAGGCTGTCAGCTTGACAGATGGAGGGGTCATGTCCAAAGAACTGAGTGTACTGCCCCGGCTGTACGACCTGTACGCGCCGCTTTTGACCGAGCGTCAGCGGGAGCTGTTTGTGTTTTATTATAATCAGGATCTGTCGCTGTCGGAGATTGCCGAGAATACCGGCATCTCGCGGCAGGGAGTCCACGACGCCGTGAAGAACGCCGAGACCGCGCTCCTTCAGTATGAGGAACGGCTCGGGTTTCTCATGCGGCTCGACCGCGCGGCAGACGCGCTGAATATCCTCGCGGAGAGTACGGAAGAACCGCTGCGTACGCGGATCGCGGAGATTTCCGCAATGCTGTGATTTGCGCAGCCGGTATGGACGATAAAGACGAGCGGAGACAAAAATGGCATTTGAAAACTTATCCGAACGCCTGTCACAGGCGTTCAAAAAACTAAAAGGGCGCGGACGTCTGACCGAGGCCGATATCCGCGAGGTTATGAAAGAGGTTCGCACGGCACTGCTCGACGCGGACGTCAACTACCGCGTCACGCGCGACTTCATCGCGAAGGTCACCGAGAAGGCCACCGGCGCCGACGTGCTCGCAAGCCTCACCCCGTCGCAGCAGGTCATCAAAATCGTCAACGACGAGCTGACCTCGCTGATGGGCGGCAGCAACGAGAAGATCAAGATTGCCCCGAAGCCTCCGACAGTCGTCATGCTCGTCGGTCTGCAGGGTGCCGGTAAGACCACCAACGGTGCCAAGCTTGCCGGGTTGTATAGGAAGACCTATAACAAGCGTCCGCTGCTCGTGGCGTGCGACGTCTACCGTCCCGCCGCGATCACCCAGCTTCAGGTCGTCGGCGAACAGGTCGGCGTGCCGGTGTTCGAGGAAGGCCCCGGCAATCCCGTTGAGATTGCCCGCCACGCCGTCGAACACGCAAAGCGCAACGGCAACGATATCGTCTTCATCGATACCGCCGGACGTCTGCACATCGACGACGGCCTGATGACCGAGCTTGCCGATATCAAGGAAGCCGTCCGGCCCGACGAAATCATGCTGTTCCTCGACGCGATGACCGGTCAGGACGCCGTGAACGCGGCGGCCGGCTTCAATGAGAAGCTCGGCATCGACAGCGTGTTCATGACAAAGCTGGACGCGGATACACGCGGCGGCGCGGCACTGTCGGTACGTGCGGTGACGGGCAAACCAATCAAGTTTGCCGGTACCGGAGAAAAACTCGACGGCATCGAGGCGTTCCATCCCGACCGCATGGCCTCGCGCATCCTCGGCATGGGCGATTTGCTCACGCTCATCGAGAAAGCCCAGGAGAGCTACGACGAGAAACAGGCCGCCGAGCTTGAAAAAAAGATGGCCGAAGCGCGCCTCGACCTCAACGACTATGCCGATCAGCTCAAACAGATGAAGAAGATGGGCGGCGCGCAAGCGATGCTCGGCATGATGCCCGGCATCAAGCAGTCCGATCTCAAGAACGTCAACGTCGACGAGCGGCAGTTTCTGAGGATGGAAGCGCTCATCTCGTCGATGACCGAGAAGGAACGCAGAGACCCGTCGATTCTGAGCATGTCCAGAAAGAAGCGTGTAGCGGCGGGCGCCGGACAGAAGGTCGAGGACGTCAACCGGCTGCTCAAACAGTTCGAGATGCTGCGCTCAGTGTCCAAGCAGCTTTCGAAGGGCGGACAGCCCAATCTCGCGGCGCTGCAAAAGGGCAGGCGTCCCCACGGCAAGAAGTTTTCCGGTCAGGGCGGGAAGTTCAAGCTCCCGTTCTAAGTACAGGAGGGAAACAGTATGGCGGCATGGGAAAGACCGAAGACCACCCGAAGGTATCTCCATCCCCCGAAGGCCGAGCGTATGTTCACGCTCTGGAGCGAGGGAAAGCTGATCCTAGGTGAGATACAGGTCGCGGACGACGGCAGCGGCTACGGGACGCTCGAATGCGCGGGACTGTGGCTGCTGCATGGCGACGAACAGTTCGACTTCCGTAAATCCGTCTGTACGATCACCGACGACGGTGCGCCCGTCCACGGGCTGACCCTGTGTGCAGATGACCTGCGTGTGGAACTGGAAGCGTTGTGTGACGTTGACCGGTGTCCGACCTGCTTCATCCGGCTGCGGCTGACGGGGAACACTCCGCTGCGGCTGCTGGTCCGGACGGGCTTGGAACATGAGCTGGTGTTCGGCGCACCGGATGTGTACAAAAGCTACGCGCCGGACGTCGAAGTGTGGAAGACCGCTCCGAAAACCTGGCGCGCCGACGGCAATGTCCTCACCGACGGCCGCGCGTTCGTCACGGTGCACACCGAACTGTCGACCGCGTGGGACAACACCCTCGGCGCGCTGGTCATTACGCCGGGCAATCAGACTTCGGACGTGTACCTCGCGTTCGGACTGGACGGGATTCGCGCGTGCGATTACGATACCGAAAAGGCCCGCACACAGGACTTCTGGACGCGGGAGCTTGCACGGCTCCGGCTGCCGGAGGGCATCGCGAATGATCCGGAACGCTTGCGCATGACCCGTCACCTGACCGCGCAGCTGCTGCAGTGCTTCTGCCATCCGGTGGGGAGAGAGGACATGCTCGCGCGGCAGGGAGGTCTGCAGCGGCGGATATGGCCGTGGGAGTCGGTATCGGTCATCGAGGCGCTGACCCGGCTGGGCGACTTCTCCGACTACATCGAGCCGGTACTCGCGCTGTATTTCACGCGGATGTGGACGCCCGACGGCGAGGTTCGCCCGATGGGCATCGGCTGGGCGTGCATCACCGCGTCGGCCATCGGCAGCTTCGGTACCTACAGTCTTCGCGCCGGACGTGATTTCTATCTGAAATACCGCGATCGTGCGTACAAGTCGTTTGAGTGGGTGCGGAGAAAGCGTGCCGAGAGCGCGGGGATCGAAGGGTGCACCGCGGGACTGTTCCCGCCGATGCGCGCGTGCGACTGGCGTGAGGAGTTTCAGTGCTGGACGATGACCGACGTCTACAACCTCGAAGGACTGCGGACGTACGTAAAGGCCGCCGAAGCCTACGGCGACCCCGAAGCACCCGCCATCCGCGCGGAGTATGAAGACTACCTCGGCGTACTGCGCGACACCTTCCGTAAATTCTCCGACGCGGAATCGTCCGACGCGCTGCTTCTGCCGCTCACACCCGACGGTGACGATCAGGCACAGCGGGATGGGTTTTATCTGGATATCCAGCACGGACCGTTCGTCGAGACAGGCGCGGTGACCGAGCGGGATATCGAACGCGTGCGCAACGACGTTGTGCGGCGGGGCATCTATAAAAACGGACTGTACGGGCATATGCCGTACCGCGACGGCAACCTGCACATCTGGTACACGACATTTTCAGAATACTACTGGTTCCGGACATTCCTGAAACTGGGACAGCGCGCGCGGGCTTTGGAGATACTTGAAGCGCTGATGCGTTACTCAATGACGACGGAATACTACATGCTCGAGCGCTATGCGGACAACGATCCCTATTACGTTCCGTGGAGCCCGAACGCAAGCGGCAACGGGCGGCTGCTGAACATGCTGCTCGATTATTACGCATAACGCGTCCCAAACGGTGAACACCGTTTTGACGATAGACTGCGGCGAGTCGAAAGAACGCCGCGAACACAAACCGGAGGTGAAAAGACACATGGTCAAAATCAGATTACGCAGAGTCGGCGCGACGAAGGCTCCCTTCTACCGCGTCGTAGTGGCGGATTCGCGCTATCCGCGTGACGGGCGCTTCATCGAGGAGCTCGGTACGTACAATCCGCTGGCCGAGCCGTCGGAAATCAAGATCGACGGCGAACGCGCTCTTGCCTGGATGAAGAACGGCGCGCAGCCCACGGACACCGTGAAGGTGCTGCTGAAAAAAGCGGGTATTGTTTAATGGATACGAACCTGAAGGAACTGCTCACCTATATCGTCGCGGAACTGGTCGATGACCCCGCCGCGATCGATATCCGTGAGGTCATCGTGCCGTCCGAAACGGGCGTGCAGGAGATCACCCTTGAGCTGCGTGTTGCCAAGGAGGATATGGGCAAGGTCATCGGCCGTCAGGGGCGCATCGCCCGTGAGCTGCGCACCATCATGCGCACCGCCGCCAGCCGCATCGATACACGCGTCAACGTCGAGATCTGCGACTAGATAAAAACAGAAGACAACTCAGCTCTGTGTTTTCACAGGCCCGCGCGGCGGTCATCATCTCCCACCGCGTGGGCCTGTGCCGGCTGGCGGACCGCATCGTCGTCATGCGGAACGGCCGCGTCATTGAATCTGGAAAGCATGATACACTTATTTCAATTAATAGTGCATACGCCAAAATGTGGGCTGCCCAAGAAAAATTGTATTTTGCTGAGAGAAGGAATAAATAATGATAATTCCAACTTTACGTATTTCCCAGAATCCGAATGATTATAAAAGTTTAATCCGTGTATGTGAAGATAATACAATTAATACCATACGTGTAAACATTTCTCGATATAATCCTTGTGTATATGAGAAACACATTCAGATCATTCGGGAATTATCTTCCCTGTCTTTGGATATTATGCTAGATCTTCCCATACCCGGGTGTAAGAATCGCTTAGCCTTAGGCGATAAAGAGGAAATAAATGTATATGCTGACCTAATTTATGGTTTTGCTCCACTCGCAAGGTGTAATAAAGGAGAAATACCTGTCCAACTCGATTCTATTGATAAATCAATAGTAGCTGGAGATGAGATCATTATAGGAGATGGTGAAGCCTCATTCGTCATCGAGGAAAGAAATGAAGAAGTTCTTTATGCCAGAGCACTACATAATGCTAATTTGCGAGGAAAACGAGCATTCTTAATTACAGGCTTTGACAATTTTCATGTGTGTTCAGACAAGGAAAGCGCGACTCTTATAGCGAGTATTTCTCAGATAAAACCAAAGTATGTTGTATTATCTTTTTCTGAATCAGTCTTAGGATTATTACATATTGAAAAAACCATTCATCGAATCCTGGGAACAGATTGTACGATTATTCCAAAGATTGAAACACGTAAAGGAATTGATAACTTATACGAAATCTTTATGCACTATCCCATCGCTATGTTGGGGCGTGGCGATTTGGCTTTGTCAAATGGTTTGGAAAGATTTGCAGAAAACCAAAATGATGCATTACTTAAATCAATGGAAATACCAAAAGCCAGATTTATTGTTGCTACAGATATCTTGACTTCATTATACTTAGGTCGTGTGCCTAGCAGAGCAGATCTAACGGATTTATTCTATTTACATAGCATGGAGGTTTCTAGCATTGTTGCTTCTGCAGGTTTATCACTATCTGAAACTAGTTTTCGTCTGTTTTGTAGATATGCAAATGTATTTAATACCAAGTGTATCTAGAAAACCAGCATTATAGCAATCTAATAGAATGCGGCATAATATAACAATTAATGACTATAGGCTGTTTACGGCATCAACAACAGCATTAGGGCAACACCGCGCAATTGGAAAACAAGCGGAACAATACCTGCCGATGCCTGGAAAACGGCATGACAATGTTGTTATTGTTGTCACAGTGACAAGCCGAATCAGACCAACAAGCCCCGCTTATCAGCCAGATACAGGTTCGCCAGTGCGAACAACATATTCAATTTTGCCCTCTGTTTTCGCAACCCTCGATATCGTGTTTTTCTATATGCGAAAAGCCCTTTGACGACGCCGAAAACGTGTTCTAC
>Ga0123335_1000163_pt1 | contig 105095 bp, 106 predicted proteins | sample BiotimSIPDNA_2_FD_89707 | JGI IMG/M metagenome (GOLD analysis project Ga0123335, IMG submission 89707) | Anaerobic biogas reactor microbial communites from Washington, USA - Biogas_R2 time_0 SIP DNA | ecosystem: Engineered > Bioreactor > Anaerobic > Unclassified | place: Washington, USA... | reverse complement strand
TTGGCAGCAATTATTTCTATCAGTGTTGTTGGAGCATATCTGATAGTTAACCGTTTAAGAAAAGGGGGAACTGCGGGTGTACATTCCACTTCGTGCTAGGAGCAAATCCCTCCCCGCCCGCCACCATTTTCCCATAAACATTTTCAGCCTCCTAAGTTAGGTCGAGATCTAAAATTCCACTCTGTGCTACGCTTTCATTTGGCGTTAGCTTGTTGTATCCTTTTGCAGCCACAGAGCTTCTTATTCCTTGCATGGTTACGATGTTTGGAGAAAAAAAATAATGACGGTTGTAAAAATTATAGAGTTAATAGGCTCTTCGCCCAACAGTTGGGAAGACGCCGTTAAGAATGCTCTGGCGCAGGCTGTGAAGACGGTTAAGAACATTAAATCTATTTACGTTAAAAGCTGCAAGGCAACCGTTGAAAACAACAAAATCGCGGAGTACCGGGCAGTGGTAAAAATAGCCTTTGTTGTGGAAGGCAGCTAAGGACCTTTTCAAAACCATTTTTTCTACTGCTAAAAATTTTTGACTAAAATAGCAGGGGCTATTGCCGTTTTTCCTTTGTTTTTGTCGTATTTTACCGCCAGCCAAACCAGAGCCCCCGCCTCCTAAGTTGGGGGTTGAGGGTTCAAATCCCTCTCTACCCACAATAAAATCTCTTTTAGAACCGCTAGCAACGCATTCAAATTTCTAATTTGAACGCTTCAGCTAGCTTTTTAAGACCTGCTGGGTCAGCGCTGAGAATGTTCTTTGCTTCTATGGTCCTCTTGAAATCTTCTTTTATCTCCACAAAGTCGCGGCAGTTCGAGCACTTCACGAATTTCGCTGACTGCTTATAGTCAGTCATTATGCACTGTTCATGAACTTTGCAGTTGCCTTCTTCGTCTAGATCGAAGTTTTCGCATACTCGGAAAGTGTCAGGAGATAAATCGTCAATGAGAACTATCTGCCCTGTCTTTTGGTCTCTGCCCCACTCCATTTTTCCGTCAACTAAATGGAAGCCTCGCTTCAGGAATTCATCATACATTAATTTTGCAATCTGTACTGTTCTACTCTTAGTAGCTTCTAGCTCTGTCTGGCTCATCATGCCCAACTGAACCAAGGCATCGTCCACCATCAAAATATCCGGCTCACCTGCCTTACCCTTAGCGTAGAACTCTACAACAGCTATCCGTTTACCGGGAACTTGAACAGGATACCTTCTCCACCAGCTTCCCATAACCTCGTTCCGAAAAACTGTCTCAAGGCCATATACTTCATCAGAGCCTTTGTATTGCCCTGCCTGATTAGCGACACCCAGTAAGTTGGAGGGTCTAACTATCATAACGTTTGGAGCTGAGCCTATCCCCACAAAATCGGTGGGAATACCCTTCTCCTCGAACAGTTTGAAGAAATATTCCGTGAACTTGCAGGAGATTTTTCCCTTTCCAGGAATTTGCCCAACAACTTTATCGTAGCCAGCGTTGAACACTGGTTTACCGTCAGATAAATAGCCTGTTGCATCGTCTTTAAAGTGGAACTCTAAATTTCCGTCTGCTCTCTTAAAAACGTCTTTTGTCTTTCCTTGATAAACTAAACTCATTGTAACTCCCCGTCTCGATGCTCTCATTAAGCACTGTTAGGAAATTTAAGCTTGTCGTACTCAAGATAATGTTGAAAAAGCATCCAAAATCCGCCGCCAAGCGAAAGTAAACCTTGGTTGCGATGGAGATTAAGGAAAAACTATTCTTCCCAGCGGTACTTTTTCTTTTTCAGCTTTAGCTTTTCTAACCCACAACTGTAACATATCCCGTTATGACAGCAAATTACTCCACCACAATCTGGACAGCGCCACTTCGTCTTTTGATTCTCCAGAAACTTTTCTATTCCGTGCTCTTTTATGAAAGTCAGGTTTTCAACCATGCTAACGTGATACAAGGCTACGTAGCCTTTTTGTAGGTCAAGTAATTTATTGCATGGGAAAGAACTGCATTCGTAGCAGAAAGCTACGTCATGATTGCGAAGTGTGTCGCATTTTTTCTTGATAAAAGAGCACTGTTTGTCTCTGGGGCGGCAGCCTTTACAGTAAGGTAGCTTCAAACCTTTTTGCCGCACATCATTTACCCTGGCAAGGTAGTTGCTGCATAGTCCACAGTTCATTCCACAGGGCGCAATTAGCTCTTTATCCATGTTGAAGCAGCCGAAAACAGGTTGTGAGCATTCGGTATATATGAATTACTAGAATTACCAGTGGAGCCGAGGGGGGTCAAATCCCTCGGTGCTTGTCACAAAAAGAAAGAAAAAGAGTTTATTCAAACTCTATTGTAGCTGGCGGTTTATCCGTTATGTCGTATAGGCATCTGACGACCGATGGGATTTCAGTAGTGATACGCTTAGAAATCTTCGCCAGCAACTCAAACGGTACATTAACCGCTGAAGCTGTCACTGCATCTTTGGAGTGAACGATCCTGACCGTTATGATGTTTCCATACATTCGGTTGCCGTCTTTGATGCCTGTAGCTTTGTCATTGTGCAGAACTGCGAAACTCTGGAATGAACCCAAAGCAGAGGCCTCCTCCTCAACGATCACCGTAGCTTTCCTCACGATGGCGGCTTTCTCGGCAGTAACAACCCCCAGAATTCTCAGCGATAGTGCAGGCCCTGGAAAAGGCATACGTTCCGAAATCTCGGCAGGCAATCCGAGTTCTCTTGCGACCATACGAACTTCGGGCTTAAACAGCTCTCTTAATGGCTCCAGAATCTTGTAACCGTAAACCTGCGAGTCTATACCAATCTGTTCCAGGACGTTATGCTGAGATTTTATTCCTTTAACCGTTTCTATAATGTCTGCCTTGATTGTACCTTGGCAGATGAACTTGATTTTTTCTTCTTTAGCTACTTTCCCTAGTGTGCTGTAGAATTTATCACGAAATGCTTTACGTTTTTCTTCTGCATCTGTTTTCCCCTCAAATGTCTTGAAGAATTCCTCTTTTGCATCAATGTAGCGAGTGTTAATCTTTAATTCCTTAAGGATTCTTACGACGAATTCAGGTTCCCCTTCGCGCCTTAAACCATCATCGATGAAAACTGCTACGAGTTTATCTCCAACTGCTTTATGCACCAGATAGGTTGCGACGGTGCTATCGACGCCGCCTGAGCAGGCAGAAATTACTCTACTATCTCCAACAGAGTCAGCGATTTCTTTTAACGAGTTCTGAATGAATTCTTTGGCGTTAAACATGCTTATGTTTCTCCAGCTTGAATAGTATGTTATCGTTTAACCTTTTGAGTTTTGCCATACCACCAAAAAAGGGAACCAGTTACAACCGCATGCTAACATTCAAAGCCCCAGTCAGCAAAGTGGCTATAATTCTTGTGCAGAGCAAACACATTAGCAATTAATTCCCGAAGAATTAGGCAGACCACCAACCGTTTCGGCTGTGTCCTTAACTGCTGCTGTTTTACCTGCTTCCATCAGCGTCCTATTCCTGAACATAAGAATGCTTGTAAAGGCGGTCAGCAGCCCTGAAACAATCAGCAACCACTCGACTGCCACGTAATCGGCAACTGGCCCAAAAAAGATCATGCCAAACGGCATCATGAAACTTGAAATCATACTGAGAACACCGAACACTCTGCCGAGATAATTTGGATCTATCTTTTCCTGCAGAAGAACGGTGGCGGGTACATTAAAAATGGGTATAGCCACACCAATTATCGCCATGAAGACTAGGTAGAGCCAGAAGAACGGTGTGATGCCAAGCGCGAACGTGAAAGCGCCCATGACTAAGGCTGCCACTGCAATCGAGTAAGCCTTATTTCTAAACCCTCCCCAAGCTGCTATTAGTATTCCGCCAGAAATCATTCCCGTAGAAAAAGCGACTTCGACCGCTGTCAGGAACCATACGTCACTGCCGAAGCTTCTTGTTACCTGAAGCGGAGATAAAAACGCTGCCGGAGCCACTAAAAAGAAGAAAACAGCTGCAAATACAAAAACAACTTTCAGGTAGCCTTGGCTTTTTATGTATTCGATGCCACTTCTTAGATCCTCAAAGTAACCGATTTTTTGCTTTTCCAAAGCTTTAGCGTGCGGCGCAATACGGACTGCTAGCATAAGTATCGATATCGCTATTAAGGCAGTTATTACGTCGATGAAGAACACTACTTCTATGGCTATTGCAAGTAACGCTCCGCTGACCATTGGCGCAATCAGCATCAACAATGATTGAAGGCTCCCATTCGCCGCATTTACCTTAGTTAATTTGTCCTGAGATACCAGCTGGGGAATAACAGCGCCTACGGCCGGTGTTTGAACTCCCGCCCCGATTGAACGTATACATAAAACAACAAAAAGCAACCAAAGCGGGGCGCACCCTAAAAAGAACAGGACAGCTACGATAAGCGTTGCCGCCGCGATGGAAGCGTCGGAGAGTATAATTAGCGTTTTTCGGCTATAGCGATCTGCCCATACCCCCGCAAAGGGGGCAACGATAAAGGTTGGTAGAAACCCGCAGACGATGGCTATAGTCATCATTAATCCGGATTGAGTGGTTAGGGTAATGTACCATGTGATGGCATACTGGACAAGCGATGACCCGAACAGCGATATATTCTGGCTGGCTAAGAACAATAGAACTGTAGAGCCATACTTTGAGAGACTGCTTGCCAACCTTTTAACCTTACCAACTGATTGAGCCCCAAAAATTTAAACACATCTGCACTAAAATATAGCTAATGAAATTTTTAAAAAATTAATCATAGGAAACGTACAACTTATTCTTCAACAATGACGTTTACTGCTTCTTCTGCTCCATCGCCTTCTCCGCTAAAGCCACCGCGTCCTCTCTTGTTCGACCAAAGAGAGCCCCTAATGCATCGGCGTCTTCCTGTGTAACCGCTGCGCCGCCAATCAAAACTGTAACTTTGCCCTTCAAACCTTCAGCATCTAGAGCTGAAACAAGACTCCGCAGGTTTTTCTTGGCTCCATCAACACTAACCGTTACAACTGCGATGTCAGCGTTTGCCTCTTTAATTTTTGATAGGAAAACCGAAGCAGAAGTCCCCACACCAGCATCTATAACTTGAAACTGTGCGGCTTTAAGCGATTTTCTAACCATCTCTTTAGCGGTATCGATGATATCGGGGGCAAGAGTGCCAATAACTATTCTTCCCACGGGGTTTTCGGGTTCAGGTGGCTCCTTTTCGCTTAGACCTTTAAACCAAGATTTGAAGAGACCCGGCATACAATCAACTCGAGATTATCCTATCATTACTATCTAGTATCCATTTAATACAATTTTGCTGTTTTATAGTAAAACGCCGTTTCTCATGATGTCTTTAACAGCGCCATCATTGCAGAAACCAGTAATCGTCGGCTTACTAACCAGCATATCCACGTGGCACCGGATGTTCCCGGGCGCAAGATGGCAGGTGCCCCTGATTTTCTCGTCCTCCAGCATATTACCTGTTACGCGGGCCTTATCGTTTAAGCCGATACCCACTTCTTCGAGCACAGTCGGTAAACCATACTTCACCTCAGCGCCACGTATGTCTTCGATAACTCCTATTAGTGCAGGGTCAGCGCATTGCAAATCAGTTAAAACGCCGTCTCTGAAGGTCGCGTTTAAAGGTTCAGTGGGGTCAATTTTTCCTTGGTAGCCGCCAGCCGCAACGTCACAGACCAGCACCCCATCCGCTGGATGCTTCACGGGGTAACTCTGCGTCTCGGCTTCTCCGGTTTGCTTGTTTACCGCTTGAATGATTTTATCTCTTTGTGACCATACTTCGCCCACCGGCAAGTTACCGAACCTTCCGGCACCTCCGTAAACGTTAGGCGGCACAATAACGCAGTCAGTATCGAACACCACATCCTCCGGTATCTGTACGGTTAAGTCAGTTCCGCCGGGCGCTGTGATACGCAATTTAGTGACGCCCCGCAACTCTCTAAGCAGCTTCTCAGACTTCTCAACCATCTCACGGTAGTCACACTGCAAAGCACCGTTTAACGCCATATCCAAGGTTATGCCCGGGGAATGCGCCCAGCTTATAGGGACTTCCTCAATTACTTTATGCAGAAGCTCTATTCTTGCGCCTACCTCTTTTAGGCTCCAGTCTGGGTGTGCAGAGTAGTCGAAGAGTCCCATTCCGGCTTTAGGGGTTTTCTGCCGCAGCAAAGCTATGAGCTCCGCCGGGAAATGCTCGTATGGTTCCTTGCTGTCCAAAAGGTAGATGGAAACATCCAAACCCAGTTTTTCGGCGGCTTCTTGGGCTGAACGTGTCAGGACGGGGGAATTCCGGTTGACTATGAGGTAGCTGTCTTGCGGTTTTACTTTTTGGCTGTAGCGCATGAACTCTTCTAGTTTAACTGTGATTCTGTCGAGGTCTTGGCGGCTTAGATTCTGCATACCAATACTCATCTCTTTGAAGGATAAATGCTTAGGCTTCTCGAATATGCGGTCGCCCAAGATACCTTTAGTCTGCGAAACTTTATGCGAAAAACTCCAAAAACAACCTAACGGTGAAACGTTTGAAAAATAAAATGCTCTCCGCCTGTTTCCTTTTAACATTAATCACTACTGCCGTGATTGTAGGTATATCCGTAAATATCGAACCCGTCCAGAGCACCACAGCAAGCTACACATTTTCAGGGTACATTTATGACTCCACCGGAAACGTTGCTCCGAATGCCCACGTTTACCTCATTAGCCAAGTTAACGGCCGTTCGGCAGCACAGGATTACTCAGATATTACTGGTTACTATAGCCTAAGTGTCCCATCTGGAACCTACAATCTGGTTTCAAGACTGATCGGCTCCTCCCAGAGTACTCTAAAAATAACCTTATGATAAACGGGGACACGTCAATGGACATGAGCCTGGTCGTAGGCTACAAAATCACAGGCCGAGTCTTCGACTCCTCAGGTAACACCTTGCCTGGAGCATCTACCATTGTTTCTAACTCTACTTGGACAGTTCCCAGCGTCACATCGGATGGTTCAGGGTACTACACCATATATGCGCCTGCAGGCACCTACCTTTTTGGTCTTTGGCCACCGATGAATTCAAACCTAATAAACTTCAAGAACAACAACTTCACCGTTACCTCAGACATGACCTATGACATCGTTATGTCCTCAGGATACAAAGTTTCAGGTTTCATCCAGTATCCCTCTGGAGAAAAAGTATACGGCGTCACAACCTACTTGGTAAACGGAACTGGCTACAGCTTTTCGTCCGGTCATTACACTGACTCGCTCTGGCTTTCAGGTGGTTACTATATTGTTGCACCAGCTGGAAACTACACTATAAAAGCCCAATTGAACTCTGTTCTGATATACTCAGAATCCAACGTTACCCTCAGCGAGGATATCACAAAAGACCTTACCCTGCCCACAGTTTCAATTTCACCTCCTACCGCGGTAATAGATGTTGGTCAAAGCTACCCCTATGTAGCCACTACCACTGGCGGATCAGGTACCTATTCCAACTTCAAATGGTACGTGAATGGAACCGCTAAAGCCACGACGGATAACCCGACGTTTAACTTTTCCCCTGACTCGATAGGCACATACTTAGTCACAGCCAAAGTACGTATACTTCAGGAGCTGTCTCAACCCAATCAATTACTGCCACAGCCAAAGTTAACCCCGCGCTATTACCATGCGAAGTATCTGCATCTCTAAAGGTACTTGACCAGGGACAAACATCAGTGTTAACAGCAACAGAAGCCTCCGAGGGCACAGGGCCATACAGCTACCAGTGGTACATCAAATCCCCCAGCGCAGTAGATTACTCTGTAATTAAAGATACAACATCGCTAAGCTACACCTTCACCACCGCCGCCTCTACCGAATTAGGTAAATGGAGCTTTACTGTAAATGTAACTGACAGCGCAACCGTTCCAGTTACCGTAGCCTCAAACGTTATTCTAGTAATGGTAAATGCTGCACCATCGGTATCCGTTTCTGCCAGCTCAGCGACCTTCACTGTGGGGCAATCATGCACTTTCACCGCCAACGCCGCCAGTGGCTCAGGTAGTTACACACGCTATCAATGGTACGTCAACGGCGCCGCTCAGGCAGGGCAGAATAGTGCAACATTCATTTTTTCGCCCTCAACCACTGGTTCCTACACGATCACTGCTACAGTCACAGACACCTTAGATGCGACTTCTACCCAATCCAGTGCTGTTGCAGTACAGGTTTCGCCTACTCCAACTCCAACTCCGACTGCCACTCCCGCACCTACAACTACCCCAACTTCGACTCCAACCCTGACTCCTATACCCGCTTCAACGCCAACCCCCACCGCTTCTACATCCTCGCCCACGCCTACAGCAACCCCAAACATCGAAAATGCACCAGAAACCGGAACATACATAATTATCTGCATGGTCCTGGCAGTAGTCGTAGCGGCGCTTATCACAGTGATTTTGATATCAAAGAAAAAGCAGAAAGCCACTAAACCCTAAGACAGATGTATCTTAAGCGTTTATCTAATGGCTTTTTTCAAAGCTACGAAACACAGTCCGAAGAATGCAGCGCCGAAAAGCATTAGAACAGCAAGCGACAGCCAAGGGAAGGGTTGTCCAAGCGCGGAAGCCCTAAGGCAGAGGCAGGCATGAGTCAGCGGCGAAGCATACAACACGGCAATTAATGCGTCGGGAACCTGACTGAGCGAGAAGAAGGTGCCGCTTAGAAAAGACATCGGCAAAATCACCAGACTCATAAACAGCGTCATGTCCTGGTGGGTCTTAGCCAGCAGGGCAACTATGACGCCTAAGAAGGAGAAAGCGAAACAGGTCAAAACTAAGCTTAATGGGAAAAGTAGGTTCATAGTGGGCAGCGGCGAAAATGCCAATGCAACCGCTAGTATAGCGGCTGAACTCATCAGTCCCCGCACAACGCCGATCAAGGCTTTACCTACGATTATGGAGAATGGGCTCACGGGCGCCATCAGGGTTTCGTCGAAGCACTTGTAGAATAATCGGTCCACATGTAGCTTAAGCCCTGAAGTGTTAAACGCTGTTGTCATGGCGGTTAAGGCGATGATTCCGGGGATTACGAAGTCAAGGTAGCTGTAACCCTCAACTAGGGTGCCTCTGCCTAATCCGTAGCCGAACGCCAACAGGTAAAGCACCGGTGCAATGAGCGTCAAAGCCATTGTTTTAGTTAGGTTGCGGCGCAGAAAACGCAGATCAACCCATACGACTGTGCCTATATCCTGCAGGGTTTCAAGCATCACCGTCTGCCTCCACCTTTTTGCCTGTTAACTTTACAAAGACATCTTCCAAGCTTGAGTCGCGCACAACCGCCTTAACGTCAGAGGGCAAACATTGCATGTACGCTAATGCTTCTTGCCTGTCGACGAAATGCTCATAGCGAGTGTATTCTCCTCCGACCAGCATCTCAACAGTCGCCAAACCAACCTGCCCTCGAAGCTCGGAGGGTGAACCCAGCGCAATCAAATGTCCCTGATTAACGATGCCGACACGCGAACAGAGCGCTTCAGCCTCCTCAATGTAGTGAGTAGTTAGAAATATGGTTGTGCCGCTTCGGCTTAACTTGCGGATCAAATCCCACATGCGCCGCCTTATCTGGACATCTAAACCTACCGTAGGTTCATCTAGGAAAATAATTTTGGGCTGATGCAGCAATGCGCGGGCAATCATCGCTGCTTTTTTCATTCCGCCCGATAAATCTTCAACCAACCGTTCACTCTGCTTAGTTAAGCTTACAAACTCCAGAAGTTCATCTATGCGCTGTCTGCGTATGTTTTTTGGGATGTGATGTAAGCGGGCATGCAGCTCCATGTTTTCCCTCAGGTTCAGGTCTAAGTCAAATGTGAAATGCTGCTGGACAACGCCTATTACCCGTTTAACTTTCTCTGGTTCACTCGCTACATTGAATCCACAGACTGAAACTGACCCCGAGGTGGGCTTTGCAAGTCCGGTTAGGGCGCGGATGGTTGTTGTTTTGCCTGCTCCGTTGGGGCCGAGAAAGCCGAAGATTTCCCCGTTTTCTATGCTGAGGTTTAGGTTTTCTACTGCGCAGACATCTTTGTACCGCTTTGTAAGGTTATGTATCTCGATAGCTTTCTCCACTGCCCAATACCCCCGCTGATGCAAGTACTTACTAACCATGTTTAGCCTAAATAAAAATAATGGGCTAAAAAAACGTACTTAAAGAACCCGCGCCTGTGCAATTAGAGTAGAATGCTCAAGATTATTCCCAAGCCGAACGCTATGCCAAAAAAGACCAAAAATTAGCGGGAAGAGAACCCTTACATCATCTGATTTTTCTCAGGTTCTCAAAGCTCCCATAACCGCCAGCTCTGCCATCAAACACGAACTCGCCGAACGCCTGAACCAAAAACGACAACTGCCCATGCTCATCCATGAAAGGCAAAGGAACCATCGGACCCGTTTTGCCTTCCAACTCATGCCGTACGCCCAAGCTATCAACTATTTCGATTTTGCAGCCAACAGGCAGGTTGCTAGTACCAAATGTTTGATCCAATACTCGGATGGATTTTATGGGGATATTTTCGCCGTTCTTATAAATGAAGCCGCCTGAGGAAACCCTCCCGTCGTCTGCTACTATAGCCGCGGGGTTAACGCATAGGTTCTCGTTGAACCATACGACGAAGTAAAGCCAGTTACCTATCCCTGTCCAATCGCGGACGCCATGCGTGTGGTCACGTTGCCCGATTACTTCTTGAATGGTGTACGTGTCATTGTTGATTTTATTTGGCCGCTGACTTTGCCGATTTGTTCCCAGTGTTGATCGCCTGATTTTTTGCCGAGTTCAAGGACAGAGTTAAATCGAAGTTTACTTGTGCGATGGCTCTGACGAGTTCGCGGTGCTGCGATAGTTTCGGTAGGTCCTCGGGGTTGTCTGCTATTGGCATAGAGGCGTTGAGGGTGTAGTGCCATTCGCCCGTGGGTAGCCTCTGGTAAGTCATGGCGGATACGGCTGTGCGCTGTTTTCTTGCTTCATCGGCGACTTTTTCGGTTGCGTTATAGATGGCTGCTTTACCGTCTGGTAAACGTGAACCCTACTATCCACGCTGGGCAGCAAGCCTCATACAGGCTTCGCCGCTTCTAAGAGAGCAGATTCTCAGTTACCCCTCAAACCTGCTTATGCTACAGCTTCAAGGCAGAAACGACTCGGAAATCCGCTCTAATCCAGAGAGTAGTGCCAAGTAGCCTTCAGTGGCGTCCTTTTTGCCGATGAATCTGGCCTCTAATTCTTGGGCTAGCTCAAGCAGGCCAGCAATATCATGGCTTTTAGCGAGGGGTTCAAATCGCTAATTGAATTGGCTAGCGAAGGGCTGAAACTGTTTTCTGCTCCATTTATCGTATGCAGATGCGGTTTTGGTTATGGACCCGTTTCTGTCATAGAGCATAACGCGGATTTCGGCTAGCACCCTTTTTGACATGTGGAAGGGTTGCTTCTTCATCGTTTCTTTGCCGTATGGGCCGTCGCCGTCTTCGAAGTAGTTTAGGATATCATCGTTGCGTAGCATCGGAGGGATTTCGTATTCAACTTTCCTTTTGAGTACTTCGAGGTTGAAGTAAACGTGGCTGCGATGAAGTAGCAGCAGTTGGTCTAGTTTGTCGCTTGGTTTAGAGTAGCCCATTATGGCGTTGAGTTCGACATTGACAATCTGTGTCAGTTGATCGCCGAGTAACTCGAAGAATAAGGGTGAAACAGAATCGTTCCAGTAGTCATCCGAGTAGCCTCTTGTCCAAACTGTACCTTCTGCTGAGGCGTAATCTTCCAAGCTTTTGCCCCTCTCTAGTATGCTACTTACCCTCGGAATGTTTGATATTTAAGCTTAAGGCTCAACCAAAATAGATGTTGCCGCTGAATAAATTTCGGAGTTTGACCAAAACACACATAGGCAGAAACCCCAAATATGTGCAGTAGGAAGAGAGCACACTTGTCAGACTTAGCCAACAGCTGCGAATACCACACCCCCGAAGCAACCTGTCTAGCAATAGCGGAGAATCCGAAGGCAAAAGCTAACCGCGAAGCCAGATGCTTAAACGACGAAAAAAGTTGCTGCTGCTATGTATGCGACTCCAGACGTGAATGCATAATAAGCTGCAAATACCTTGGCAGCGTAGAAAGCTCTCCTAAAACTCAGGATGTACCCGAACCACAGCCGGTAAAACCGTCTCCTGAACCTAAATCTGCAGTTCCGACAAGCAGTACAAAGAATTTTCCAGCTGTTTACTGCACCTCATGCAACGTCGAAATGTCGCCTAAAAACGCTAAACTCAAACTTGAGGACAGCGAAACCGAGCGCCCTAAACAATTCGGCGATTACACACCCCAACCTGAAGAAGTCATGCCGGTCATAATCTATTTGTGTCCGCTGTGTGGCAGAATAGAGTTCCGATCAGCTAAATAGAGGAATAACACGTTGGTTCATAGAAGAGTTCGTGGCGGAAAATTTAAAGTGAAAAAGTCCCCTTCACCTTCGCCCGTTGAGGTTGGAGACGAATTAGAAGTAAACATCATCGAGAGGGCTCCTAGCGGTGATGGGGTATCTAACATTCAGGGGTACACTATTATTGTTCCGAGAGCTAAGCCGGGTGAGCGGGTGAACGTCAGGATAACTGCGGTTGATGGGAAAACGGTTACTGCTGAACTAATCAAATAATCCTGCCTTTGGTCGGGCGATATAGCTTACACAGGGCAAAAAAAGGTTGAAAGTTAACAGGCTTTAGAAAATCCTTTTAACGATACTTTTACAGTTAAGTGGATGGGACCCCATATGAAGAAGCCCTCAAACCGCACATTAATCGTAATCGCAATTATCGCCGGAGTAGCAGCTTTCTGCACGCTTGTTCTGCCATACATGCTGTGTCCACAGTGGTATATACCGAAAGCTAACGCCTCCACAGGATATACTGCACCTGTTACCGCAGAGGGCTGGGCTCTAATGATTGCCGGATTTGTGTTTGTTGGGATAGCGACTGTTTGCCTCAAACTGCGCAAGCTCGATTAAAAATCCCTGATTAATTCTGTTTTTTCTTCAGATAGATGCCATAAGCGCCTGCACATACAATAAACGTAGGGGAACATGCAGGAATTCTAGTACTGGCACGATTAAGGTGCCGCCGCTGAATGGGGTTTTGGCTTCGAACCCTTTAGAGTCTGTTCCATAGCATAGAAACATCACTTTACTGTCCTGTGTGGCTTCGGGGGCGAAAGTGGAAGTATATCAAAATTTTTTGCAGAGTAATTTGTAATTTAGTAATAACTGTAGTGAAGATGAAGTATTTTTACTGACTTGAACGTTGCAGTTGGGGGAGAGGTGGGCTGCGGCTCCAGCTAAGGAGAAAGGAGAAGGCATATTGTCGCTATTTGGCACCTATTTGGAAGGGATATTTTTTGGAGCCGTACCTGCAGCCTCACTTGCAAACACAACTAAGAAGGTTTAGAGTGATAATTTTTTGTGCGTAAAAATCTGAGACAACAGCTAGGTACAAAATGCGCCGAGCTCTGACTGTTTAACTCTGCTTTTCCGCTGAGCCCTCTTCTGTTCCTCCGACTGCAGTCCAAGACGCCTCAGTAGCTCCAAGCAGTTCTCGGGTGCGTAGCCGTGATAGTGATTGTTGAAGTAGCCATAGAGCTTCTTTACTTTACCGGCGGTTTCTTTTACTTTCGGCGACCACTCTTCGAGTTGGGTGCTGCTGTAACGGTAATCAAACCAGACGGGGCTACCGTGGCCATGCCAGCGGAAGTAGCTGAAGTCTGCGGTTAAGTGCACTTCTGGCGGGAGTAGCGGCTCATCTACGACTGTGTAGGCTACGTCGTACTTTCTGAGCAGCCGCAATGTTTCGGTTTCCGGCACCAGCCATGAGAGGTTGCGGAACTCCGCTGCGTAGCGAAATCGGGGGTCGAGGAGTTCAAAGAAGGATTCCAGGTTCTGTGGGTTGTAGGCGTATTTGGGTGGAAGCTGGATTAGCAGGCAACCGAGTTTTCCTGCTTGCTGAAGCGGCATCATCAGCTCTATGAACTCTTTGAGGTCGCCGCTGACGTCTCTTTTGAGGCCAAGTGCTTTGTCGTGGGTTATGGTTTTCGGCAGTTTGGCGGTGAAGGTGAAATCGGCGGGCGTGTACTTTAGCCAGCCCAATACTGTGCCTCTGGTGGGGTTGCGGTAGAAGGTGGAGTCGATCTCCGCTGTTTTGAAAACCCGTGAGTAGGCGTGGAGTTTGCTTTCGCCGCTGCCTTTGCGGTAGAAGTTGCCTTCCCATTCCCTGTAGCTCCAGCCCGATGTGCCCAGATGGATGTTGCTACTCACTGGTTTGCCTCCAGCGCTGCTACCACGTCTTCTACGTTTTGGTAGGTGCGGTTTGGGATTCGGTTGAGCACTTCGGATAGGTGGACGCGTTTGTCCGCTGATAGGTCGATGACTTTCCAGCCCTGATCCGCCATCAGCTCGGCTTTGCCTAGGGGGAATTCTGTGTCTTCTCTTAGCACAGATTTGGCTGAGTCGACTCCGAAGTAACCTGTGGCGGGCAGGAATTTGCCCGTGCGTATATGCGTCTGGCTCCTCGCCGCGTCATTATACATTCTTGCACCGTGGAACGAAACCGCTGCCTTCTTGATTTTGGGGTTTGCGGTGGCGTTTTGTTCGATTTCTGCTAGTTCTTGGTCGGTGAATTGGTAGAGGTTGTGTTTGCCTTTGCCGAAGATGCGCGAGTAAACCAGTTCTGTGTTCTCTGGGGGTTTTTGGAGTGAGAGGTCTACGGATTGGATTATGCCATAGTCGAGCATTAAGCGGCTGATCTGTGGGGTTTGGGGTGCGCGGTATTCCCAGACCAGCTGCAATCCGTCGGTTGAGATTGATGCGAGGAAGCTGCGGGCTGCGTTGATGTCTTGGGGTGTGTAGCTGTGGGTTTTTGGGGTTTCAAGCACCAGAAACGGCGCCTTAAGTGCGTGGCAGTAAGCCTTCATTTTTTCCATTACGGCGTATGCTTCCTCGGTTGGTCTTAGTCCGATGTGATGCGTCAGGTCTTGGTGGCACCGCACGGAGAAGGTGAAGTCCGGGGGTACCAGGCGTCTCCAGCCCTCGACCGCGCGGAGGGTGGGGTATTCGTAAAAGGTGCTGTTGACTTCTACGAAGCTAAATACTTCGGAGTAGGCTATAAGCGGATGCTTACCTGGCACTTGGAAGTATGCCCAGCCGCCTGCGCCTACAAGAAACTCCATTTGGAATTGTCCTCATTTGGGTATCGGGTTTTGTGCACTAATGCTTTTCCGTAAAAAGACATTGAGGGTGGGGGGAGAGGTGGGCTGCGGCTCCCCAAACTTAGGAGAAGGAGAACGCTAGGTTTTGGCACCACATTGGAAGAGATGAATTTTTGTGAGCCGGTTTTTCAGCCGCACTTTTACTGAGAACTGTATATGGCTGTTTTGGTGGATATTGCTGTGTGCGTTACTTCTGCTACGCTGCCCGCCTGCTTCAGCAATGGGAGGGTGCTGGGTGTAAAGCTTTTAAGCGCAATATCGGCAGTACTCTGGTGATGCCGATGAGCTTCTTTAAGAAACTCAGCAACCGCGTGGTAACCCCCAAAGCAGACGCCAATTTGCAACTCTCCGAATCATACGCCGTACTCGGCGAAGACCTGGAAGGAACCTTCACCGTGACAGCGCACGAAACGGTGGACGCCGACGAAATACGCTGCGAACTCGACTGCACCGAAACAGTTCAGGTCACCAGAACAGAATACGACCCCACACTGAAAGCCCACGTCACAAGACACTTCACGGAGACCCGCATACTCTACCAGACAAAACCCCCCTGCAACCCCGCCACGCAACTCGTAGACGACGTCACCCGAACCTTCCGCTTCAGCATAAACATCCCAGCAGGCGCCCGCCCAACATTCATGTCCGCCATCGACAACATCGTCTGGCAGATCAAGGGCGTAGTCGCCATACACGGAAGACCCGACATCACCACCCAAACCCTACAGTTCCAAGTAATCCCCCAAAGCCAGAAACCACAAAACCAGCCCCCCAAAATCAAACTAATACCCTGCGAATACTGCCAAACACTAATGCCGGAAACAACGCTGGCGTGCCCCAACTGCGGGGCAAGAAGAAAAAACTAGAAAAGACTTGCCACTATGCAAAAAGCGGGTCGTCAATACCAGTAAGCCAGCGATTTCTATAACTGTTTACCTATGGCCCAATTAGCAGTTTTATTCAGAAACCGTAGAGGGGGTACCTGAATTGTCTGATAGGGGGGAGGTACTTCTGAGACGGGTAGGTGCTAAAAAGCTGCTTCATATAAGGAGGGGTCTAGTCGGAAATCATACGTGAATGCGAGTCTAGGTGAAGCAGCAGAACGCCGCCCTATTGTGTTGTGTGTATTTTTCTGGTAATACCGCTTTTTGCTTGTTTGTCGATTTTATTATGTACACACTCTTTACTGCTTTTTTAGCAGTCTAATGTTTGGTTGAGACATACTTGACGACACCAATTAGGGTACTACACGTAGATGATGATGTGGTTTTCCTGAATGTTTCAAAAGAAATACTCTTTGGCATTGATAGTGCCCTAAAAGTCGAGTTAGCCTCAAACGTCGAAGACGCCATCGACAAACTCGAAGCCTATCACTATGACGTAATCGTCTCGGATTATGAATTGCCCGAAATAAGCGGGTTAGAGTTCCTCAAAAGGCTCCGAGCGCAGGGCAACCGCATACCATTCATCCTCTTCACCGGCAAAGGCAAAGAAGACATCGCCAAACAAGCACTAAACCTAGGCGCAGACTGCTACCTCAACAAACCCGGAAACATAGAAGACACATACCTCGAACTCAGCCACAACATCCAAATACTAACCGAAAAACATAAAATACAACTCTGCATCGACGGCTACGAAAAACGCTACGGCACACTCACCTCAAACGCCAACGACACCGAACGCATAAAAACCCTCTTCGAACTCCTAATACGAGAAATCGAAGTACTAAAAATGATGGCAAACGACCTACCATTCGCACGAAACGACGCAGAACTCGTAACAGGCTTCATCACCGACGCCATCGACCGAATACACGTCGTTGAACGCGAAGTCTTCCGTCTAAAAGCATTTCTAACAAAAGAAGGCATCGTATAAGCCCCTGAAACATTTTATAAGCGCCCAAACCCTAAACATCAAACGCCAAGGCGCATCAACGATGACCAGCAAAACCATACTCCAACTAATCGGCAACACACCCCTTGTACAAGTTAAACGCTTAAGCCCAAACCCAGCAGTGCAAATGTACGTTAAACTCGAGAAAAACAACCCGGGCGGCTCCATAAAAGACCGCGTTGCACTCTACATGATAGAGCAAGCTGAGAAAGCTGGACTGCTAAGCGGCGGCAAAACCGTCATTGAACCCACAAGCGGCAACACCGGAATCGGCATTGCACTGGTTTGCCGCGCAAAAGGCTATGACACGGTTATCGTTATGCCTGAAACCATGAGTATGGAGCGGCGACAGGTTCTGATTTCGTTTGGCGCAAAGGTGCTATTAAGCGATGGCGCAAAAGGTATGGACGGCGCAGAGGATCTGGCTCGCGAGATCGCGGAGAAAAACCCTGAAAAGTACTATATGCCCAACCAGTTTGCCAACCAAGCTAACGTTCTTGCACATTATGAGACGACTGCGCCGGAGATTTGGCGTGACACAGACGGCAAAGTCACCCATGTCTTTGCGGGAATCGGAACCACGGGAACAGCGATGGGAATCAGCAAGCGCCTAAAAGAGCTGAACCCCAAAGTGCAGGTGATCGGTGTGCAGCCTGAAGTTGGCTCTGCTATTCAGGGATTAAAGGATCTGAAAACTCAGCATATCCCCAAAATCTACAATGCCGAATTAATCGACGAAGTTGTTTATGTTAACCCCCACGTTGCTGACGAAACTGCAAGGCTTTTGGCTCTTGAAGAAGGCATATTTGTAGGTTCCAGTTCAGGCGCGATTTTCTATGCTGCGATGCAGAAGGCTAAGACGCTTAAAGAGGGCGTGATCGTCTGCATAGCTCCTGACGGCGGCGAAAAGTACCTTAGCACTACTCTGTGCGATCCGAATCTGTGTTTGGCGTGTGTTAAGAAGTACGGTTTAAAGTGCAGTTACCGCGATGGGAAACCTATGCAGAAGGGTGACGCTGGCGAGTTTTAGTCACTAATTTAAAATACCATTAGCAACGTTTGGTTGTTTATGGCGTTTCAACTTATTCCTTTCCCGATTTCAGTGATTTTTATTTTGGTTTTCGGCTTAGCGGTGGAAGTGGCGCTTTGGAAGCTGCGGACGAATGGGCGACTGTACCGCTGGATATCCAACTTAGGCGTTGCTTTTGGCGCAGTGATTATTGCTTTAGCTTTACTTTTGGTGCTGCAACCGCTGCTGTAGCTGTCTATTTTTATGGCTATGTGCTATGGTCGAAGCCAAGCGCTGCAGCGTCACGCACAAGCCTCTCAAGTTCAGGCTTCTCCATGGCAAAGTTGCTGACCTGCGCATGCCGCACATTCTGGTTCTGCTCAGCCACACCGCGGCTTCTAAGCAAATCAGAAGACAAGCTGCTGCCACACGCGAAATCTAAATCCACATGATCCTGCGTGTAGCTTATCCACACAAAATCTTTACCTTCAAGCTTGTAGACGAGTTTACCCTGCTTAACCATCTCTACAGATTCGGGAACTGCATCTCGGACCAGTTGACGCAGCTTCTGCAATGTTTCCTTCTGACGCGGATTTAAGCTGCTTAGAACCTCGTCGATTGTCTGCTGTTTCTGCTGTTTTTTCGGCATACTAGAAGCTTTGATCCGGAGGTTTTTATTGATGTTGACATCCAAGCGAAAACTGCACTTAACTGCGATTTTTCTCTAGACCCCTTATTTAAAGGGCTAAAAGAGCGCCAATGAGTTTTAGTTTGGTTTTGCTGCTTTTCGCTGTAGAAACATGTTCACGGCATCAGCCAGCGCTTCGCAGGCGAACCAACGCTCCTCCAAGGAGCCATCCACTTCGAGTTCTTCGATGCGTTTCTGGTATTTCTTTATCTCCTCGGCTACTGGTTCACGTTTGCGGTCGAACTCTTCGCGCAGTGCCCGCTGAGATTGCTTCAAATCCATGATCGCCAGCTCCAGCTCATTCTGCCTGTTTGTAAGGTCCTCAACTATGCTGATTTCTTCCTGTTCCCGTTTCTTTTTAGAGCGTAAATGTAAGAAGCCAGTTTTTTGCTTGATAACTCCATCCAGCTGCTGTTTAATCAGCGCTATCTCCCTGTTTAGGTGCCTGATCTCGCTGTTCTTTTGCCCTCTCATAGTGCTAGCTTGGGCTGCGTATTGATTGTTAATTTTCTGTAGCTTCACCTTGGCTTCCGAGAGACTATAAACTTCTTGGTTAACTGTGGTTTCTCGTCGCTGGATTAAATCAAGTGTTGTTTTTATGCTGTTCAGCGTCAGAGTGGTTTCCTGTGTGAACTCGTCGTCTATTCCGATGTTGGGGTTAGCGACGAATTCTGCTAAGACGGCTTCAACGGATTTAATCCACCTATCAAAGTGCTCGCTGTATGGGAAGACACCGAATTTTTGGTTCCCCAAAATATGCAGCCGCTTCAACGTGTCCTGCACGATTTCCTGCTCAGAAGGTATCTGCCTCTCTTCCTCGTTGGGTTGGGCGTATCCTCTGCGGAGTCGTTTCTTCTCTTTTGCTTCACGCAGCGGCTTGTATTGGCGAATTGTTCTCCGTGGTTTAGTCGGAGGGTGAGAGTAACCCATACTGAAGTGGTATCTTTACGGTAGTATTTAGGTTGTTTCTAAATTCAGCTTGTAGGTTGGCAAAATTATCGGTTTAGTTGGCTAACATAAATAAGCAATCACTTACGATGTTTTTCTGAATACTATGAAATCCACTTGTCCAGTCTGCGGTCAAACCTACCGTGGCATCGCGCTAAACACAGTCAAAAACGGCAAAGCAGTCGAAGTCTGCCCAAGCTGCTACAAAACACTCGATGCAGAATACCGCAAAAACAGCTGTTACGCCTGCGTATTCTTCAACAGCGGCACATGTGAACTCTACGGAACCGAACTAGACGAGCCCTACTTACAGAACGCCAACTGCGAATCCTTCACAACAAGCAAGGACCCCTCTATCGTTGCTCAAGCAAAAGAAAGAGCTGAAGCAGCAAGAAAACAAAGAAGGGAACGCCTTTCAAAGCCATTATCCTTTGATGAGGCAATCGCTGAATTAAACAAGAAAGGACAAACCATAACCTACTATTGCTGTCATTGTGGTGCACCGTTAAAAGTTGGAGAAAAACACGAAATCTTGAAAGATTGCCCAAACTGCAAATGCGACTTGTCAGTCATCGATATGGCAAAACTAATTAATCAACACCTGTAAGTATGGGCAGCCCAAGCAAACTCTTTTTCTAAGTTATCGCGTTTTGTTTGATCCGCCTTATTATGGTAAACACTTTAATACTTTTACATACAACCGTCAACTGAGTATTATGCGCAAAAAAGCACTATTGCTATCAGTAGCCTTGATCTGTCTACTGCTTTCTTTTGTTGCATACGAAATATTATACTCTCAAGTACCGGTAAATAATGTACCGCAGAATAATAATGGAACCAAAGGAAACGACGATGATCCCAGTGTGACGCCGTCTCCAACGGTAACTATTGAGCCAACTAATGACGATAATCAACAAACCAATCAACCGAACAATAACAATAACCAAGGCTCAGGAAAAACAATCTACCCCACCACGCCTCCCACTGTTGATCCGTCAGTTCCCGATATCTCATCACCCCATCAAAAGGACCACGAAAAAGCCTCCGACTACACCTGGAACAGTACAGAAGTCGTCAACGTGGCATTAAACGGCAACTCAATAACCACCTCTACGCCAAAAAACGTCACAATCGAAGGCAGCAAAATAACAATAACCTCCGCTGGTAACTACCGCTTTACAGGCTCATTAACAGATGGACAAATCATCGTTAATACCCAAGATAAAGACACAGTCCGCCTCATTTTAAACAACATAGACATATCCTGCTCAAATAGCGCCCCCATCTATGTTATGGCAGCCAAAAAAACAATAATAATCCTAGAAGAGAACACCGTAAACACGGTAAAGGATACCAAAACTGGAAGCACAGTGGAGCCCAATGCAGCAATCTTTAGCGCTGCCGATTTAACCATTTTCGGGTCGGGACAACTAAAGGTACAAGGAAACAATAACGATGCAATCTCCAGTAAGGACGGATTAATCATTAAAAGCGGCAGCATCAATGCAGACGCACTTGACGATGGTATCCGCGGAAAAGACTACTTAATCATCAAGGGCGGAAGCATAGTAGTGACAGCAGGTGGTGATGGATTCAAGTCTGATAACGATGAAGCCGCCAGTAGAGGCTATGTCACCATAGAAGACGGTGTTATTTCTATCACTTCCGGCGGAGACGCAATAAGCGCCCGTACAGATGCAACTATAACCGGTGGCCAATTTACCTTAACCGCCGCCGGCGGCAGTAGCAGCGGTATCGGCTCAAGCTTATCAGCTAAAGGAATCAAAGGCATAGTGAACGTTACCATAACTGGTGGTTCTTTTACAGTAAACACAGCAGATGACTGCATACATTCCAACAGAACCGTAACCCTAACCGGAGGATTGTTTACACTCTCAACTGGCGATGACGCTATCCATGCGGATAAACAGATTACAATCAGAGGCGGAACGATAGATATCTTGGAATCATACGAAGGGATAGAAAGCACTGACATTTTAATTGAGGGAAATTCGGTTATCCATATAACTTCAACTGATGACGGGATAAACGGTGCAGGTGGAAATGATGGTTCAGGATTTAGACCGCCGCCTGATTTTCCTGGTCCCGGAGGCGGTTTTGTACCTGGTAGTCGAACGCTCACAATTAACGGCGGCTATATAGTGGTTACTAACAACGGTAACCCCGACGGCGACGGTATCGATATAAATGGGCCAATCACAATGACTGCCGGTTACGTAATAATTAACGGTCCGAAACCTGGTTTAGGCGAGAGTGCTATAGACTGGGAGGGCTCCTTTACAATGAGTGGCGGCTTCATCTTAGGTGTTGGGAGCTCAGTTATGCCCATGACTGTAGGGCAAACGTCAACGCAATGCGGGTTGCTATTGAACTTTAGATCGGCTAAACCAGCCGGAACCCTCATCCACATTCAAAGCAGCACAGACACAGAAGTCATAACATTTAATCCGGTAAAATCATTCCAGTCAATAGCTATCTCCTCACCTCAACTGAAAATTGGTTCAAGCTACGACCTCTACTTAGGCGGCAGCTCCACTGGAATACTCTCTGATGGCGTCTACCAAAACGGTGTTTATACTCCCGGAACCAAAACCGGCCCCACCTTAACTCTCTCAAATATTGCAACTACTCGGTACAACCTTTAGCTAAAGCATGCCTTTTTGGGAAAGCTGCTGGTTACGGCAAATAACGTATTTACCCAAAGCTAATCGCGGTCGGATGGTGTCTGGGAAGAGTCCTCGAATGTATTCGGGAAAAACCTCGGTGTATTTCACTTCTAGAACCACTGGAAAATCCAAAACACTCATTGTAGGCGCCTCTTTATCGAAAAATGTGTTTACTGCTAGTCCACTACGTAAACAGGTGTCAAAGGTTATCCTCACGTTGCCTATTGGATGAACATAGGCTTCCCTTTCATATTCAACCAGAGTTACAGGACGCATAATCTTACATTTGGACTCCAGATAGAACTCTTGTAGTAACCGATTATCTGTTCTGGCGAAAAAATCAAAGTCTTCTGCTATTAACCGATCAGCTTCACGGCGCGTTACTCGAGTGGTATTTTTTAGTACATATTGACCGATTTTGCTTTTGCATTCAAACTTTATTACTGAATCACTATGGTTATAGATGCGTAGCCTATACTTTTTTCTTTTAAAAACTCCGGCCTGTTTATTGTGGTAAGCCGAGTCTTCGTAGTCGTCGAAGTAGAGTGTCCGAACATTGTAGCTTCTATGCGGCAGCATATGTGGGTCAGGTTTCAGGATGGCGGCTAACTTTTTCTTTAGAACGTGATATTCCAATGCGTTGATTTGGTACTTTAACTCGTGTCGTAGAGTCATTGTGATTATGCTGAATCAGAGTTGTAGCTTACAATCGAAGCGTCTTTTACCCCGTTAATCTTAAGCAGTTCATCAACTTGTGGTATCTCTTTAGCGTTCATCCTTACTTCCCCCATAAACTCTACTCCTTCAGCGTTAACTGTTCGAGAACGAACTTTATGTTTAGGCAGGGCTGTCTGCAGGGCGGCTTCTGCATCGCTTGTGTAGTGTACAACCATCAGGTAGGATTCTGGTCCACGGAGTTTAATGCGTTCTAAAACAAACAGCATAACAATGATTATTGGAACCCCTACTATGGCTACTATGTATAAGCCTGCACCGCAGATTATGCCGACGGTTATTGTCCAAAACGTGAAAACGATGTCTTTCGGGTCCTTGATAGCTGTTCTAAAACGAACAATGCTTAATGCTCCAAGCATACCTAGTGACAGCGCAATGTTGGAGCTTATTGGTAAAACAACTAAGGTGACTACTAAACCGGTTAATACTAAACCCACATTGAAGTCCCGATTATAGATGACTCCTCTAAACGTTTTACGGTAGATAAAAAAAATCAACAGGTTGATTAAAAAAGACATAACCAGTGCTATTACTACCCGGTCTATTGTCAATGATGAAAACATGTTAGCGGGATTCAGAAATTCGTTAAGGAGCTGCTGTAAATCCATCTCAATCGACTTACCGATTAAGTGGAACTATTTAAAAAATATATGTACAATATCTCTGATAATGCATTTTTCTTTGCAAAAACGATATTATGTTCCCAAAAAAAGAACAAACGATGCAGCGATTTTCTGCCGAGACTGGGTTAATCTGATTGAGCAATGGTGCCCCTATTTTCAAAAAGCCGCCTTCGGCTGATTGCTGATTCATATCTCTTCCAGTAAACCATAGAAATGGGCGGTTTTCCTTCTGTTTAGCGCCAAAAAGCTTTTTTAGGTGTCTGATGCGGTTGATTGAGAAATCCCATGAATACCCAACTGGCTGAACTGAACAAATGTCCAATTCGCTTAGTTGACTTTATCGCGGCGCCTCATCAGATGGTGCTGCCGGTTAATTCTGGACTATAAGAGACCCTTCATGATTGAAACCCTGTTTTCGTTGAGCTTAATTGTTTTACTTATTGCAGCAACAATATCCCTCTTAGGCACTAAAACATCATATAGTAAAATTGCTAGGCGAATTTCTCTTGTCTTAGCTACCACAGCAAGCATCTTTATGCTGGCTTTCGCCGCTGAAATCTTGCTCACAGACGGAAACTACTCAGTTCTTGCTTACCAAATCACCCCCACCTTCCAGTTCAGCTTCATGGTGGACCGATTAGCCGCGTTTTTCTTATCAATCATAAGTATCGTTTCTGTTGCAGTTTCTATCTATTCAATCCCGTATGTTGAGCATGAAGAGCACGAGGACAGAAAAAACCTCATAGTTGGCTTAATGTGCTTCTTCATCCTATCAATGCTGCTTGTTATCGCCTCGTTTAGCATGTTCTCTTTTCTGTTCTTCTGGGAAATTATGGCGTTAAGCTCTTTCTTGCTGGTCATGACTGACTTTGAGAAGAAGGAAACCCAGAAAGCAGGCATATTTTACTTCGTCATGACTCATCTGAGCACGCTTTTCCTGTTCTTCGCTTTCTTGTTCATCTACCTGCAAACAGGCACATTCGACATTGCAGCGATACGTGCCGATCCACTGGTAACATCGATTGCGTTTGGTTTCCTGTTTTTGGGTTTTGGCATAAAAGCAGGCATAATCCCATTCCACAAGTGGCTTCCATACGCCCATCCAGCTAGCCCCTCAAACATAAGCGCGCTGATGTCAGGCGTCATGATTAAAGTCGCCATATACGGCTTAGTTCGCTTCCTATTCCTCTTACCGCTACAGACCTGGTGGGGCATACTAATTCTGGCTATGGGAACACTTTCAGCCGTTCTAGGCGTAATTTATGCCATAAAAGAGCATGACATTAAACGTTTACTCGCCTACCACAGCATCGAAAACATTGGCATCATACTAATCGGCGTAGGTTTATACGTCATCTTCACCGTCGAAGGCTTCCAATCCATAGGGATGCTTGCTCTCCTCGGCGGCCTCTTCCATACCTTAAACCATGCCATCTTCAAAAGCCTCCTATTCATGACTTCAGGCTCTATAGTGAACGCCACTGGAACAAGAAACATCGAAGAAATGGGTGGATTAATCAAACGCATGCCAAAAACCGCGATGCTCTTCCTAATCGGCGCAGTATCCATCTCCGCACTACCTCCATTCAACGGCTTCATAAGCGAACTCATGATATTCCAAACCTTCTTCCAGTCCTCAGTTCTATCAAACTCATTTCTCGAACTTCTCCTCCTACTCGCCTTAGCAGTCTTCGCCCTAACAAGCGCGCTTGCAGCAGCATGCTTTGTAAAAGCCTTCGGCGTAACCTTCCTTGCGCTGCCCCGTTCGCATGAAGCAAAAGCGGCTAAAGAATCACCTAAACTCATGATTATAGGGTCAGCCATACTCGCGGGACTCTGTGTTGTGCTGGGTATTTTCTCTTCGCAAATCTTTGGCTTGTTAGGGTTCTCTATAGCGGTACCCAACATGCTCTTTATCGGCGTCATCTTGGCGGGCTTCTATGGGTTAATCTTCCTAGCTATGCGTGAAATCGCAAACCGAAATGAGCGAGTAACCGAAACCTGGGGCTGTGGTTATCCAATGCAGAACTCCAAGATGGAGTACACCGCCTCGGGCTTCTCCGAGCCCATAGTAACCATACTCAAAGGCATATTCCGAACGCAGAAGACGAGCGAACGCAGTTTCCATGACGATAAAAAATCCGTCTTCAAAGAGGGCAAAGCCGAAATTCACCTACTCAAATTCTTCGAGGAACGCCTCTACTTGCCAGTTGCAAACGCTGTCAAAAAAATTGCAGAAAAAGTTAACAGTATGCAACGTGGCGACGTTGACTTGCATGTCGCATACGGCTTTGTAATGATAGTGATTTTGCTACTGATAATTTGGTGGTTTGCATGAATATCGCTCTACTGTTAGCTTATGGCATAATCAACACTCTATTTGTCCTGCTTGTTTCGCCGCTGTTCATCAGCTTAATCAAGAAGGTGAAGGCTTATGCGCAGGGCAGAAGGGGCCCCTCGCTACTGCAGACTTACCGTAACCTCGCCAAACTGCTCAAGAAGGAAACGGTTTACTCCCAGAACAGTTCCTGGATTATGCGTGCAACGCCAATCATCAACTTAGCCGCGCTACTGGTCGCCAGCCTCTTTGTTCCCCTAATCTACTTGCCAGAACCCACAGACCTAGTTGGAAACATCATCCTGTTTCTCTATCTATTGGCGCTCGCAAAATTCTTTATGGCGCTCGCAGGCCTCGACGCGGGTAGCAGCTTCGGCGGTATGGGCAGCAGCAGAGAAATGGCGATATCCGCCTTAATCGAACCCATCATCATGCTTGTCTTCGCCTCGCTAGCGTTCGCTTACAAGACCGTTAGCATCCCAGACATGTTCCGGGGCGCTTTAGCCAACAACGTATTCGACCCAGTAGCTGTACTGGTAGCTGTCTCTCTATTCATTGTAATCGTCGTTGAATCCTCACGTGTGCCGGTAGACAACCCCGAAACCCACCTCGAGTTAACCATGATTCACGAAGCTATGATTCTGGAGCAATCAGGCAAGAACTTGGCTATGATGGAGCTCTCAAGCGCTATGAAGCAGCTTCTGCTGATGGGTGTATTGCTTAACATACTGGTTCCATGGGGATTAACAACGGATTTCTCTCCTGTATCCCTCGCAGTCGCTTTAGCTGTCTTCCTACTAAAAGCAGTAATCTTGGCAGTTGTCATAGGCTTATTCGAATCCTGCGCAGCAAAATCCCGATTCTTCCGCCTGCCCGGCTTATTCGCGATAGCACTATTCCTGGCAGTTGTCACGTTGATCATTGAGGTGTTCGCATGATCCTACCGACTGAGCAATTAACCCAGATTCTAATGGTAATGGTACTGGCAACCGCAGCTATCATAATAATGAAGCGTGATATCCGCTCACTCATCAAAACCTACGCATTCCAGTCCCTACTTGTGGCGGTCATGGCGTTGGTTTTCTATATAGAAACAGGCGCCGTAACACTCTTGCTCTTAGCAGTCGTATTCATCATCAGCAAAGTCTGGATTATCCCACACTTTATGGGTAAAGTACAGCAGAAACTCAACATTAAACGCGACATAAAATTTCACTTCCTCTCGCCCATAACAGCCCTGATCGTCAGCCTATTCATCCTCTTATTCGTCTACCTCGCCTTCACGCCCCTGATAGCTGAACTTAATCGCTTCAACTCAACGCTGTTCACTCTAGGCGCAACAGTGGGCGTCTCCATCGTCTTCATGGGCATGATAGTTATCTTCACTCGTAAACAGACGCTAACAAACGTAGTCGGTTACCTCACTATGGAGAACGGCGTAGTACTCTTCAGCCTGTTCTTAACTGAGTTGCCGATGCTAATCGAGATACTCATCATAATAGACCTGATCATGCTAACCCTGATCGCCACAGTGCTGGCGTTTGGTATCGACTCCACAATCGAAGAGTTCCATGCACGCCTAAACCCCTTCAGCCGCGAGCAACAGACAAAGAAACCTGAGGAGACAACACAATGAATTCGCTTGACATAATCCTCGCATTATACGCTGTACTCGGCGCCGCCATAACCGTTGCAACATGCCTAAGCAAGTCGCATAAGACACAGAATACACTATCAATGATTCTGCCCGTATGCTACCTCGCATTAACCCTCTACATCCTAATGGCTACACAGCTTCCCGCATACGGACTCGGCAGCGACTACTTCCTAATCGACCACCTAAGCATCTACGAAATCCTAATAGCCGCAACACTGTTCCTGCTAGCCGCAGTCTACTCACGCCAATATGTCAAGGACTCCATCTTTATCCATGAGATGGATGAGAGTAACCTCAGACTCTACTATGCAGCCTTCAATATGCTGCTAATGGCGGTCGTTTACGTGTTCTTAGCGGACAATTTGGCTCTGTTCTGGATACTCGCCGAGTTAACAACAGCCTTCTCTGCCATCCTAATCGTCATCCTAAATGCCCCTAAAAACATCGGAGCCGCTCTGAAGTACATCTTCATAACCAGCACCTGCATGCTCTTCGCATTCATCGGTTTAATCCTCATCTTCACACTAACCGAAGACCTGATTGGAGTCGGCACCCTAAACTGGAGCATGCTAATGTCAGTGGCAGGCGGCTTGTCGCCGGGTATAATGTTTGCCGCATTCATCTTTACATTCGTGGGTTTCGCGGCGAAAAGTGGTATCGTACCATTCCACGCTTGGCTACCTACAGCCTACTCCAAAGCGCCGGGACCCATAAGCGCAATCCTCTCTGGCACCGTAACCACCATCGGCGTCTACGGTATACTTCGAATGTACACCATAGTAGCGCAGACAGCGGCAATCGGCAAAATCCAAATTCTCCTGATCGCGTTTGGCGTAATCAGCATGATTATAGCCGCGTTAACTATGCTGCGCGAGCCCAACCTCAAGAAGCTCATCGGCTACAGCTCAATCGAACACATGGGCTTCGTACTGGTCGGACTCGGCATCGGAACATCCGTCGCCATGTTCTGGGTGGTCTTCTACTTCTTAGCCCACGCCTTTACCAAATCCTCGCTTTTCCTCTCCGCAGGAATCATAAAACATCAATATGGCAGCGTACGGCTTGAGTACATAAAAAACGTCTTCCAGCTGCAATCCTTCGCCGGCTGGAGCCTAATATTGGGTGCCTTCTCAATAATCGGCATGCCCGTCTCTGCAATTTTCCTTGCTAAACTAGGTATCCTCGCGCAATCAACGTTGGTCTCGCCTGTGCTGACGGTTGTCCTGTTAACCGTTTTCCTGTTTGCCGCCGCTGCGTTTGGAGTATTCATGATAAAGATGCTCTCAAGAAAAGAAGACTCAACCGCAGATGTACCGTACTTCCACGTTGGCTGGGGTATGAAGATACCAATTGCTATACTACTCGCCATAGTCTTCGTGCTTGGCTTGTTCTTCCCAGAGCAACTAACCACGCTACTTAACACTATAGTTTCCGAATTGGGGGTAACCTAAATGTCACTACTAGAACAAATCGAAAGAATGATCGGCCCACTTGGCGCAGTTGAAGGAAAAAACAATGAACTCTACGTTTCCGTCTCAGCGCAGGAACTGCAAAGAGCCATACCTTTCCTCTCCACTACCGGCTACGAATTAGTCAGTCTCTTTTGCGCTCAAGACTTCGACGGCTTAGGCTTCACATTATTCTATGTCTTCGAAAAAGCGGGATTCAAACAGGCGCTGGTTATACGGACCGATTTAGGTGACGACGAAACAGTCTCCATCGCCAAAACCTACCCATCTGCATGCTGGTATGAACGAGAAGTCGCCGACGGCTTCGGCATACAATTCCACGGGGCCTACGACACGCGAAGGCTCTTTTTACATGAAACATACCCCCAAGGCTTCCATCCGCTACTGAAATCCTTCAAGAACAGCAAAATTCGAACGGTGGAATCCAGCGAGAAAAACCAGTACCAATTCAAGCAAATGAACGGCGAAGGTGTCTGCCACGTTGCAGTAGGCCCAGTCCACGCAGGCATAATCGAGCCGGGTCACTTTCGCTTTAGCGTAATCGGCGAAACAATATTCAATCTCGAAGTGCGCATGTTCTATAAACATCGTGGACTCGAAAAACTCGCTGAAGGCAAAACGCCTATTGAATGCGTTAAGATTGCTGAAGCAGTGAGCGGCGACGAAACTACCGCAAACGCGGTCGCCTATTGTATCGCGGTTGAGAAAATTTGCGACGTAGCGGTTCCGAGGCGGGCGCTTCAGTTACGCATGTTGCTTCTTGAACTTGAGCGGGTTTACTCGCATCTCGGCGACTTGGCGGGCATGTGCGTTGATGTGGCGTACCCAGTTGGAGCCAGTCCATTCTTTGTATTGCGTGAGGAAATTTTTCGCCAAAACGAGGCGTTAACTGGCAGTCGCTTCCAGAAGGGTACCGTAGCAGTCGGCGGTTTAACCAGAGACATCCCGGCAGATGCACTCAAGAGCCTCTCAGCTTATCTGGCGGATTTCAAGAGCCGATTTAATTTGGCGACGCATATTGACAGCTCCTTCTTTTCGGTAGTTGACAGGTTCGAAACGACAGGTATAGTAAAATCTGAACTGCTTGAACCCCTTCATATCACTGGCCCAATTGCGAGGGCAGCAGGAAAAGCAGTCGACACAAGAGTCGACCACCCGTACGACTTATACGCCGAATTGAAACCTAAACTGATAACTACTGAAAGCAGTGATGTGTTAGCCCGCTTCTACATTAAGTCGCAGGAAGTCAACGATTCAATTCGACTAATTCAAATGGTGCTTAGTCAACTTGATGGTGGCTTGGTTTCGGTGCCTTGGGAAGTTAAAGATGGCTACGCGTTATCTATTGTGGAGGCGCCGCGAGGCCAAAGCATACATTGGCTTTACATTAAAAACGGTAAAGTTGATCGCTACAAGATTCGAACGGCTTCCTTCTGTAACTGGCAAGCCATCGAGCACGCCGTACTTGGCAACATCGTACCTGACTTTCCACTCATTAACAAAAGCATGAACCTGTCCTATGCAGGAACGGACCTGTGAGATTATGGCAGCGAAAGTACTCAGAAACATAGTTCATAAAAAAGTAACCGAGGACTTAGAGTTTAAAGACGTGGAATTCGAAGCCTTAGGGTTCCAATTAAAAGAGAAAATCGATAAAGTCTTCGGCAGGAGCTTGGCTATACGTGAACTTGACGCAGGCAGTGACAACGCTACTGAAATCGAGTTAAACAACCTCTCAACACCCTATTATGATGTTGAACGCTTCGGCATTGGCTTTGTTGCTTCCCCACGCCACGCAGATGTCCTAATAGTATGCGGAGCAGTAACGCTGAATATGGAGATCGCTGCCAAGAAAACCTACGATGCCATGCCTTCGCCGAAGTTTGTTGTCGCCGTGGGAGACGACGCCTGCGGCTGCGGGATACTAAATGAGTCCTACGCCGTGCTTGGAGGAGCAGATAAAATATTCAACGTAGACCTAAAAATCCCTGGTAATCCACCGTCTCCAAAAGACGTGATAAGAGGCCTTTTCGCGTTAGTATGTGAGATAAAGAAGCAAAAGGCATAATCTGAGTAGTGTTTATTTTTTTTTAAAATTAGAAGAAGAGAGTGCTGCCCTGCTACTTCATCTTCCTAAACTTTTTGCTAAAGATTGCTTTTCTGAGTCGGCAGTTGGGAAGCGTTGCGGTTCGGTTGTGGCGACAGTACAACCAACGCCGGTGGTTAAGGCGTTTACTACAAATTCTACCGTAGAATACGACCGTTTTTATTAACAAAAAAAAGTATATCAAAAATCGCAGCCCCTCCGCCTGTGGCTACACTTAGCTGGACTCCCGGTTTTTGCCAAAGTTTAAATTACCGACCAAGTGTTTAGTCGATTGGTGAGGAGAGCCTGTGAAGCGGTCAGTGAACCCCTCTCCCTTCTATCTGGGGTTTTGTTGGCCGAGGGAGTAGGAACAGACTCACCATTTCTCAGTTACCTTTGGGGAAAGGCGAATTAATCCGTGGCTCCATATTAGAGGAAAAGCTAACCTGATTGGGGCCTCAAGAGCAAATGAGAAAATCTTCACTTTCAAAATTATTCACGTTAATCCTTGTTTTAGCGATCGTAGTTAGCTGCAACTTGGCAGCAGCAACATCAATATTCACATCAAACAACCACGTCCGCAGCATCGACGCCTCCGCAGGCAATCGATCAACCGTCACCAGCCTCGCTGGACAAACACTCTCACCTCAAACAGAATACAACTGGACCGCCAGCGCCCTGCTTAATTACGCAGACAATGAAGGCAACCTCGAAGTCATAGTCGGCGTAGACAACAGCACAGCAAGCTACAACTCCATAGCTGCCCTAACAAGAGAAAACGGCGGCAAAATAGTGGATGTTCTACAAATGGGCGAAAACAGTGCCCTCGTAGTCGAATTATCCTCTTCTGGTGCATCCCATTTTGTTAATCAAGTCCACTCGTCAGGAATATCAAGCTACATCGAGCCGAACGGCAAGTACCAAGTTGAATCCACAGTTAACGACCCATACTGGAATTTACAGTGGGGGCAAAAAAGAATCGGCGCAGACTACGCTTGGAACACCACGCTTGGCAGCAGTGACCTGCTGGTGGCAGTAATCGATACAGGTATTGACTACAACCACCCAGACCTCAAAGCAAACTATGTACCCTTAGGCTACGACTGGATAAACAACGATAACGACCCAATCGATGATCATGGTCACGGCACTCACTGTGCAGGCATCATAGCCGCCACCGTGAACAACAGTATAGGCGTCGCCGGAACAGCCCAAGTAAAGATAATGGCGGAAAAAGGCCTTAGAATCGATGGTTCAGGCCCCTACGTTGCATTAGCTAATTGTATTATCCACGCGACCAATGTCGGTGCAGACATCTTAAGCAACAGTTGGGGCGGAGGTGCATACAGTGACTTAATCGCTTACGCTCTTGCATACGCAAATGCAAATGGCGTATTGGTTCTGGCGGCAGCGGGCAACGAAAACGTCAGCCAACCCTGCTATCCCGGAGCATACAACGACGTGATCGCAGTATCAGCAACCAACACATCTGACACCAAAGCATTGTTTAGCAACTATGGCAACTGGGTAGACGTCGCCGCGCCAGGAGTAATGATCTACTCCACTATGCCAACATACCACGTCACGATGAACAACGAGCCCCGATTTACTCAGACGTACTCATATGTTAATGGCACCTCGATGGCTTGCCCAATGGCGGCAGGTGTAGCAGCGCTGATCTGGAGCAAGTACCCGGCTATGACAGCCGAGTTTGTCCGTGAACAGCTAGAATTAACCTGTGACGACATCGGCGCACCCGGATTCGACGAATACTTCGGGTATGGAGTCGTTAACGCCCAACGCGGTGTCGAACAATCGCCCACTCTACATGATTTAGCTGTTAAAACATGGAGTAAACCATCTTATGCAATGCTTGGAAAGGCTGAAGCTTTTAGCTTAACAACAATAAACAGGGGCTTTCTAGATGAAGTAAATGTGCAGGTCAACCTGATAGTGAACGGCTCAGTAGTAAACTCCACAACGATTCCATCTTTAGGTGCTTACAAGACCAATACCACTGTACTAACATGGACTCCGAACACAATCGGAAACTACAACGTAACTTACGCGGTAACACCTAGCATAGGCGAAACCAATCTCAACAACAATAAACTCTCAAACACCTATACAGTGGTAGCTCCCCCAAACCCAACAAACTGGACACAGATAGCGACTAACCCAGAAACTGGCGTCGGCTACAACCTTAAAGCCGCATACAGTCAACTTGATAGTGGAGTTGTATTCTTCCAGGTTTCATTTTATTCCCAATGGAGTAAAGTCACTGAGGCCATAGACGATGTTATAATGATTGACGCCGACCAGAACGTTAGCACAGGTTTGCCATCTGATTATTACCCAAACCAGAACAACTACATTGGGGCCGATTACCTGATATTAGTTGGGTGGGAAGGTACCGAAATGTGGATGTGGGACCAGACAAATCGAAGATTTGATACAAGTAACCCAATCCGGCTATTGTATCTTGATGCCCCTGATAATTCAAACGTGTTTGTAGTCGGTGTATCCGCAAATGACCTGCCTATTTCCGGACAGTTTGATTGCTCATTCACTGATATCGCATTAATCAGCGATACTGAAGTAGTTTGGGATTGGATGCCTGATTCAGGTTATGTTCCATTCAGCCCACAAGCAAGTTTACATGAATTGACCGTCACGTTGGATACACTGCGGATGGGTGAGCCCAACTCCGCCTGTGCACTAACGGCTAATGTGCATAATTGTGGCACAGCAGGCGAATCCAGCGTTAACTTAAAACTACTCATTAATGGCAAGATGGTAAACAGCACCAGCTTCGAATTGTTAGCAAGTGGACAGGTCAAGTCTGTTACTTACACTTGGACTCCAACAGAGGGATACTACAACATAACCGCATACGCTACTCCAGTAAGTAATGAATCTAATGTCGCAGATAACGCTCGAAGCCGAATAATCCCCGTTAGCCAAAAAATCGCCGTTATCTCCGACAGTAGCGAGCTATGGACCACCCTGAACATACTTGACGAGATGAACATCAACTATGACTACTACTCTAACAGTGTACAAATCTACACAGCACAGCTAAGCATACTAAAACAATACCCAGTAGTAGTCTATTATAACAATGCCAGAAACATAACCAACGCTGAGGCATCTGCACTAAACGGTTACTTGGCGGGAGGCGGTATGCTTCTCGTCACTGGGCTGGATTCAGCAATGTATTCAGACTCAAAACTAGCGCGGGTAGCTCGCGTAATACCAAACGGCGATGACTACACCGAAAACAACCTGACCGTAGTAGAGTCTTCTCATCCCATAATGAATGGGCCATACGGGCGATTCCCAGCAGGATATAACGTTACAAATCTAAATATCGACAATGACGCTGTCAAAGCAGACACCGCACGGAATGCCACGGCAGTTGCAAAATTAAGTGATGGTTACGCAAAAATCGTTGTTACCGAGTCGCTTCCCGGAAAAGTAGTCTTCTGGAACGGCATTGGCGCAAGCGACTGGCTAAACAACCAAGACTGCAAAGCTATGTTCAAGAACACCCTGCTATGGTTCCTTGACGTTTCTGCGCCAACCACAACCGCCGACTACGACGGCCTGTGGCACACCACAGATTTCACAATTAACCTGTCAGCGTATGATTATTTCGGCGTCAACCAAACCTATTACCGCATAAACAACGGCGCAATAAAAACCCTATCAGCAGACGGCCAACCACAAATCACCGCCGAAAGCGCCAACAACACATTGGAATACTGGAGCACAGACCTCTACGGCCACACCGAAACACACCAATTCTTACAACAGATAAAACTAGACAAAACCGCTCCAGTAGTTACCCTCACCATAAACAACGGAGCAAAATACTCAAACACCCAAAACGTAAACATAGTATCAAACGCCTCCGATGCCTTCGCATTATCAATGCGGCTATCAAACGACAACTCAACTTGGTCAACGTGGGAAACGTATACAGCGACAAAAACGTGGTCTCTTACAAGTGGGGATGGCAGTAAAACGGTTTACGTTCAATTCCGAGACGAGGCAGGCTTAACTGTATCCTGTGATGCTTCGATACTTCTTGATACGACGGTGCCAACTGCAAATGCGGGCTGCAGCCAGACTGTTAACTTGGGCGAAGCTGTAGCCTTCGACGGCAGCGGAAGCAATGACGGCAACGGTATAGCAAGTTACAGGTGGACTTTCGGCGACGGTGCAACGGGCACAGGAGTCCAAGTAAGTAACGTCTATGGTAGCGTTGGAACTTTCAATGTGCGGTTGATTGTGGAGGACGCAGCAGGAAACACTGCTTCAGCATCAGTGAAAGTGACCGTGAGCTTCAAGCCAGCCGTTACTCCAACACCTACACCAACAGCTACGCCAACCACTGAACCGACAGTCACGCCAACACCCACCCCAACGTCAATGGTTACCCCAACGGCTTCTTCAACGGAGACTCCAATGATGGGCGCTGATAACACGCTTTGGACTATTGCAGGTGTTGCAGTTGTGGCTTTCTGTTTGGGCGCTGCCTGTGTTTTCGTTTTGATGAAGCTGCGCGCCAGACCCAAACTCTAACTTTTTTCCTTTCGCCGCTCTGTATTACAACCGTATTGCGGGTGGCAAGGCTTTTATGCGCTCACAGGCATCAACCCGTTAACCAAGACAAATATGGATTGAACCTGATGATACAAAAACAAAGTAGCGCAAAAAAAGTAACAGCGATCGCCATAACAGCGGCGCTTTACACGGTATTCTTCTTCCTGTCATACTCAATCACCCTGCCAAACTTTACCCTACTCTATCTACCAATTATCCTGTTAGGAGTATTCCCAGTCTGGTTCGGCTGGAGCGGCCTAATCGGATGCATGATCGGCGCCTTCATCGGCGGCGCATTCGTCGAAGGCTTAGGGTTCCTCGGTATATTCGAATCAGTCTGTGCCCTGATAATCTACCTCATTAACTGGACATTGATACCTAAAGGCGCCGCAGAAACCAACAGCAAAGGCAAACTAGCAGTTATGCTGGCAGTCTTAGGCGTAAGCTTAGCGGCTGGCACAAGCTACATACTATACCAGTACACCATACTGCCACAGCTATTCACCGCCGACGTTGCATTCGCGGTTTGGGTGCCAACGTTCCTGCTTAACTTGCCCATTGTGCTTATCGCTTGCCCAGCGCTTATCAGAACTATCTCGCCTAAAATGCGCACATGGGGCATGTACACTGGCAACTTCCGTGAATGGATGGCCAGAAGCAGAAACTGAAGCGGACTAAACCGCTCTCTCTTGCTTTCGTTTTGTACAATACTTTTAAGTTAAATGCCCGCCTTAACGCAGATTGACTAAACCATGAAACTGCGAATCCTAAAATTGACTCCCGAGCAATTCGCTGGGCTGCTTGGGGGAAAAACGGTATCCTTCGCCTCTAAATTGCCCTCTGATTTAGAAGTGCTCGACGTTAAAGCTGACCTTTTCAGCCGACAGGTATCTGTGGTTGTTAGAAGCGACAGCTTCGAGGACATATCTGAGTCAATGCAGATTCCGGAAATAACAGCAACCAGAGCAGCCCACACAGTTGCAGCCCCCGTACCCGCTCCCATCGAAGCCAAAACTGTAATGCCAACAATAAAACCCTCTGCGCCAGCCATGAAGGCTGAATCAAAACCTGAAATCACAGTCAGCGCTGCAATAGCCAAATCTCTCACGCCGCCATCAAACCGTTACGCTGCAAAAATGGAAAACGAATTCAGCCCAGAGCAACGCAAATTGCTGAGTTTCACCGTAAAAGAAAACTGCGTCGTGGTAAAGCCTGTGTCGTTTTTGAAGGCTGAATGGGACGACATTAACGAGACTGTTCGCAGCTTAGGCGGTAGATGGGTTAAGGGCGACATTATCAGTTACTGGGAGATACCGCTCGGTTAGGTTAGTCGAAAATTCTTTAAATAAGAAGTACATATTCAGAAGTTGAGTGAGTATCTATGGAGAATGAAAGACCATTAACTAGAGACGCGTTGATTTCAATGCAGGTTATCGATGCAAAGGGGCATCTGCTGGGTAAAGTAAAAGATGTTGCGTTTGCAATCGGCAAAAACGGCATCTCTTTATCCGTTGAGGGCGATGCAGGCCAAGTTAGGAATGTCGCGTGGGAAGAAGTGCAAGCAGCCTCCGACTTCATTATCCTTAAACCAGCACCGATGGCAACTCAGCCTGCTTATCAGCAAAGCAACCAGCCACAGCAGCAGGCGGCTCAGCCCGTTCAGCAAGCGCAAGCGGCTCAGACTGCTCCGCTTTGTCAAACCTGCGGTAAACCTTTAACTTGGATTCCGCAGTATCAGCGCTGGTACTGCTACAACGACAAGAAATATGCATAAAACGCGTTTTCTTCAATTTTCTTCCTCTCTGTTGTTTTTCTCTGTAGTTCTGCGTTCTGTCAGTGATACTGATTCTTTGAAAGAAGGTGCATGAGACGGTTTCTTCTCCACCGTCGGCTGCTTAAGAAAAGCCATCTTTTAAAAATTTAGAGAAAGGAAGTGTGTTTAATGCCCGATTGGTTTTTCAAGGATAGTAACTGAGCCATTCTTGCCCAATCGCAGCTGGCGTTCACCTTTAAAACTGGCGACATGTGCACCCTTAACTTCGATGACGTCACCGACATGAACCGTGTTAACCTGTTGATCCCAAAGGCACAGTAGAATATGTCCGGATTCGTCCTCGATGACTGCGTTTGAAACAACCGCGTTATCCCGGAATTGAGTGTGAACTTTAGATGGTTCAGCAACTTCTTTAACAGTTGCGTTAACGTTAATTTTTTTCATGCCTACGCGTAAGTCATCGATGTTTAGATGTGTGGGCGCCGGGTTCTGTTTTGCGATTTCTTTTCTTACTCTGCCGGTTTCCATCGAACTGTCAAACGATACATCTGTTCTGTGGAGGGTTTCGTTTGGTACTCTAAATTGAGCGACTACTTTGCCCTCTTTTGTTATTAGGAAAATCGATTGGTTACCTGCTTTCCCGCGGAATTCGACTGTTAGGTCTCCGACTGCCTTTTTGCCCTCATCCTTAGATCGTACTAAGGCGGAGAAGAGCTCTGTTGGGTAAACGTCATGCTGCGCTGCGATAAATGCAAGCTGGTCTTCCAGAGTTGGCTTCTTCGATTTCATCTTACATTATCTCCCCCAATTTATGGTTAGTTGTAGCGAATTATCTTGAAAAAAGCAAGTTAGTAGCTAGAAATTACCTTTTTCTTGATTCAATTCTGCATTTCTATTATAACCGCGTTACCTATATAGGTGTAACTGTACAGAAATCCATTTTTTAACGCATAACTCTTCTAGTTTTGCGCTGCATGCATCAAACTATGGCTTTAGTATCCAAAAAACAGAAAAACCCACACCGCCAATAATATTCATGTAGTTCATATTTTTGGTGTGTTAGCAGATGTTAGAAGAAGACCTGAAAGAAATAGAGGCGCTTACAAAGGTTAAACTAAAGAACCTAGACAAGTGCTTCTACCCCGATGCCGACGTAACGAAAGGACAAGTCATCGAGTACTACATTAAGATGGCCCCCAAGATATTGCCCGTCATAGCCAATCGCCCACTAGTGTTAACCCGCTACCCCGACGGAATAAAAGACGTCAAGCTAGGCAAAACAAGTTTCTTCGAAAAAAACGCGCCTGAAGGCACTCCTGACTGGGTGAAACGTCATACAATTTACTCACCTACTTCCAAACGCGATGTACACTACATAGTCTGCAACGACTTGGATACTCTTATTTGGCTAGCAAATTTAGCGGCGCTGGAAATCCACATGCCTTTTGCCACTACAGAAGATGTGGATCGACCTGACTTGCTGTTTTTCGATGTTGACCCTGAACCGCCAGCCACGTTAAGCGATGCTGCTGGGGTTGCGCTGCTTCTTCGGGATAACCTGCGTGAAATGGGCATGACGCCTTATGTGAAGACTTCGGGCAAAAAGGGCTTGCATGTTGTGATCCCTATCGTGCCCGAGTACTCGTTTGATGTGGTGAGGAATTTTGTGCATAAAGTAGGTATAGCGCTGGCAAAGCAGAATGACTTGGTGGTGTCGGAGTTTAAAGATACAAAAAAGCCGGGTAAAGTCTTCGCTGATTACCTCCAGAATTCGCCGATGCGCACGATGGTTATTCCCTACAGCCTGCGCCCGACGGCGGAAGCGACCGTATCTACTCCCTTAGAGTGGAGTGAGGTTAAGAAAGGATTAAACCCCTCTGACTACACCCTTAATAGTGTCCCAAAACGACGTGTTAATCCGTGGAAGGACATTTTTGAGAACAGATGTCACTTGGAGATTTAGTTATGGAGCAAGAACACGAACAGGAAACTTCAGAGCAACAGAGTACAGAGAAAGCCAGTGCGCCTGCGCCTAGCCGTTCAATCTGGTCCGGCTCAATAACCATCGGCCTCGTCAACGTACCCGTTAAATTATACTCGATGATTTATGACAAAGGCATAACTTTCCATTTCCTGCATAAAACCGACGGCCAACCAGTCAAATATGTGAAGATGTGCACTAAAGAGGACAAAATAATCCCCTGGAATGAGGTTGTGCGCGGCTACGAGGTCGCCAAAAATGAGTATATCACCTTTGACAAGAAGGAGCTTGATGCTGTGAAGCCGGAGTCGGATAAGCGCATAAGAATCAGCAAATTCGTCGATTACTTCTCAGTTGATCCAGTTTACTTCGACCGCACTTATGCGCTTCTGCCGGATAAGAGTAAAGACGCCTACAGCCTGTTGCTTAAGGCGTTGGAGCGCACAAATAAAGCCGGAGCAGGACGCATTACGCTGCGCACAAAAGAGTACCCGGCGCTTCTCCACACCTACAAGGGCGCACTGGTTCTGACTACGCTGCGGTATGCCTACGACGTGGTTGACCCAAGGGACTTTGAGAAGCTCGGCAAACTGGAGGAGCCGCAGAAAGCCGAACTTGACTTAGCCGTTAAAATCGTATCTGACCTCTCAGGCGACTTCGACATAACCGAATTCCAAGACACCTACATGCAACGCATACAGAAGCTAGTTGAGGAAAAACTTAAGGGCGAAAAAATCACAGTGGAGAAAGCCCCCGAAGTCGAAGCAAAAGGCCTCATGGTTGCGCTACGGGAGACGCTTAAACAGCTGGAACAGCAGAAATGAGCCGCCACCGCATCTACAAACCAATGCTTGCACTGGCAGCAAACGACGCCTTCACCGATAAGGACTGGATTTATGAAATCAAATGGGACGGCTTTCGCGCAATCGCCTACGTTGAGCAGCCGTTTAGCCTTAGGAGCCGCAACGGCAAGGAGCTTAAACAGAATTTTCCCGAGCTACAGCAGATAACTGGCCTCGCCACAGACGTTGTGGTGGACGGAGAAATCGTGGTCATGGCGGAGGGTGCACCGGATTTTCAGGCGCTGCTAAAGCGGGGACAAGCGGTTTCAGTCGGAGAAATCACTCGACAGTCGCAGCGTTCACCCGCAATCTACATAGTTTTCGACATTTTAGAAAAAGACGGCAAACCCCTCGTTGACCTGCCATTAATGGAGCGCAAAGCAATCCTTAAAGACTCCCTAAAAGAGGGCGCAAACGTGCTCCTCTGCGATTACATAGAGGAAAAAGGCGAAGCTTACTTCAAACTGGTTTTAGAAAAGGGTTTAGAGGGAGTTGTAGCTAAGAGAAAGGATAGTTGCTACGAGGAAGGCATGCGAACTGGGAGCTGGCTTAAAATAAAGAAGCTAAAAACCGCCGACTGCATAATCTTTGGCTACACATGCGGCGAGAACGTCAGGGCGGAGACCTTCGGCGCGCTAGTATTAGGCCTCTACGATGAAGCGCAGAAACCAGTTTACGTCGGAAAAGTCGGCACAGGGTTCACACAGGAAATGCTGCGCATATTGGTAGACAAATTTGAAAAGATAACAACTGAGGAGGCCCCGTTTCGCGCTGAAAGCGGCGACAAAGTTACTTGGCTCAAACCACGCCTCGTCTGTGAGGTAGCCTACCAAGTGGTAACAAAGGATGGGAAACTGAGAATGGCGCGTTTCAAACGATTAAGAGACGATAAACCACCCGAGCAATGTACGCTCGACCAGTTAACACAAATACAGCCAAAAACCGAGACGCCGGTGGAAGCACAGAACCCAAAGCAGCTCCAACCCGCAGATGCCAAGTTGTCAGAGTACGCTTCTAAACGCAACTTCCAAGAAACCCCCGAACCCGCGGGCACAGCAGAAAACAAAGAAACCCTAATCTACGTTATCCAAGAGCACCACGCTAGCCACCTGCACTGGGATTTAAGGCTTGAAAGCGGCGGCGTACTCAAAAGCTGGGCAGTACCCAAAGGCATCCCCGAAGAACCCAAAGTGCGGCATCTCGCAGTAGAGACCGAAGACCACCCCTACGAGTACGCAAGCTTCGAAGGCACAATCCCAAAAGGCCAATACGGAGCGGGTACAGTGAAAATTTGGGATAAAGGCCACTATAAAACCAAGGTCTGGGAACCAAACAAGATCGAGGTCACTTTAGAAGGCGAGCGTTTACACGGTAACTATGTTCTTGTTCGCTTGAAGAAATCTGAGGACAACAAGAACTGGCTGCTGCTTAAGGGAAAAGACGGTCATGGCTAAGCTACACTTGGGCACGATTGGCTGGAGCTACGACTTCTGGAAAGGCCCCTTCTATCCACCTAAAACAGCTTCAAAGGACTTTTTAGCTTACTACTCAAGCAAATTCAACACGGTTGAGGTTGATAGCACATTCTACCGCATACCCTCAGAGAAGACCGTTGCTAATTGGCGGCTTCAAGTGCCAGACGGGTTCCTGTTTGCGCTCAAGTTTCCGCAGGTGATCACCCACATTAAGGCTCTTAGGGACTGCGAACGCGACACCGTTATATTTCTTGCTAGAGCAGAGTTGCTTGGCGACAGGCTGGGGCCAATGCTGCTCCAGTTCCCACCCAACTTCACAGCCTCTCACATGCCAGATCTGGCTACTTACCTCACTAAACTGCCTAAAAAATACCGATACGTCGTCGAGGTACGAAACAAAAGCTGGTTAACCCCAGATTTAACCTCTCTATTACGGGAAGAAGGGGTTGCGTTGGCTGGCACAGAAAAATCGCTGACAGCAGAAACAGAGGCAACCGCGGATTTCATCTACATGCGCTGGGAGGGCGACCGCAAAGCAGTCAATGGGCTAAAGGGAGAAATTGAGATTGACCGATCTGCTGATCTTCAGGCGTGGGCTAATAAACTTAAACCAATACGAAGCAGAGGGATGGAGGCTTTTGGTTACTTTGGCAAGTACTTCTCTGGATTGCCTCCGTCAGACGCAAAGACGCTAAGTAAACTAATAGTTGACTCGGCTGATTGAATCCCTGTTTGGCGCTTTTAAATAAAGGAGGGGGAGGTGCATCTTAGGTAGGTAGGTCCATTAACTCAGAATCCTCAGCACGTTTTAGCGTAACATTTTTTTCAAGCCGAAGATTTAACCATTCAAGAGTAAGTGTCAAAAAGAATGCTATTCAATCAGATACAGGAGCACGGCGACAACTTCAGCTACCTCGTAGCCGACGAGGAAACACTTGAAGCGGCAGTGGTTGACTCCAGCTACAACGTCCATGCAATCATCAAGGCAATAAAAAAGAACAATCTACAACTCAGATACATTATAAATACGCATGGGCACTCCGACCACACAGCCGGCGACCATGAACTCAAGCAGGCCTTCAGTACAGCGAAAACCGTTGCCCACAGACAAAGCCCAAGATCGGCTGACGTCAAAGTAGACGACGGAAGCCAACTAGAAATCGGCGCAGTCACCATACAAGTAATCCACACCCCCGGTCACACTCCAGACGGAATCTGCCTATTAATAAACAAAGAGACGCTGCTAACCGGCGACACCCTATTCGTAGGCGAATGCGGACGAATTGACCTGCCGGGAGGGAACTCAAGGCAGCTCTACCAGAGCCTATTTGGAAAAATCCTCAAGCTCCCAGACACCGTAGAAGTTTATCCGGGCCACGATTATGGAGCTAAACCCTCCTCAACCGTAGGCTACGAGCGACAAAACAACTACGTCCTGACGCCCCGAAGCGAAAGAGAATTCGCTGATTTTATGAATCAACCCTAACCCTACCATGTCTTCGTCGAGGAATAGCTGCTAAAATAGCAAACAGTAATAGCACAATCAGCACGGGTACAGCGATTATTGGTTGAGCTAAAACGGTGAGCATCATGAGCAGAAACTGTATCGCCGCGCTATCCGTTAAAGTTTGAGGCGGCTGATTCTGCATGGAAACAGGTAAATCCACGTAGTTTATGTCGCTGGGCAACGAAACAAACGAGGCATTAAGCCAGCGGCTGACTGGATGAAAGCCCGTTTCGCTTTGCATCCAAGCAAAACATCTGGCTACGGAATAAGCGTCCAACGTTGAAACCGCCTTCGGTGACGCAGCGAGACTGTAAATTGAATACATCAAATCATCGGTGTAGTTACAGTGGCCCAATCCGAAGCCGTGGCCTAACTCGTGCATGGCAATGTTTTGCATGTCAACTCCCCGCATCATGGTACCCTGACTTGTCTGTACAGCTAAACTAATTGTACAATTCTCAATCGAGCTATCGCCGTTTACGTACGTTTTTGCGAGCCCCACTTCGTCAGAGCTATTGCTGAGCGAAGACTTCGTCCAATTAATGTATAAGTCGTAACCCGGCATCGACATATTCGACACTGCAGATTGAACTGTTACACCTGAAAGGTAAGAGTACGCTGGATAATTTGTGGCAAAAGCGGCGAATGCGTCGTTCCACTGGCCAACAGCCCGCAGTGAATCATTAACGTAGCTGCCCCGCCACCAAGATTCATCCTCTGATGTAACCAAAAGCACGGACAATGAGGAGCGATTCCAAGCAAAGCCTTGAATGTCAATGACGTAAGTCTCCTGTCCCATAACAAAAGGCCCATTTGCAGAACAGAAACCCAAAACCAAAAGTGAACACAACAAAACAGTGTAAAAAACGCGCATGCTACTAAATAAGAAACAAATCTGTACTCTTTAAATTTGCTTACAAGTTACCCTAATTACCCAAATCGTTATATCCCAATACTTGTTTATTACCAAATAAGCTATAACAGCTGCAAGAGCCTTAGGCATGCAAGCACCTGTGTATACAAATCAAGCAGAACAAGCAGACAAAAGTTAAAGAACTTAGATCAGTATAGTGAGAAATGCAATGAAACTCTATTTTATGCGGGTATTAAACACGAGACTTACTATCCTGCATGCTAAAAGTTCTGTAATCCAAATAGCAAAATCTTATAGAACAGGTGAACGGAGATAACCCGATGACTACTCTTGCATCAGATGTTATCTCAATCATTCTACTAACGGTACTGCTCATTTGGTCCGCTTATAACGGCTCAATCATCTACATAGGCATCAAACAGAAACGTCAACAGGCAAAACAAAGCCGAATAGACCAAGAGCAACCGCCTGGAAGCACTGGGCTTAGCTACTCAATTATTGTTCCCACAAAAAACGAGGCCTCCGTAATCCGTCGATGCCTAGACGGAATCTTAAACATCGATTACCCAAAAGACAAACTTCAGGTAATAGTAGTTGACGGAAACTCTGTCGATGAAACACTAAGTATATGCAAAGAATTTGAGCAAAAATACCCCCAAACCTTCACTGTCATTTCCGAAAAAGCCACGCATGGCAAACCTGCAGCGCTCAACCTTGCAGTAACTTACACCACAAACGACATAGTGGCTGTCTTCGATGCAGATAGTGTTCCCCATAAAGATGTACTGCGCAAAGCAACAGGCTACTTCGCAAACGCAAAAATAGACGCCTTACAGGGAAGAACATCATCGATTAACGAGAGAACTAACGTTCTTACGCGGTTGATATCACAGGAAGAGAAAGCATGGTACCAGATGCTGCTTGCAGGACGCGAAAAGCTGCAATTGTTTGTCCCATTAAATGGTACCTGCCAATTCGTAAGACGCCCCGTACTGCTAGAATTTGGCGGTTGGGACGAGAACTCGCTTACTGAAGACGTAGAATTAGCAGTGCGGCTAATAGAGAAAAACCACTCCATAAAGTACGCGGAAGACGTCTGCTCCGATCAGGAAACCCCCACTATGCTTAAGAGCCTGTTTAAGCAGCGTATCCGCTGGTACCGAGGATACATGGAGACCGCGCTCAAGTATGGCCGACTGCTTGACAAAATTAACAGAAGAACCTTAGACGCAGAGTTTTCCCTCGCTGGACCATTCATGATGGTGGTTTCACTTCTAAGTTACATCAATTGGTTCATAATCATAGTATTCCTGTCTCAATCTACACCAATCATTAACTTCACTGGCTTAGTCATTGCATTGACAGCTGTTTCTCTTGTCTCCATAGGAATAGGATTAACTGCATCCGAAAAACCTATCAAACCCAAAAATATACTGTGGATTCCCTCAATCTACATATACTGGCTAATGCAAATGTGCATTGCTGGGTGGGCGTTCCTTAAACTAGTGACAAGAAGTAAAAGGGAATGGAGTAAGACCGCGAAGAATGGATCTCAAGCACCAATCAACAAGAGAGGAGTACTCTGAATACATGACGGGTGATACTAGCGCTTGAGAGTTTGCTTTGTTTCCTCTTATCCGCCTAATCGAGCACGGTTAAGCGAATACGCTGAAACCTTAGTCGAGGAATTAGCTAAACGCCCAAGCATAGAAAAAATATATGTTATCGCAGACAAAGAACTATACACCCACACCCAAATCATTACAAAGAAAAACCCAAAAATCGAGATTATACGCGCTTGGAGCGCAGATAACCCGCTTTCAATCTTTAAAGTGCTCTATTACGCTAACAAACTCAAACCTGACGTTCTGCATTTTAACGTTCACTTCCAGAGCTACGGCAAAAAGCGGCTAGCAAACTTTACAGGATTCCTACTAGTTCCGCTTTCAAGACTACTTCACATAAAAACAGTTGTCCTACTGCATAACTTGGGCGAGAAGGTTGATCTGCGAAAGGTCAATATGAAGCCATCTTTCGTTAACCGCGCTGGAATTATGGTTGCAACCAAGATGCTGCTTTCCGCCCAAGCAACAGTTGTTCCAGTGCAGTTCTACGCTAAATTCATCAGGACTAAACACCATAAAAGTAACGTCAAATACATACCGCATGGAACAGCCACATACACTGACCACGAATACATGCATAAAGAAAAACGCATTCTAATGTTCGGTCACATGGGGCCATCAAAAGGTCTCCCGGTAATGCTGAAAGCGTTTAAAGAAATCACCCAAAAAAACCGTAACGTTGCGCTTATAGTAGCTGGTAGCAGCCACCCAAATTACCCGCATTACTTAGATAGTCTCAAAAAAGACGCTCCCGCAAACACTCGATTCTTAGGTTACGTCCCTGAAATGAAGCTCTCCAATGTCTTTGAATCCTCCGACTTAGTCGTGTTACCCTACTTAACCGCAACTGGCACAAGCGGCGTATTCCACATGGCCTGCGGATACGGAAAACCCGTAGTTGCATCCAACTTGCCTGAAATACGGGAACTAGTAGACTCCGGCGCCTCAGCGATTCTGGTTCCACCAGGCAACACTGAATCTTTAAAGAAAGCGGTGGAAGAAGTGCTGTCAAACGAGAGACTAGCGTCAAAGATGAGTCTACGCAACCTTTTCTTCGCCAAAAAAGAAAGCTGGCGCTCAGTTGCTGCGGCATACGAAGAAGTCTACCTTACACTCAACAAGCAAAAACTAACAACGCAACCAGTAACAGCACAAGAGGAAGAAGTGTTTGTCGCAGTGCCGAATACACCCTATCCCCTGTATGAAAAACCTCAAAAAACGAAAGCATAACTCACCTACCCTCCCCAGCGGTACCTTCCCCTCCCTTATTTAAAGAGCGCAAACTAGCCTTGGTTGCTTTTTGGTGAGCTGTTTGCTGCTATAAGGGAAATCTTTTAAGCCCTAAAGGCACCATTTTTAAATAGATTGAACCGAAAAAACCTGTTTATACCATTTCTAGCTTTCTTACTGCCATTGCTGATTAGGTGTATCCCTGAATTAATAATGGGTCCCTACCTTGTTGGATTTGACGTGACCGCTCACTATGTGCCAACGACCCTGCTTTGGCTACAGGGCGATGTTACTTTCGGCAGCTTCTTCGGCACCGCACCGTTGCTCTACACGCTAACCACGGGTTTAACCGTTTTGTTTGGGTCTGTAACTGTTGCCCTGAAAGTGCTTCCGCCGGTGCTTCTGGGCTTCTTGGGTTTCTCAGTCTACACGTACGCTCGCCTTGGTGTATCTTGGTCACAGAAGAAAAGCCTGTTCGTAGCCTTGCTTGGTGCACTGTACTTTGTTGCTCTGCGAATCTCTTGGGATGCCCTGCGTGAGGAACTTGCGGTAGGTTTCCTCTTTTTAGCTTTAACGGCGGCTTCCCTAATAGTGGCCGGCAGAGCGCCTAGGAAGAATATCGTTTTTCTATCGTTGGCTTTGGTTGCTGTTATACTGGCTAATCAGGTAGTTGCGGTCCTTGCACTTGGAATAATAGTCTTAAGCATCATCTATCTGCTCTTTAAAAAGAGCCGAAGTATCGCATTACGGGTCGCTGTGCCGTCGCTACCTGCAATCGTCGTGTTTCTCGCAGTTTTCTTTTTGAGCCCCAGCATCCCTGAGTACCGTTTGATATTCGGTTTTCCCGACAGCTCTGACGGCTGGATAGCAATATTTGGGTACGCTTCATATCCCGATATGCTTGCAAGCACCGCAGTCTTCTACCTTTACTGTTTCGGATTTCTATTGCCACTAGCGCTTCTAAGTGTCCGCCGCTTCAAAAACCTGCAGATGCGAATCTGGGTTATACTGATCTTGATAGCGGCGTTTATTCCAATCGTGAGCCCCAGCGGTTTACGCATAGCCATGCTTTTGACTTACCCCTTAGCGTTCTATGCAGCAGAGGGTTTAAGCAAATTAAGGACTGTCCGCTGGAAGAACTGCAGGAAGCCACTTTTCACTGCGGGGATAGTATACCTTGTTGCGGTAACCTCAGTTTTAGGATTGGGCTTCATGACGGCTTCCGCTACAGCGGCGTTTCCCTATTATAGCTCCCCAGTTAACACACATCTAAACCAGATACCCTCATCAATGCTGCAGAATACAGTGGCGATTTACGATTGTCCAAGCGTAGAAAACGCCGTAAAATGGCTTAAAGAAAACATGACAGAAGGCGATGCTTTGCTTGCGCACCGTGCATTCTACGGCTGGGCACTCTTAAGCTTAGAAAAAACCCAAGTTATACTCTACGAATACGATAATCCCTCAGATGCAGCCGCAGCAAACGCCACCGCAGGCTACAACAATCTCTACTTAATCTGGTGGATTAACGGAAAAGGCTGGTATAATCTACCATCGATTCCCTCTGTTTTCCATGAGGTTTATCAAAGCGGCGACATCGCAGTCTACATTTATAAGCCATAAATGTAGCGACCAAGCACTAAATGGATATGCTTAAGTTTCGGATTTAACTTTCATACTGTAGTAATCCGCCCTCGTTAATCGGGGTGCGTTTGTTTTAGGGAGCGCGAAATTATTAGAGTAAATTCTGATGTAGCTGCTTGCAGCAAATTAAAATTAAAGCGTACGGAGCGGCCTAAGGCTTGCTAGAGATTAAGCCGCAGCTGTCAGTGGTTATCCCTGCTTACAACGAAGCAGAACGAATAGAAACCACACTCAGCAACCTAATCTCTGCTGATAACCGACTTTTCAACAGAACCTGCGAGGTCCTAATCGTGATGGATGGCTGCACAGACAACACACCGCAGGTTGTCAAAGAAATCATAAACCAATGCAAAAACGCAACCGCACTGGTCTTCCCCCAGAGGCTAGGTAAAGGCGGCGCTATCATGCAGGCGCTTAATTACACCCGCGGCGACGTTATCGCTTTTATCGACGCCGATGGTTCGATTTCACCTTCTGAATTACGTCGGCTAATCGAATTAACAGACCTCTATGACTTAGTAATCGGTTCCAGATACCAGAAGAACTCTAAACTTGAAAGAAACCGCTCCTTCAAGCGGACGATGATGAGCAGAGCATTCAATGTTGTAGCCAAGTTGATGTTTTGGCGCTTAAGAGGCATAAGAGACACACAGTGTGGAGTAAAGGTCTTCTCTAAACACTTGATTGATACAATACGCAATGATTTTCTCATAACCGGCTTCGGGTTTGATGTCAACTTGATTTATTCCTCACTAAGTTTCGGCTACAGAGTAAAAGAGGTAGGCATAAAATGGATGGATCGAAAGGGCAGCAAGCTATCAGGCGGATTATTGAAGCATGGCTTTGTTATGTTTTGCTCTCTTCTACGTCTTAGGCTCTACTACAGCCGATTTAGGAAAATTTTATATTCTAAGCTCTTTGAAGTTCTTAGTAGAGCTTTTTATTCGTGGTCGAAAATTTGAGCAGGCAAGCTTCTATCGTTGAGGAGTGCTCTCCGTACACATTCATCAGTTCACAAAGCAACGCGTCCAAAGGTATCTCAGTTCTTATCCCAACGTATAATCCAGACATCGAAGACATCAGAGAAATCCTAATTGCCCTGTCTAATCAGCAGTACCCAGCTTTTGAGGTAATAATCGCTAACGACGGCGAAGACTTCTACAATAACGTCCAAGACCTAATATCAGCCAAGAACCCCAATTTCCACTACATAAACAACCCGACGCGCCTAGGCCTCTACGGCTCAATAAAGGCGAACATGAAGTACTGCCAGCATGACCACATACTGGTGCTGGAGCAAGACATAATACCGCTCAATCCACGGTATCTTTCTAATCTTGTCTCTCTCAAGGAGGAGTCACCAGCTAACGTCGTCACATCTAAGCTGGTTATAGCTGCCGACACCGACTACAAGAAATACATTTTCTATAAACGGCGAATCGCGAACCTCGAAGTCTTCGACCGAGAAAACATGGATTTATCCTCAAACGCCTCCGAAGAAACTGAAATAGCATTCACAAAAGCCGACCTACTTGACAAACGCGTCCTGTCCGAGTTGTTTTCAAAAGGCTCCAAGAACGTATTCACTGCTCAAGACATCATTTTAACCTCGATCGTTCGCGAGGACAAAAAATTAGTCACCAGCGACGCCACAGCTTGCGAAATAGCACAGCGTGATCCAAACCAGTTAGTTTTTTTCTTAAAAAAAGAGTTCCTCTACGGCAAATCCGTTTTCGATGCATGGCGGCATTCAAACAGGGAATGGTTGCAGAAAACAAGCTACTTCAGGGAGAAAGCGTTGCGGATTTTGTTTCTCGGTTTAGAAACAGCGGCTGTGCTGGCGCTTGTTATGTCCCTCTTGTTTGGTGTAGGGTTCCTGCAGTTACCGCTTTTGGCGGTGGCTTTAGGTTTGGGCATTTTCTATTCTCAGGCGGTATTGGTGCGAATAGGATTCTGGCGGTATTGGCGCTCCACCCGAAGGCTAGCTGCTTTTTTTGCTTCAGGTATAGTAGTGGTTCTTCTTGATGTTGCATATGCATTGGGCATCATACGGAGGCTGATCTAGCATGCAGATGAACGTAGCATTGTTAGAAGCGCCTAACGCGGAAACGGGCAAGAGCGCCATAGTAATAGTCACCTACAATAAGGTTCCGAACTTCGCTATCTTCGAGGAAGCTACCGACTCGGTCGACTATATAATCGTCTGCGACAACAGCTCTGACCCTCACGTAATCGACGATTTATCAGGTTACTGCCAGCGTCACTCAAAATTTATCTATATACAGAACAATGCCAATTTGGGTATCTCAAAAGCCTACAACAAAGCCGTCGCATATGCCCAGCAGCTTGGTGTCTACTGGCTTTACTTTTTCGACGATGACGCCAACTTTGACGTAGCATGGTTAAGAGCGGCAAAAAAGGCTTGGCTGGAGTTAGAAGCGCAGAATAAACCTGTAGGCCTTTTGGCGCCCATAATCACCAATGATAAAGCATACATGCATTCAACCCTCGGGTTCCGGGGCAGATACTCGGTTATAGCTTCAGCTATCACTTCAGGGATATTTACGACAGTTGATGCTTTCAACCGGTGTGGCGGCTATAACCCAGACTATTTTGTGGACTGGGCTGATTTGGAATTATGCCGACGTATGAAGCAATGCGGATGCTCTGTTATTCGCCTAAATGAGGTTTTCATCTACCAAGCGTTTGGGCGAAACCTGAAAAACAGTAACATACGCAACAGGCTCATCAATACCTACATCAAGTCCTCTTCGGTGCTGAGTCTAAAACTAAACAAATCAAACACCCTGTCCACCTATTACTCAGTATACTCAGTTTCCCGCTACAAAGACCAGAAGGTCAGCGCTTTATGGACCATGAAGCACTCGGGTATAAAGAACCTTGGATTCCGGCTGTTTTTGATACTTATGCATCATGTGGTGTTACCTAAAATCTTACTGAAAGAAGTACTCTACCCAAGCAGAGGATAAAGCTCAATGGTGAATCGGAAACTTATCCTACTGTACGTCGCCATAGCCGTTAACTTGGCGCTGGCTATGCTGCCGACTTATGATGCAGTTAACATAAGAGCGTGGATCGCGCTGGGTTCCTCTATCACGAGTGCGGCGCCGGTTATGGCTAATAATGTCTGGCCGGGCGGGTTCTTTTCGTTCATGGCTTTCACGCCCATGTACCTAAGCTACGTCCAATCAGGCTTCAACGTTTACCTATCTGTGGTAACGCTGAAACTCATCCTATTCACTTTCACTATCCTCACAGCCTTACTGCTGTACCGCATCACCCAGAAGGTTAAGCCTGAATACGCATACACTGTGCTGCTCTTCACGCTACTTAACCCAGCGATTTTATATGTTAACTATTTTTGGGCGCAAATAGACATTCTGCCCGTTTTCTTCTTCACCTTGGGCTTTGCGCTGTTGCGGTTCGTGGATTTTGGTCAAAACAACTACAAACGCTACCTAGTGGGGTTCCTTCCGATAATTATAAGCGCATTCATCTACCGCTACGCGCTAGTTCTATTACCCGCAATGGTGTTTTTTGACTCTGGCACCGTAAAGCAGCGGTTTTCAGCTTTATTCATTGCCGGTGCAGAAGTCGCCGTTTTCTTTGGAATTGAGTACCTGCTCTTCAGGGGTGGCCTGTACAATTACGTTGGCGCATTATCCGGCTCAGTTATTAACATGTCGGGGGTGCAGGGATTCCAGTACTGGCTCAATATCCCTCTGATTCCATACGTTGCTTTCTTATGTGTGCTGGGGTTTGCCGTTCCGCTCTTGCTCAAGCAGCTCAAATATGTTGAATCAGCAGTTCTTTTCCTTATTCTGCTGCTATTCATCTATACCTCTGCAGTGCCGTTGGCGGACTACTTCCTGTGGCTTTACCCCATAGGTGTGTTTTTAGCTTTAGAATCCGCATCGAAACTCTCCTTTAACAAACGCCTTATCCTGACTGGTTTACCGATATATGTAGCGTTATTCTTCATCAGCCTGCTTATCGGAAATGGTGTTCAGACGGGGCCCTTCTACTTCGCTTATCCCCTGCTTTATCTGGATGTACCGCTGTTGGCTGCTTCAAGCGAAATGTACTACACTGGCGTTTTTGTGTTCAACCTGTTCCTAATAGCCACAGTTGTTGTCTTGTCCCTGTTTTGCCTCTCCAGAGCAAACCGTGTACAAACAGGCTTCAACATTCCATCGAGGAAGCTGATGCACTGTAAGCAAGGCTTAAGCAAAAAAACCACGGGTGCCCTGACGATTCTGAGCATAATCATTGTCTTGATAGGTTTGGGTTTCAATGCATGGTACTCTCAACCGGTCAAGGCATCTAACGAAAATGTTTTTCCCCTATACCTCTTCCCAGCTAACAGCATCTACGACTCGATGCCCATAGGACAAACCTATTACCTTTCATGGAATGGGCTTGTTGTGTATAACAACGGGTCTGCGCCTATCTCATTTAACCATGCGCTGAACCTTCAGAACGTCAACTTCACCGCAGATTTTAACCTCACAGCTGACTACTACGGCAACTATGACCTGCTAAGAGCTGACAACTACATCATGGGAATAGACATGCAACCCAAAGTTGCAACGTTCAATCTTAGCGCAGTCGAACCCACAGACTACTCGGGGTCTAAGCCGCAGACCACTAATACATCAATCTTCGACAATCAAACACAGATATACACTTTCAACCCTTACTCCTCGGTTTCCTACAGGCTTAATCAATCCCAAACAGGCGACTACTACACTGCAGCCTTCAAGTTCACTAACAGCAGCCTTCCCCAAAGCCTACTTTTCCACTTTAGCAACTCCAAATTCATCTTTGACTACATGGTTTCAAATAGCATGCAGTGGGTTTTCTACTACGATTTAGAGGCACATAATTCAACCGCCTACGCCAGCGGATACGCAGTTGCTCCCAGTGACGGCTGGAACCTTCTCGTATTCAAAAACAACGGCACACACTTCAACGCGTGGGTAAACAACAACTCATTCAGCGTGAAAGGCGACTTCTTGAGTGAAAACACCGATCTGCTTGTCACCTCATACATACAGGGCAAAGCTTCATTGCAAACGGGCGGCGCCATATCTCAACTGTACTCTTGCCCGTCACAACCAGTGACAGACACAAGCTACCTATTCTACCTCAACATGGACGAACAGCGCCGCGTAGAAGAACCAATACGCTCATCCACGATAAAACTTGCCCTGCAAACCTCACCCCAAGAAAGCTCAATCACATTGGACAATCACCAATGGGTGATCGATCAAGTGGACTCGCTGTACTTTGGAAAACTAACCGGCGGCGCCTATGGCTTGTCAGTGGCACTTAACCATCTGGAGCTGTCACAGAGAAGCTACGGATACTACCTTGTGCCCGTGTACTTCGCGGTTGTAGTCCCGTTCGCGGTTGCACTTTTAAGTTTGCCGCTGCTTTTTAGGCGACGGGGAATCGCCGCTGATTAGCCATCGCTTGGAAGGTACCTCTGCCGGTGTAATGGTGCCTGACTAGAATTCTGCGGTGCCTGTTGACGGCGGCTAACCGCTGGATTAGCATCCTGTTCACCTCAACATATTCTCTAACAAACCCGCTCTGACCCGCAAGAGCGTGCTTTAACGCGAATAGCTCGAATCTTGCAAAAATAAACAACCATACGCCGGCACCCGACACTTTTAGCTGAATCGCGTGGTGATTAACAAGGTGGAACCTATGTGTCCGTCTATCTAACGCCTTAACGTTTGTTGTTCTGCCGCCTCGATGAAGCACCCTCACGTCGGGGGCAAAAACGTTCCTGTACCCAGCTATGGTTAATCTCCAGCCAAGGTCAACGTCGTCAAAGTTGAAACTTAAACTGCCATCAAAACCGCCTATCTCAAGCAACGCCACTTTTTTGACGGCGAAAAATGCGCCTCGAAGAGACGGCAGCTGCTCATAAATCAGGCAGTCTCCTATCCGATTCAGTTTTTCGCCCGCGCATCTTATGACTGCATGGTAGACGCCGTTTAAGCGGATTATTCTGTCACCTGCCGAATCAACTATGTTTGGGTCAGCGTACCTTAGCAGCAGGGGCTGGATGCTTTGGATGCTGCTGTTAAGTTTGTCTATCAGGGGTGTGATGTCTTCGGTGAGGACTATGTCGTCGTCTGAAAAGATGAGGTTGCTTGATTGCGCCGCTGCGGCTCCGATGTTTCTTGCCTGCGCAAGTCCCGGGTCTTCGTCGAGGATGATTATGGTTGCTTGGCAGCACCGGCTGTTAGCGTCAAGTATGCGTTGAAGGTCTCCTTTGTTTAATTGTGTTCTCTGTTTAGTGCTTGTGACTATGATGATTTCGTATTCTGCCTTAATGTGAGCAGTTGACTGGATAAAATCTTCAAGCTGGCGGTTAGGGAAAAGTCGAGGCGCCACTATTATGCTCATTTCGGGCGCATGCTTAGACGGGTTTGAAGAAAACAGCACCCTCATTTAGGCTGCCTCGCCTGCTTTCTTGCTGCAACTACGCCAAAGCCATAGTACGGCGCCCTATCAATCAATCGAACCACAAGGTAGCTTACGATGTTTGCAACTGCACGCAGATTGGCTCTCCAAGGCACATTCTGAAGCATACCCGAGAAGACCACAGCCCAGAATCCAACAATAGGCGTCTCCATAACCACGTTTCCATTAGTTTCCAATGCGGCAAGTACCTTCCTGTTTTTTACTATGCTGTTGCTATTGTGTTCACTGTACCAATCAGGCTGCGTTCTTGTGAGTGCTTCAAAAATTTTAATACCGATTCTATTCGGGTTGGCTGCATGGATTTTGCTATATGTGATGATTACCCCAGTTTTTGAGCATCGTATCATCTCAAGCAGAAACCTATCTCTGTCCCGTTCTGCTATATGCTCCAGTACGTCGCTTGAGACTGCAACGTCAAACGCTTTGTCGCTAAAAGGCAGGCTTCTGCCGTCAGCGATTACCTGATTCTTCAGCTTACGCTTTCTGTTTGTTTCTAAATTGATTACCCAGCAGTTTTGGTTTAAGTAGTTTGAGAGTGTGCCCATGCCTGCGCCGACGTCAAGGACTGTTGGGTTCTCTGTTGCTTGGGTTTGCTGTTTGAGGTTCTTTATGATGTACTGGAACCTGAGGTTTTGGTTGAAGTCTACTGCTGTGGCGTTTAAGCTGGGGTTTCTGTTTAGAATACTCTGGGCTGTTTTGGTTTCTGTCAACTTAGTTTTTGCTCGGTTGGTTAAAAAGACTGCTAATTAATACTTGGGCAGTGTTTGCTTATCAAACTTTTCCCTGTCCATTCAGGCAGAAACTAAAGCACCCTCGGATATTGTGAGTGTTAAATACCCCTTCTGCGAACAGTATTTGATAGAAACAAGATGATTCTCGGGCGAATGTGTAACTTTTTCAGTTCACATGGCTTAGCGCTAATTCTAGCTGTCGGCATAGCGGTGCGCCTACTTCTGATGCCTATCAGCGCCCACCCCTTCGATATGTACGTATGGTACAATGACTCGGAAAGTATCTTAACCAATGGACCACTGTACCTACAGGGATTTCCGCCGCTATGGTACCATTACCTGATGGTTCCAGTCTCCTATCTCTATAGCGGACTCTCAGTATTGTTGCCTACAGCCACAATTCCGATGTCTACTCTGCCCTCGGCGCTCGACTTTTACCCCTCATACAACATAACCGTAGTTCCGGGGTTGCTGTTTAATTTTATAGTGAAAATCCCCTTTTTAATATCAGACGTTCTGGTCGCTTTTCTGCTCTACAAACTTGTCGGTGAATACACAGGCAAAAAATCGCTTGCCCAATCCGCTGCGCTCCTGTGGTTTGTTAATCCCTTCGTAATCTGGATATCGGCATCTTGGGGAATGTGGGACACACTGCCCGCGCTGTTTTCCCTTGCAGCTATGTACCTGATAATCAAGCGACGCTTTGCCCTCTCCGCGGTAAGCTTAAGCTTGGGGATAGCCGCCAAATTATACCCCGCAGTCTTTTTAGTGCCGCTGATTTTTTACCTCTATAAAACATCGAACCCTAGCCTGCGCCTCAGAAACCTCGGCGTATTCGTCGGTGTGTTCGTGGGTTCTTCACTGCTGCTGTTTTTGCCCTATCTGGGAACCGCCAGCAATTTTATATCTGATTTCTTTCTGCTGGGAAGCGGGGGCAACGTGGAAACAATTATACCGCTGGGGCCATTCACTTTTGGCTTAACCTACTGGTCCCTTGCAAGCCACCTTAACTTAGGCAGCGGTGGCATCCTGTTTGTCTCTGTAGCTTCCCTTGTTCTTTTTGCTGCCGTTTTACTGCTGGTTTACTGGCGAAGCAGCAAGCTCTCGTTTAAATCTCCAGTTTCCGACTTGAGCATGGCTATGCTGTTCTGTGTAGCCGCTCTGCTTTTATCCTACAGGATCGTGTGTGAGCAGTGGGTTATCTGGGCAATTCCATTTCTGGTTATCCTTTGTGTAACGGGCAGAGTGCGCAAGAGTATCTTTCTGGGGCTGTCAGCGTTCGCCTTGTTGTACGCTGTTCTGAATTGTCCTCTGCCATTCTTCTTTTTACCAATAGCGCCTTGGGCAACTGATACTCTCTTAGGCATGGTGTATTTTATTTGGTCAGGGGAATCAGTAAGGATTGCAGTTCTAGTAATCTCCGCATGCCTGTTTTCTCTGTTGTTGTTCTTATCAGTGTGGCACCTAAGCAAGCAACCAGAGGAAAAAGGCAAAAGCAATTAGCGCTACTCGGCTTTTCCAGCAAACCACTCTATAGTCCGCTTAAGCCCATAATCAAGCGGACATCAGGCTTCCACCCAACAAGCCCCTCAAGCTTAGATGTATCAGAGTGACGTCTTATGGGGTTATCTAGCACACCTCTATACTCGACGAAATAGCATTGTTTAACCGTAACCGATAAAACACAGCAAAGCACCAACACCATAAACAAGCGGCAAAGAGAGAAAATGGCAAAAGCGGCAGAGATGGCGAAGGTTTCAGCTAAAGGTGGATTCCACCTACTTTGGGGACTGGTACTATCAACGGTTATCCAGTCGCTTGGAACCATCGCGATCGCCTTCTTCCTCGGCGAAGACAACATGGGCATCTACTATGTAGCTGTAGCTGCGCCTAACCTTCTGGCTAACTTCCGCGACTGGGGCGTCACAACCGCTATAGTACGCTACAGCGCCCAGTACAATCAACAGAATGACCCTGATAAGATTCGCGCGATATTCGTCTCTGGGCTCGCTTTCCAATTAATCGTCGGCCTCTTGCTGTCGGTTCTTTCAATAAGCATATCTGGCTTTCTGGCTGAAGTCTATAACCGGCCCGCGATAACTCAACTGATCCAAGTAACATCCCTGTTTATTCTCACAGGCGGATTAGTTAACACTGCCACAGCAGCCTTCACTGGGCTAGAACGGATGCACCTAAACAGCGTTATGTTGATTATTCAGTCGATAGTGAAAACCGCCGTAATTATTGGGCTGGTACTGTTGGGTTTAGGAACTATGGGTGCAGTAATCGGCTTCTCCGTCGCTGTGCTGGTTGCGGGCATAACCGGTATACTGCTCATGTACACGATGTATCGGTCACTGCCTAAACCCACCGATGGCAAACTAGAGATAATTTCAACAATCAAAACCATGCTGAAGTACGGTTTACCCCTGTCTATAGGCACAATCCTGACCGGTTTCCTCACGACTTTCTACAGCAACATCCTAGCAGTATTCGTAACTGATAACAGTTTGATAGGCAACTACTCGGTGGCTGTGAACTTTGTTGTTCTGATTTCGTTCGTGGCAACTCCGGTTACAACGATGTTGCTGCCGGCTTTCTCCAAGCTTGACTACAAAAAGGATAAGGAAGTGCTAAAAAACGTCTTCCAGTACTCCGTTAAGTATGCTTCGCTGCTCGTTATTCCAGTTACATTTATCGTGATGTCGCTTGCTCAGCCAGCGATAGCAACCATATTCCAGAACAGGTATACTGAAGCGCCGCTTTATCTTGCGTTATCCGGAATAGTTTACCTTCTCTCGATTTTCGGTAGTTTAAGTTACGGTAACTTGATTAACAGTCAGGGCGACACAAAGTTCACTCTTAAACTTTCATTGCTTCATGCAGCAATAGGTTTCCCGCTTAGCTTCGTGTTGATCTCAAAATTCGGTGTAATCGGACTAATAGCTACAACCACCATCGTCGCGGTTCCTGCTTTAGTTTGCTCTCTGTATTTTATCAGAAAACGCTACGGTGTCTTCGTTGATTGGATGTCATCCGCTAAAATCTTGGCTTCTTCATCAATCGCGGCAGTAGCCACTTACCTCTTCGTTAGTTGGGTTTCATTAAGTGCCCCTGTCGAGTTAATCTTGGGTTTAATACTGTTCGTGTTCGTGTTTCTGACAGTTGCGCTCGGTACAAGAACAATTGGTCGCGGTGATGTTGAGAATGTCCGGCAGATAGTAAGCGGTTTAGGTCCCTTGCGTAAACCTTTAGGTTGGCTGCTTGTGTTGCTTGAAAAGTTTATGCCTAAACCTAAAAAGGAAAACGTACCTGAGTCTTAAGCTACTGAGGCATTTCTATCAAATAGTCTTTTTTAGCTGGTTTTCCGCTGAGTTTTCTGTAACTTCCACAGTAACTTCCGCCGGTGTGGGTGCAGGTATAGCTGTTATCGGAGAATAAAGTGCAGATTGGCTTGTACTTGCAGTTGTTCTTTCGTTTAGGAATGGTTGGTATAATAAAATTTGTTTTCACAATAATCCTCCCGCTTGGCAGGTGAGCGTATGATATACCTATCATCGGGAAAGTTAATACTACTTTGTGGTTGTATTAACACAGCCACAATGACAGATGCATGTGTTTTTGGATAGTTAAAAATACTACATTTAATCTCTTGACTATGTGAATACTATGAAAGCGCTCGTCCTCAGCGGCGGTAAAGGCACAAGGCTTCGTCCATTGACTTTTACCTGTGCAAAGCAGCTAATACCGGTAGCTAACAAACCCGTCTTAGGATACGTTCTGGATCAGGTTGCGGCGACAAAAATAAAGAAAGTGGGCATCATCACCGCGCATGAGACAGGTCACTTCGTTGAGGAATACGTCGCTGATGGATCCGCCTGGAACATGGAGGCTTCATATATTCCTCAGGAGCCGCTGGGGTTGGCGCATGCAGTGAAGACAGCACGCAAGTTTCTGGGTCAGGATTCCTTTGTCATGTGCCTAGGCGATAACGTTACTGGGCAAGGGTTGGAGTCGTTTGTTAAACGGTTCAAGAATGAGCATCTCGATGCATTAATTATACTAAAAGAGGTTGATAATCCCTCAGCGTTCGGCATCGCCAAGCTAGACGATGAAGGGAACATTATTCGGCTTGTTGAGAAGCCTAAAACGTCGATAGGTAGCAAACTCGCGATTATCGGCACCTACCTGTTTTCCAATAAGGTTCATGAGGCTATAGAGCGGATTAAGCCCTCTTGGCGCGGCGAGTTGGAAATCACTGACGCGATTCAAGAGATGATTAACATGGGTTTCACTGTGAAGGCTGAGATTCTGCGTTCATGGTGGCTTGATACGGGTAAAAAGGATGATATTCTCTCGGCTAATGCTAAAATCCTAGACGAATACATAGAGGCGGATGTGAAGGGAAAAGTAGTTAACAGCACCATCGATGGCCGTGTTCAAGTGGCGCCGGATTCGCAGATCATCAACAGCACGGTGCGCGGTCCATGTGTAATCGGTAAGGATGTAGTCGTTGAAAACTCGTTTATTGGGCCATACACCAGTATTGGCAATGGCTCTCGGGTTTGTAACTCAAACATTGAGTACTGTGTAGTTCAGGAGTGCGTTACGATAACTGATATTGAGCGCTTAGAGGACAGTTTGATCGGTAAAAACGCTAAGGTTAGCCGTAACCAGCGATGTAGAACGATAAAGCTGCATGTAGGCGACTACTCGGAATTACAGGTATAATCAGATAATTGGGGAATATTATAAATAATTTAAATGGATACTTTGAAGCAGGCAAGGATACTTTGATGTTAGACGGGATAAAAATAAAGCCGATCAAGCGTAACGTTGACGAGCGAGGCTACTTCTGTGAAGCTATGCGTAATGACTGGAAGGAGCTTTTCGGCGAAGACAAAGTAGCGCAGGTTAACCACTCGTTTACTTATCCCACTGTAATCCGCGCTTGGCATCGCCATCTGCGTGGTCAGATGGATTACTTCTTGCTGCTTAAGGGCGCCATCAAAATCTGCGCTTATGACGACCAAACAGGCGAGCTTGACGAGGTGGTTTCGAGCGGTTCAGATTTACAGGTTGTACGTATACCGGGCCACTACTGGCACGGCTTTAAAGCGGTAGGTAATGAGCCGGCGATGCTGGTTTACTTCACCACCAACCTGTATGACTCTTCTAACCCTGATGAGGAGCGGCGTGCATGGGATGACCCGACACTTATCCCGAAAAGTGTTAATGGTAAAAAAACTGATGCACGTGTCGGTAAAGTGTGGGACTGGAATAGTCCACCACATAAGTGAGTTGAAACAGAATGAAAGTGTTAGTGACTGGCGGTTTAGGATTCATCGGAAGCAACTTCTGCAGATACATGCTGGAGAAGCACCCTGATTACGAGTTGATTAATGTTGATAAGGTTGGTATCGGCGCTAACCCCGCTAACTTGCATGATATAGAGAATGATAGACGCTACACGTTCATCAAGGGCGATATCTGCAATCCGCAGTTGATGAGCAGGCTTATCCACCAGGTTGACGCGGTGGTCAACATTGCTGCCGAAACGCATGTGGATAGAAGTATCGCTGATCCCAACATGTTTCTCCAAAACAACACTTTGGGCACATTTACGATTCTTGAGGCTATTAGGCGTCATAATCATAAGGCGCGGCTTCTGCAGGTTTCAACAGATGAGGTTTACGGTGAAGCAATTGAGGGTTCATTCACTGAGGAAACTCCGCCTAGACCGTCTAACCCGTATTCCGCGTCTAAAGCTGCTGCTGACATGTTTGTTCTCTCGTACCATCGTACGTATGGCTTGAATGTGTCTATTACTCGTTGTACAAACAATTTTGGGCCCTATCAGTTGCCTGAGAAGTTGATTCCTAAAACGGTTATCCGTGCATTGCGTGATTTGCCGCTGCCGATTTATGGTAAGGGCACTAACATCCGTGACTGGATTTACGTCGGTGATCACTGTGAAGCGATTGGCACTGTGCTTGAGAAGGGTAAACCGGGCGAAATCTATAATGTATCCGCATCTAACGAGAAAACTAACATTGATATCGTTAAGACAATCCTTGCTCAGCTCAAGAAACCCGAGAGCCTCATCACGTTTGTTGAAGACCGACCGGGACACGATATTCGCTACAGTTTAGACTCTTCCAAGTTGCGTAGGGAGCTAGGCTGGATGCCTAAAGCCACGTTTGAGCAGGTATTGCAATCCACAGTTGAGTGGTACCTTAAGAATGAGCACTGGTGGACTCCATTTGCCACTGACGTTATACTACATCCGACTCCATGGAAGCTAGGCGGTTTACGTTGAAGCTGCTCATTACCGGCGCAAGCGGCCTGTATGGGTCAAAGCTTGCTAAACTTGCGATTGAACGCGGCATCGAAGTCTACTCATCTGACATCCAAGATACATCTATCTCTGGCAACTTTGTCAAGCTGGATATCTCCGGTAGAGCGCAGGTAGGTGAGGTCTTTGATGGGATAAAACCTGATGTGGTTGTCCATGCCGCTACCTTAACTGATGTTGATAAGTGTGAACTTAACAAGGAGCTCGCATGGAAAATCAACGTTGACGGCACAATAAACATCGCTAAAGCCGCAAAACGCCTCGGTGCTTTTCTCGTCTACATCTCCACTGACTACGTTTTTAGCGGCGAGAAGGGATACTACGTTGAATCGGACTCGCCAGATCCCGTCAACTATTATGGTTTAACGAAGCTTGAAGCTGAGACAGTGGTCATGAGTATGATGCCTGAGTCTGACTTCTTTATCGGTAGACCAAGCGTTATGTATGGCTCTACTCCGGCGGCTGGGAAAGTGAATTTTGCGCTTTGGGTAATTGAGAGCCTGCGCAAGGGCGAACGCATAAAAATCGTTACTGACCAGTGGAATACGCCCACGCTTAATACTAACTTGGCGGATATGACTCTTGAAGTGGTTGAACGCCGCTTAAGCGGTTTGTATCATACTTGTGGTGCAACAAGGGTTAGCCGCTTTGAGTTTGCGGAGAAGATCGCTGACTGTTTCGGTTTAGATAAGAGCTTGATTGATAAGGTGTCTGCTTCGCAGTTTAGTTGGCCTGCACTGCGTCCTGTGGATTCTTCGCTTGATACTTCGTTGGCACAGCGTGCGTTTAAGTGTAAACCGCTTACTATGGATAAGGCTCTTGAGCAGCTGAAACGCGAACTAAACGAGAAACAAGCTTAGTGTAGCGCAATTGTTATGTAAGCGAAGCGTTTCTTTCTGCACTGTTTAAGAACTATGATGAAACAGGGCAGCATAAAAGACATTGCAAGGCAACGCGTTGAGATACTGTTCGCTCAAGCTAAAAGCGTAGCTAAAGCCAACCCTAAGCTGACAACACAGTACATTTCTTCAGCAAGGCGGATTGCTATGGCGGCTAAGATCAGGTTACCGCTCGAGTTCCGACGGGAAACCTGCAAGGAATGCAATGCGCTGTTTATGCATGGAGTTAACTGCAGAGTTAGGGTAAAGCAGAAAAGGGAGCCTCACGTCGTAGTAACATGTTTAAACTGCGGGAAACAAACCCGTTATATGTTGAAGAAAAAGGTGCAAAAAGCAATTGAGTATCAAGATAACTACAAGAATGAAGCGCCATGTTAGGCACGTTCTAAAGGACGAGAACCCGACAATCTGGGTCGGTAAAGACGGCTTAACAGCTCAATCTGTGGCTGAGATTGAGAAGCAGCTTCAGAAGAACAAGATGGTAAAGGTCAGAATACTGCCCGCAGCGCTAAAAGAGCTAACCACCGCTGAGGAAATCGCCAAGAAAGCAGCTAATGCAACGGAGGCGGCGCTGGTTGAAGTTCGCGGTCACGTGTTTATTTTGTTTAGGAAACGCCGAACTGATGGGCAAGTTCCGAAGGCTCAAGAGGCCAAGGTGCCAGAGCCCGAAGAGGCAGATGAGCCTGATTCGACTTCTCCCTAAGCTTCTTTTATTACTTATTTTTCCTTAAACAGCCAAACTGTATAAGCAACCAGTACTCAGCATGTGATCATGAAGAAATCGGCTCTATTTCTTATTGCAGTCCTAATCAGTTTATCGATAGTCAGCAGTTTAGGTTTTCAGGGTGCAATCGCTTCTAGTTCTGTAAGCGGTATTATAAGCTCGAATGCAACTTGGTCTCGGGAGGCTGGCCCTTGGAATTTAACTGGAAATGTACTCATCGAAAACGGAGTCACAGTTACTGTTGAAGACGGCGCCGTAGTAAACCTCAACGGATACTACATACGAGTAAATGGCACCATGCTTGTTAAGCCGGGTGTGACGATAAACACGCAAGCCCAGAGCGGTCATATAGAAGTAAACGGTGTCTTTAGTGCAAGGGGTACAAGCGCAAATCCCATTCATATTTACGGTGCAGAAGCCTACACGGTTTGGATAGCTCCCCCAGTATATTCGAGTATACAGTTTTCTGCTCTAAGCACTGGCTGGAATGAGCAGTCACAGTCAGGTTCAATAATAGAGTACTCGGTAATCAACTCTACAGTCATAACTATAGATACCTCGCTGAAATTAGCCAACAACGTTATCGATACCACGATCGAATCCAAGAATGATTCACCCATAATCTACAAGAACACCATAAAAGCGGCACTCAGCATAACCGGGGGGTCACCGACCATCACGGCTAACACGTTTGATGGCGGACGCATTACTTTCTATGGAGATAACGGACAGGAGAACGTTGTCATCTCTAATAATGTGATTTCGAAACCCTCAGAGGTATCTGGGGGCGCAGCCGGTTTGTGGTTTGGTGGAAGCTGGGGCGGAGGTGGCCACGTTCTGGTAGAGAAAAACCTGATAACGGACTGCTATTATGGTATCCAAATCTTTAGCCCAAACTTCGCTAACCTCAACACTGCCTTAACGGTTAAGGACAACGCTATTCGTAATAACCAAGTTGGGCTCTATGTTTCTAACCGCTATAACCCAACGGTTACAGGAAACAACATCGTAGGTAACGTGGTAAGCGTTAAAATGGTGACTGACTACTCGGGTCAGTCAGCGGATATTTCTATACCCAACAACTGGTGGGGAACAACAAGCACCTCAGCGATTGATCAATCCATCTATGATTTTAACGACGACTTCAACTTGGGAAAAGTCACTTACACGCCAATCCTAACCTCCGAGAACACGGCGGCTTACCCTGACTCCAGCGTCCCAATCCCCTCTACCTCACCTCTACCAACCCTCACACCCACGGCAGAGCCTCATTCAAACTCTACCGCTCAACCCACAACGCAGCCCACCCAAAACCCGACAGTAACAAGCAACCCAACAGAACCCACACCGCAGGTCCCCTTGAGTATCGATTGGGCTACTGCCGTAGTAATTGCGCTTCTCGCAGTGGTCGCCGTTCTGCTTGCCGTGAACATCCTCTATATGCGTAGAAGAGCCGCCAAGCCGTAGCGTGTCAATTGGCATAAATAGCCTTCTTTTCTTCTTTTTACATTAGATTTTCAGGTGGTTGTTTTGGGTTTAGATGAATCTATCAAACAGGATCACGACGTTTACAGGCGCTTTTTTGCGAAAATGGCAAAGACAACGGAAAAAGACGGCGACTTAAGGGTTAAAGCACTAAAAGACTTAATGGCTCAACTTTATGCTCATCACAAAGCCGAGGAGTTAACGGTTTTCCCCGCGATGATGAAGGTTTCCGAAATGCGAGGGTTAGCTTTTGAATTGGAAGTGGAGCACAGTGACATGAAGCGGCTCTTTGAGACTCTTAAAACCGCTAACGCTGCCACAGAAGTCTGGAAGTACAAGCTTGCTTCCATCTATGATATTATGCATGCGCACTGGTTAAAGGAGGAGGAGCAGTTGACGCCTTTCGGTTTGGATTATTTCTCTGAAGCTGACTGGGCAGGCTTCGGTAAGCGCTTCGACGAAATCATGAAGGCAGAACTAAGTGCCGCTGAGAGAATAACAAGCCTTAAAACCCAAACAGGTACATAGGCTATCAAGGTTGATTATTCATGCAAGTGGTTGGCGTAATCCTAACTTTACTCAGTATAACCTTGGTTGTCGCGCCCGTAGGTGCGGTGGCGTTGATGTATCAGGATAACCTCACTGAGCTGGTTATTCCCCCCGAAATCGGTAGCCTCATCACAGGCGGCGACGGCGGTCTTTTTCTCAGTGAGGGTGGCTCAACCGACTTAGGCTCCTTGATCATCCCCGAATTCGTAAGCGCAGACATCGATAGCGACGCTAACACATTCACAGTAGTTGTAGACGTAACCAACAACGTGAACTATACATTCTCGTTAAACACTCTTAGCACTGATGTCTACAGCACTATGGATAATTATCAATTGGTATCAGTTGAGCTCAGCAACCCGCCGGTTACGTTAACGCCGGGCGGCACCGCAAGAGTGGTTGTGGTCGGCGTATGGACCGACGTGGCGGAGGCTTACTTCATCGAAAACTATGTTGGTCAATCGTCGATTAGTATTCAGATGGTAAACACCACTATCGACGTGAACGGCATCGCCATAACGCTGCCTGACCCAATCACCATCGACGTCCCCCTGAATCTGGAAGGGTAATCTGTGCAACGCAAAATTAACGTCGTTGCGTTGGTAGCCGGCGTCTTAACACTTGTCTTGATTGCTGTTTCCATGTTTGTGCCGTGGTGGCAGTTCACCGTCGGCGACCCAGCGATCGCCCAGATGAGCCTCTCGCCTGTCACCTACAACCTGGCGCTGTTCGGCAAAATCTTGACTATGCCGCTTGTCTACGCATTAACCTTGGGCAGCATGTTAACCCTAACTGCCGGCGGAGTAATAATGCTCATCTACTCGGTGTTTCCCAATAGGTCCTACTCTAAGCAGCTTCTGGGCTTCGGCTACAAGAAACCGCTCTACGCAGTGATACTGTTCGGCATCGCTTTGTTGGCGTTGTATTTCTCGGCGACTTATTTGGGCGGCATGAATGTGCCAATCAACGGGCCGGGCACGATGGGTCTGCCGGAAGCAATCGGCGACGTAGGCGTGGGTGTGTCGGTTAAGGTGCAGTCGTCGCTTAACTGGCCATTCTACCTCTCAATCGCTGTCGCCGCGTTATGCATCGCAGCAAGAATATACCACAGAAAAGTCCAAGAGAAACCCGTAACTCAGATGAACCTTGGAGCGCCCCAATACCAGAATATGCCGCCTCCGCCGCCAACCTAAATCGGCCTCTGCAGCTTTTTCTTTTTTAGTATTTGTCTCTTTTCGCGTTTGCTTCCTCTCGGTTGCCCTTCTCAAGCGCGTCATAGAGTTCCTTCTCCTCTGGCAGTACAATACGGAACGCGCCGTCTATCTTGCGTACCAGTGGCACCTTGACGTAGCGGTCTTCTTTACGAACCGGCGAATACTGCACCACCACATACTCTGAAGCGTACGCCAACACTTCGCCTGTCATCCACTTCTCCGAGAGTTCGACTTTAATGACGTGCTCGCCTGCGCTTATCCCCGTCATGTCCAGCGCGATGGGGAACTCTAATTCGTCGCTAAGCAGCCTGCTAGGAGGAATCGCTACCCGGTAGGTGTTGACTTTGTCACCGTCGAAGTGCAAATCCAGCTGGAGGTTGGAGAAGTGCATTCGTGAGGGCAGCAGGCGGAAACTGATGGCTAAGTCGAGTTCATCCTCTTTTGCTGCGTGGGTAAGCTGGATAACTATGGATTTCTCGGGTTTAGCCTTCGGAGCGTCGGCGGTTTTGGGCAGATTGTCAAACGTGGCCTGCTTAGCCCTTTTTAGGTCAGCAAGTGTCTTTTCGCGTATCCGCTCCTTCTTCAATACGGCTCAGCCCCAAGACTGTTATGCGTTCATAATTTAAGTTACTTAGGGTCCGCAAGCCCGCCCAGTTTTTTCTCGTCGTCCTCGTGTTATTAATTCTACAATAGTTACCCACATCTTTAACAGCAAGACATGTCGCTATGGTTACTCTGGAGAATATGATTTATTATGTCTAAAGAATTTTCGAACGTTTGCCCTTATTGCGGAAGCAGCAGTGTTGAGCGCTCAGAGAAAGAAGTGCGATGCGGGGACTGCGGAATGGGCAAATATTTGGACGGTAAACGCTAAACAGGTTCCCAAACCTGAACTCTTTGGAGGCAACCAGAAGTGACATCGAAAAAAGCTAAACATAACGATTTGATTCGTAAAACGGATTATACAAAGTTTAAACCTAAAGAAGGGGCAAAAAAGAAAACACAGAACACAAAACGAGTTGACACTTTCCTGCCCATTTCCAATGAGGCCACCCAAAAAACAGGTCGCGTCAAATAATTGGCGTATCCTTTCTTTTCTCTTGGTTTACAGTTAAGACATCGCCAGTCTGTTTGAAAACAGGTTAGTTCAGGTACCTGCATTATTTTTCTAATATTCGAGTGTTTTTGATTCACTCCTTTTCACTTTTGTGGGGCGGAAGTGCTGCTGAGGTAGATTAGCTGTTACACTCAGTAAAACAGGGAATTCTATAGCTGTTTACCTATATGCTCTATTAGTGGTTCTATGTTGAAACTATAGAGGGGTAGGTGAATACTACCAACCTATTAGCATCCTAATATCCGATCTATGCACTGCACCTATAGAGGGGGTACCTCAACTTTTACCGCTTTTTATAGGGAGAGGGGGTCTCCGTGAGAGCAGCAGAAGCGCCTTATTGTGCCTTTAAATAAGGGGGTCTAGATGAAAATCGCAGTTGACCTCAAGGCTTGTTTGGAAGCCGAAGTGATCACATGCTGACGCTATAGGAGGCCACTCACTTGATACGTTCCATTTTGAATATTACTGGTCTTAGGCCGTCTGTGCAGCAGTTTATGGTTACGCCTTCTTCTTTGATCCAGGGGAAGTTGCAGCCGTAGCTTAGCAGTCGGACGTTGCCGACTAGGGCGATCCAGGCCATGGGGAAGAAGCCTTGGGGCATGACTAAGTTTTCTACTGTGAATTCTTGGCCGTCTCGGAATACGTCGCATGGTCCTGTGGGTCCGATTAGTGTTACCGGGCTTGTTTGGAATACTTCGGTTGGGTTTGTGCGTTTTAGGACGGTTATTTTGATTTTCACTGTTCCAATCATTGGAGCCGCCTTGTTTTGTCTTGCCTTATTCAATCGGTAGCTTGCATTCTTATATTTTTGTTAAAAACTGCTAGAGTTGCGTTGCGTCCTGAACGGTGTTAGTTTGGTTGTACTGTCGCCACAACCAAACCGCAACGCTTCCCAACTGCTGATTCAGAAAAGCAATCTTTAGCAAAAAGTTATAGAAGATGAACTAGCAGGGTGTGACTCTCTTCTTCTAATTTGAAAATTAAAACGCGCGTCTTATGGAAAACAATTTAACACCCCAAACCCACTTATTTGCTGTTCAAAGTGGAAAAGCGCCAGTTGCGGCTACCCGCGCTGACCCCAAATGTTGTAAGTGCTTTGGCATGGCTGCGGCTGCTACTAAATGCGGCGAGCACTAAAGTTTGCACAGAGCTTTAGAGACATATTTATATTAGTCCTCATTGTTTTAGTGCAAGGAAAAACTAAAGGATAGAGTATCTTTGACGACTCCTCATGACGTTCCAGCATCAGAATTCATCGATCGTTTAGCAAAGTATCTTAGGGAAAACGTTGACGAAGTCCAGCCATTACCATGGGCTAGCTTCGCAAAGACAGGCACTCATGTTGAGAAGCAACCGCAGAACCCAAACTGGTGGTTCACAAGAAGCGCAAGCATAATGCGTAAAGTCTACATTCACGGCCCAATCGGCCTTGAGAACCTCCGCAGCGACTACGGCGGACGCAAAAACAACGGCGTACACAAAAACCACGCATGCAAAGCAGGCGGAAGTGGCATCAGAAAAGCCCTCCAGCAGCTCGAAAGCGCAGGCTTCGTTCAAACTGTAAAGCCAAAAGGCAGAATCGTAACACCCAAAGGCCGCAAGCTCATGCAGGAAGTCGCAAGCGACCTCTCAAAAGAGCTATACAAGAGTGTCCCTGAACTTAAGAAGTATCAAGGCGAATAATTAGCATATGTCAGATGACGAGCTTGAGCAAATACGTAAACGTAAGCTTATGTCTATGCAGAGCCGCGCAAGCGACGAGCAGAGGCAAGCTCAAGCAGAACAACAATACGAGAACCAGAAACAGGCGCTCCTAGCAAAAATATTAACGCCTGAAGCCCGGCAAAGACTAAATAACCTAAAAATGGTTAAAAAAGACTTCACCGAGCAAATTGAATTGCAGCTCATCGAAATGGCGCAGGCCGGCAGACTGCCGATACCGCTCCAAGATGCGCAGCTAAAATCGATCCTAATACAGCTTCAATCAAGGAAGAAAGAGACAACAATAAGAAGGATATAGAAAATGGCAAGAGTAAAACCAACCGCGAAAAAGCTTCGGTTAGCAAAAGCAGGCAGAGAATCACAGTCCGTACCAACATGGGTAATCGCCCGAACAGACGGCAAAGTACGAACTAACCCCAAGCAGCGACGCAACTGGCGCACAACAAAAATAAAGCCATAGGAGAAAAATCACTATGTCACAAGAAACCAAACAACTAACAAAGGAAGAAGAAACCCAACTAGCACAAGCACCACAAGAACTAGAACAGCCACAAACCGCAGAAGCAACACCAGCAGAAGCACCAGTCGAAGAAGCCAAAGCAAAACAGAAAAAGAAAACCGAAGAATTCGTCGAAGAAAGATTCTACACCATACCACTCCAGAAAGCCTTGATTCGCCCACCAAAGAAACGCGCTCCACGCGCCATGCAGTTAGTCAAAATCTTCATCGTTAAACACATGAAAATGAGCATGAAGGTCAGCGAAGAAGAAGAGGAAGAAGAGCTTCCACAGTTGATCATTAGCCAAGAAATTAATGAGAAGATCTGGGGACGCGGAATTGAGAAGCCACCACGCAAGATTAAGACACGCGTAACCAAAGACAAAGACGGCAACGTCACTGTTTATCTGGCAGAAAACCAGTAAAACCAATCTTTTCCCATTTCAACATTTTCATTTCATTTTCTAATATAACTTAGAAACGATTGAACGTTAACTTTTAGTAATAACCAAAATACTATGTAGACTTTTTATAAGTTGACCCAGCACCGACGCCTTAGTTATTTTGTGCAAAGTTTTATCTGTCTTTAGGGTTCACTACCAATAAGAAGGAAACACACGTTTGGCTCAGTCTTCTACATGGGAGTTTGACCTCTATATTGTCGACGGAACGCTAAAAGCCCGTTTTGCATACGCCAACCTGAAAAAATTCTGCAAAGAGCACCTTAATGGCGAATGCATGATAACAGTCTACGATTTAATTTTAAACCCAAAAGCAGCCTCAGATAACCAAATAACCGCTAACCCCACAACAATACTGAGGCGTCCATTGCCTGAACGTACCTTAATAGGCGATCTGTCAAACACCGAAAGTATTATATTAAAACTAGGATTGAAGTAGATGTCGATGGGCGAGCTTTCTATTCAGTTTTTTATCTTGGAGTTGAACACTAAATGCAGCATACGACCATAAAATCCACAGAGGAATTACCAAAAGCCCCAACAGGAATCAGAGGATTAGACGAAATAACCTTCGGCGGACTACCAAAAGGACGCTCAACCCTAATAGCTGGCGGCGCAGGAAGCGGCAAAACCCTGATGTCCATGGAATTTCTAGTCAGAGGCGCCATAGAATTCGGTGAGTCAGGCGTTTTCATGGCTTTTGAGGAGACATCTGATGAGCTAGCGAAAAACGTTGCTTCACTTGGATTTGAAATTGAAGAACTGATTAAAGAAAAAAAGTTAATTATTGACTTTGTACGCGTTGAAAGAAGTGAAATTGAAGAAACAGGCGAATATGACCTTGAAGGTTTATTCATCCGTATAGGTTACGCAATTGACTCAATTGGGGCCAAGCGGGTTGTTTTGGATACGATTGAGTCGCTTTTTGCGGGTTTGAAGAATCAGGCGATATTGCGCGCTGAACTTCGCAGATTATTCCGTTGGTTAAAAGATAAAGGTGTAACAGCAATCATAACAGCCGAGCGGGGATCCAACGAGTTAACTCGCTACGGTTTAGAAGAATATGTTTCAGACTGCGTTATTTTACTCGATAACCGCGTCACAGGCCAGATTTCTACTAGGCGCCTGAGAATAGTAAAGTATCGTGGCTCAAGGCATGGCACCAACGAGTATCCCTTCCTAATTGACGAGCACGGTATCTCCATAATGCCCATCACATCCTTAGCACTCGACTATAAGGTATCAAACGAACGTATATCAAGCGGTATACCAAGACTCGACATGATGCTTGGCGGCAAAGGCTTCTACCGTGGCAGCAGCATCTTAGTTACTGGAAGTGCGGGCACTGGGAAAAGCACAATTGCCGCTCACTTTGCTGATGCCACTTGTCGAAGAGGCGAACGCGTTCTATACTTCGCGTTTGAAGAGTCGCCTGATCAGATAGTTAGAAACATGAGTTCGGTAGGATTAAATTTGCAGCAATGGCTTGACAAGGGACGCCTTAAAATTCACTCTGCTAGAGCGTCACTATATGGTTTAGAAACTCATCTGGTAACTATGCAGCGTCAAATCGATGATTTTAAGCCGAACGCTGTTATTGTCGACCCTATTAGTAACTTGATTAATGTGGGCGAGTCATCTGATGTCCGGTCTATGCTTACGCGGTTAATCGATTATCTGAAAAGCAAGCAGATCACGGCTGTATTTACAAACCTCACTCATGAACGATTGGAGGCCACAGAGACTGAAGTTTCCTCAGTTATGGATACTTGGTTGCTGGTTAGAGATATAGAAATAGCTGGTGAACGTAACAGAGGTATTTATGTTCTTAAATCGAGAGGCATGCCGCACTCTAACCAGATTCGTGAATTCTTGCTGACTAACAAAGGTGTTGACATCATAGACGTTTATGCAGGACCTTCTGGTGTACTCACTGGTTCGGCGCGTGCTGCTCAAGAAGAGAAGGAGCAAGCGGAAAAAACCCTTCGGCGGGAAGAAATTGAACGGTTTTCCCGTGATTTGGATCGTAGACGGAAGATCATGGAGGCGCAGGTGGCAGCGATAACTGCTGAGTATGAAGCTAAAGCTGAAGAAATCAAACAGCTAATTTTGCAATCAAAAGAGCGTGAATCAATCTTATCTCAAAATCGCGCCAGAATGTCTAAGGCAAGAGGTTCCCAGGAAAAAACAATTAAAGGATAGGACGGATATTTATGGTGATTTTATGAGCACTCAAAATGCCCAGAGCGAAGGTGATTTTTGGAATCTACGCCTTTACGTCGCTGGTCAAACGCCGAAGTCTCAAGCAGCCTTCTCGAACCTAAAAAAACTATGTGACGAGCACCTGAAGGGCAAATGCCACATAGAAGTAATTGATTTAATAAAAAATCCCAGATTAGCTGCAGGAGACCAAATTCTTGCTATACCTACTTTAGTACGTAAGCTACCTGAACCGATTAGAAGAATAATCGGGGACCTTTCAAACACAGAGAAGGTTCTAGTAGGCTTAGATATCCTTCCTCATCAAATGGAGAATATTTAGATCCCAAGGATGTTTGCCGATAATGCCGAAAAAAGATCCTGCTGATGTAACCGCTGAATTCGAAAAAGCTCTAAAAGATGAAAACCAAGAACGCTACATTCTCCGTTTGTACGTTACTGGCATGACTCCAAAGTCACTCCGTGCCATAGATAACGTCAAAAAAATCTGCAACGAGCACTTGAAGGGCAGATGCGAACTGGAAGTTATTGACATCTACCAGCAACCTGATTATGCAAAAACCGAACAGTTAATCGCTGCCCCAACCCTCATCAAAAAGCTGCCACTGCCGCTTCGAAAGTTCATCGGTGATATGTCAAACGAAGACCGCATCCTCGTGGGACTCGATATTGTCCCTAAGAAAGAAAGCGAAAGGGTGAGCCGTAAAATCAATGATAACTGAAAACAAAAAAGAATCTTTGCTATCAGAAAACCAAGCCCTACGAGACCAGCTAATCGAAGCCCAAGAGACCTTAAGGGCAATACGGCAGGGCGAAGTTGATGCTTTAGTCATTAACACGCCGGAAGGTCCACGTACCTATACATTGAGTGGGGCAGAAACCCCTTACCGTTTATTAATTGAGGAAATGCGTGAAGGTGCAGTGATGTTATGTGAGGACAACACTGTTCTTTACTGCAATAAAGGCTTCGCGCAGATGGTGCAGGTTCCTCTGGACAGACTCATGGGTAGCAACATTGAAGAAGTAGTTGCTCCTGAGCATCTTGGGAACTTCAGGCAGCTTATCGAAGCGTGCCGCCAAGGCAAACGCTCAATTTCCAAAGAGATAACTTTCAAAGCAAAAGCGAACAAGATTGTACCCGCGTTTGTATCAGCCAGCTCTTTAAGGACTGAAGAAAAAACTACAGTATTCATTGTCGTTACGGACCTCTCTTTACATATGGAAGATGATCTTAAACAGTACACTCAGGACTTAGAAGCCACAGTCCGGGAACGAACAAACCAGCTTAAAGACAAAGAACGACTTGCAGCTATAGGACAAACCGCAAGCATGGTAGGCCATGATATACGCAATCCGCTGCAGTCCATAGTAAGCGAATTGTATCTGGCACGTGAGGAACTTGAAGGGTTACCTGAGGGTGCAGCAAGGAATGCTTTGAAAGACTCTGTACAGATGATTGAGGAACAGACTTTCTACATTAACAAAATCGTAGCTGATCTACAGGACTTCACTAAACCATTAACGCCTAAACCGCAACCCATTGAGTTGGCTTCAACCATCAAAGAATCGCTTTTAAGTATAGTAATCCCCCAATCCACTGCCGTTAACTTGGATTTAAGGGATAAAATAAAAATCTATAGTGATCCATTGTACCTCAAACGTATCCTTGTTAACCTTGTATCCAACGCTTTGCAGGCTATGCCAAACGGGGGAAAATTAACGATACGAACAGATTACACCGATGAACATGTATCAATAGCAGTAAAAGACACAGGTCCAGGCATACCTGACGATGTCAAACCAAATATTTTCCAGCCGCTATTCACTACAAAAGCCAAAGGCCAAGGACTCGGATTAGCCGTAGTTAAACGTCTAACAGAAGCCCTAAAAGGCACTGCGACTTTTGAAAGTCAACCGGGAGACGGCACCTCATTTATCGTAAAGGTTCCGTTGGATATGCGAAAAACTGGTTAACCACATTTCATTCTTTTGTCTTCACCGCAATCTAAAAAAGGGTGATTGCATGACAATTTCCGCTAATCGATAATCGTTTCAGGAGAAATCAATTTTGACTGTTTACTTATCCAGCATTGTTGGAAGCCCAAGCATCGGCGTCTACTCAATTGCGACTGAGAACGTCGTGGTTATTCCAGTCATGGTTCCGCAGGATAAAGCACAGGAATTCGCAACCTGGCTCAAAGCGGACTTAATCTACACATCAGTCGCAGGTTCAGTCCTAGTCGGTTCGTTTGTATGCGCCAACTCCAACGGCATGCTACTCCCTCACTCTGTACGCGCCGAAGAGTTAGAGCGTATAAAAGCCGTCTACAAGGGCAACATTACAGTTATGGAAACCAAGAAAACTGCATACGGCAACCTAGTCCTTTGCAACGATAAAGGCGCAGCGGTTGATCCCCGCTTCAAACCCAACGATTTAAAAATTATCTCAGACACGCTGGGCGTCGAAGTGGTGCCAACTGAAATCGCCGCGTTGCCATACGTCGGTTCACTTGCATGTGTAACCAACAAGGGCGTTTTAGCCCATCCGATGCTTAAAGAAGAAGAAAAGAAAATCTTAGAGAGCGCACTAAAAGTCCCAGTGGAAGTCGGCACCATAAACTGCGGTATCCCATACGTTGGTACAGGCTTAATCGCTAATAGTCAAGCAGCAGTAGCTGGTTCTATGACAACTGGACCCGAGATGTTTATAATTGGGAATGCACTGGATGTTGTGCAGGAAGAGAAATCATGAAAGCTTTCAAAGTAACCGGTGAAATCAACAAGCCAGAACTTAAGACTCCATTCGCACGCGAAGTCATAGCAGACAAAAGCGAGCATGCTGTTGAGAAAATATACGCTGACATAGGTAGCAGACACCGTGTCCGCCGTTGCCACATTAAAATCATCAGCACAAAAGAGCTTAAAGCTGACGAAATTGAGGATCCGGTCGTTAAAAAAGTAGTAACCGGAGAAGAATAAATTGGCTCAGAGAGCTCCATCCGAAGAAGAACTCCGTAGACTCAGCATGGAAATGCGTTATCTCGAGCAGACAGCTGAAGCACTACAGCAACGCATAAGCATGGTGAATGCAGCCCTCACTGACTTATCATACGCCAACGCTACACTCGACGGCATCGAGAAAGAGAAAGAGAACACTGAAATGCTTGTCCCAATCGGTGGAAGCTCATACGTTAAAGTTAAACTCGCTGACTCCGACAAAATACTCATTAACATGGGTTCAGGAGTCTCCGTGGAAAAGAACCTTACTGACGCCAAAGTAACCCTTAAAGAACGCCTAGACGAGCTAGAAAAGACCATGACTTCTGCTCAGCAGCAGTTCAGCCAAATCGCCGAACGCATAGCATCTGGCAGAAACCGACTTGAGTCGATGCTGGCTCAAAGAGCAGGGAAACAGTAAAGATAATGTTTGATAAGCTTAAGTCCGGTTTCAAAGGCTTAGTTACTAAGGTAACTACCACCGAACTTAAAGCTGAAAGTTTAACACCAATTTTATCCGATTTTAAAATGAGTTTAGCCGAGAACGATGTGGCTTTTCCGGTTGCAGACAAAATCTGCGATGACCTCGTCAAGCGGCTAGACGGCGTTCAAGTTAAGCGTCTTGATGACCGTACGAAGCTGGTTGATGAGAATCTGCGTCAGGTGCTGCTTGAAGTCATGTTAACTAAGGACAGCATTGATTTGCTGCAGAAGGCGCAGGAGCGTAGGGCGAAGAAGGAGCCTTTGACGCTGATGTTTGTCGGCATCAACGGCACCGGGAAAACGACTACGATCGCGAAAGTCGCCAAGTTCTTCCAGGATAAAGGTTACTCGGTTGTGCTTGCTGGCGCAGACACTTACCGTGCGGGTTCCATTGAGCAGCTAGAGGAGCATGCACGTCGTTTAGGTGTGCGAGTTATCAAGAGTACGTATGGTGGTGATCCGGCGGCTGTTGCCTTTGACGCTGTTAGTCACGCTAAGGCGCATGGGATCAACGTGGTTTTGATTGATACTGCCGGTCGTATGCAGACTAACCAGAACTTGATGAATGAACTCTGCAAAGTTAAGCGGGTTGTGAAGCCTGATTTGACGGTATTCACTGTGGATTCGCTTATCGGTAACGATGCAGTTATGCAGGCTGAGGAATTCAACAAAGCTGTCGGAATCGACGCAACCATTCTCACGAAAGTGGATGCCGACGTGAAAGGCGGCTCCGCGTTAAGTGTGACGTTTACGACTCAGAAGCCGATTCTGTTTATCGGTGTGGGTCAGTCGTATAAGGATCTTGAGCTTTTTGATCCAAACAGGTTCGTTAACATGGTGCTCCGCTAAAGGGCGCTATGTTGGTTGTTCGGCTTCGACTAGCTGGAAGCGGATTTTGCTTGGGTAGAGCCAGTACGCTTTGATGTAGTCATCCATTGATTGCTCGATGTCGACTGCTTGGAAGAAGCTGATTGCATCTGCCTTCACGTCGTCGAGGTTTTTGGATGTCAGGACTTTTAGGTTTAGCAGGTACTCTTTTCCCGCCGATAACTCCGTGATGGGCATAGCGGAAACGTCTTTGTGCACCTCAACCGTGAACATTAAATTCGTCAGGACGTCTTGGACAGCGATTTTGCCGACGTTCTCGGCTTTACTCTTCACTGCAACAAGGCGCTTTTCCAGCGTGCGGAAGTTCCAGCCGCTTTCAACGTTAAGAGAAGCAGACAAAAAAGTTCACCACAAAAAGATGGCGAGGCGGCAAATAAAAGGGTGACGCTTGAAAATTTTTTCTTTAACACCTCGGTAAAGTCTGGATCTTTCCATTGAAAGTAATCCGATAAAACAATTCACATATGCTATTTTTTTACATTAAAAGAGGGGGCTATGTCGATAGTATTGATAGGAGTACCTCTTAACCTGCAAGATCTGCTGTTCTAATATGGCGTATATGTGGCTCCTTTTTTGGCCGCTCTGGCTGTTTAGGGAAGATGGATAAACCACTTGCGGCTATGTCGATTGCTTGAAAATTGTCTTTACGTTTTCCATGTTTCCCACGCCTTACCTATGGACGCTTTAAGTTTGCCTGCTTCCTCTTCAGTCATACTCCAAGAACCAGTGAGGTCCAAAATCGTTTTTCCTTTTTTGCTCCGATGTATGAGGTACTTTACCGCTTCGTCGATGGATACGGGACGTTTCCTTTCCGCTTGCAATTCGCTTGCGATAGCGCTTAATTTCAGCGTTGTTCTCTGCTAATTTTTACTGTCTTAAGTTCAGCCATCACATATCACTATTTGTTAGAGTAGTATTAATCCACTTATCAACCAACCCAAGCAATAAAATATTGTAAGCTAAACTGCGATGAAAGGACTTGGCTGAACCTAAGTATTAACGAGTTTTCAGCTTGTGAACCGCAATCTCTATATTTGGCTGTGGAACCATTTTAGAGCGCACTTGCGGGTCCGTGGCTCAGTCAGGCTAGAGCGGAGGACTCTTAATCCTTAGGTCGCGGGTTCAATTCCCGTCGGACCCGCCAATTACAGTCACCTTTGTTGCTACAACATCACAGTCACACGATCTTTTATTCATCAAATCCCCGAATATGGTTAATCAACAAGGATGGTGCCAAAGTTTGGAGTACATAAGCCGCTACAAACCTGAAGATGCAGTATTCGGCATTGCAAACGTTGAATCCCAAACCCGCTGCCGCCTAACTGTTGGATACTTCATCGGAGACAGTGCGCTCTCGCTGATTCTGCCGCTTTGCTGCCAAAACTGCCAGCACACCCCAGTCTGCACCCGCGAATTCGGAGAACAAATCGTCCAGAAATACAATCAACGTCACAGGGGCGCAGAAATATTCTTCCTATACTAACGCCATAGCGATTCCGCCTGCGCCAGCCGCTTAGCAAACAACACACCCATTTTTAGCTTCACCAAACACATAAAACAAACCCCCCCAAAAGTATACTCCATACAGCGGCGAACAAAAATGGGCATCCCACGAATAATCATTGCAGGCACACACAGCGGCGCAGGCAAAACAACCATATCCACAGGTTTAATGGGCGCACTGAAAAACGCAGGCTACACCGTGCAGGGCTTTAAAGTCGGGCCAGACTACATTGACCCAAGCTACCACACCGCCGTAACTGGACGCTTAAGCGAAAGCCTAGACACATGGCTGGTTCCGCAGAGCCAAATCCTTGAAGTATTCAACCAAAACACCAAAGACGCCGACGTAGCAGTAATCGAAGGCGTCATGGGACTCTTCGACGGATTAAGCGGAGTAGACGAAACAGGAAGCACCAGCCAAATAGCTAAACTACTAAACTGCCCAGTCATCCTCGTAATCGACGTTAAATGCATGGTGAGAAGCGCCGCAGCCATAGCAGCCGGATTCAAAAACTTCGACCCAAAAGTCAAAGTAGCCGGAGTAATCCTCAACAACGTAGCCGGCGAAGTTCACGCTAATTGGTGTATGGACGCCATCGAAAAAGTAGGATTGCCAGTGGTCGGGTGGCTGCCAGTAAACAAGAAAATCACCATGCCTGAGAGGCATCTGGGCTTGATTCCGACACCGGAGAAAAACGAGGCGTCCGTTTACCAAGAAATCGTTAACTTCATCCAACAGAGACTCAACATCAACCAAATCTATGAGTTAGCCAAATTAGCGGGGCCACTTCCCAAGGCTAAAGTAAAGAAAGTTAAACAGAAAATACAGAAGGCAAAAGTCAGAATCGCAGTGGCATTCGACGAAGCCTTCAACTTCTATTACCCGTCCAACCTGAACCTGCTAAGCACCCTCGGCGCAGAAATCATCCGCTTCAGCCTCATCCATGACAAAACCCTCCCAAAGGGCATCTGCGGATTATACATCGGCGGAGGCTTCCCAGAAATGTTCCTTGAGCAACTTGAAGCCAACCAAACCATGCGTCAATCGATCCTGCAAGCCATCGACAGCGGCATGCCCGTATACGCTGAATGCGCAGGCCTCATGTACCTCACAAAAACCGTATCGGACTTCGACGGCAAAAGCTACCAGATGGTTGGGGCACTCGACGGAAACACCCATATGACCAATAGTACACTTGTCACTTACAGCCAAGCCCAAGTCATCAATCCAAACATTCTAAGCGGACCCGACGCAGTCATCCATGGACACGAATTCCACAACTCCTTAATCACCGACATCCCGCCAGACGCAAAATTCGCATACCACATGCTGATGGGCGAAGGAATCAAAGACAAAAAAGACGGCTGGATAAAAAACAGCACTATCGCTTCCTACATGCATATCCAGTTTGCCCAAGACCCCGCGATAGCACAGACCTTCACAGATAAATGCCGAAATTGGAAACCCTAACCGCTCTTACGCATTTGCTTTTTTCTTGTCAAGCAAACGCAAGACAAAGCTAGTGACAGACGAAACATCAAGCGATCTCGCATCAAGAACGTCACCCGCCAACCCCTTCTCCTGCACGGACGCGCTGAAAGGTAAAACGCCGACAACCTGTGCTTTACCGATTTTAGCGGCGATTTTCTCTGCGGTAATGCCTTCCGCTCGGTTGATGATAAAATAGCATGGTTTGTTGCTTTCTTTAGCCATGGCTGAGATTTTCTCTGATAGCTTGATCGATTCAAAGGACGGATCGATTACTGCCAGTATCAGGTCTACGCCCTCAGCTACTCCGCGGCCAAGTTGCTCCACACCTGCCTCGGTATCGATAATCGCAAAGTCCTTTGGCGCCAGAGATAGGTGCATCAGGAAATCCTTAGAGAGTACACCCATGGGGCAAGCGCAGCCTTCACCATAATGCTTGACTTTTCCGATCCGTAGCAGGTACAGGTTACCTTTCTCTGAGAGTATATCGTGGGGTATACCCTCAATTCGCCAGACTTCACTAAAAACTGGTGCTTTGTGTCCGTCGCCTTTGACTCTTCCCATCCTGCTTTTTAGCTCGGTTTTTCCGCCGATTTGCTCCATTAGTTCCTTGGGGTCTGGGAGGCCAAGTTGTGCGCTTAAGCCAAAGTTTGATTCGTCAGCGTCAACGACTAAGACGCGGTAGCCGCTGTCAATCAAGTTTTTTGCTAGTACAGCGGTGATTGTGCTTTTGCCGCTGCCGCCTTTGCCACAGACTAGAATCTTCATTCCACATGTCCCTTTACGCTGTTATCTACTTAACGTCTCTACTTGCCTTAAGCATAACTCTACACATAACCTAATACAGTTAATGACACTTTTTTGGGGTTTGCTAAAGAAGTTATCGCTTGTTGTATTTTTAAGTTGCATAGAAAAAATTATAAAGTAATTCAACCGAGTAAGAAGCTGGTGCAATCGTGTATCAAAAAATACTGGTACCAGTAGATGGCTCTGAGCATTCTAAACGTGCTCTGCAAGAAGCTATAAACCTCGCAAAAATGACCGATGGAACCATTACGTTACTAAACGTCCAAACAAATCCATCGGCAGCAACAGCATCGAATGGCCGCGTAGAGCAGAATAAACCTCTAAATGAAGCTCAAAAAATAGTACAAGACGCCGGAATCGCCGTTAACACTGTTCTGCTTCAGGGCAATGTCGTTGACCAAATAGTAAAAACAGCCAAGGACACGGGCTCTGAATTAATCATTGTCGGCGCAAGGGGACTAAGCAAATTCGAGGAACTGCTACTGGGCAGCGTCAGTCATGGCGTACTAGAGAAGGCTCCTTGTCCAGTGATAGTGACGCGATAAGTTAGCTACCGCATACAACCTTGATGCCTTAGTGGCCTAGGTCTAAACGCTGGATATTCTCCTTATTGTGCAATTGTTCTAATCATTTTAGGCTAACTGTAGTCTAGAACATTTATTATTCTCCCAACAGGGGATATTATTAAATAATAACATCGTAACCTCTTAACCTAAAAGCGGAGGAACCTAAAATCTCAAACCTCAAGTGCGATAAACGGTCCAGCTATAAAATATTCAAAAAATACACGACAGTAACCGAGGCCATCGAGCAGTTCCTATCCGCATACCAAAAAAACTGCACCCCAACCCAAAAGCATGAACTAGTCAGTTTGCTGGAAGCAGTAAACAGAGTCTTAGCCGAAGACTTCACCGCCCCAATCGACATACCCCCCTTCAACCGTTCAGCGATGGATGGCTACGCCGTTATAGCAAGCGACACCAAAGGCGCCACACAAAAACAGCCAGTCACTCTTGAAGTGCTGGGCAGAACCTACGCCGGCGACGCCGCAACCTACAAAATCTGCTCCGGCCAAACCGTCGCAGTAGCCACAGGCGCAAGAATCCCCGCAGGCGCAGACGCCGTAGTCATGGTAGAATACACACGAGAAGACGCCACCGTAAAAAAGGTGCAGATTTTCAAAGAAATCGAACGCGGCAAGAACGTTGCAGTAAAAGGCGAGGACATACAGAAAGGCAAAATTATACTTCAACGCGGTACCTGGCTTAGGCCACAAGACATCGGCTTAATCGCTTCCGTCGGCGCCAAAACCGTAAAGGTCCTACGCAAACCCAAAGTAGCAGTTTTCTCAACGGGAAGCGAACTCGTTGAGCCCGGCTCTGAACTGAAAACAGATGTGGTCCTCTATGATAGCAACCGTTACATGCTCCAAGGCTTAATAGCTGAAGCCGGCGGCGAAGCAGTCAACTTGGGCATCTGCAAAGACGACGAAGCCACAATCGAAGCCGCGCTTAAGCAGGCGCTGCAGTATGACGTGGTAGTAATGTCCGGCGGCTCATCTGTCGGCGAGAAAGACTATGTTCCTGACGTTGTAAACCGGGCAGGTAAGCCCGGCGTAGTAATCCATGGTGTCGCGATGCGTCCAGGTTCCCCGACAGCGCTGTCTATAGTTAACGGGAAACCAGTTATTTCAACCCCCGGCTACCCAGTAGCATCATACTTTGCGTTCTACACATTCGGCAGACCATTATTCCATAGAATGCTTGGCACCAGTGGCTTGCCAGAAGCGAAATTAACCGCGAAAATGGCGTCTGGAATCAAACTGCACAGCGGTATGCAAACTTTCCTGCGTGTAAAAATCAACGTAGCCGCCAACAAAAAGGGCGAGTTGCAGTACTTAGCTGAACCGGTAAGTGCAGCCGCCGCAAGTATACAGCGCACACTCACAGGCTCAGATGGAGTAGTAATAGTGAGTAAAAACCGACTTGTGAAGGGCCAAAAAGTTGAGGTCCTCCTACTAAGAGCATTAGAAAGTGCCGCGTCTGGAGTTTAAGGAGACGTATCTATGGCTGGCAGTAGACTAACCGATGGCTTTAATCGCACGCCGCACAAGCTGCGCATTTCTGTCACCGACCGATGTAACATGCGCTGCATCTACTGCATGCCCCAGAAAGAATTCTCTTGGCGACCAAGAAGCGAAATACTCAGCTACGAAGAGATAACGCGGCTGGCCAAAATCTTCGTCGGCTTAGGCATAGAAAAGATCAGAGTCACTGGCGGCGAACCGTTGGTCAGACCCCAAATCGAGACTTTAATCAGTTCACTTGGCAAGATAGAGGGATTAAAAAAACTAAGTTTAACAACCAACGGTCTGCTGCTCGGCGAAAAAGTAGACCTGCTCAAAGACGCAGGGCTACGGAGCGTTAACGTCAGCCTCGACACATTAAATCAGGATAGGTTTAAAGCAATTACTGGGATCGACGGCTTCAAAAGCGTACGGGCTTCACTTGAGGCTGCGAAGGATGCGGGTTTTGAAGTAAAAATCAACACTGTAGTAATGAGAGGTCACAACGAAAGTGAAATCGAAGACTTCGCCAAACTCGCTCTAAATGAAGGTTTCACTGTCCGATTTATCGAGTTTATGCCTCTGGATGGCTCACGCATATGGGATCCGTCTGCTGTAGTGCCGAAGCATGAAATGATAGAGAGGATAACAAGAAACGTGGCGGAGCTCGAGCCGCAAAACAATAATCCATCAGACCCCGCCCGGCTTTACACGTTTAAAGGCGGCAAGGGGGTGGTGGGTTTTATTCCTTCAATGAGTGAACCCTTCTGCAGCGCCTGCGACCGTGTCCGATTGACTTCGGACGGTAAATTCTTAACTTGCCTCTTTGAGCAGCCCACATATGACGTCAAGGCGCTGTTGCGGGGCGGCAAATTAGATAAGGAAATAGAGGCGTACATAGCTGAGTGCTACCGCATGAAACCCGAGGGCGTAGTCGGTATAATACGAAGCAAAAATCTTAACGCCGGCTTAAACAAGATGAACACAATAGGAGGCTAACACGTGAAATTCAAAATCAAGCTATTTGGGTCAACCCGCGAAGCAGTAGGGCAAAAGGAAGCCGAAGTCACCTTTAATCATGAGCCTATAACGGTAACTGAACTAAAAAGCACCCTCTATACAGTTTACCCCGCGTTAGTTTCAGGCGCAGGCTACCTTGTTGTGGCTGTAAACAGAAAAGTCGCCGATGACACAGCAACAGTAACATCAACAGATGAATTGGCATTGTTGCCACTTGTTTCAGGAGGCTAAACACAGTTGATCAAGATAACCCAGGACCCAATCGACGTATCAGCAGTAACAGATAGCGTAGCAGACGACGGTTCAGGCGCAACGGTTCTCTTCCTCGGCACCGTCCGCGACCACAGCGACGAAACCAGCCAAGTCTCGGAAATGTACTATGAAGTATACACAGAAATGGCGGAGGCAGCCCTCAAAGAAATTGAAGACGAAGCAATAAGGCGCTGGAAACTCAAAAAATTCGTTGCAATCCACCGCGTCGGCACCATGCAAGTCGGGGAAGTCAGCGTAGCCATCGCCGTCTCAGCAGAACACAGAAAAGAAGCATTCGAAGCATGCCAATACGCCATCGACACAATCAAAAAGACGGTGCCTCTGTGGAAGAAAGAAATATCAGGTTCGGGCTCTAGGTGGGTTAAAGGCGTGAAACTGGAGAGTACCAAGTAATGGGAATGTTTGATGTAGCTGACAAGCAAGAGACTCTGCGTGAAGCTTACGCGCAGGCAACTGTCCACGTTAGTGCAGCAACTATAAAGCTGGTCAAAGAGGGAAAATCACCCAAAGGCGACATCGTTGAAAACGCAAGAATCGCCGCGACGATGGCTGCTAAAAAAACCTCTGAAATAATCCCTTACTGTCACCCAATCCCAATCGACTACATCAAAATCGATGTCAACCTAAAAGAGTCAACTATCGAAGTCCAAACTTACGTAAAAACCGTCTGGAAAACCGGCGTCGAAATGGAAGCGCTCACAGCAGCCTCAGTAGCCGCCCTAACAGTCTATGACATGCTAAAACCAGTTGACGAATCGATGTCAATCGGTCAAGTCACACTCATTAAGAAAAGCGGTGGACTGAAAAGCTTCCAAGAAAAATACACTAAAGCGCTTAAAGCTGCTGTAGTTGTGGTCAGCGATTCAGCTTCAAAGGGTGAGCGGCAGGATAAATCCGGAAAAGTAGCCACTGAATTAATTCAGCAGAACGGTTTTGCAGTGGAGCACTACAAGATACTTCCGGACGATGCAGCTCTGATCCAAGCAGAATTAAAGCAGCTCTGCGACAGCCAAAAAGTCGACCTCATCGTTACCTGCGGCGGAACCGGCCTTGGACCAAGAGACGTAACCACAGAAGCCACACAGAAAGTAATCGAACGAGAAGTCAGGGGCGTCTCCGAAGCAATCCGAGCTTACGGACAGAAGCGAACACCGCTTTCCATGCTATCACGTGGCGTCTGCGGCGTTAGAGGTAAAACCGTTATTGTTAACCTTCCGGGTAGCCCGAAAGCCGTCAGCGAATGCTTAACTGCGCTTTTTCCGGGAATTTCCCATGTGTATAAGATGATTGAGGGCCATGGACATTAGCTGTTTTCTATACTTTATTTTTTAAATTAGAAGAAGACGAGAACACCGCCCTGCTACTTCATCTTCTACAACTTTTTACAGAACCTCCTTTTTTAGTTCGGCAGTCGGTTTGGGTTGCAGATTGGTTGTGGCGACAGTACAACCAACGCAGCTGGTTAAAGCGTCTTCTGCAAGCAGAGCAGACAAAAAGGCAACTTCTTCGGGTTTAGCTACTGCCTATAGTGCCATCACCGTATGTAACAGTAACGTTAAACGAGTTTCCACTGCCCATCGCCGCTTGAATATCGTGTATTCTCTGCTCTATTGTTGGATGGATATGGGGTAATAATTTAGTGAGCCAACCTGTTTTTTGTGGGCGGGAATCGCCAATGCAGATATCATGGCGGCGCCATTAACGTATTCGACGGCGCTGAGGTCCGATTCAGTTTCTTGTTTTCTTAAATATTTAGCGTTAGCATAATACGAACCAAGTAAGAACGCAAAGAACGACAAACCCACAGCCAATGCGGCGAGAAGAAGCGAGGCAGAATTAGAAACTATGTAACCCACCACAGCAGCAAGCACAGCAGATGGAAGAACCGTCCGCGGCAACCTCTTTACGATGTGCTTCTTTGCTATATGGTTAAACTCGTGGGCGCCAACAGCCAAAACCCCATCGGCTGATAGCATCTGAAGATAGTTCTCGTTAAAGACAAGCGCATCAGAATAAGCCAAGCAGGGAATAGGAAGAATGCTCGATTTATAGTAACGGTGAAACCGGTCTTTTTTGAGGATAGACGCAGCCCTCATATGCTCCGCTAAAGCGTCAAGCGCCGGCACCTCAAATGGTTGTGCCCCAAGCAGCCGCACCATAACGGAGGATAATAATCTCATACCCATCAGTCAAACAGTTTACTGTACTATAACGGGGCTGTCTTTTAAGAGCGCGCGTATGTCGTAACTTGCCTCTTAGCGTTAAAAGTAAAGAACCAGCGGTTGGCTGTTCTCTGGCTTTGCCAGCTACTCCCTATACCCTATAAGAAACAGCCAAGGCAGGGACCTACCCGTCTCAGAGTGAGGACCCACTCCCTACCTAACTAAAAACGGTGCTCTATAATGACCCCCTCTATTGGTTTCTGTATAGAACCCCTAATAGAGCAGATAGCTAAACAGCTATAGAATCGATGAACCTGTGAATTGCTGAACTAAAACTATTATATCAATATCGTTCCAAAATTATTTCTAAATTCAATTAACCTCATTCTGAAAAGAAAGGTTAACATGCCGTTTGGAACCAACCTTTATATTTCAACTCAGATAACTTTCTTGCTAATAGGGAGAATGGCTGTTTTGCTCAAGTGCAGCGGAGTATCAAAACGATTCGGGGGACTTCAAGCACTAAACAACGTAGATTTCACCGTGAACCAAGGCGAGATAGTAGGCATAGTGGGGCCTAACGGTTCAGGCAAATCAACACTGCTAAACCTCATCAGCGGCGTATACAAACCTGATTCTGGACAGATCCTTCTATCAGGCGAAGACATCTCAAAGCTGCCGCCACATGTTATCTGCGCGAAGGGAGTAACAAAAACAGCCCAGACCGTGCAGTCCTTCCCCGAGATGACGGCTACAGAAAACGTGCTAACAAGTGTACTCTTCAACAAGAAAAAATCAGAAAAAATACAGGGCTTGGACCGCGCACATGAACTCTTAGCTCTGGTCAGCTTAAGCAAAGACAAATTCGACGTTAAAGCAAAAAGCCTAAACGTCGTTGAGTTGCGCCGTATCCAACTGGCGAAAGCGCTGGCTACAAACCCAAAGCTGCTCCTACTCGACGAGTTGCTCACCGGGTTAACACCTAAAGAATGCGACGAAGCCATAGAATTGGTCAAAAGCATAAACAAGCAGGGCGTAACCGTCCTAATTGTAGAGCACATCATGCGTGTAATCATGGGCACCTGCGATAGAGTTATAGTGCTGCAGCATGGCGAAAAAATCTGCGAAGGACCACCCAAAACAGTCTGCAATGACGAAAACGTCGTAAAAGTGTATTTAGGAAAACGCTTCGACTTCGGAGAGAACGAACAGTGATGCTTGAAGTAGAAAACATCTCAGCCGCATACGGAATGGTTCAGATTCTGCGTAACGTAAGCTTTAAAGTTGAAAAGAAAGAAATCGTCAGCATCATCGGACCCAACGGCGCAGGGAAAACCACCCTTGTAAAGACAATCATGGGCTTCCTCAAACCCCAGACTGGTTCAATCAAATTCAACGGTGAAAACATCGATAAAACAGCCACCTCCGAGATAGTTAAAAAAGGACTCACTATGACTCCCGAGGGCCGAGAGATTTTCCCCCACATGACTGTCGAGCAGAACCTACAGCTCGGTGCATACGCAATCAAGGATAAAGCGAAGATCAAGCAGACAAAAGAAAAAGTGTACGAGATTTTCCCAGTACTTAAAAAGAAAGACAAAGCGCTGGCTCAAACACTGAGCGGCGGAGAGCAGCAGATGCTGGTTATCTGCCGAAGCCTCATGTCTAATCCCCAGATGCTGATTCTAGATGAGCCGTCATTGGGGCTGGCGCCTATAATCGTGGAGAAAGTACTCGATACCGTTCGAACAATAAACGACGAAGGCGTTACCGTACTTTTGGTTGAGCAGAACATACATGACAGCTTAGGCATAGCTGACAGAGGCTACGTATTAGAGGAAGGCAGTATCGTATTGGAAGGAAAGAGTAGGGAACTTTTATCTAATAGTCACATTAAAGAAGTGTACTTAGGTCTGTAAGAGAGAGGAAAAAGGAATTGGTAGCTGGCAAATACTGGAACCAGAAAATCGAAACTATGCCGCGAACCGACATACAAAAAACCCAACTTGAAAAACTTAAAGAACAAGTTAAATACTGCTACGAGAACAGCAGTTTTTACCGCAGAAAATTTGATGAAGTCGGCTTAAAACCCGAAGACATCAAAACCCTAGATGACATCGTAAAGATTCCATTTACCCTAAAAAGTGACCTACGAGACAGCTACCCATACGGTATGGTCACCACCAAACCTGAAGAAATCGTGGAGATCCACGCTTCAAGCGGAACAACAGGTAACCCAATAGTTGGCTCCTACACCAAAAGCGACATGGACATGTGGTCAGAACTCATGGCCAGATGCATGTACACAACAGGCGCCCGACCGCAAGACATCATCCACGTATCCTACGGCTACGGCTTATTCACCGGCGGCTTAGGAATGCACTATGGCGTACAGAAACTCGGCGCACGCGTGGTTCCAGCCAGCGGCGGCAACACAGAACGCCAGATTAAACTCATGAAAGACCTCGGCGCCACAATACTTGCTTGCACGCCAAGCTTCGCCGTTTACCTCGCAGAAACAATGGTTAAAGAGGGCTTGGATCCAAAAAAAGAGCTTAAAGTAAAAAAAGGCATATTCGGCGCTGAACCATGGTCAAACAAGATCCGCGAGCGAATCGAAGCAGAACTAGGCCTTGACGCCTATGACATTTACGGTTTAACTGAACTCTGCGGCCCCGGCGTATCCATCGAATGCGAGGAACACGACGGCCTGCACGTTTGGGAAGACCACTTCATAGTTGAAACAATCAACCCAGACACAGGTGAACAATTAGCCCCCGGCGAAGAAGGCGAACTCGTCTTCACCACCCTGACAAAGAAGGGCATGCCGATGCTTAGGTACCGCACACGCGACATCTCCAAGGTAGAGACCCAAACCTGCAAATGCGGACGCACCCACGCACGCATGATGCGTGTAACAGGCAGAAGCGACGACATGCTCATTATCCGAGGCGTCAACGTTTTCCCATCACAGGTGGAATATGCTGTAATGTGCTTCTCTGAACTCGCAGCCCAGTACCTAATCGTAGTCGACCGCCCAGACGCGCTAGATACATTCGTAGTTAAAGTTGAATTAACAGAAAAAGCAGCCAACAACCCCGCGTTAGATGTTAACGCTCTTAAGCGTGAAATAGGCAAAAAAATCTCGGTAGTCACAGGTATCTCTGCCGATGTGCAGATTGTTAAGTCAGGCGAACTCCCAAGAACCGAGGGTAAAGCCAAACGTGTAGTGGACCTACGCAAGGGTAAAATGTAAAGGATGAACGATGACTTCCAAGATCGCTTTAGATAAGCCGGGCAGTTACGCCCTACTTAACGGAGACGAAGCAGTCGCACGTGGAGCAATCGAGGCGTCACTGAAAGTCGCAGCTGCCTACCCCGGCACGCCATCTACAGAAATCTTGGAGACCATTGCATCTGTTTCTAAGGAACTCGGTATCTACTCGGAATGGAGTATAAACGAGATCGTCGCAGCTGAAGTTGCCGCCGGCGCATCAATGACTGGTGTACGCGCATTAACCTCCATGAAACATGTAGGCCTGAACGTAGCCGCAGACGCCGTTATGACGCTCGCCTACACTGGCGTTGAAGGCGGATTATTGATCGTGGTATGCGACGACCCAGCGCTTCACAGTAGCCAAAACGAGCAGGACACCCGCTACTTCGCGGTCCACGCAAAACTGCCGCTGCTGGACGCAGGCAACCCTCAGGAAGCCCACGATATGGCACGGGAAGCCTTTGAAATCAGCGAAAAACTCCACCTGCCCGTAATCCTAAGATTAACAACACGCGTTGCTCACGGAAAAGCCAAAGTAAAGCTTGGCAGCCTCAGCAAAATAAAACGCCACGTAGAGTTCGACAAGAACGGCAACCGCTGGGTCATGGTACCCGCAAACGCAATCCGCCAACACCGCGTACTCGAAGTCAGGTTATCACAGGCAAAAACAATCGTTAACCACTCAAAATTCAACACCATAGAGGATAACGGAAGCGAAATCGGAATCATCGGAAGCGGAGTAGCATACTATTACGCTCGGTCTGTGCTAGATACAAAGAAGTACTCTTGGCTTAAACTCGGTTTTATCCACCCTTTTCCGCATGAAATGGTCAGGCGCTTTGCTCTAAAAGTAAAGAAGCTAATAGTACTCGAGGAATTACGACCCTACCTTGAAGAGAACCTGCAGCGTCTAGGGCTACATATCGTCGGCAAAAACGAGTTAGGTTTAGAAGAAATCGGCGAGTACACGCCAGATGTGGTACGGCAAGCACTAGCAAACTACGGATTAACCGAGCAGTGTGCAGCTGCAATAAGAACCGATTTGCCGCCTAGACCCCCAGCGCTTTGCCCGGGCTGCCCCCACCGCGCCTTCTACTACGCCCTAAACACTGCTAACCAGCACATCGAGTGCAACAGCGACAAATGCGTAGGTTGCAACATATGCGAATATGCTTGCTCCTTTGAAAAAGAAGGCGTCTTTAACCCTCTGAAGTCAAGAATTCACCCCATCCGCATGAATTTAACCTATAATACAGCTATCACCTGTAAAGCATGCATAAACGCGCCATGCGCTGCAGCGTGCCCAGAAGAGGCAATAACCCAGTCAAGGGAAACAGGCACAATCACAGTTGACCAGACTAAATGCAAAGGCTGCGACTGGTGCATAGAAGCCTGCCAGTTTGGTGCAATTACGCTTCACCCAGAAACCAAGAAACCCCAAGTCTGCGACACCTGCGGAGGCAACCCTAAATGCGTCTCCGTATGTCCAGAAAGCGCGTTAAGCTTCGTCGGTAGACCTAACGACAAAATTGTTGCAGGCGACATCGGATGCTACACGCTGGGCTCTTTACCGCCGCTAAGCGCAGTCCAAAGCTGCCTATGTATGGGTGGCGGTATTAGCATGGGTGCAGGCATGATGCACGCCGGCGTTAAGGATAAAGTGTTCGCGGTTATCGGCGACTCCACGTTCTTCCATGGCGGAATGCCCGGATTACTAAACATCGTCTACAACAAAGCCAACGTATGCGTCGTCATTATGGATAACAGCATAATCGCGATGACGGGCCACCAGCCTACGCCGGGTTCAGGACGAACAGCCATGGGTGACCCTGCAAAAGTCGTGAAAATCGAGGACATCGTACGCGCAGTCGGTATAGAAAAAATAGTAACCGTAGACCCCTACGACGTAAAAGCGACAACTACCGCCATCAAAGAGATGGTCAACTACAAGGGTCCCTCGGTAATAATTTCTAAACGCACCTGCCCGCTGCTGGTAAAGAAGGGGGAACCCTACGAGGTAACGGACAAATGCAACAACTGCGGCGTTTGCCATAAAGTACTCGGTTGCCCCGCCATCTCGGTAGTTGATAACAAAGCTAAAATCGACACTACACTATGCAATGGCTGCGGTGTATGTAAGAATGTATGCGCTTTTAGCTGTATCAGGAGGAGAGAGTAGTTGAAGCTAGATGTTGTTTTTAGTGGTGTCGGCGGTCAAGGTGTAGTTGTACTCAGCGACATTTACTGTGAAGCCGCTATGCTAGAAGGATTCGATGTCGCAAAAGCCGAAATCCACGGTATGGCTCAACGTGGTGGCAGCATTGTGGCGTATACACGCATCGGCGAAAAAGTTGAGTCACCACTCATCGAAACAGGTAAAGCAGACGTGATCGTTGGCTTCGAGATTCTGGAGACCGCCCGATCTTTGCCTATGCTTAAACCAGGCGGTAACGTAATTGTTAATTTGAAACTTATTCAGCCAAGCTGTATGCCGTTGAGTGTGAAACCCAAATCCCAGAAGGAACTCATTACATTGCTTGAAACTAGGGCAAGTGTGCATAAAGTTGATGGTTTTGGGATTGCTCAGAAACTCGGTAACATGCTTGTTGTTAACACTGTTCTTTTAGGTGCACTTTCAGCGCTTCCAGAGATACCCATTAAGGTGGAGTCGTTCCAGCAGGCGATTGCGGGAAAAATAAAAGAGCGATTTATCAACTTAAACCTGCAAGCCCTCCAGCTCGGACGAGAAAGCGTCTTAAAGAGTTAATCTTATTAGCTCTCACATAGCATATTAGCACCCCAAAAGGGCAGAGGAGAAATAATTTGCAAAAGAAAATTCTCGCTATCATAGCGGTTGTAATAGTAGTCATCGCGGCCTTTGCTGCGTGGCAATTCTACCCCACTACCACTAAGCATGAAATCAAAATCGGTTTAGTCGCACCTATCTCTGGGCAGCCGATTGGTCAAGACATGCTGCGGGCTGCAGAGTTGGCAGTAAAAGAAATCAACGATGCAGGCGGAATCTATGTGGCGTCATGGAATGCTTACGCAACAGTAAGGATTGTAACTGCAGACACAGTGGATGATGCACCCGGAAACGCAGTTACACCAGTTACTAGAGCTATTGAAACTGATCAGGTTGATTTGCTGATCGGCGGATACGGCAGTGCAGGAACACTAGCTAACGAGGTCGTGGCTATAGAAAACAAAGTGCCTTACATCATTACAGGCGCTTCAAACGACCTTGTTACACGCAGAGGTCCACAGGGTAACTATCGAGGTTTAGATCCAACCAGCCCTCAAGCGATCGCTGATGCAGAGGGAATGAGTTACGTTTTCCACTACTGCACCACAACTTATCAGTACAGCAAAACTATCATTGACTTCTTCAATGAAGTTATGAAGCCGATTGTTGCGCCAGACAGAGACTTCCGGCTAGCAATACTCTACCGCAACGACGCATTCGGAACAGGCGTAGAAAAGGCTGCGCTTTTCTGGATAGCTGACGGAAACCTGCCGATCGAAGTTGTAGCTGACAGAAGCTATGACCCTAAAACCACTAACTACCAAACTGACTTGACCGCTATCGCTGCTGCACATCCCGACGCAGTATTCGTCGTTGACAACCCTGATAAGACGCCGCTGATTATGAAGCAGGGCTGGAGCGAAGTAGGCTTAAAAACAGTCTATATGGCAGTAGAGAATAATCAAGACCATGTTTTCTATCAGTTACTTGGCAGTACAGGTGCAGGTCAAGTGTTAGAGTCAAAGATGGATCCATTCATGGTGCCTTCTTATCTGCCTGCAGTTGAGGAGTACACAGAGAAATTCTACGCTGCCTACGGTGTAATGCCGGGTATGATGGGCGCAGGAACCTACGACGCCTTCTATATCGCTAAAAATGCAATTGAAACCGCAGGGACAGTTGATAAGGCAGCAGTTCGGGAAGCAATCGAAAACTGTAATATGAACCAGATGCTTATCATGACGGAGACAGGCAAAATCGAGTTCAGCACAGGCGGAAACTACCACGAGATTCAGCCAGTGACCTTCATTGAGCAGACCTACTGGGATCAAGCAGCAAACGCACTGAAAGCGAAGATTATTTGGCCTCAAACAGCGCCGGGAATCGGAACATTGAAGCAGGCTGATTTTGTTCTGCCTGAAGGCTACCAAGCAGGCTACCCATAAGTAGCCTCCCTTTTACTTTCTTTTTCAAGATTAGCTTGTTTGTGCTTGTTTTTTTAAACGGTTAGTAGAGTGTAATGTGGCTTAGCAGTTAGTTTTATTAGCTGTAAAAACGCAAATATAGCTTTAAAGGGAGCAGGATAACTTGCAGAAAAAACTGTTAGCAATAGTTGTCGTCTTAATAATCGCAGTCTCCGCAGTAGCCGCATGGCAGCTTGTACCTCAGACTAGTGCTCGCGAAATCAGAATAGGCTTGGTGGCGCCAATTTCGGGTCAGCCACTCGGTCAGGACATGTCGCGTGCCGCTCAGCTTGCAGTAGATGAAATCAACGCTGCAGGCGGCATCTACGTGGCAGCGTGGGGCGCTTACGCACCTATCAAACTGATCAGTATCGATACAGTGGATGATTCTCCAGGAAACGCTGTTACACCCGTAAAGCGTGAAGTTGAATCAGGAAATGTTGATTTGCTGATCGGAGGATACGGCAGCGCAGGTACCTTAGCCAACGAAGTCATAGCAATCGATAACAAAGTTCCATACATTATCACAGGCGCATCCAATGCACTGGTTACAAGAAGAGGCCCACAGGGTAACTATGGCGGTTTAAGCTCAACTGATTCGCAGGCAATCACTGACGCAGATGGAATGAGCTACATATTCCACTACTGCACAGTAACATATGACTATGGCAAAACCGTCGTTGACTTCTGCAACGAAGTTATGAAGCCAATGGTTGCACCTGATCGTGACTTCCGACTTGCAATATTATACCGTAATGACGCTTTCGGAACAGGTGTAGAGAAAGCAACAAAATACTGGATTGAAACCGAAAATCTTCCAATCATGCTTATTGAACGTGCATATGATCCTAAAGCGACCACTTACCAGACAGACATAACCGCAATAGCCGACAATAATCCAGACGCAGTGCTCATAGTAGATAACCCCGACAAGACACCGACGATCATCAAGCAGGGCTTAAACGATGTGGGCCTTAAAACTGTTTACTTTGCAGTTGAAAACAATCAAGATCCAACATTCTATTCACTGCTAGGCAGTACAGGCGACAAGCAAATGCTCGAAGCTAAATCAGACCCATTCCAGAATCCATCATATTTGCCGGCGATACAGACCTACCTGATGAATTTCACCGAGGCATACGATGTAATGCCTGGTGTAAACGGTGCAGTCACCTATGACGCATTCTTTATCGCAAAAGATGCTATTGAACGCGCAGGAACCCTCGATAAGGCAGCAGTTAGAGATGCGCTTGAAGCAACCAACTTGCCGCAGAGTCTGCTAATTACTAAAACAGGCAGAATACAGTTTGACACAGGCATAAACTACCACGAAATCAACGCGTTAACCTTCATGGAGCAACTCACTTGGAATGCTCCAATGGATACGTTAAGAGCACAAATCGTTTGGCCAGCAACTGCACCGGGCATAAGTAACTTTAAGCAGACAGACTTTGTTCTGCCGGACAATTATGTAGCCGGGCACCCATAGTAGCCCAACTTTTTTCTTTCTTTTTTATCTTTAAAACCTATATTTTAAATAGTCATTTTGAGAAAGTAATGCAACCGCCAAACCAGTGAAAGGAAACGGCCCAAGATGGACATCTCTACAATTATCCTTACGTTAGTATGGGGCGTTGCGATAGGCTGCGTCTACATCCTGCTAGCAACCGGACTGAACATCATCTTCGGTGTCATGAAACTGGTCAACTTTGCTCACGGCCAACTGCTCATGATCGGCGCCTACTTGACGTGGACTTTAACTGTCACTTTCGGTTTAAACGCGTACCTCGCGATCGTGTTCACTATGCCGATCGTGGCGGTGCTAGGTATAGCTGTTGAGCGGTTGACGTTTAGGCGTATACTTGGCACGGATAAGCTTAACGAAATATTCATCAGCTTAGGCTTAATTTATATCTTCGAGAACGTTGCACTGCTGATTTGGGGTGACCGCTCAAAACAGATCATCAGCCCCTTCAACAACATGATTCTGGATTTGTCAAGCATATCTATTACTTATGACCGCGTGGTCGCAGTGGTTGTGGTTGTGTTGGCGCTTGTTGCTTTTGGTCTTCTAATTAAGAAGACAAAAATTGGGTTAGCGATGCAGGCTACAAGCCAGAAAGACACCGCGGCTCAGCTTATGGGCGTTAACATCGAAAAAATCTATATGATAACCTTCGCGTTGGGCGCTGCGTTAGCGGCGTGTGCCGGCGGATTGTACGGCATCATATTCTCCTTCAACTACCAGATAGGCGCAATGCCAACCATAATCGGCTTTGCCATAATCATCCTGGGCGGCTTAGGTAGCATTAAAGGCGCCATCGTAGGAGGCTTACTCTACGGTATAGCTGAACAGTTGGCGACGCTGTTTCTGGGTGGTATCTGGGGCAGTGCAGTTGCCTTCGCGTTACTGATCGTAGTGTTAATCGTTAGACCAAAGGGTATCTTTGGAGTAAAAGGTGAATAACATGAATACGCAAAAAATCTCTCAATTCGTTCGCTCCAAAGCCTTCCTAGTCATCGTCGGCTGCTTCGCAATACTTGCATTAGTTCCGCTATTCATCACAGATAACTTCTTCCTGACACTACTGACACTTATCATTATCTTCTCTATCTACGCCAGCAGCTGGAACCTGCTTGCCAGTTCGGGGCAGGGCTCACTTGGACACGCTGTCTTCTTAGGCATCGGCGGCTTCGCTTCAGCTATGATCGGCGGCTCAATCGCGACTGCGTTAGCTGCTCTCTCCGGATTGGATCGCTTACCCATTGGCGTAGCGTCTGTAACACTGCAGGTGCTGGTGATGATTCTGGGCGGCTTAATCTCAGCTGGCCTGGGTTTACTCATCGGTTTAGCGTGTGTTAGACTAAAAGCATGGTACCTCGCAATGGTTACATTCGGCTTCTCCGTGATCGTGGAGAGTGTCTCTAGCCAGCTTGACTTCTTAACCCACGGAATAGACGGCTTCGCTCCGGCGACACTTGTGCCTAAAGGTTACCCGTTCTATATACTGGTAACAGCTTCAGCTTTCGCGTCTATTCTGATTATGTATCTTATCATGAACAAGTTCCGTTTGGGTTTAGCTTTCCGTGCTATTCATGGCAACGAAGCGGAAGCAAAGATGATCGGTATAAACACCGCCAAGTACAAGCTCATAGCCTTCGTTATCAGCACATTCTTCGCGGGTATGGCTGGAAGCTTATACGTGTACTTCATCCGTTATGTGGACAACTCGATTTTTGCGCCCGCGAACTCGTTTGCGCCTCTAATCATGGCTGTAATCGGAGGCTTAGGAACAGTTATAGGGCCAATCATCGGTGCAGGTATCCTCATATCTGTTCAGCAGCTACTTGCTTTGCCTTCCGTTTCAGAGGGGTTGCATGGCGCTTTAGGAGGGTTCTTCCCGGGAATCGCTGATGTTGGTCCACCTCTTAGTCTGATCATCATCGGCGTAATACTGGTGTTAATCGTCATCTTCATGCCTAAAGGCGTTATATCGCTCTATGACAAGTTCAACTCGTCCGGCGAGAGAGAAAAGAAGAAAGCCCCTGAGGAAAAGAAGAAATGAAGGGCACAGACCACCTCGCCGAAGCATTAGGCATAAAAGTATTGGAATCACAAGACGGCCACTGCAAAGCCAGCATGCAAGTAGAGAAAATCCACACTAACGCGTTAGGATTCACACATGGCGCAGCTATTTTTGCGTTGGCGGATTACGCGTTTGCCCACGCCTGCAATTATGGTGACAACGTTGCGGTTGCGTTGCAGGCTAGCATAAACTATCTTCGCCCCAGCGCGGTTGGTGATGTTTTGATTGCGGAAGCTAACCGTATTTCGGACGGCAGAACCACTGGGCTCTACCATGTTGAAGTCAAAAATGGGGAAAAGCTTGTGGCGTTCTTTTCAGGTGTGGCATACAAGAAGGCTTAACCGTGCCGCGGCTTGATTCTCAGAAAGAATGTTAATATAGATAAATCTTTTATGTTACGCATTAGCCTAGAATATACGCTGGGGTGGCCGAATCGCTGAGGCGGTAGCCTGCAGAGCTGCTTTATATGGGTTCAATTCCCATCCCCAGCTCTTTTAACTCAACACATATAATTCAAAACTTGACCCAACTCTTGCATTTTATGAACTATTTGGGTGTTCTATGGAAATGGGTGCCATTTGGCGTATGATGGTGGGGGATAACATCTTAACAATATCTGGCTTTCTGTTAGGGTTCGGTTTTTGAACAAAACTCATAAAAGAACAACCAAGCACCTAAGCGGTAACTTTAGACAATGAAGGAATAAAATGGACAAGAAAATCATAGCTGTTCTAACAATAGTAATTGTTGTTATCTGTGCGATAGGCGGAACAGTAGCTTACCAAGCATTAGCACCTAAAGCTCAACCTTCTGCAACGCCCACACCAGAACCAACACAATCAACGCCTCAACCAACAGTAACCCCAACTGCAACACCTGCCCCTTCAATTGAAACGGTTTCTATTCAATACAGGACAACAGGGATAGAATACCGAAACTATGACGACGGCACTTTCGTTAGTTGGGTAAGTATAGAGCTTATGTATGATACTACCAAGCTTCCAAACCTGTCAGCCGATAACTTCACCTTGGTTAAACCTAACGGCGAATTATTTGAAATTGGCTCCCACGGGTTAGGGGTAAATACTGTATCGGGAATGAACTTAACATTTGGTGTTGTCGAAAACATAACACCCTCTGACTACAAATTAATCTATAATGGAGAATACCCAGACCAGACAATCAATCTTAACTTAGTGCGTATTGCTGACCTTGAACCTCCGCCATCCTCAGTACCAACCTTTATACCTACACCTAATCCAACTACAAGCCCTACGTCTACTCCCACTCCTTCACCTACACCGACCCCAACATACCTACAACTTAATGTTCCATACAAGGCTTCAGACAATTTAACAGTCACATTAACGAGCTTAACAGTCATAGAAACTGCTGGCAGTTATCAATACACAATCACTTACACATTGAAAAACGAGAACCCTGACACGAAAATCGACGAATCAACATTCAAGATGTATTACAAAGACGGTTCAGGTGGATTACCACAATACGGCATGTTTGGCTCACTATTCTACAACCAAACAATATCCCGAAGCTACATCTTTGAGGAACTTAAAACTAAGCCATTTGGTACATTAGCGTACGGTCCTGATGTATTCTTTGGCTCCCAGCCGCCATCAACTGCATTACTATGGAAAGTAGAAATTCCAAGCTCCTAACCCTTTTCTTTTTTATAAACAAAAAGACCTTTTCCCGCGGATAGATGCTACCCACCCTTAATTGGGCTTCTACTTCAGGGTTCGGTTTTTGAGCAAAATTATAAAAGCCATAACAAGCGTCTAAGCGGTAACACGTTAAGGAGTTTAAGTCCTAATGAAAAAGACAATCATTAGTCTATTATTCATTGCATTGATTATTTGTTCGTCTGTTTTTACTCTGAATTTAATCACGGTAAACGCACAAACTGGCACTCAAGACCCAACACCAACGCCAACAGCTATCCCTGAATCTATATCAGCAGAAGCCCAATTTGTTGTTGATAGCTTAGAAAGCAAAGGGTTTGATGTTACATTCGTTTATTTTGGAAGCAACAAGACCTACACTAGAAACTATGAAGATATGGCAATTGTAGCTATGAGAAGCTTTGAACACGCTAAAAATGGTCAACTCACAGATACCCAAAAGTTACAACTTCAACTAGGTAATGATACACTTGCTAAAGCATTCCCAAATGCTGAACTATTTAGAGTAAGTATCTTTGAAGATTCAGATAAAGATGGATTTCCCGATGACTTAGAATATGGCTATAATTACTATGAAACGATGTACGGTGGTACTTTTGGTGGTGGTAGCTCATCAACTGTTTCAAAGTCTTCACCGTATTATAGTTATCTTTGGAATGAAGCTAACAGGTTTATATCAACAGACGGAACAACACCAACACCAAATCCAACCATAACCCCAACTCCAACTCCTACCCCAACAAGTAGTCCAACAGCCAATCCTACTACTCAACCAACATCCAATCCAACAACTAACCCAACAACCAACCCCACTGCTCAGCCAGCAAACCCCACTACAAACCCCACTCAAGCACCAACCAATAACCCAACAACCGCACCAACCCCAAGCATAACATCATCGCCCGCACCAACACCTACCGTTCCAGAATTAACAGCTATACTTCTCTTACCGATGCTTACACTGATACTTTTTGGTGCAGTTGCAGTTAAACTAAAGAAACAAGCTAACGAAAATTAAAGTTAGCCCCTCTTCTTTTTTCAATACCTTTTCCCAAGCAAGTTTATACCCTGCCCCTTTGTAATTTTTCCGCAATAATCTACTGTTAAAAATTTTTCAATCACGTTATCAGCAGTAATCAAGGGTAAAAAACAGACAGTAATCTTTCCAATTAAGCAGTTACTGGTAAGAAAATCAATTGCTTAACCTAATAATTACTGACACCAAGCACACAGTTGAGTAAAAGATATAGATATTTTTAGTGAATACTATCTAACAATTAACGATTGCTAAAAAGCCTCTATGTAAATAATCCCAATTCAAGCCTTAATTTATAAAATAAGGATAAAAACAACCCTTTTAAGCAACTTGAAGGTAGGACCATAAAAGTGACAATAAATGAAAACCCAACCCAATGAGCAAACCAGTAAGAGCCTTTCTTTGACTGGGATTTCTTTTGCGAAAGAAAGTCCAATGGGTTCAATTCCCATCCCCAGCTCCATGGATATATCCACAGACACGTTTTCAGCAGAGACTCATTCACTCTTCGATATTTTCACTCTTCGTTTTTCTTGCTTTCCCCTCACTTATTTACCCCGCATCCGCTTACCTACTCGCCTCTACCGAACAGAAGGTAATGATTGACAAAAGCTGACGCAGCCCCTACGGTTCCCGTTGCTTGGTAGGTGTGTAGACGCCAACCTGCCTTTTCCCATTCTTCGATTGTCTTGCCGATATCGTTATGATGTCCGACCAATACGCATTTCCACTCCTTCAACAACAACCACCTCAAGACTTACCAATAATAACACGAGTCTATTTTGGTTTTGTAACAGCTTCGGGTTGCGAAAAATTTCTGGTGCTCCCTTTAACCAAGTTACTGTGCGCTAACTGTCGCGGTTGAAAGAAAAGCCCGATCTTCATATTTTATCAAGCGTGTCTGCCCTGTGACTGTTAACTTGGCGCTGGCGCGAATGTCGCTCGAGCTACTGCCAAGCTGATCTCCACTGGACCGGGCTCCATTAGTTCTATTGATGCCTTTTCCGTTAGCTTGTGAAGCTTTTTCTGTAGCCAGTGACATTCGAAGTGAATCTTCTACATTGGGCAAATCTTTTGGTAACTCAAGAGAAGAAAAAAAATTATGGTGCCACCGCCAACTCTTTCTTTCAGTTTAAGATCAAACATCCTTCTGCTTGATAGAATCGAGAGTTTTAACTATTAATCGAGAAATCTCATCAACACCTTGGGTGTAGGGATGACAAAGACGAATTTATAGTAAAGAACAAAATTTGATTTTGGATTTTAAAACGCCAGAATTCATCGAAGGTCAATTCCCACCCAGCTCCACTTACTAATTCTTGCTCAACAAAGCAATCTTCGATAGGTAAATAACAAAAAAGAAGGAAGAGATGATGGGCAAGCTATCTCTTTACAGCTTAGGCAGGCTCACACGTTTTTTCATAAATATCGTAGCAGCAACAGCGAATGTCGATAGTGCCGCGATGAATGCTATTGAAGTGCCCTCGGGAACAGTGGCATCATAGGAGGCTATCAGTCCATAGCGGCTCGGGTTGTCAGCTGAAGTAGGCGGCCACGCTACTGTTCCAGCGGCTGTATTGCTTGCGTCATACATTGAAACGTAGACTCCGTGCGGTGGTGGGTTCGCGCCCCAGTCACCTAAAGCGCCCTTATCTGCTTTCAGCTCTAGGATGTAGTGGTTTGCGGAGTTATAGGCGGATGTAGCTAAGCTGTCCTTCCATGTTACTGCCTTGTTTGCTATAACACTCCAGGCTGTTCCGGTTCCTACATACATCGTCAAGGTTGTGTGTCCAGTGATCTCGATCTTTACGTCATCTGCCTTCGGAGCAGTACCGCCGTCATTGGAGCCATCTATGCAAATTACCCATTTGTCGGTTGCATCATTGGTACTGTCAGGGGATTCTATGAGAAATGACATCAGGTAAGTTGAGCTTGAATCCATTTTGTAAGCCCATATGCCATTTGCGCCTAAAGTTGTGCCAGCCATGGGCAAAATAAAGGCGTCACTCCATTCTGTAGCGGTTGTCCATTTTCCATCAACAGTGGCTGCGGTGGTTTGGTAGGCTTCTATTAAGGTGTAGCCTGGTTCAGCTGCAAAGGCGGTTTCTATAGTTAATAGCAAGAATACACTGCATAGCATCAGTATGCAACTTTTTATCAAAAATGCTTTCCTCATTTTTTATACACCTTGGTTGGTAAGCGCTTATTTGTTTGTTTTTCTTTAAAAATTTTGCCTAAATTTTAACACATGAAATACCTAAAATTGCTAATCTGCAAGATTTCTTAACCATTATTATGCGATTAAAAACTCCCTAAACGCCTAATGCGTTATTGCTCTTAGGAGAAACGCTTGCTATAATAGAGTGGTTTAATCGCTGAGGCGGTAGACTGTAAAAGTTGCTTTATACAGGTTAGATTCCTATCCCAGCCCTCTGGCGGTTTATTAAATTACTCTTTTGAATATGTTTTAAAACAAATAGCCTGTTTTCAGTATCTAAAGTTTAACATAAGCGATAACAAAATTTCAGCGGTTGAGAATAACTTTTAATATTTTATTATCCTTAATGGCGACAGGCATTTTAGTAGATTCGTTTAATAATCAAAAAATTGGCTAATTTTTCTCTAAAATTAACCGGATAGAGGTGAAAAAGTGAGGAAAAAAGCTTTTTGCATCTTGATGCTCGGTCTTTTTGCTTTTTCTGCATTTGCATTGCCGAATGTTAAATCCGACGGATCCCTAAACATCACCGCAACCATTTCCCTAAGTAACACGCCGAATTGCATCGCAGTCAATGACGAAACCAATCGAATTTACGTAGGCACCGATACAGGCATTGTAGTTATCGACGGAACCACAGATACTGTGGTTACTCAGATTCCAACAGTTGACAGCGTAGACGACATAGCAGTCAACCCTAAGACTAATCGTGTGTTCGCTGTAGTTGAAGGAAACAACGTTTTGGTGCTGGACGGCGCCACAAACCAGCAAGCTGGAGCACTTCCCGACTGGGTGTACATTTCATATGACAATGTTATCTTAGTTAATCCCGTGACAAATCTGGTATACTACTGCGTTCGCACTGCAACTTCAGGCAAGTTTGACGTGGTTAAAGTATATGATGGTACCACGCTAAGTTTGGTGGCAACGGTGAACATTCCCGGCAGCGACACTCATCCATACATCGAAACAATGAGCGGAGCAGTTAATCCTGTAACTAACAAGGTGTACATCGCGTGGACTGGAAAAGACAACATCAATATCATCGACGGAGCTACCAACACCATAATATCAACCGTTTCGTTTACCGCCTTCAGCGAGGAAATAACCGTTAATCCCTACACTAACTTGCTCTATATGAAACAGGCAATCTATAACGGAGACACACTAGCCGCGGTTGGGCAAATTTACCCCGGTGATGTACTGGCAATCGATGCCGTACACAACTACGTTTACACCGCTGATTACTATACACTGGATGTGCTTGACGGCTCCACACAGGGTATCATGGCAAGTTTGAAGTTCAGTTGGTACTTAGACAGTTTCAGTACAGTGGCTACAGTGAACCCGACAACTTCAAAGCTATACATTGGAGGAACCAATAACCAAATAACCGTAGTAACTATGAGTCCAACACCAACACCAACTCCAATTCCAATAACACCAACTCCAATCCCACCAACACAAACTCCCACTCCGCCGACTCCAACTCCAATTCCACCGACAATAACTCCAAATCCACCAACACAAACTCCAACTCCACCTCCACCAACACCTATCCCCACCCCCAGCCCCTCCTTGACTCCAATAGCAACACCCGCACCAACGCCAACTTCATCGCCAACCGTACCGCCATCAACTTCGGCATCTCCAAGTCCCACAACAAGCCTGATGCCATCATATTCACCTATGCCATCACCCTCGCCAACAATTCCCGAGTTGCCAGCTTTAGCAGTTCTAACCTCGCTCTTGGTTGTTCTGTTAGTCGCTGTTATAGTTAGGAATCCAAAGAAGCTGTGTTAGCCATGCAAGAATTTTTTTTATGCAGAGCAGGGTTTGCTGGGGCGTCTGGATTAATGAATTAGGAGAGGAAAAAAGAAGTTATGCAAATTTGTAGTGGCTGCAACCACATAACTTGTCCAGATGCCTCTCAGCCCCTGCTTA
>Ga0123335_1000160_pt1 | contig 106026 bp, 89 predicted proteins | sample BiotimSIPDNA_2_FD_89707 | JGI IMG/M metagenome (GOLD analysis project Ga0123335, IMG submission 89707) | Anaerobic biogas reactor microbial communites from Washington, USA - Biogas_R2 time_0 SIP DNA | ecosystem: Engineered > Bioreactor > Anaerobic > Unclassified | place: Washington, USA... | reverse complement strand
GTCAACGGCAGCGTCGCAGGAGGGATAAAAGACCGCTGGTGCAGCCACGAACCGAGAAGCTATCTGCAGGTTGACCTCGGGGAACCCCGCCCGATCGGATCTATCGTGATAAGGCACGCAAGCGCAGGAGGCGAAAGCGCCGAATTCGACACCTGCCGGTTCAGCGTGCAGGCAACCAACGACAACAAAATCTTTGCCACCGTCGTCGGCGCTACCGGGACACGCCTGGTCGAAGAAATCACCTGGCACAGAAACCTCGTCTATTTCGACGGCCGGAGAGAAGTGCGGCTGAGTTTCACAGACGGCAGGCTCACCGCGAAAAATGAAAAACTGTTGGTCGATTTCGAAGAAGACAGGAAGGTGTTTGCCGGGGTATTCCAGTTTTTCTACCTGAGGCTTGCGATCTTTTTCGGCTGCCTCGGTATATTCATGAACCTCTTCCGCGGTGAAATGCTGGATAAGACATTGCATTTCTGGTTTCTTGCGCCTGCGCGTCGTGAAGTGCTTTTGGCGGGAAAGTATGGAGCAGGCCTGATTGCTTCTTCGGTGATTTTTGCTTTCGGCACCCTGGCGTGCATCGCGGTACTGCTGTCGGGACACAGTTCGGCGGAAGTGCAGCAATACTGGCAAAGCGCGGGCTCGGCCCATTTGTTCTGGTATACGGCGGCCGCGGTGCTCGGATGCATCGGTTACGGCAGCGTGTTTGTCGCCGCCGGCCTTCTGCTGCGCAACCCGATCATCCCGGCGGCGGTTCTGCTGGCATGGGAAAGCGTCAACGGATTCCTTCCGGCGCTTCTGCAGAAGCTGAGCATCCTCTACTACCTGCAGTCATTATGTCCTGTTCCTGCTCCGGTGGATGGCGACATGCCGGCCCTGCTGCGGCTGCTTCTCGCCCCCGCGGCCCCCGCGTCGAAGGCGGGAGCCGTCATAGGGCTGCTGGCCGTTACGGCAGTGGTACTCTGGCTGGCGGCGCTGGCAATCCGCCGCATCCAGATCTCCTACAGCACCGAAGCCTAATAACTCAGGCCATAGCCATAGGGGAACAAGGGGCTGTAGCGATCCTTCGGAACGTTGATATTCAAAGGCAGCTGGTCCATCGATTTCGGCCAGGAGAACGAAAGCTTCGCCGTCGGGCTGTAATCGCCGAACAGCACGTCCGCGATCCCGCTCCCCTCGGTCCCCGGCAGGAAAGCGGCCATAAACGAGTCGGATTGCCGCAGCACACTGTCGATAATCATCGGACGGCCGGCTATGAGGATCACCGCCACAGGGATGCCCGCCTTCTTCAGATTCCTGATGACAGCCACATCCTCTTTGCTGAGCGACAGGTCCGAAGTGTCGCCCACACCTTCCGCGTAGGGACGCTCGCCGATGACGGCGATGCCTATTGAGGCGCCTTCGGCTCCCGAACCGTCAATCGAGTAAGTTACGCTCGTGTTCCGTGATACGGCAGCCTTGATCGCTTCCAGGACAGTCGTTCCTCCCGTCGTGACCTTGCCGCTCTGCCCCTGCCACCTGATTGTCCAGCCGCCGCACTGGTTGCCGATGTCATCCGCGCTCTTTCCCGCGACGTGAATGCGTGCGATGTCCTTTGCGACAGGCAATGCATTGCGCTCGTTTTTCAGAAGCACGACAGACTTGCGCACCGCCTCTCTTGCAAGTTCCCTGTGAGCGGGCGAGCCGAAGCTCTTATGCAATTTCCTGTCGGCCAGCTGAGACCTGCTCTTGTCCATGAGCCCCATGGCGAACTTGACGCGGAGAATGCGTGTCACGGCATCATCGATGCGGGACATCGGCACCCGACCCTCCGTCACAAGCTCCTTCAGGGTGTTGAAGAACTTCGCGTAGCTGGTCGGTTCCATCGCCATGTCCATGCCGGCATTGATCGAAATCTCCACCGACGCCTTGTAATCGTCGGGCCTGATTTGCGTGATGGCGTTGTAATCGGAAATCAGGAATCCCTCGAAACCAAGCTCTTCCTTCAGTATCTCGGTAAGAAGCCGCCTGCTCGCGGAGCACCGCACCCCGTTCCACGTGCTGAACGAAGGCATGATGCTTCCGACGCCGGCATTTATGGCGGCGACATATCCGGGAAGATGTATCCGTCGCAGGGTGGCCTCGTCCATACTGGCGTCCCCCTGATCCAGCCACAGGCGGGATGCTCCCTTGGGGACCGCCTCGGGACGGGGCGCCGTGGTTGCGGCCGTACCTCCGTCTCCGACGTAGTGTTTGGCGCATGCCAGTACCGAGAGCGGGTTCTTCAGATCGCCCTGCAATCCGCGCACGGCCGCTACCCCCAACATCTCCACCAGTGCAGGATCTTCTGAAAAGCCTTCATACGTCCTTCCCCAGCGGATATCTTGAGGAACCGCGACGCACGGCGCAAACGTCCACTGAATGCCGGTGGCACGAACCTCTTCAGCCGTGATCCGGCTGATCTTCTCCACAAGCGCAGGATCGCGAGTGCAGCCCAGCGCTATGTTGTGTGGAAAGATAACGGCGCCGAGCACATTGCTGTGCCCGTGCACGGCATCGACTCCGTACAGGACAGGGATCTTGAGACGCGTTTTCAGCGCTTCAGACTGGACCCGGTCGTACAAATCCGTCCACGCTTCGAGACCGTTCCCTTCAGCCGGATCGGAATCGCCTCCGCTGAGCACCGAACCGATGAAGTACTTCTGCATGTCGCCCGGGTTGGCAAGCACCGGCCCCTGTTCAGGTTGCGTCATCTGTCCGATCTTCTCATCGAGCGTCATCTGAGCCAGCAGTTCTTTCACCTGAGCGTCATACGATGACAGCCGTTTTGAATCTGACGAAGAAAGAGACACCGTCTGGAATATTCCCAGCAGTGCGCATGCGACAAGGATCGAATAGGATCTCATATCTGTTTTGTTCCTCTCGCTGGTAAATGAGAACAGTAGTCTATGGGAACAAAAACCAAAATGCTATTGAAAGGATATTGTCTCGCTGTTCCGCCTTGATTTACTGCAATATCTTTTCGAGAGCCTGGTAATCGGTATGGACGGATTCCAGCGCGTCACTGATCGCCTTCTCGTCACCCGACGCCGTGCCTGCCGCGAATGCCCCTACCGACTCCGCAAGCCTTGATCTTGCAGCCTGAAACTCCGGCTCCTTCTCTTTCAGGCGGCCGGGAAGGGTGGCGGCGTTCAGCAGATCCATCTTCTGCGTGAGTTCGGCTGCAGATGCTTTCACCTTCTCCATTTCATTTCCGGGGACGTGATGGTGATACAGCATGTAGAGAACTGAATGGAAATCATCCAATTCCTTCAGAACCGGACGGATGGCTCGTACCAGCCCCTCGAACCGCGCGTGCAGAATCTCCGCCGCATTCAGCAGCCGCGAATCGTCTCCGGAACCGGCAGCCGACTTGTATTCAGCAGCCGCTTCCCGGAGTTTCCCGACATTCTCATCCCAGGTCTGCTGCTTCTCATGCAGGATGGCCGGAAGTTTCGCCGCCGCGACGTCAGCTGTCCCTTTTTCGACTTCCGGAAGGAGTTGCCTGAGCATCGCAGTGTCTTTTTTCGGCCAAGCTTCGTGCCAGATTCTGGCGATCACCTGGTGAAAGGAATCGAGCGCCGGCACCCTTGCGGTTGCATCGGCCGTCAACTGCTCGGATTGCAGGATTCCACCCCAAGACAGAACCATCAACACTATCGAGATTGTCAGAAATCGTCTCATAGGCACCCCCGGGAAACATTCAAAGAAAGATATCGGCACGTTTTTTCCACCTGCGTATTATACTCACATGCTGGATGGTGGCCTATGGAGCAGCTCGAAACGAACATCAACAAAGAATTGCAGATGACCGCGCAGTACCTCGCCCAGAGTCTGATTCCCGATCCGGGGGCCGTGCCACGTGTCAACAACATTGATATCCACGGCATGACGATTCCGCTCAACGGCGTTGCCGGCGGAGACCTGGTAACTTACGTCGATTTCCAGGACAGGTATGACCTCGAGGCAAGGATCGCTCGCGCCCTTGCCAGGGGAGAAGAAGCAAAAGCCCAGATGTTGCAGCGCCTGAAACGGAAGGGTGGAATTATGGTCGCCGACGTATCCGGGCACGAATTCACCGACGCCATCCGGGCCCTTTTGTTGCACCAGGTATTTCACGCATGCGCGCTGTATGAGATGGATCAGAACGGCAACATCACCACACGCCTGTTCGAACAGGTCAACACCCGCTTCTTCAAGTCGAGGACACTCAGGCGTCTGGCTGCGGATCTCGATTCGACGAGTTTCATCACCCTGATTTACGGCGAGATATCGCATACCGGCAGATTCCGGTTCGTAAGCGCCGGGCACCCTCCGCCGCTCGTGTTCTCCAGAGCCTACAATCGTTTCGTGGAGATAAGTCCGAACCGTCTTGTAAGCTATCCGCCGCTAGGATTGCAGCTGACGGAAGATCATCCTGATGCGAAGCTCTTCAAGCGCGTGCTCGGCTACAAGAAAAAGTATACGACAAATGATCTGAACCTGATGGGCCAGGGCGACGTGCTGCTTCTGTACACCGACGGCCTTATCGATACCTTCTCTTCCTACACGATTGAGCGGCTGGAACGGTCGGTCGCTCTATCGAAGGACGGCTCTGCAAAAGACATCTGCGAGGCTATAATCGCCGACCGGAAAGCGGCGTCCGAACAGAGCGATGACCTCAGTCTCGTGGTGATCAAATATCGTTGACAACGTGCACAGGAAAACTTCGATGTCCGAACCGGCAATTTCGAATTTCATCCGCGACGAAGTAGCTGCCGATCTGGCGGCGAAAAGGTTCACGAAGGTTGCCACTCGTTTCCCTCCCGAACCGAACGGATATCTCCATATCGGCCATGCAAAGGCGATCTGCATCAATTTCGGGATCGCGCAGGAATTCGGCGGCGTCTGTAATCTGCGTTTTGACGACACCAATCCGACCAAAGAGGAACAGCGGTACATAGACTCGATACAGGAGGATGTGTGCTGGCTGGGATTCGACTGGGGAGACCGCCTGTTTTATGCTTCGGACTATTTCGACCGGATGTACGAGCTCGCGCTCGAGATGATCCGGGGGGGCAAAGCCTACGTGGATGATCAGACGCAGGAACAGATCAGGCTGTCGCGGGGCACCCTGACAGAACCCGGCACTCCGAGCCCGTGGCGCAACCGGAGTATCGAAGAAAACCTCGATCTCTTCAGACGCATGAAGGCCGGCGAATTTCCTGACGGTTCACGAGTGTTGCGGGCGAAAATCGACATGTCTTCCCCCAACCTGAACATGAGGGATCCGGTAATGTACCGCATCCTTGCGGTGCCGCATCACCGCACCGGGGACAGATGGAAGATCTATCCCATGTACGACTGGGCCCACGGACTTGAGGACTCGATCGAAGGAATCACCCATTCGCTGTGCACGCTGGAATTTGCGGATCACCGTCCGCTTTACGACTGGTTCCTGGAACAGCTCGGCGTCCATCATCCGCGCCAGATCGAGTTTGCCCGCCTTGAACTCAGCTACACAGTGCTGAGCAAACGGAAACTGCTTCAGCTGGTCGAACGCAAGCTCGTCTCCGGCTGGGACGATCCGCGCCTGCCGACACTTGCCGCAATGCGCCGACGCGGCTACACCGCGGAAGCGATACGCAACTTCTGCGATAGGATCGGGGTGTCAAGATCCAACAGCATCGTAGATGTCGCACTGCTGGAGCATTGCCTCAGGGAGGATCTGAACAGGCGCGCGCCGCGCACAATGGCGGTGCTCCGTCCCCTGAAGCTGGTGATAACAAACTATCCTGAAGGCAAAATCGAGCTTCTGAACGCCGACATAAATCCGGAAGATCCGTCGGCAGGAAAGCGGGAGGTGCCCTTCAACCGCGAACTGTGGATCGAGCGGGACGATTTTATGGAAAATCCTCCCGCCAAATTCTTCCGCCTCGCTCCGGGACGTGAAGTGCGGCTGAAATACGCCTACTATGTCAGGTGCAACGAGGTGATCAAGGATCCTGGCACCGGAGAAATAGTGGAACTGCACTGCACCTATGATCCGGAGACCAGGGGAGGCTGGTCAAAGGACGGGCGCAGGGTCAAAGGGACTTCCCACTGGATTTCGGTTCCGCACGCGATCCCCGCGGAATTCCGCCTGTACGATCGTCTCTTTAACAGGCCGGACCCTGATGAAGGGGAAGGTTTTCTGTCCAACATAAATCCGGATTCACTTGAGGCGATCAGGGGATTTGTCGAGGCCGGGCTTGCCGGAGCCCGGCCAGGAAGCAACTATCAGTTCGAGAGACAGGGGTACTTCTGTGTAGATCCTGATTCGACACCTTCCGCAATGGTGTTCAACCGTAGCGTCTCCCTCAAGGATTCCTGGGCCAAAATCAGCCGCTAGGCGGCCTCTCCAATCATCTCAACCGGCGGGCGAAATCGTCCTGTTCCTGACGGAGCTCACCGGGGAGCCGGTCTCCGATTCTGTCGAATAACTCCCTCTGGTCTTTCAAATCCTCATCCCAATCATCGGGATTCACTTCCAGGATGGCTTTCAGGGTTTCGGGTGGCATATCCAAACCGGACAGGTTCAAAGCATCCATGGTTGGCAGGAATCCCATGGGCGAATCCATAGCCTTGGATCTCCCTTCGCAACGTTCGAGCGCCCAGAGAATCGCTCTCAGGTTCTCCCCGTATCCGGGCCAGAGGAACTTGTTTGTCTTTCTGTCGCGCCGGAACCAGTTCACATGAAAAATTTTCGGCGCCTTCCCCCTGAGTCTTCTCCCCATGTCAAGCCAGTGCCGGAAATAGTCGCCGACGTTGTAGCCGATAAAGGGAAGCATGGCCATCGGATCCCTCCGTATGACGCCGGTCTGGCCGACCGCCGCAGCGGTGGTCTCGGACGCCATTGTGGCGCCGAGATAGACCCCGTGCTGCCAATTGCGGCTTTCGCAGATCAGCGGAGCCACGGTAGCACGCCGCGCGCCGAACAGAATTGCGGATATCGGCACCCCCTGTGGGTTATCCCACTCCGGAGAGACGGAAGGACACTGCACCAGCGGCGAGGTGAAGCGAGAATTCGGATGCGCTCCGGGCCGGTTCGATTCGGGTGTCCAGTCTTTTCCGGCCCAGTCGATGCCGTGCGGCGGGGGCGGCCCCATCTCCTCCCACCAGACTCCCCCGTCATCCGTTTTCAAGACATTGGTGAAAATGGTGTTTCGCCTGATCGTTTCCATGGCGTTCGGGTTGGTCTTGTAGTTCGTCCCCGGAGCGACGCCGAAGAAGCCGGTTTCCGGATTCAATGCATAAAGCCTTCCATCCGGACCGATATACATCCAGGCTATATCATCTCCAAGGGTCCACACCCGGTATCCCGGCAGGCTTTTCGGCGGGACGAGCATCGAAAGATTCGTCTTGCCGCATTGGCTGGGAAACGCGGCAGTCACGTATCTGACCCTACCCTGCGGGTTTTCGATCCCCATCAACAGCATGTGCTCGGCCATCCAACCCTGAGTTCTGCCAAGATAGCTGCCGATCCGCAGTGCCAGACATTTCTTGCCGAGAAGCGCGTTTCCTCCGTAAGCCGAGCCTACGCTCCAGATCGTGTTGTCTTCCGGGAAATGGCAGATGAAGCGGCGTTCCGGGTTAAGATCCGCCATGCCGTGCAGGCATCTTGTGAAATCACCTGAAGCGCCGAGGTCGTCGAGCGCGATCCGGCCAGCACGCGTCATTATTCTCATGTTGAGCACAACATAACGGCTGTCGGTGAGCTGAATCCCTATTTTCCTGAGGGGAGATCCGGGCGGTCCCATCATGAATGGGATTACATACATGGTCCTGCCCCTCATTGAGTTACGGAAGATTTCCCCCAGCTTCCGGTAGGCTTCCTGGGGATCCATCCAGTTGTTGGTGACTCCGGCGTCGTTCTTGTCGCGCGAACAGATGAAGGTCAATTGCTCGGTGCGTGCCACGTCATTGACGTCAGACCGGCTGTAGTGGCAGCCGGGCCATTCCGCCTGGTTCAACTCCTCGAGTTCACCCGTCGCCAGGCATTGCCTGATCAGGAGTTCCTTCTCTTCCTCCGATCCATCGCACCAATGCACACTATCGGGCCTGCACAACTGTGCCATCTCATGGACCCAGGCAAACACCGCCTCATTTCTTGCAAGGGCTTCATTGATGAACGCCTTCATTATGGAAATACCTTTCGAGGACAAATACTTCTCGCCAAAGGAGGGAAGGAGGGACTTGGAACAAATTATTGCAGAAATGAAGCCGAATTCCAGAGCAACATGAAATTCAGCTCCATTTTAGAGGTATTTATATGGCGTCGCGGTGTTTTTCCTTTTTGTCCTTTCCAGTCTGTGCAGCAACAGGACGGAGCAGAACATCTGCGGTCGTTTCGGTGAATGTGCGCAGGGTGTCGCCTATCCGGAGGGTCACGCCATGGTGGACCTGTTCGGCCCTGATGCAGGCGGCATTCAGATCGGCAAGTCTCTTCTCGATCTCCTTCTGCTCTCTGATCTGCTCCTCCAGTTGCGCGCAAAAGAATGCATACCGTTCCTCGAAGGCTTCCGTCACGTCTTCTACCTGAAGCATCCGCTCTATCGTGTCGATTTGGATCCTGGTTTGGTTCACCGCCTCGTCCGTGGCCGCCTTTTGGGCTTTCAACCCCTGGCCGGCAGCAGCCACTTCAATCATGGTTGCCGATTCCGATACCGATCCCAGGATCCTGGCATGGACTTCCCGTTTGGCCCGCACACGCCCCCCCATGATCCAGCCTTTTCCGCCGCTGGCGCCGGCAAGGACTGAGCCTTCGCACTCGATGTCACAGTGGGCAATAAGGTCGTTGACTTCGATGTTGCCTTCGCACTGCACGGTGCAGTCGCTGAGAAACCGGGCTTCAATGTTACCTTTGGCGATGATTTCCGACTGGTTTCTTCCATAGACGCCGGTAAGAAGAACGATGTTTCTGCCGGCCGACAGATTGGCGCCTTCGACCGTATCAAGAATCATGAGGTCATGTCCGGCCTTGACGGTGAATCCGGGCTCGACTGCTCCGCGGACTATCACGTTTCCTTCAAAGATGAGGTTCCCCGTCGAAGGATTCACCCCATCAACTTCGATGGTAGGATCCACCCTGACCCAGTTGTCGTCGAATGAAGGCTGTCCTACACGCGCGGCGACGACGACATCGGGATCATCGGCAGATAACCTCGTTCCGGGGCCGGCGCGGAGTGGTCTGTCCGATCCCGGCATGGCCGGCAGAAGAGAACCGTCGACACCGGTTCCCGGCTTCCCGGGGCCGGCCGGTATGTGTCTCAGCAGCGGGGTTCCGACTGCGACAGAGACGAAGAGCCCCAGGTCTTTGTAGTCCACAGTGCCGTCCTCGCGCTCCTGCGGCGCACCTTTGTGATTTGATTCCAGCACCAGCCTTTCAAACACCGCCGGTTCCCCAGTGACCGGCGAGACGCCTTCGGCAATGAGGGTCCGTTCGCATTCTCCTTTCTCGAGGATCTCCCGGACAAGCTCTTCATGGATTCCGAACCGCACTTCGCTGCCGTTTAACGCTTCCCTGAACGCGGTTTCGGTCAGGGACTCTCCGCCGAATGCGGGCGACACCCGAACCCATGCACGGAGTCTGTCGCTCGATACTTCCACTACGATACGGCAATCCCGCTTTTCGGCGACTGTGTATTGCCTCGGGCTTTCCAGATGGCGCGCTTCCCTGCCACACCGGCGGATCGCCTCTTCGTGCAGGAACCAGTCATGGCAACCGAGCGAGTTGATCCATTCCTTGAGCTGATCAATTGGAATTCCGTCAGGGAAATCCGTATTGGGATCCACCGTGACCGTCAACAGCCGGTCATCAGCAGATTTCCGGCAGAAACGCACACAGGAAGGTATCTGTTCAGGTGGCACTTCGCGGTTATATGGGTCCAGGCTGTCCATCGTCATGTTTACCTGCCTTCCTTATCGGGCGGACGTCGGCCAAGCTATAGGCCCCTCCAGGCTTTTTCGAAGTCAGGCCTTGTTCGCCGTGCATACCTTTGATACAAGTGTAGATGTTCACGATTTTAGATATTTGATCCCCCCCTCTCAAGAACCGAGACTGTATGGTCACACTGTTTTTCATTGCGGCGGCTGTTGCGATTATTGCGACGTTCATGGTTATCACTCATCTGGAAGCCGTTCATGCGCTTCTGCACCTGGTCGTATCACTTCTCGCGGTCGCGCTGATATTCTATCTCCTTGGCGCCCCGTTTATCGCTGCGCTTGAAGTGATCATCTACGCCGGGGCCATCATGGTCCTGTTTGTCTTCGTGGTGATGGTGCTGAACCTCGGACCGCTCACGCGGGAACAAGAGACCCGCTGGCTGCGCCCCGGAATGTGGGTCGCACCGGCGATACTTTCAGGGGTACTTGCGCTCGAGCTTGTTTACGTGCTGCTGGGCGGCCAAAAGCCATTATCCGTATCGTCCGGGGTCGACGTCAAAGAAGTCTCGCACAGCCTCTTCGGCCCTTATCTGATCGCCGTCGAAGTGGCGTCGATTCTTCTGATGGCCGGTCTCGTGGGCGCCTACCATATCGGGCGCGGCTGGAAAGGGAAGGCCAGATGACGGATCAGATACCGGCGGAATACGCGCTCGTTCTGGCTGCAATACTGTTTGCGCTCGGGCTTGCGGGAGTGCTGGTGCGCAGAAACATCCTGTTTATCCTGATTTCGCTTGAAATCATGCTCAACGCCGCGGGACTCGCATTGATCGCGGCCGGAGCCCGATGGGGGGAGCCCGATGGACAGATAATGTTTCTGCTTGTGCTGGCGACCGCAGGAGCTGAAGTCTCGGTCGGACTTGCGCTCGTGCTCCAGCTTTACAAGCAGTTTCGTACGCTGGACATCGATGCCGCAAGCAGGATGAAGGGTTAAGTATGCTCGACACGCTCTGGATCGTGCCGGCGCTTCCTCTCGCCGGCTTTGTATTCCTGGCCCTGGCGGGTGGGCGCATTCCTCGCACCGTTATTGCGTTCATCGCCACTGCCACGGTAGGAATCTCGGCACTCCTGGCAATCGCGATCGGCGTCACTTTTCTCGGTCTGCTCCCGCAGGAGGCTTCCTACCGGCAGGTCCTATGGCAGTGGGTCAGCGTGGCCGGATTCGAGCCCGCGATAGGATTTCATCTCGACGCGCTGTCTCTCGTCATGATGTTTGTGGTGACCTTCGTCGCGTTCTGGATTCATCTTTACTCAACTGAATTCATGATTGAAGACGAGGCGTACGGCAGGTTTTTCGCCTACATGAATCTGTTTGTCGCGTCGATGCTTATTCTCGTGCTGGCCGACAACCTGCTGCTCCTTTACCTCGGCTGGGAGGGAGTCGGCGCCTGCAGCTATCTCCTGATAGGATTCTGGTATCACGATTCGGCCAATGGGCGCGCCGCCCAGAAGGCTTTTATTGTGACCCGTGTGGGCGACACCGCCATGGCGATCGCTCTTTTTCTGCTGTTCGTCAATTTCGGAACTCTGGACATACAGGCGATTCTGCAGCAGGCGTCGGAAAGCATTCAGTCCGGATCGCTGATTGCCGTAGCGGTTACGGCTCTGTTGCTTGGAGGAGCGGTGGGAAAATCGGCGCAGCTCCCGCTTCAGACCTGGCTGCCGGACGCCATGGCGGGGCCTACCCCCGTGAGTGCTCTTATCCATGCTGCGACGATGGTAACCGCGGGAGTCTACCTGATCGCCCGCACCCACACGCTGTATTCGCTCGCTCCCCAGGTAATGGCTGCTGTCGCTGGAGTCGGAGCGCTGACGCTCTTCATAGCGGGGACGGCGGCTCTGGTGCAGCGAGATATCAAGAGGGTTCTTGCCTATTCGACCATAAGCCAGATCGGTTACATGTTCCTGGCCCTCGGAGTCGGCGCCTGGGGGGCCGCCATGTTCCATTTCATGACCCATGCCTTCTTCAAGGCTCTCCTGTTCCTCGCCGCGGGTGCGGTCATCAATGCACTGCATCACGAACATGATATTTTCAAAATGGGCGGAGTGCGGCACAAGCTTCCGCTCGTCTTCTGGACCTTCCTGATCGGGAGCGCTTCACTCGCGGGATTTCCGCTGGTAACCGCCGGGTTCTATTCGAAGGACCTCATCTTGTGGCAGGCATGGTCGTCAGGACAGGGGCAGGCGTGGCTGTGGGCAATTGGGGTCGCGACTGCATTCCTGACGGCGATTTATATATTCCGCGTGGTCTTCATAGTCTTTTTCGGGAAGGAACGGACGCATGTAGAGAAACTCCCGCGCCGGCCCATGACAGTTCCGCTCGTAGTACTGGCCTTCTTCTCAATTGTGTCGGGTTTCGTCGAAATCCCTCCCGCCCTTGGAGGGCGGCATCTGTTCTCTTCCTTCATGTCCTCCGCCCTGCCCTCGGCAGCGGTGGAGGAGTCTCATACGACAGAGCTCATTTTCAGCCTGATTGCCTCGCTGCTTGCGCTGGCTGGGATTTATCTGGCACACCTGTTTTTCCGCACAAGACGTGAGCATGCAGAACCGGACGCAGGGAAACGGCTGACGCGGTTCCTGTTCGGCGGGTGGGGATTCGACTGGCTGTACGACAGGATCTTCGTCAGACCGTTTGTCTGGATTGCCCGGGTAAACCGGAACGATTACATTGACAGTATTTACGGAGGCATTGCGGCGCTGAGCAGAGGACTCAATACCGTGTTCAGCTCAACAGAAACCGGGCGCGTGCGGCTGTATGCCGCAGGCATCGCGTGCGGATCGATCATCCTCGTCGCAATCGCATTACTGCTATGATACTGGTTATCCTTATTGCAGTTCTTTTCGCCGGCGGTTTTCTCGTCTGGGGGGTAGGGAGACGCAGCCCACTGGGAGCGCGCTGGATCTCTCTTCTGCTCCTGTCATTCAATCTGGCGGTCACGGCTGTCTTCTGGGTGCAGAATCACGACCGGACCTCATTTTTCGGCGGAGCCTGGCTCGCCGACATCAGCTGGGACTGGATACCTTCCCTGGGGATACGGTTCCACCTGGCACTCGACGGCTTCAGCCTCCCTCTCGTGGCCCTGACTTTTCTCCTCGGCATCATGGCTGTGGTCTGTTCCTGGAATGAAATCAGGGAAAGAGTCGGCTTCTTCCACTTCAACCTCCTCTTCGTTCTTGCCGGAGTGACCGGCGTATTCGTAGCTCTCGACCTGTTCCTTTTCTATTTCTTCTGGGAGGTGATGCTGGTCCCGATGTATTTCCTGATCGGTATCTGGGGCCACGAAAGACGCAACTATGCCGCAATGAAGTTCTTCATTTTCACCCAGGCGGCAAGCCTCTTTCTTCTCATAGCCATTCTGGCACTGTACTTCATCAACGGGCGGTACAGCGGGCTCTATACGTTCGAGTACTTTTCACTTCTGCAGACTCCGGTCGCCGGACCGACGGCAATGCTGCTCATGCTTGGTTTCTTCATATCGTTTGCAGTCAAACTTCCTATGGTGCCGTTCCACACGTGGCTTCCCGATGCCCACACGGAAGCTCCGACGGCAGGGAGCGTCATTCTGGCAGGTCTTCTCCTTAAGACCGGAGGATACGGAATCATACGGTTTGTTATTCCGCTCTTCCCGGAAGCGGCAAAGGAATTTGCGCCCGTGGCGTTTGCCCTGGCGGTGGTGGGGATCATTTACGGCGCCGTTATCGCGTTTTCTCAGACGGATCTCAAGAGGCTTGTGGCTTACACGAGCATCAGCCATCTCGGGTTCGTGCTGATGGGAGCTTTTGCATGGAACGAGATGGCGCTGCAGGGATCGCTCATGCAGATGCTCTGTCACGGGATAAGCACAGGCGCCCTCTTCATGCTCGCCGGCTCGCTGCAGGAGCGCATCCACACACGGGACACGTCCCGCATGGGGGGACTGTGGTCGGTGATGCCCCGCATGGGAGGCGTGGCGATGCTGTTTGTCATGGCGTCGCTCGGATTACCGGGACTGGGGAATTTTATAGGGGAATTCCTGGTCCTCATGGGCGTCTTTCAAACCAGTCCGGTAACCTCGATCCTGGGGACGGCCGGGCTAATCTTTGCAACCATATACTCGCTCGCGATTATCCAGAGAGCATTTCACGGAGAGAACAGTGGAAGATGGCATCCCGGCGATCTGACGGTTCGGGAGATGTCGATCCTCGGGGTGATGATCGTGGTAATTATCTGGCTGGGGCTGTATCCCCAGCCGGTATTCGGAACCGTACTTCCGGCGCTTCAGCAGCTGATCGCTTCAACTGCCGGATAACAGGGAGACAGCGTTGACAGGCACCGATTTCCTTGCACTCTCGCCGATGATCGCCCTCGGCCTCGCTTCGGTGGCGGTGTTGCTGCAGTCGGCGGTGGCGCGCAGCCGCCAGGCGCCTTTCCTTCTGACGCTGGCCGGCGCAATTGCGGCGTTCGCGTTGATCCCGGCCGCGTCCTCGGTCGCGCCGCACCAGGCAACTTCACTGATCATCGTAGACCATTTCAGCCTCTTCATAACAGGACTCCTTGTTGCCGGCGGCTTTGCCGTCGCGTTACTTGCATATGGCTACTTCGAACGCCGATCGGAGGACAAGGAGGAGTTTTATGTACTGTTGCTGGCCGCCACCTTCGGTTCCGTTCTGCTGGTGTCGAGCAACCACTTCATTTCATTTTTCCTTGGTCTGGAGGTCCTGAACGTTTCGCTCTACATCCTGATTGCGTATCTGGGGGAGAGAAAGCCGCTCGAGGCGGGATTGAAATATTTTGTTCTCGCCAGCGCTTCGACGGCGTTCCTGGTCTTTGGAATGGCGCTGGTATACGCGGAGACAGGAACGATGGAGTTCTCGCGCATTTCTTTCGCGACAGGCGCGGACTCGGCAATCTTCGTCACCGGATTTGCGCTGGTACTCGGCGGTCTGGCGTTTAAACTGGCACTTGTTCCTTTCCACATGTGGACGCCGGACGTATATCAGGGGGCTCCCGCGCCCGTCACTGCATTCGTTGCCACCGTATCGAAAGGAGCGGTCTTCGCACTGCTGCTGCGCTTCTTCATCGAGACGGACGCGCTGAGCAATCCGTCCATGTTACTGCTCATATCGATACTTTCCGCGGCATCGATGATTGCCGGGAATATTCTGGCACTGATGCAGAACAACATCAAAAGACTTCTCGCCTATTCATCGATCGCGCACCTCGGCTATCTCCTGGTGGCCTTCGTCGCCGGAAGGGACCTCGCCGTCCCGGCTGCGACCTTCTACCTTGTGGCGTACTTCATCAGCATCCTCGCGGCATTCGGGGTTGTTTCAGTACTGTCGACGGCGGGAAAGGAGCCGGAAACGCTCGAAGAGTACAGGAGCCTTTTCTGGAGCCGTCCCTGGACGGCGCTCGTCCTGAGCGCTTCACTCTTCTCGCTGGCAGGCATCCCCCTTACGGTGGGATTCATCGGCAAGTTCTTCCTTCTGGCTGCCGGAGTCGGCTCGGCCCGATGGTTTCTGGTGCTCGTGCTGGTGCTCACCAGCGCGATAAGCATCTATTACTACCTCAGAGTCATCGTCGCTCTTTACAGCACGCCTCCGGAGGAAAGGGTTCGGCCGGCCCGTCAAATCATCCCCTGGACGGGAGGGATCATCCTCGCCGGCCTTCTGGTCGCGATGATCTGGTTCGGCGTCTATCCGTCGTCCATCATGAACATCATCAGATCAGCAATCTTCTGATCACGCCAACGGCAGGGCTCTGCTTCCCTGATGCTTCCTTGACATAGGGCGGGGGCCAATAGACAATTCCCTGCACACTGTGAGAAAGGAGCAGGGATGATGAAAGGAATTTTGATAGCGTTACCGACTCTGGTGATGTTACTGTGCGGCGATGCGCGGTCAGGGCAGGATCCCGCCACTCCTGCTCCACCTCCGGCAACTGATCTTGTCGTTGTAAGGGTTTCCGGAGATCCCATCACGGAGAAACAGATCCTGGCGCAGATCGATATGCTGGCAAGCCAGACCATACTCACTCCCGAACAACAGAAGAACCGCAACTCGTTCCTGTTTCAGGGCGCGGTCGACAATCTCGTCACGGCCTCCCTTTTGAAGGAGCATGCGAGAAAGCAGGGCGTGACAATCGACAAAGCGATGGTCGACGAAAGAGTGCGGGAAATCTCAAAACGCTATCCTTCCCGGGAGGCGTTTGAAAAGGCGCTTTCCAGCCAGGGGGCAAATGAAGAGGGCCTGAGAAAAGTGCTTGAAGAGGGCCTGATGATGCAGCATGTTCTCGATCAGGCGACCAGGGACGTGCCTCCCGCAACAGAGGCGGAAATCGTAAAATTCTACAACGAGAATCCCGACAAGCTTCCAATTCCGGAGAGGGTGCATGCCGCTCACATTCTGCTGCGAGTCTCTGCAAATGCGACTCCGGAGCAGAAAGCGGAGATCAGAAAGAAGATCGAGGAGATCAGGGCGGAAATTGAATCGAAGAAGATAACGTTTGCCGACGCGGCGGCAAAGTATTCACAGGATCAGACGAATGCCGCTAAGGGAGGCGACCTTGGCTTCTTCTCCCGCGGCCAGATGGTGAAACCTTTCGAGGAAGCTGCTTTCGGAACGACTCCTGGAACCATCTCCCCGGTGATCGAAACCCAGTTCGGCTATCACATCATCCATGTGATCGAACACCAGGCCGCCCACAAAGCCACAATTGATGAAGCACGGCCCGCGATCAAAGATCATCTCGAAAGAGTCAAGAAGCAGCAAGCCGCCAAGGAACTGGTCGACGAGCTCAAGGCCCAGGCCAGGATTGAAACCTTCATGACGGCGGAAGAATTCGGCAGGCGTCACCCGTCGAGGTAGAGCATCGCTGCCATGGATAGCATCCAGGTAAAGCTGGGCAACCCGTGGCTGGAACCCGTCATTCGCCCGGAAGGATCCGGACGGCGCCCTGGTCGGCGGAAGCGGCAAAAAGAGCATATGCCCTCAGCGCCTGCGATATGCGTCTCTGCCGGTTCGGCTTGAATGCCGCACTCCCTTTGGATTCTTCCTCCCTGCGGCGCGCCTCGAGCTCCTTTTCATCTACTCGGAGGTGGATCCGCCTTGCAGGAATATCAATCTCTATCGTGTCGCCGTGCCGGATCAGCGCTATAGCCCCTCCCGCTGCAGCCTCGGGAGATACGTGACCGATAGAAAGCCCCGATGTCCCACCCGAGAATCTGCCGTCGGTAATCAACGCACACTGAGAACCGAGATGCATCGATTTCAGGTATGAGGTCGGGTACAGCATCTCCTGCATTCCCGGGCCGCCTTTCGGGCCTTCGTAGCGGATGACGACCACGTCGCCGGCCTTCACCTCTCTTTCGAGTATCGCTGCGCATGCCGCATCCTGCGAGTCGTACACCCGAGCGGTCCCGTTGAACCTGAATATCGACTCGTCAACTCCGGCGGTCTTTACAATGCAGCCCTTTTCGGCGATGTTTCCGAACAGAACGGCGAGACCTCCGTCCTTGAAATAGCAGTGATCCATATCGCGTATGCATCCGGACGTACGGTCAAGATCCAGTTCGCTGTTATAGGTTTCCTGCGAGGCCAGCACGAGGTTGCGGCCCTTCGCGCCGGGCGCACTCAGATAGAGCCTGCGCGCTTCGTCGGTGACCGTTTTCCCGGCGACATCATATTTCTCGAGCACGTCCCCGAGGCTGGCGGCATCAACCCTGCCGACGGTGGTGTCGACAAGACCCGCCCGTGCCAGTTCACCGAGAATAGCCATGATCCCGCCCGCACGGTTTACATCTTCTACATGCCAGGAGGAACTGGGTGCGACCTTGCAAAGAACCGGAATCTTCCGCGACAGCCGGTCGATGTCGGCCATGGAGAAATCAACTTGCGCTTCATGAGCGACCGCCAGCAGATGAAGCACGGTGTTGGTGGAACCTCCCATGGCGATGTCGAGCGCCATGGCGTTCAAGAAAGCCTGCCGCGTCGCAATCGACCGCGGGAGAACCGACATGTCATCCTGTTCATACCGTGCGGCCGCCATTTCGACGATTCTCGCGGCGGCCCTCTCGAACAGAGACATGCGATTTCTGTGCGTCGCGACGACGGTCCCGTTGCCCGGGAGCGACATTCCGAGCGCCTCGGTAAGGCAATTCATCGAGTTTGCGGTGAACATGCCGGAACACGATCCGCACGTGGGGCAGGCTGCGCTTTCGACGGAGGCGATTTCTTCGTCGGCCACCGAAGGATCGGCCGCCATAATCATGGTATCGATCAGATCATAGCGCCTGTTCCCGACAACTCCGGCCTCCATCGGACCGCCGGACACGAAAATGGCAGGTATGTTCAATCGCATTGCCGCCATCAGCATGCCCGGTGTGATCTTGTCGCAATTTGAAATGCAGATCATCGCATCGGCCATGTGCGCATTCACCATGTATTCCACGCTGTCGGCAATGAGATCTCTCGACGGCAGCGAGTAGAGCATTCCGTCGTGGCCCATCGCGATTCCATCATCGATCGCGATGGTATTGAATTCCGCTGCAAAGCATCCCTGCGCCTCGATGAGCTTCTTCACATGCTGCCCGATTTCGTGCAGGTGCACATGCCCGGGGACGAACTGGGTGAATGAGTTTACTACGGCTATGACCGGCTTCCCGATCTGGTCCTCCCGCATACCGTTGGCGCGCCAAAGGCTGCGCGCGCCCGCCATCCGTCTCCCTTCCGTGGTAGTCGCACTCCTCAATTTCGTCGGCATATTGTTCCCTTTCGTTTGGTCTAACGTGACAAGGTATCGGATGCGTGGACCATAATCAACCTGTTCAGCCGTCCCGGTCGTTTGCTGCATGCATTACGGTTCTGACTATCAGGAAGGCGAATACGAGCAGGAAAATCATGAGGATGAAGCGTTCGTCCGAGGAACGGACCGGGAGAAGACGGTACAGAGCTACGGCTATCAGGACGGCATAGCAGAGCAATGCGACCGCCAGTCTGCCAGGTTTCCTCTTCATCGCCGCTCACTCGAAACGAACTCTCTGTTCACTTCCCGGGCCCATCCAGGCTTTCCGCCGCAAGTGAGGCTACATCGATGACGCGCATCCTGTCGTCGTAATCGAGCAGCTTGACGGAGTCCTGGAGCATGTGCAGGCAGTAAGCACACCCGGTCACTATGGCCTCCGCTCCCGCGTCGTGGGCCTGTTTCACGCGCAGGTTATTGATCCGCTCTCCACGTTTCAGATCCATGAAGTAGTGCCCGCCGCCCGCGCCGCAGCAGAGACTCTTTTCCCTGCGATTCTTCATCTCAGCCAATTCTGCATTGGGCACGGCCTTCACGACTTCGCGCGCCGGGTCGTAAATCTTCTGGTATCGGCCAAGGTAGCACGGATCATGGTAGACATACTTCCGGGCTGATCCAAAGCGCAGCTTCAACCTTCCGTGGTAAAGCATTTCATGGACGAATTCGCTGTGGTGCACGACATTGAAGTCGCCGCCGAACTGCCGGTATTCATGTTTCAAAACATTGTAGCAGTGTGGGCATCCGGTCAGCAGCACCTTGAATTCACGCTGCCTGATCAGTTCCACCTGCTCCCTGGCGGTCTGCTGGAAAAGCATCTCCTGTCCCATTACCCTCGCCGGGTCCCCGCAGCACTTCTCGTCGTCTCCCAGAACGCCGAAATCGATGCCGCACTTTTCCATGAGTCTGCACAGGTCTTCTGCGATCCTGTGTTTCTGCGGATCGAACGTGACACAGCACCCGATCCAGTAGAGCACGTCGACTTTTTCGCCCGGCGCGACCACCTTCACATTCATCCGGCTGATCCACTCGGTCCTTTCGGACTGCGGACCGAAGGGGTTGCCGTTGGTCTCGTATATCCTGAGCGCCCTTTCCGCCTCCTCGGGCAGGCGTCCCTGGATCAGGACCTCGTTGCGGCGCAGTTCCATCAGTGTATCGATATGATCAATCAGTGCGGGGCATACCTCCATGCATGCGCTGCACGTGCGGCAGTGCCAGACGTACTCTTCGTCAAACACCCCGCCCACGATATCACGCGACCCCTGGCCGTTGCCGTTTGTCCCGGCACCGGCCTCCTTCAACGCAGTCTTCAGCCTTGAAATAAGTTGTCGAGGCGTGAGGGAATCCTTGTCGGACATGAATGAGGGGCAGACCTCTTCGCAACGTCCACAGGAAATGCAGGTATCGAGATCCAGCCGCTGCTTCCAGGTCAGCTCGTCCGGCTTCTGGATTCCGATTTGCAGGTCGGCATCGTCGCTTTCCATCAGTTTCTCGATGTCGGGGCGCTGGAACTCGCCTCTGGGCTTGAGCTTGGAGAAAAAAACATTCGTCGGGAGCGACAGGAGATGGACGAATTTCGTGTAGGGAATCAGGGCAATCCATCCCATCGCAAAAACCGTGTGTACCCACCAGAGCGATGCGTGAGCCGTCTTCCCGGCTTCTTCGCTCATACCGGTGAGGAGCGAGGAAACGCCCCACCCCACCGGAGACAGGATCTTCCATTGGTCGCCGATGACGGCGATACGCAATCCTTCAACTGCATATCCGGTAACAACCATCCCCGCGATCAGGAGCAGAACCAGTCCGTCTTCCCTGGTGTTGAGCAGAGTATCCGGCTTGATCACGTATCGGCGCCATGCCGCCATGGCAATGCCGGCGAGCACAAGCAGGCCGGCCAGCTCAGAAGCAACCGAGAAGAATACGTAGACGAAGCCCTGGAATATGTTGAGTTCCAGTCCCAGCAGCTGTTCCGCATCATAGTCGACCATGACGATCAGGGTCGTCACAAAGAGGACGAGGAACGAGTAGAAGACCAGGCAGTGCATGACGGCGGGATATCTGGAATTGCGCACCTGCTTCTGCAGAAAGACTTCGCGCAGCAGCACAACAAGCCGCTTGCCCCAGTCTGAAAGCCTCTCCCGGTCATCCTTCCCCTGCCGCCAGAAGTTGATGCGTCTGTACAGGCCCCATGCGAATATGGCGAGGGCAATCACGGACAACCCATACATCACCCAGACCTGAGAGATGTTCCACATCAGCGGCCTGGTTGCTTCAGAAAGGGGAGGCATTGCTCAGCTCCTTGAAAAATTGAATGTCCCAGTTTCGAAAAAAGAGCACGAGTATACTCAGCCGGCTCGAAGGAGGTCAACGCTATGAATTATTCTAATACAACTGCGGCTCAGAGCATGAATCTCAGCAGGTGATCAAAATGCAACCGGGCAGGCTTTGCCACCCGGTATCCCGGAATTTGGGCGATGACGGGCTTGATGGGAAGCGACCTCGAGCGTCTGCGGCAGAGCTGCGCGAGATGATCCCAGGCGACGGCCGGTTCGAGAATGACGCCGATCCTGTCGAGTTCCTTCAGGAAAGGGTCGAGGGCCGCGATTGACGCCCCCAAGACCCCTATTCTCTCGCACAGGACCTTCTCATACGGCTGTTTCCAGGACAGGAGCGCCCTGATGCCGGGTCTTTCCAGAGGATCGATCGTTGTCTGCTCATCAGTGAACCATGCACCTATTTCGATATTGTTTTCAGCCGCATAAGCGGCCAGAGCGTCCGTCTGACGGCGGCAGTCGATGACGCAGCCGCCGACATGAACCATGTCACACGTATACGCAACCGCTCTCATTGAGGCCTCGATGCCGACTCCCTTCGTCCGGAGAGAGACTCTTGTGCGCGTGTCCCGGCTCTCGGGGTTCGGCTTGAATTACATCTGTAATGCGCTGCGGCTATTCTACACCGAATCGAACCGGGAGTGTTAGAATACACCGTTTCAGAACATCAACCTGCAATTCTCCGGAGGGGAGACCATGAAAGTGATCGCATTCAATGGAAGCGGGAGAAAGGACGGCAATACATACCTGTTGCTGAAGACCGTCCTTGAAGAGATTTCGCACGAAGGGATCGGGACGGAAATCGTCCAGATGGCGGAAAAGGCTCCCGTTCAAGGATGTACCGCGTGCATGAAATGCATGGAGAAGCGGGACATGAAATGCGCGATAGAGAACGATCCGTTCAACGACTACTTCGCGAAGATCGCCGCGGCCGATGCCCTTCTGCTCGGTAGCCCTGTCTACTTCTCAGATATAACCGCAGGGATGAAAGGATTAATCGAACGTTGCGGATATGTCTCGAGGGCGAACGGAAATGTCCTCAGACGAAAAGTCGGCGCGGGCGTCCTTGCAGTGCGGCGGGCGGGTTCCAATCATGCATTCGCCAGCCTCAATTACCTGTTTCTGATCACCGAAATGATCGTTCCCGGCTCAAACTACTGGAATATGGGGCTGGGGAGAAATGCAGGCGATGTGCTCAATGACACTGAGGGGCTGCAGACGATGAAGACGTTGGGGAAGAACATGGCCTGGCTCATGAAGAAGCTTTCCAACCACTGAAGCGGCGCTGACACGCGGTAAAAGGGACTTTTCGGCCATCGGCTGCTTCTGTATAATGCACCCTTTCACACGCGATGCTCGCGTAACGGAAACCTTCTACACGTCGATCGCTTTGAATAGAACAGGAAGACAAACCAGGACGCCTTACTGGACGCGCCGCACCATGGTGGCAACCGCCGGGTTCGCAGGCCTTGCCGCGGCGATGTACAGTATGTATCCCTCATTCTGGAGCCGGTACCTCAACGATGTCAAACGCCCGATGTCCGGCCCGCCGGCGGCCCCTGACCCCTCAGGATGGCCTGACACCGGTCTGCACGCCGCATGGCTTGGACATGCGACCGTGCTCTTGAAGTGCGGAGGAATCACGATCCTGACTGATCCGATTTTCAGTGATCGGGCGGGAATTTCGCTCGGGCCCGTAACCCTCGGAGTAAAGCGGCTGGTCGCTCCGGCGCTGCAGATATCGGAACTCCCTAAGATTGACCTGGTTCTGCTGTCTCACGCCCACATGGACCATTTCGATATCCCCTCGCTGCGCAGACTCGAGAGCAGGCGGACTTCCGTAATCACGGCCAAAGGGACATCGGATCTCCTCCGTCCCGAGCGATATGCGAGAGTCAGGGAACTGCGCTGGGGAGAAAAGGCGCGCTTTCAATTCGGAACGGTACAGGCTTTCGAGGTGAATCACTGGGGATCCAGGCTGCGCAGCGATCGGTGGCGAGGCTACAACGGCTATCTGATCGAGACGCAGCACCACAGGATCCTGTTTGCCGGCGACACGGCATACACGAAGAATTTCAGATTTCTCAAGACTGCGCGCCCGGTCGACCTCGCAATCATGCCTATTGGATGTTACAACCCCTGGCGGCGCAATCACTGCACGCCGGAAGAGGCCTGGCGTATGGGAAACGATGCGGGGGCGCATTACTTCCTTCCCGTACACCACCGGACATTTACCTTGAGCAATGAACCGCACTGGGAGCCGTTGGCCAGATTTGTTGAAAGCGCCCGCCACGAGATGGAGCGGATTGCGATCCACTCCATCGGTCAGGAACTGCACCTGTAAAGAAATCAGGTTCTCCTATGCAATTTCAAACAGCGCAGCGGCACCCTGGCCTCCACCGGCACAAAGGGTTACTACTGCGTATCTGATCCCGCGGCGCTTCCCTTCTATGAGTATGTGACCGGTAAGACGGGCGCCGGACATCCCGTACGGATGACCGACTGCTATGGCTCCGCCGTCGACGTTGAGGATCTCGTCAGAAATCCCGAGACGGTCGCGGCAATAGATGACCTGTACGGCGAACGCTTCATTCATTTCCCACAAACCGATGTCCTGCACCCGCAGTCCCGCGTGCGCCAGCAGTTTCGGAACTGCATACAGGGGGCCGAGCCCCATTTCATCAGGTTCGCATCCGGCAATCGCGTAATCGCGAAAGATCCCGAGCGGCTTCAGCCCGCGCCGTCCGGCAAGGCCTGCATCCATGACGACAACCGCCGCAGCCCCGTCGGAAAACTGGCTCGCGTTTCCCGCAGTGACGGTGCCGTTGGGAAGTGAAGGTTTGAGGCGAGAGAGTCCCTCGGCGGTGGTATCGGGCCGCAATCCCTCGTCGCGGTCGAGGATCACTTCAGCTGTGCGAATCCCGTGTGACGGATCCACGGTTCCCTGGGTCGTTGAGAACGGGACTATCTCGGCCTGGAATCTTCCGGCGGCGTGCGCGGCGCAAGCTCGCTGCTGGCTCTGAACTCCGTATTCGTCCTGCTGCTCCCGGGATATGCCGTACCGTTTGGCCAGAACCTCGGCGGTTTCGAGCATCGGCATGTATAGCGACGGCTTGTGCTGCGTAATCCAGTGAGAGCGAAGCATGTGCTGGTTCATTTCCAACTGCACGCAGGAAATTGATTCGAGGCCGCCGGCCACAATAATGCTGTTCTGCCCGGATCTTATGCGGCAGCAGGCGTCGACGATCGCCTGCAGTCCCGAGGCGCAGTGGCGGTTGACGGTCATTCCCGGCACAGTAACAGGGCATCCGGCCCTGAGTGCGACCTGGCGCGCTATATTTGCGCCCGTGGCCCCTTCCGGGAGGGCGCACCCCATAATGGCATCATCCACTTCGGCGGGATCGAGCCGCGCCCGTTCAATCGCATGTCGGACGGCATGTCCTCCCATGTCGGCGCCGTGGGTAAGGTTCAGAGCGCCTGTCCACGATTTTGCAAGCCCCGTCCGGGCAACTGATACGATGACGGCTTCGGTCATTGCCTGAGTCCCCATTCACTCAGCCTGTTTCCTTCCGAGGCAAGTGCGGTTATGAGCGGAGCCGGCCGCCAGAATCCCGGATCAGCGTGAGGGTTGGAGGCAAATCGTCTCATCCGGAAAAGCACGGTATGCAGCCCGACCGTGTCGGCGTAGAACATCGGGCCGCCCCGCCAGGAGGGAAAACCGTAGCCCATCAGGAAAACGACATCGATATCGGAGGCTCGGAGCGCGATTCCCTCTTCCAGGATCCTGGAGCCTTCGTTCACCAGAGCGTAGACGAGCCGGTTGACGATCTCCTCCCGGTCTATTGTGCGCGGCATGATCCCCTTCTCTTCGCGGTGTCTGCGGACCATCTGCTCGACAGCTTCAGACGGAAAAGGATGTCTGCTTCCGGAACGGTAATCGTACCAGCCGCGGCCTGTCTTTTGACCAAGCCTCCCCATGGCGCACAGCAGTTCAGCCGTTTCAGAGTAACGATACGGCGCCTCCCGGTCACCCCAGCGTCTGCGAATATGCAGCACAACGTCATTGCCCACCAGATCAGCGACCCGGAAGGGGCCCATCGCGAAACCGAATTCTTCGATTGCCCTGTCGACCTGCTCCGGTGTGCATCCTTCTTCGAGCAGAAACTCCGCTTGGCGCGCATACTGCTCCATCATCCTGTTACCGATGAATCCGTCACAGACACGCGACACGACGGCGGTCTTCCGAAGTCTCTCGGCAAGCTTGAAGAGTGTGGCGATGACTTCCGGAGAAGTGGCATCGCCGCGCACCACCTCGAGCAGCCTCATCACCTGGGCAGGACTGAAGAAATGAGCGCCTGCCACATCCGTCGGGCGCTTCGTGAAGCCGGCGATCCTGTTGATGTCGAGAGTGGATGTGTTGGTCGCCAGCACCGCTCCCGGCTTCATGACGGCGTCCAGCCTTTCGAAGACCCCCTGTTTCACCCGTATATCTTCAAAAACAGCTTCGACGGCAATATCGGAATCGGCAATGGCGTTGTAGTCAAGCGTCGTCGAGATCAGGCTCATGCGCCTTCGACACTCGTCGCGCCCCAGCTTGCCGTTACGAATCGATTCTTCGTAGATCGTGCTGATTCTGGCAATGCCGCGGTCGAGCGCCTCCTGGTCCAGATCGAGAATGGTGACTGGAATATTGGAATTAGCAAACGCCATGGAGATTCCGGTCCCCATCGTTCCCGCTCCGATCACCGCAGCCTTGCGAATATCTCTCACGCGCGTGTCTGGGGCGATGTCAGGCACTTTCGCGCTGTTTCTCTCGGCGAAGAAGGCATGCACGAGCGCTCTTGACTGGAGACTCCCCATGAGCTGCAGAAACAGGTCGAACTCATACTGCAATCCTTCTTCAAACGGCTTCGTTATGGCCGCCTCCAGCGCATCGACGCATCTCTGGGGAGCCGGCAAATTGGGGGCGGATGCCTTGATCCTGTTGCGCGCAAACTGCAGATACGCTTCATGGTTGGGATAATCGATCTTTATATCGCGCACCCTGGGCAGCCCTTGCTTTTCAGCAACGACTCGTTCAGCAAATTCCATTGCTCCCTGAAGCAGATCCCCTTCGATTATGCTGTCGAAGAGCCTTGTCCTCGACAACGTTTTGGAGTTGACGGGATTGCCCGTAACGATCATGTTCAGGGCTTTCTCGAGTCCCAGAAGGCGTGGAAGGCGCTGGGTGGCACCCGCTCCGGGACAGAGGCCCAGCTTCACTTCAGGCTGTCCCACCCGGGCGGTCGGACTCGACACCCGATAGTGACATGCCAGTGCCAGTTCCAGCCCGGCCCCCAGGCAGGTAGAATTGATTGCAGCAATCACCGGCTTCGGGCTCTCTTCGATAGCGCAGATGACGGAATGCAGATGTGGAGGCGCACCGGCTTTGGGCGTGGTGAATTCGCGTATGTCAGCCCCCGCCGAAAAGAAGTCGCCGGCTCCCGTGATAACAATGGCTCTGACGGCATCGTCGGAAAGGGCCACCTCCAGGCCGTCGACGATGCTCTTCCTGACTTCCTGCGAAAGGCCGTTTACGGGAGGATTGTCGATGGTAATCACGGCAATCATGCCGTGCAGCCGGTATGCATCTCCCATACTGCTCCGCTTTGGGGGGCAACTACAGGAATACCACAGGTTAGAAGCAGCAACAAGACGCGTACCGGTTCGAATTCACTATTCCAGCATGCTACCATTCCATCAATGGATTGCCAGTCTGCGGAAGACGTTCTCGGGTAAAGCTGCGACTGGCGCCTGCTCGAGGAGGGAAAATGTCTGGATTCGCTAAACACCTTTACCTAATCCTGTTCCCGAACGAAGCCCTTGTAGCTTCGCAGCTCACGCCTGAGGAATTTGGGAAGCACTATGCGATCGGAAGTCCCCGCCATTTCACAGGCAAGGTACTGTTCGTGGAGGTGGATGTCAGCTTCCGCCATCCGTACCTGAAGATCGACGAGTACCTGAAGATCACCGAATCACCTGTCCCCGACCGGCCGAAGCGCACGAAATTCGTTAAATCATATCGTGTGCTGGAACATGTCGATTTCAGCGCACTCCAGAGCCTCTACCTGGTCACAACCGGAGGAGGAGTGCTCGCCCTGCAGCGAAGCGAAGAGCCCGCGGAAATCGAAGAAGAGAAGGGGGTACATTTGTATCAGGAGATATGCCCTCTGAGGATCCTGGTCGCTTCAAGCCTTTCTCCCAGGCAGTTCGGCAGGTACATCACAGGAGAGACATGGTCAAAGGGCGCGCCGAAGATTTTCTTCACGAAGTACGACATCGATGTTGAGGCCACTGTCGCCGGACACGAACTGCGCGCATACACTCTTCCCAATGTGAATCCGACGAATCTGCCGACCGCGCTGAGGGAACTCAAGGAGGATCCGTCAAAAAGAACCAAGACGGTAAGCCTCAATCCCAATCTCGACTATATGAGCTACAAAGCGATCAAACACGGGTTCTGGTTCTCCGGCGAAGAGGGGACGGTTTTCTACCGGATGCCGGGCATGGAGGAACTCAGAGAAAAGCACAACGCCTGGTGGCGTCTTCTGTAACCGCGATGCTCTTCAGCTTTCCTTGCCCAGGGTTCGGCGGCAACAACCGCCCGCCGACCCTGGGTCGCAGGACGACACTTTACGCCCCTTTCCGGTCGGGACGGTTAGCGGCGCCGACTCCAGTAAGCGTCATTACTTGAACTGGGCCACTGTTTGGGCGAGGAGGAATTTCTGGTCCGGCCCGAGTTTCAATTCCTGGGCGATTGCCTTGCTGTCAGCCATGGCGCGCAGAATGCAGGCAAGGCCTTCCGAGGCGCAGAACAGATATACGTTCTGTGCGATAGCTCCGACTCCTGCGAAAGACCATGTAAGGCCGGGATTTTCTCCCTCCCATTTCATCCCCTTGGTCTTGGACATATCGGCGACGTAGATCAGGTTCAACGGAGCGGTCTTGACAAAGTCCTGCATCCCGGCGACGGCTCGGACGTCTTTTTTCGCGATGACCCTGAGGGCATGCTGCGGAGCATCATAGAGAAACAGGCCGTCAGGAGTAGTGACATAAATCTGGATGTTCTGCCAGTCGACAGCCGACGGAGCTGTGCGTTTTCCGTCCGGGCGGTTGACGCCGTCTGCAGCCCAGAGCAGATTCGAGAGAACCTGGTCGGAAAGCTTGACGGCCGGGCCGAAATTGCCTCTGGTGCTCTGACGCAGTTTCAGTGCCTGCATCAGCGGTTTCCCTCCCTCGGTCTGGGGGGCGGGAAGTTTGATTATCTCCGGGCCCTGTGCTGAGGAAAAATCCGGACTCAGCACTAACATCAGGGCCAGCGACAGACATGCGATAACGCTTTTTCTCATGACGTATCTCCTGTTCGATGCGGCGATGGTTTTGTCCAACAGCGACAATGGGTTTTGAAGTCCATATTTATACAGCCATTAAAGGCGGTCTGGTAGCAAATTCTTGGCGGCATCAGCGGTGCATGTTCCTGACGAAGCAGGCGAGCGTCAGGATGGAAGCGCCGTAGAGATGCCCACCCAACACGTCATTCGGCCAATGGACACCAAGATAGATCCGGCTGAACCCTATCGCAAGCGCCATCACAACGCAGCAAACAACGATCATCGCAGCGCGCCGTTTTGCTAAATAGCGCGCAGCCAGAACGGCGGCCGCCCCCAGTATGACTGTCGACATGAGAGCGTGCCCGCTCGGGAAGCCGTAGTCGAGCGAGACGTGAATGTAAGGCGGAGGGGTAATCAGGTCGGGGCGGGGAGACTTAAACGCAAGTTTGAGCACAATTCCCGCAATACGCGTAAAGACGGCAGCTGAAACAAGCCAGACGGCATCAAAGCGCTGTCCGGTTTGAATCAGCCGGATCGCGACTGCAATCACCAGGATGAACAGCACCGGATCGCTCCCGAGATAGGTCAGGAGGACCATCGGCCGGGTCAGCCAGGGCGCATTCGCCCGAAGAGCATCGACAGGCACAAGGAGCGCCATATTGAACTGCGTTATCCACGCGCTCTCGTTAAGAGCGGTATCGAGGGCTGTCAGGGAAGAAAGTACGAGAAAGATCGCAAAAAGTACGGCCATCGCTGCTTCCGTCCGGGTATCTCACAGAAATCAGAAAGACAGAGCGCCAAGCCGCCCATCGGCTTGGCTCACTCCGGGATACGCAGTCTCCGCGATTTCCATGCTGTATCCGATTCATCGGAGCCAACGTAGTTTCAGCCCCCGCATCAGAATGCAAGTAATTCGTGAGCAGGCCCTTATGGGTTGGGCTGGACCGGCAATTGCTTATTTGGGGAGCCCCCTGAGAAGGAGATTTGGGTGATGTCGATCATTCTTTGGATAGTGTTTGGATTGGTTATCGGCGTGATCGCTAAACTTTTGATGCCCGGCAAGGATCCAGGCGGATTCTTCATAACAATACTGCTCGGAATCGCCGGATCCTTCCTCGGAGGGTTTATCGGCCAGGCTATCGGCCTCTATGAACGCGGTGAGGCTGGAGGATGGTTTATGTCTATCATAGGCGCGGTGCTCCTGCTCGTGATCTACCGCGCGATAGTAAGACGCAAAACAGTCTGATCCCACGACTTGAGAGCCTTTGAGTCTTCCTCGGAGACACGCGCCCGGGAAGACTCGAAGGCTTCAGGCGCCCCCCTGTATTGAAATCGATCTTGAAAGCCTCGACAGAAAAAGGCATCTTTTTCCGGACAGTTTGCATCCGGGACTGAACGGGTTCGCGTCTACCCGGATGCTCATAACAGATTTAGATTTAAGGAGTACCCCCCTATGTCTTCTCCCCGGGCCGTGTCGTATCTCCGGCCGGCAGCAATCTTGTTTTTTCTTCTCGTTTTCAGTGTTTCCTCCAGTTTCGCCGACAGTAACAAGTTCGGAATCGACATCAGCAATTTCGGAAAGATCAATGACAACTATTATCGCGGCGGCCAGCCCGACGCGGAGGATATGATCGCTCTCAAGAAGCTCGGCGTAAAAACCGTAATCGATCTCCAGAAGAAAGGTAAACCCGAAGAAGAAGCCTGGGCGGCGAAAGCAGGTTTGAAGTTCTTCAAAATCCCTCTCTCCAGCACCCGTCGTCCCACCACAGAACAGACCGAATATTTCCTGAAATTGGTCAATGATCCGGACAATCTGCCCGTCTACGTGCACTGCGCCGCCGGAAAGCACCGGACCGGTTCGATGACGGCGATTTACCGTATCACCCACGACTCATGGACCGCAGAACGCGCTTTTGAGGAAATGGATGATTACGGGTATTATGGTTTCCCGAATCACGGCGCACATAAGAAACACGTATTCGAGTACTATGACAATTATCTGCGTGCACGGAACCAGGATCGGCTGATTCCTCAGCAACCTGCCGTATCAGGCGCCCCGGCAGGAATGGACGCTGTCAACTAGAACAGGAAAACGTCTGCCGGGCGGGCCTGCGGGCAGCGAATTCTGCAGGCCCTGCCCGGACGGCATCAGGTGTTAATCAGCGAAATTTTTCCCCATCTCCGCCTGGCTGATCCCCACAAGCCTGCCAAAGTAACCCGAATAGAGCGTCCCGTCCGGATCGCGCGGCTGGTATCCTAATTGCGTAGGAGTTGATTTAGAGACAACCCCCCGACAGCCATCTCTGCTTAAAGGGAGGATCCGGGTTGTTTTCTTTCGAGAGGCTCTTTCGTATCCTTTGGGTTGCATCCCTCCTGACTTTCGTCTCCCCTTCTGTCCACGCTGAAGCCATCACGACGGGTACGATCACGGTTCCCGGTGGCTTTGCGCCTGTGGCACGCATCCTCGGAGTCAAAGGCACCCCGCCCCCCAGTGTTGCGATCCAGCGCCTGTTCTCGGTTTTAGTGCAGGCCGAGGTTCCTCTCGGCGCCGCTTCCCCGGTGAATCCGGTGCGCGAGGATCTCCTCTCCTACTTCAAGGAATACGATCGTTTCGTTCGGTACCTGGAAAAAGAAGGGCTGCTGCCGGACGACGGGGCCGTCACGGATACCATCGTCTTCAGATTTGAAGGCACTGCCGAAGAAATCGAACGAACGAAAAAACTGCTCTCATATTTCGACGTTCAATCCCTGACGCAAGGGAACGGATCGTCGTTTCTTCTTTCCATAGAAGATGCATCCGGAACTGAACGGAAGGCTCAGCTACGTATCCTGATCGAAGCCCTGGACCTGAATTTCCATGACCGGAATCCCGGCACGATTCATATTGAATCGGCAACCCGTCTCCCTCTTCTGTTCGATGAAGCTGCATGGTCAGCCATCGTTCCGGGAAAGAAGTCGGATGCTCTCTTCGAACGTTTTCTGAAGCATCCGGAAGCAATGCGTCTTTATCTTGCGTTGTCGAATTGTTCGCAAGAAGCCGCGAGAGCCCTGATCGAGACCGTTGAGCCTGCGAAGCTGCTGGAATCTTCCGAGATATTGCATCTGGCAGGTTCCGATCTGCAGTTCGAAAACGGGGTGCTGCTCTTTCCGGGAGACAGAAAGTCCTGGATCAGCCTTCTGAAGGCCGGCCCCGAGAGCGCTGCGCCAATCGACGCCCTGCTCCGGCATCAGGGCATGCCGCTGCTCTTTTACAGTTCTGTCGCGGCGGCTCCCTTGGAGGTCCAGGAGTATATGACTGCGTCTCCCCAGCGGCTCAAGAGCTACTATGAAGTTCTCAAGGCTTACGATGACGGCAGGTGCTGCGGCACCACGGTCACGGCCGTGGCTCAGGATTTTCCGAGAATACTTAAACTTCTGAAGGCGGATTCATCAGGACTGGTGCCTGTTCTTGACGACAGGATTGCAAGACCTCTGCTGCACCAGCTGGTTCAGGAAGAGCTGGCGGAGGACAAACCGGGACCTGTCATCATCACACCCAAAGTTCTCGGTAAGCTTCTTCCGCGTCCCGGCATCAGCCCGTATGCAGAGACGTCTCGCGCAGGAACTCTCGAGTTTTTCAAATATGTCGGCGAAACGTGGCTGAATGGATTTTCGCTCGACTCCATCAAGGCCCTTGTGCAGAATCCGAAAGAGGCTCCTGTTTACATCGATCTCATAGGCGATCTCTCGCCCGACCCGGAACTTCTTGCGACCTATCTTGCTTACTGCCACAGGATCGCAGAACACGGCGCTAAGGGGTGGAACCTGAATCGTACCAGGACAAGCCAGTCGATCTTCTTCCTGCTTTCGGCGCTTCGCCGGGAAGGAGCGATTTCTTCGCAGGGAGCAAATGCACTTCTCCATGCCGCGCTTCAAGCGCTTGATTCAGACCGCGAAGCCGTCGCTGCGACGGCTGTGGCTGGGTTCCTGTCAGACCGCCTGCTGCCGGAGCTGCGGAAGACAGCCGAAGAGACGCAGGATTTCCTGCTTTCGGCTCTCTCCGGCCGGCAGTCGGAACTGCGGATTGTTCACCGAGGAAAGGAAGTTGCGTTTGATTACAATGCCGCCAGGTTCCAGCGCATGCACGAGACGCTGCAGTCTCAGTCTTACACGCCCCTGAACGTCCTGATCGAGATATACCGACTCCTGAAGGAGATCGGCAGCCTTCAGTCAGGCAGTCCTGCAACCGAAGAGATGATCGAAGCTCTTTCCGCGCGGCTGAGTGAGATCCGGACGACGGAGAAAACCCCGGCAGGTGACGATGTTAAGGTCGCTCCGAAGCCAATCCGGATCGAGGAGGTGAAAAAGAAGCTCCGGAATGCAGACGATCCTGCCGAAATAAGCGGAACGATTGCAGCACGCCTTCATGGCGAACTTGGGATCACCCTGATGACGTACTGCTATGCCTACGCCGGGATGCCCGAAATCGACGTGCTTGCATTCGATCCGAATTTCGTGAGAAAGCATCGATTCTTTCCTGAGTCGGGAAGGAAAGCCGCATGGAACAGTGCCCGGTTTGTTCAGGACGATTCCGTGGGAGGCCTGATGGAGGGTTCTCTTTCCGGGCTCGAGATGGAACTCACAAGGCTCCATAGTGCGCAGTCGGATCAAAGCCTTAGTGCGGCTTCGAATCCGGAACTCGTCCTGGCAATCAGGTATGGCATACGGCAGATGCGGCCGGCATTACGGACCGACCGGAGTCAGGAGTATGTTGCGCTGGCGACGAAACTCGGAGCCGAACTCATCTCTGAGATCAGTGCCGGACCTGCCGCGGACTGGGTAAGGAAATCTCTTCCATCACTTGTTTCGCCGGGTCGGCTCGAACAGGTCAGGCAGCACCTGGTCGAAACCGATGCTGATGCCGCCGTCGAGGTGCTTTCCCGTTCGGAACTGTTTCTTCTTGGGCGCGCTTTCTGCAATTCTCCGGAGGCCGACTCGTGCAGATCCGGCCCTGACTCCGGTGGCTTCTGCGACCTTGTAAACAGGATACGCAGGATTGTCCCCGCGCCCGGCTCGGTGGAATACAGGCGCTTCAATGAAGAGGTCAACCAGTACGGAGTCTCGCTGCACAGCAGGATAGGGCTCTCACGACTGTCTTTCGACCTGGTCGAATCATACGAGCGTCTCGAGAAGAGCCTCCATCCACAGACCCTCTACGATCGGTTATGTGACTTGAAAATCCGGATCGCAGAGATCAACTATGATATGGAGCTGCCGGCTTCATTAGGCGAAATCCAGGCCGGCATCGCTTTGAAGAGCATGCTCTCAACACGCACGATTGCAGGCTGGCAGGAGACAGTGAGACAGACCAACAGGCTCTCGAAAAAGATGGCGCCCGTGTGGATTGATGAACTGATGAAGAACAAGTATCTCGTTCCGGAAATCTTATATTCCAGGAATCCTCATCAATGAAGTATAGAACGTTCTTCTGCTCCCTGGTCCTGGTTCTGCTTTGCGGTGGACTTGCGTCGCCGCAGGGGAACGCTGACGAGGGACCCTCCTTCAAGTATTCCGTAAAAAGCCAGCTGGTCGAAGTCTATCTGACGGTGACGAAAGGAAAGCAGCTGGTGCCGAATCTGACCGCCTCGGATTTCACACTCCTGGAGGACGGAGAACCCGTCACGATAGACCGTGTGGACAATCCGGACGTTCCTCTTCAGATCGTGCTGCTTTTTGATCTAAGCGAGAGCGTCCGCGATTCGCTGAAGAGCATTCAGGATGCGGCAATAGCATTTGTCGAAAGCCTGAAACCACACGACCGCGTCACACTCGTCTTCTTCAACTCGGATATCCAGGTACATCATCAGGAGTCAGATGACAGGAGGCCGCTCATCAAGGAAATCAAGAACGCCCAAGCCCAGGGAATGACAAAGCTTTACGACGCAATGCTGCTTGCAATGAAGCACCTCAAGGGAAGACCCGGGCGCAAAGCCATAGTATGCTTCACAGACGGGCAGGATACCTCCGGCACATCGTCGAGGATAGCAGTCCTGAATGCTGCCGCACGTTTCGGTTTTCCGATTTACACGATCGGGGCCGGAGCCGGCCTGGAGCTCACAACGCTGAAGATGATCCTGCGCGAATTCGCCGAGATAAACAGCGGGAAAGCCCTTTTCATCCAGAACGTGGGCAAGCTGAAAGAGGCGTTCAAGGAAATAGAGGAGGAACTGCACTCGGCATACGTACTTGCATACTACACGCAGGTTCCTCCGGACGGCAGTTTCCACACTGTCAGCGTCCGCGTCAGCGATTCCGATCACAAGGCACACTGCAGGAAGGGCTTCTATGCGCAGCGTGAGTTCGAATCCGGATCTGTGAGCGTGCACCACAGGTAAAGCTGTTTTCGCTCCTCCCTCCAACGACAACGTGATAGCCTGAATCCCGCTGGAACGGGAGGCTATGAGCACGCGCAGGAAGAGACCGGGAGGCTGGATACACAGAACATTGGAACGTGGTCCCAACGGCAGGGGAATCTGCCGCTGGTGCCGCACAGAGGTGCCCGTGAAACGCCGCACGTTCTGCAGCGATTCATGCGTCCACGAGTGGAGGCTGAGAACAGATCCCGGATATCTTCGTGAACAGGTGTTTGCGCGCGACCGCGGCATATGCGCGGTATGCGGACTTGACACGATAGAGTTCTATCGCAGGTTTCAGCTGGTGCCGGTACGCAAAAGGAGAGCGTTGCGCCACAGTCTCGGCATGCATGTGCGGCGGCGGAGTTTCTGGGATGCGGATCACATACTGCCGGTTGCCGAGGGAGGCGGCGAATGCGATCTGGACAACCTGAGAACGCTCTGCCTGTGGTGCCATCAGGACCGGACGGTGGAATTCACGAGGAAAGTGAGCCGGCGTCACGCGGTCGTCACTCGTCAGCGATAGCTGCCTTTATCAACTTCCTTCTCTCCCATATAATGTTGAGACCAGTAGGTGGAGAAAGGGGACAGGAGGCTCTATGAAAGACAATTACGTAACAGAACGCGACCGGAACCATATCCCGGAAGAATACAAATGGGACCTCACGGATATATATCAGGATGATGCGGCATGGACTGAAGCAAAACAAAAGCTGATCGCGGAATTCCCCGCGTTGCCCGCATTCCGGAATAAGCTGTCACAATCCCCGAACCATCTTCTGGACTGCCTCAAGCTGCTGGAGCGACTGAAGAAAGAGTGCACCCGCCTTGCCTGTTATGCGAGCATGAAATCGGATCTCGACACTCGCGACAGCGTTTACCTGGCGATGGACCAGGAAATGAGCCGCATAGGATCTGATCTGGCTTCTCTGGCTTCGTTTATCGAACCCGAAATTCTGTCGGCCGGCAGTGAGAAGATCGCCGCATTCATCGAACAGGAACCGCAGCTCGCCGTCTATCGCCATATACTCGAGGACATTCTCAGGAAGAGAGACCACACCCGGAGCGAGAGCGAAGAAAAGATCATTGCGGAAGCGAATCTGATGGCTGATTCGCCGGTCAGCATCAACAATGTCTTCTCAAATGCCGATTTTCCTTATCCTCAGACACAGCTGGAGGACGGTACCACCGTGCGGCTTGATCCTGCCTCGTTCAGCCTCCATCGGCGCTCACCGGTGAGAGAAGACAGGAAACGGGTGTTCGCCGCCTACCTGGGAAAGTTGCATGAGTTCCGCAGAACCTTCGGAATGCAGCTTGCGGCCGAAGTGCGCAAGAACATGTTTTTCACGCGCGTGCGGAATTACGGCTCGTGTCTCGAAAGGGCGCTGGACAACAACAGTATTCCAATCGAGGTCTACCGGAATCTCATAGCCGGCACGCACTCGCATCTGGACACCTTTCATCGCTACCTGACGCTTCGCAGGAAGCTACTCGGTCTGGACGAGCTCCATTATTATGATCTGTATGCTCCCATCGTGAAGGAAATAGATCTGAATTACTCCTTCAAAGAAGCTGTCGATTGCGTCTTTGCATCGCTGGCGCCTCTCGGGCAGGATTACCTGGAAGTCGCACGTCAGGCGCTGTCGAGCCGCTGGATCGATGTGTACCACAACGAGGGAAAGAGATCGGGAGCGTATTCCAACGGGGCCGTGTATGACGTTCACCCATACATGCTTCTGAACTACAACGGCAAGTATGACGACGTGAGCACTCTGACCCACGAACTCGGTCATACGATGCACAGCTATCTTTCCAATACGAACCAGCCCTATCTGCTGTCACACTACTCCATTTTCGTCGCTGAAGTGGCGTCGACCTTCAATGAGGCCCTGCTGCTTGACTACATGCTTAAAACCGAACAGCGGGACCAGGTCCGGCTCTCACTCCTCGGTAATTACCTGGACAATGCCCGGGCCACGGTCTTCCGGCAGGTGCAGTTTGCGGAATTCGAACTCCGAATTCATGAAAACGCCGAGGAAGGGACCGCGTTAACGGGAGACATGCTTGACTCTCTCTATGAGTCGATCGCCCGGCAATACTACGGTCACAACAAGGGCATCTGCGTAGTGGATGACGAAATCAAATCGGAGTGGGCGTACATACCTCACTTTTACTACAATTTCTACGTCTACCAGTATGCAACTTCCTTCACGGCGTCCGCTGCCCTCTCGGAAAGAGTCCTGGCGGGAGAGAATGGCGCTGTCGAAAGATACCTTGCTCTTCTCTCCTCAGGAGGCTCTGACTATCCGATAGAGCAGTTGAAGAGGGTTGGGGTGGACATGACCACGTCTCAGCCGCTCGACGCAACGATGGCACGAATGAACCAGGTCATGGACGAGATGGAAACTCTTGCGTCAAAGCTGGGCCTTTACAGCTGACCTGATGTATTCGGCCGTATAACACCAGTATCAGACCTGTTACAATCCGGTTATGCTACGTAAATATGCACGGCGCGTTACAGTTCTCGTGGTGGGGGTCACAGTGCTCCTGATAGGCATAGCAATGCTGGTACTTCCCGGGCCCGCCCTTGTCGTGATCCCCATCGGGCTGGCCATACTCGCCACCGAGTATGCCTGGGCGCGCCGCTGCCTCAGCGTCGTCCGTGAAACCGCGGAGAAAGGCGCCGACACACTGACGGAACATCCTTTGACCCGCCGCTGGTTTGCACCTCTCCGCAGCTTCATCGAGAGAGTCGCACGGCTGCCTAGAATCCGCGCGATCTTTGCCCGACGGAAAGATCGGAAAAGACCCGAAGCCTCGCATGGAAATCCTTAGCTGCATGCGGCACGAGTCTCCTGATACCAGGTTGGCTAATTGCAGTTGCTCTGCGCACGGGTGACTCTATGAAAGCGGCGCATCGGCCGGCGCTTTCAGCTTGGGCCCCAAGTCTCATCTGTAGTAATCTCCGGCGAAGTCCTGGAGAGTAACCCACATATGGAGGAACTTTCATGTCTGATACGCAGCAATGGTACCTCTCGATGGGAGGACACCAAGTAGGGCCGGTCAGCGCTCAAAAAATCATCTCCAATATACAGAACGGCAGCATGCAGTCCGGTACATTCGTATTCACGCCTGGCATGACCGACTGGACACCTGCAGGTCAGGTGCCGCTGTTTGCCAAATACTTCACTTCCGCCACTGCGCCGGTCGAACTCCCGAAAGTGCCGGGGAGGCTTGCCCACGACATTGACTTCCGCATCTTTGGAGAAGAGCTTCAGTTTGTTGAAGTCGAACTGGACCCGGGCGAGAGTGCCGTCGCAGAAGCGGGCGCGATGATGTACATGACATCCGGGATCGAGATGGACACGATATTTGGAGACGGCTCCGCGGACGGAGGTTCCGGACTTGTAGGGAAACTGCTGGGAGCGGGCAAACGGCTGCTGACAGGAGAAAGCCTGTTCATGACCGTTTTCAGCAATGTTGGGAACGGAAAGCAGCAGGTAGCGTTTGCAGCGCCCTATGCGGGCAGAATCGTGCCGATGGACCTGGCGGCTCTTGGAGGAGCGATCATCTGCCAGAAGGATTCGTTCCTCTGCGCCGCCCGTGGTGTCTCAATCGGGATTGCGTTCCAGCGTAAGATCGGCGTCGGACTTTTCGGCGGCGAAGGATTCATCATGCAGAGGCTCGAAGGGGATGGGCTGTGCTTCGTTCATGCCGGAGGTACAATCCACAGTTTCGATCTTGCTCCCGGGCAGACGATAAAGGTAGACACAGGCTGCATCGTCGCCCTGCAGCCGAGCGTCAATTACGATATACAGTACATTGGAAAGATCCGCTCTGCACTGTTCAGCGGAGAGGGGTTGTTCTACGCTACCCTGACCGGTCCCGGAAAAGTGTGGCTGCAGTCGCTTCCATTCAGCAGGCTCGCCGACAGGATTTACAAGGCGATTCCCTCGGCAGGCGGTTCCACAAAAGAGGAAGGCGGCATCCTCGGGACATTCCTCGGCGGCAGATGACGCTGCAAAAAGCCGGCAGAGGCATGAATCTCCGAATAGGAATTCATGCCTCTGCGGCAAGCCTCGAATTGTCTGGAGGAGATCTTAGATCTTGATGCGGTTATCGTCTTTCGGACAGACCCAGTACATGCCGCCCGGCGTGCTGGCGTACTTCATGACTTTGGTGGCCACCATGGAAGTGCCACACTGAGGGCACGGATGTTCGTGTTTCGAACCCTTATCACCAAGGCTCGCGCGTGCGGTTTTGGAAATCTTCTCTGCCATATTTCTCCTCCTTGTGTATCAGTGCCTGCGCACAAAAAGGGGTAATTGTACGAATGCACCGGCTTCCAGTCAACAGAGAAATACACTTTGGACCGTCGGGCAGACCGGCGTCGGCAGAGGTTTACGCGAGCTGAATGCCGTACTCGTAACCGCGATCGAATGCCTTGAGATTCATCTCCTCGGTCCCGTGCGGGACCGACGCCTGAACGGCTTCCCTGACTGCTTCACGATTGACCAGCCCGGTCATGGCCGTGAAGAAACCCACCATGACTATGTTCAGGATCATCTTCCGTCCCAGTTCTTCCGCCAGCCGGGTAGCAGGAATACCGTACACTTTCATCCCCGGCTTTAGATGTCTCGGCCTTACCAGGTCGTTTTCGATAATCACGGTTGCATCATCAACGGCTTCGGGCAGAAATCTGTTGCAGGCCTCCTGCGACATCAGCATCAGTATCTCAGGCCTGGTCACATAGGGAAACAGTATCTTTTCGTTTGAAATTATGACCTGGGCGCTGCATGCGCTGCCACGGGCTTCCGGACCGAAACTCTGAGTCAGGGTTGCGAATTTGTTCTTGTCGTAAATGCTGGCGGCACGTCCTATGATCATCCCAGCCAGGATAACCCCCTGTCCGCCGAATCCTCCGAATTTGATTTCAGTTGTACTCACAGGACCCCCTCGTAGTTCTTGTAAGAAGGTCCAAGTCTGGCGGCCAGTCGCGTGTTGTACTGCTCGAGGAACGAGGGCCTTTCGCGATCAACGAACTTTCCACAAACGATTTTCCCGCTGATGTCCATCCCGACATCCCTGGTATCGGCACCGTTGCGGATCGTGCTGTTTTCCTTGTATCCCTCCATCATATCGAGACCGTCGCCCATCCTGTTCCTTCTCCCATAGAGCGTCGGGCACGGGCTGACGAGTTCAACAAAACTGAAGCCTTTCTTCTGAATCGCCTCTTTCATTGCTTTGGTCGCCTGCCGCACATGGAACGTGGTCCAGCGCGCCACGTACACTGCCCCCGCCGAATCGGCCAAGTACGGAAGATTGAAAGGGTCCTCCGTGTTGCCGTAGGGAGCGGTCGAGGCAATGGCGCCGGTCGGAGTCGTCGGAGTAACCTGACCTCCCGTCATGCCGTAGGTAAAATTGTTGACACAGATCACCGTCATATCCATGTTTCTGCGGGCGGCATGAATGAAATGATTCCCGCCGATCGCGAAGAGATCGCCGTCTCCGCTGTAGACGACAACCTTGAGACGTGGATTCGCCAGCTTGAGTCCGGTGGCAAAAGGGATCGGCCGGCCGTGTGTCGTGTGAAAGCTGTCCAGTTTCAGGTACCCGGCCACGCGCCCGGTGCAGCCAATACCCGAAACCACGGTGATTTGGTCCGGAGGCAGGCCGCATCCGGCGACTGCCCGGACAAAGCAGTTGACTGTTGTTCCGAGTCCGCACCCCGAACACCAGATGTGCGGCATCCGGTCGGTCCTGAGCAGATCACTCACCGGATTATTGTTCACCATGCTGATTCCTCCACCTGCGGCCGGCACTCCAATGCGGCTTCCTTTATCGTCCGGTAAATGACCTCGGGCTTGTGTACCGTTCCACCTCCATGAGGAAGAAGATACGATTTGGCTTTCCCGTCTATCACGCGCTGCATTTCAAAGAACATCTGTCCGTAGTTCAGTTCCGGCATTATGAATGCACCGGTCCGGCCCACCAGTTCCCGAATCCTCTTTTCGGGAAAAGGCCACGCAGTGATGAGCCGTAGATGACCGACCTTAATGCCGTCAGCCCTTGCCATCTCGATCGCCTTCACCGACACCCTTGAAGTGATACCGTACGAGACGACGATCACATCGGCACCCTCCGTCTCGGATTCCTCGAGGGATATTATCCGTTCCGCATTCAATCGTATTTTGTCGACGAGCCTCCGCACGCACTTCTCCTGTACTTCGGGGCTCATCACAGGATAACCCCTCTCATCGTGCGTAAGTCCGGTCACGTGGAACCGGTGGCCGTCGCCGGCCTTCGCGATGGGGGGCACCATTTCGCCGTCGGTGAAATAGGGTCGGTACTCGCCCAACTTCGCGGTCGTGTAGCGGCGCTCGGTGATTTCAATCTCTTCGGGACTGGGGATTACGACCTTTTCGGTCATGTGTCCGACACATTCATCCATCATTATCATGACCGGAACGCGATACTCTTCGGCCAAATTAAATGCACGGATGGTCAGATCGTAGCATTCCTGCGGAGAGTTCGGACATAGTGCGATTATCTCATAGTCTCCGTGGCTGCCCCAGCGGGCCTGCATCATGTCGGCCTGTCCCGGCAAAGTCGGCTGTCCCGTCGACGGGCCGGCGCGCTGCACATCGACGAAGACGCAGGGCGTTTCCAGCATGGCTGCAAACCCGATATGTTCCATCATCAGAGAAAATCCAGGGCCCGAAGTGACCGTCATTGCTTTCGCGCCCCCCCAGACTGCACCCTGGATGGCTATCGACGAAGCAATCTCGTCTTCCATCTGGATGAACATACCTCCGACCTGCGGGAAGCGACTCGCTATTCTCTCGACGATTTCAGTGGATGGCGTAATTGGATAACCGGCAGCGAAGCGACATCCTGCGGAAAGGGCACCTTCGGAACATGCATGATCTCCATCGAGGAAATGAGCGCCCGTCAAAACACCTTTCGGATCAGCTTTCAAATACCCTCCTTTCAGGCAACCGTTTTCAGCAGAATTCCGAAAATAGCGAAGTCCGGGCAGTAAATCCCACATAAATCGCACCCGGTACAAGCTTCAGGTCTGACGGCACGCGGTGGATGATACCCTTTGCTATTGAATTCGTCGGAAAACTCGAGAACCCCAGCCGGACAAAACCTGATGCAGATACCGCACCCCTTGCACATGTCCGGATTGATTGTAACCATACCTCTGGGTCCTTTTGTTTCCTTTGCTTCTGCCACGGCGAATTCCTCCAGTGATGTAATCTACCTGCTGGGGTGCAGTGATGGCAACTAAATATTCGCCGAAAAGCCGTAACAACGCGGGCTGCAGCCGAACACACCGCCAGTGCGGGCCTGCTTACCTTCTGATTGCAGGCAAGTTAGTGGAACAGCCCGTCCGTATTGCATAGTCATTCCTTTGCCGCCTTCGATCAGGCGGACCTCCACCTTTCGTGACTGGCATGAAAGCTGCAAGGTATTCCGTCGGCGTGCTACGCACACCGGTGAGGGGTGAACGCAAAGATTCGGAGGAAGAATATGTCATCTGAAAAGAGAACCAGACTGGGCTTCGTACAAGGGCTGGCGGCCGGGTTGGCCCTGCTGCTGATTTCCGGCGGAACTTCAGGGTTCACGAACGCCGAAACAGGAGTTGCACAGCAGGCGGGCACCAGATCGGCCGCTCAGGGAGGCTCTCCAGCGGAGAGCCTGAGCAATGCGTTCGCAAGAGTCGCAAAACTTGTAGAGCCTTCGGTAGTGAACATCAGTTCTGAACAGATCGTGCGGGGAGGAGGGGCCTCACGGGACCCGTTCGGAGGGCTCCTTCCGTTCGATTTCTTCTTTGACATACCGCGCGATCAGATGCAGAAGAGCCTCGGGTCGGGATTCGTCGTCGATTCGCGCGGCTATATCCTCACCAACGATCATGTCGTAAAGGATGCTACCAGCATCAAGGTTAGTTTTCAGGATGGGCGTGAATTGACGGGAACGGTCGTCGGAATGGATTCCCTAACCGATCTGGCGGTTGTCAAAGTCAATGCCGGCAATCTTCCCGTTCTGAAACTCGCAGACTCTGACACGGTGAGAGTCGGAGACTGGGTGCTGGCATTTGGGAGCCCCTTCGGCCTCGAGCAGACCATGACGGCCGGCATAATCAGCGCCAAGGGACGCTATATCGGAGCCGGCACTTACGACAATTTTCTGCAGACCGACGCGGCGATAAATCCGGGGAACAGCGGCGGGCCTCTCGTAAACCTCGATGGAGAAGTCGTTGGAATCAACACGATGATATTCAGCCAGAGCGGAGGATTCCAGGGGGTTGGTTTTGCAACTCCGGCTGCCATGGCCGGCAATATCTACCGTCAGTTGATCGACCACGGCAAAGTCACCCGCGGCTGGCTGGGCGTGGGAATCCAGGAACTGACTCCTGCGCTTGCGAAGAGCTTTGGAATGAAGACGACCGACGGGGTACTCGTATCCAACGTCGAGCCTGGAAGTCCGGCGGAGAAGGCGGGCCTGCGTCCGGGAGACATCATTCTCAGCTACAACGGGAACCCGACTGACGATACACGCGACCTGTCACTGGCGGTTGCCGAATCCCGTGTGGGGACTTCCGCAAAACTGGAAATTCTCAGGGACGGCAAACCTATGACGGTGCAGACGCCGGTGGGAGAACGGCCCGCCGAGACGGCATCGACAACGCCGCCGACCGAGAGAAGGAATCAGGGAAAGCTCGGCCTTACGGTCGACGATCTCGATGCGAACTCGGCACGACAGCTGAATATCCCCTCGACGAACGGGGCTCTTGTGACCGATGTGGAGCCGGGGAGTCCGGCCGACAGAGGCGGGGTGCGTCCCGGAGATGTCGTTCGCGAGATCAACCGCAAGCCGGTCAACAACGTGGCGGAATTGCAATCAGCCATCGCAGGCCTGCAGAGCGGCAGCACGGTGCTCCTTCTCGTAATCCGGCAGGGGCAGCCGATGTTCCTGGCATTAGAGTTGTCATAACGATCGGGTAGGAGGAGGGCTCACGCCCTCCGTCCTCCCACACCACCGGACGTACGGTTCCGTAAAACTTGATCAAAGATCGGATTCATCACCTGATGCAGAGCTTGCTGTATCAGACGATCTACGACCGTGGGAATACCAAGCTTTCGCACTCCCTTCCCATCCGGCTTTGGTATCTCTACCCGCCGGACTGGTTTCGGTTCGTAGCTGCCTGATAGCAGTCTCTCTTTGATTTCAGGCCATTGCTCCTTCAGATACGCTCTAAGATCCACAACGGTCATTCCATCTACTCCGCCGCGCCCTTATTGCTCTCTACACGGTGCAATGCCGTCAACATGTTGCCGCGTTCGACCACTGCCTCCATCAGTTGCGTTGTCCCCGGTCCGGTTACTTCCTCCCCTGCCGTGATGCTTGACGCTCTCATTGGCTTAACTCGCGAGTTCCGCCCGCTACTTCTACCAGGGGCTTTGGGCATCTCATCCCTCTGTTCCTGCGTCTTCCTCACCATCGAAGCGAAGATACCTTTCCAAGATTATCTGTTCGGGCCTTCAGTTCGTCCGCCTCACCCCACGTGTCCGCCTCATGCGCTTCCTGTTCGTCAGTCCAGCGCTTTGCCTGCGGCTTCCTTCGGATTCCACCTCGCGATGGACACCCTTGCCGTCCGGCTAGCAGTTCCCCTGACCGGGTCTGCAGAGGACTTTCACCTCCAAGGTGTGCGCCCTGCCGGGCGCACCAAAAAGAGGGCCCCGGACACCGGGGCCCCATGGCAGCAGGCTAAGGCGGATTTGTGACGGGAACGGTCGTAAGACCGCCGATTGGAGGTGTTGATTTGCTCGCGCTTCGTGAATAAAGGGCCGACCGGCCCTCAGATTATTGCTCGGCGGGTCCGGCGGTACGACTGCCGCAACCCGCCTTTCAGCTACTACTCCCCGGCCGACTACGCCGGGCCTTCATCGAGGACGAGGCTGCGGAATGCGGGATGTTTGGTTCTCCTCAGGCGCTGAAACGATTCCAGCGCCCGCCGCGTCCTTCGACTGCTACCTTCAACGATGTCTATTTAACATCCGAACCACAAGAGGAACAATCGGCCAAAACACCCATTCGAGCATACGCGATCGTATGCAATTTCTTACGCGTATTACTACCCATGAAGCAAGCCCGACTATTCCACACATCCTATCCCTCTTCACTGTGATTTCCATTTCCAGTTCCGGATTTCAGGCATGTCCTCGCCGTGCTTCCTGATATACGATTTGTGATCCAGCAACCGGTCGCGTATCCATTGCTTGTAATGAGCTGCTCTTGAACCAAGACTCGGAACGCGCTCGATTACATCTGCGGCCAGGTGGAACCTGTCAAGGTCGTTCATTACAACCATGTCGAAAGGCGTCGTGGTCGTCCCTTCCTCCTTGTACCCCCTGACGTGCAAGTTTCTATGGTTGTGTCGCCGATAGGTGAGACGGTGAATCAGCCACGGATAGCCATGGTAAGCAAAGATGATCGGCTTATCCCTTGTAAAGATAATGTCGAACTCCTTGTCATCCAGTCCGTGCGGGTGCTCGCTCTGCGGCTGCAGCGTCATTAGATCCACGATGTTGACCACCCGGATCTTCAGCTGCGGAAACCGCTCCCGCAGCAACTGAACGGCAGCAAGGGTCTCAAGGGTTGGAATGTCGCCGGCGCAGGCCATCACAACGTCCGGGTCGCCGTCGATGTCGTTGCTAGCCCAATCCCATATCCCTAATCCCGCGGAGCAATGACGCACGGCGTCGTCCATACTAAGCCACTGAAGCGCCGGCTGTTTGCCGGCGACAATAACGTTGACGTAGTTGCGGCTGCGGAGACAGTGGTTGACGACCGATAGAAGTGTGTTTGCGTCCGGTGGAAGATACACTCTAATGATATCAGCTTTCTTATTTACTACATGATCGATGAATCCCGGATCCTGGTGACTGAAGCCGTTGTGATCCTGTCTCCACACATGCGATGTCAGCAGGTATGTCAGCGATGCGATCGGTCTTCGCCAGGGGATATCACGGCACACCTTCAGCCATTTTGCGTGCTGGTTGAACATGGAATCGACAATGTGGACAAAGGCTTCGTAGCAGGAGAAGAATCCATGCCGCCCGGTCAGCAGATATCCTTCCAGCCAGCCCTGGCAGAGGTGCTCGCTCAACACCTCCATTACGCGCCCCTCCGGAGAATCATGTTCATCCGATTCGAGTATCTCTGCGGTCGACATCCTGCCGGTTGCCTCGAAGATCGGCGACAGCCGGTTTGATGCCGTCTCGTCTGGTCCGAAAATCCGGAAGTTGTGCTGATGCCGGTTCAGCTTCATCACGTCTCGGAGAAAGGCCGCGCTCACACGCGTCGCTTCGGCCATCACCGTTCCCGGCTCCGGGACCGAAACCGCATATGCCCTGAAATCAGGAAGCTTCAGATCGCGGAGCAGCAGCCCTCCGTTTGCGTGAGGGTTGGCGCCCATCCGCCGCTCCCCTTTCGGAGCCAGTTCCGCCAGTTCCGGCACAAGTCTCCCCTCCGCATCAAAGAGTTCCTCCGGCTTATAACTCCGCATCCAGTCCTCGAGCATCTTCAGATGGTGCGGCTTTGAAGCCAGTTCGGCGAGAGGAACCTGATGCGAACGGAACGACCCTTCGGTTTTCATTCCATCGACCTCTTTGGGACCGGTCCACCCCTTTGGGGTGCGCAGTATGATCATCGGCCAGATAGGGCGTTTGCTGAATCCCTGCTCCCTCGCCTCTTTTTGGATCGCCCTGATCCTGAGGATCGACTCGTCAAGAACCTCCGCCATCCTCTGGTGCACCGGGTCCGGATCTTCACCCTCGACAAAATGGGGTTCATACCCGTAACCCCGGAACAGGTCCTCGAGTTCCTGCGAGCTGATGCGTGCCAGAAAAGTGGCACTTGAGATCTTGTAGCCGTTCAGGTGCAGGATGGGAAGCACCGCCCCATCGATTGCAGGATTCAGGAATTTGTTTGAATGCCAGCTTGTCGCCAGCGGTCCTGTTTCCGCTTCGCCATCGCCTATCACGCATGCCACCACCAGTCCGGGATTGTCGAAGGCCGCGCCGTACGCGTGCATGAGCGAGTAACCCAGTTCGCCTCCTTCGTGTATTGATCCAGGGGTCTCGGGAGCTGCATGGCTTGGAATCCCTCCGGGAAATGAGAACTCCCTGAAAAGGGCTTTCATCCCTTCCTCATCCTGAGAGATGTCAGGGTAGAACTCCGAATAGGTTCCTTCCAGGTACGTGTTTGCCACCATTGCCGGACCGCCGTGTCCCGGCCCCGCAATGTAGATCATGTCGAGATCGTACTGACGGATGATCCTGTTCAGATGGACGTATATGAAATTGAGCCCGGGAGTAGTACCCCAGTGACCAAGAAGTCTCGGCTTGACGTCATTCAGAGTCAGAGGCCTTTTCAGAAGCGGATCGTCGTAAAGGTAAATCTGTCCCACCGAAAGATAGTTGGCTGCCCTCCAGTAGGCGTTCATTTTTCTCAGCACTTCAGGCGTCAGCGGAGCTTTCATAGTCGCTCTCTCCTCATGATCTGTTTTCGAGCAAAGGCAGAACCGTCATATCAGGCTGCCGTTCCCAGAAGATATTTGTGAAGCATAATCGTTACCACATCAGCTCAAAGTGAGCGGTCGCACCGGGTGCGGGGTACAGTCACATACAAGTATATAATTGTTGCTCAGGCCGCAAGCTGGAAGCGGCAACTGTTCAAGGAGATGAATCATGAAGTTCTTGCAGACTGGAGTTGCAGTACTCCTGCTTGCCGGTATCGCCTTTCCTCCGGCACGGAGCGAGGAATCCCGGCGCGCGTTTCAAATCGCGGATTACTACAGGACCGTCTTTCCGAATTCGCCCGCGATAAGTGCTGACGGCGACCGGATTGTTTTCGCTGTGCGGCGGTATAATCTGGAAGAAGCCAGGACGTGGTCTGAACTGTGGATGATGAAGACTGACGGGACTGATCTGCGCCAGCTGACCTTCTCGCACCACAATGACGTTGCCCCGCAATTCACGCCGGACGGTAAACGGATCCTGTTCATGTCCGACAGGGATGGAAACCGGACACAAGTTTTCGAGCTTTCCCTGGATGAAGACGATCCGGAAAAACTGACCACTTTCTCGATGGGCATCACTTCGTACAGGATTTCCCCTGATGGCCGCCACCTGGCCGTCGCAGCACGCGTTTATCCGGAATGCGGCGCCGACAGCGAATGCAACAGCAGAATCGCAAGAAAGATGGAAGGAAGGCTGCAGGTGCATGTGGCGGACAGTCTCCTGTACCGGCACTGGGATTTCTGGCGCGACGGCACCTGCTCTCACATACTGCTGGCGGACGCCAGGAATGGCAAGATCCTTCGCGACCTGACTCCCGGCGCATTCGAGAGCCCCACGTTCTCGCTCGATCCCGAGCCGGGTTATGCCTTCTCGCCCGATGGCAGCGAACTCTGCTATGTCTCGAATCACGATCCGGACCCCGCAAGTTCGACTAATGCAGATCTGTGGATCGTTCCGATAAAAGAGCGCAACGGAGCCGGCGCGGTAAATATCACAGCACAGAATCGCGGATGGGATGGAACTCCCGTGTATTCGCCGGATGGCCGATACATCGGCTACCGCAGCCAGGCGACCCCAGGTTTTGAATCGGACCTCTTCCGCCTGGCGGTGTACGATCGCAATACGAAAACCACCCTGTATCTTACCGACGCTTCGAATTACGACAACTGGGTGACCGCTCTTGCCTGGGATCAGGAACCCGGTTCGCTTCTCTTTCAAGGCGAATACCATGCCCGCAACCCGATATACCGCATCTCACTCGGGGATCGGAAGCCGGTTCCGCTGCTTACCGACGGCGCAATAGTTTCCTGGAAGACGGCTGACGCCGGGAGCACTGTGGTTTACGAACGCCGGACAATCAACGCTCCCCCAGAGATTTTACGATTCGATTCGAAGACCGGACGGCCCACACAGCTGACGAATTTCAACGAAGAGCTCGTCGCCGAAGTGGATCTGCGTGCACCGGAAGAAATGTGGGTGCAGGGAGCGGGCGATTACAAAGTGCACGTATTCGTGATAAAGCCTCACGGTTTCGATCCCGCGAAGAAATACCCGCTGATCCTCAATGTCCACGGCGGTCCCCAGTCGCAGTGGATGGACACCTACCGGGGCGACTGGCAGGTGTATCCCGGGAAGGATTATGTCGTCGCTTTCGCCAACCCGACCGGTTCAACGGGATATGGACAGGATTTTACCGACGCAATAAGCAAGGACTGGGGCGGACGCGTTTTCAAAGATCTCATGCTCGTTACGGACGCTCTGGAGAATCTGCCGTACGTCGACAAGGAACGGATGGGATCGATGGGCTGGTCTTTTGGCGGCTACATGATGATGTGGTTCGAAGGTCACACGACGCGCTTCAGGACGAGTGCCGCCATGATGGGTGTCTACAACCTTACGTCGATGTACGGCTCGACGGACGAATTGTGGTTTCCCGAGTGGGATCTGGGCGGAACTCCATGGGATTCAGAACTCTACCGGAAGTGGTCCCCCTCGGAATATGTGAAAAATTTCAAGACGCCATGCCTTGTAATCACAGGGGAAAGAGATTTCCGCGTTCCCTACACCCAGAGTCTTGAGTTCTTCACCGCTTTGCAGAAGATGGGCGTTCCTTCAAGGCTGATAGTCTACAGAAATGCGGGACATTGGCCGGACTGGTACGAGATGGCGTTTTACTATAACGCTCATCTGGACTGGTTTCACCGCTGGCTGGGCGGAGGGCAACCGCCGTATGACCTAATGAAGTTCGCCCGGAACAGCGTCTTCGATTAGGGAATATCCAGCACACCGTCGGCGTCATCCATCTGCGGACTTTGAACATTAATTCTGTTGAATAAGATCTTTGTTGTGAGACAATCCGGCCATCTGACAACATCTGTGAGTCCTGGGAGGGATGATATGAAAAAACACATCGGATTGCTGTTGATAGCGGCCGTCGCGGGGCTGTTGCTTGTTACTTCCTCATGTACAACCAAGACGGACAGTTATGCTGAAGACCGTGCACAGATCATGGATCTTCAGGCGCGCTACCTCTTTGCCCTCGACTTCTTCGATATGGATGCCTATGTCTCGACATTCACGCCGGACGGCATACTGGATATCATCGAATACCAGGCAAAGGGCCGCGACGAAATCCGCAAGAGACTCGAGGAGTCCAGACCTGTTTTCGATCAGGCGGCGCAGAGCACGGAAGGGGCATACCGCCCGTCAGGCCGCCATAACATCACAAACATTGTCCTGAGAATCGACGGGGACAGAGCGACAGGAAGAGCCTACTGGTTCCATTATGGCAACAATAATCCTGAGCGCCGGGCTGTTCTGGACGCATACGGCCACTACGAGGATGAAATGGTCAAGGTGGACGGACAGTGGCTGTTCAGCAAGCGCACGATCTACAACGAGGCGGTGGAGAAGTGGATCGCACCACCGGCGAATCCGGCCTGGTAGACAGATTCGAAGATCATTGTTCCGGGGAGCGTAGAGCTCAAACCCGTTATCCCGGCGGATGAGCGCCCTGCCGGGCGCACCAAAAAAAGAGCCCTGCCGAGTAGTACTCGACAGGGCTCTTTGCGATACCGGATCCGCGGCGCCTGTGTTCTTCGCTATCCCTTCTTAAACTGGTCGTAGCTCTTTGCGCCGATGGCCAGATCGGCGGGAAGGGGTGACTCTTCTGCCAGGTCCAGGCACCGGAGTACACCCGGCACAAGCTCCCTGTATCGAAATCCGCTCTCGGGGCATATCATAACCCCATCGTGATCAGGCGAGGCCAATCTGTGACCATGCCGGCTCATCCAGCCGCACTGCCGCGCCGGCACTCCCATCATCAACGAGTAGTCGGGCACATTCGCCACCACTACCGCACCGGCGCCTATGAAAGCATAGCGGCCGATTTCTATTCCGCAGACAACCGTGGCATTGGCCCCTACCGATGCGCCACGACGGATCAGGGTCTTCTCGTAGAGGCTGTGCCTGATCACCTGGCTCCGTGGATTTGTCACGTTCGTCAGAACACAGCTTGGACCGAGGAAAACATCGTCCTCCAGGATGGTGCCGGTGTAGATCGAGACGTTGTTCTGGATCTTGCAGTTGTCACCGATCGTGACGCCGTCGGCAACGAAGACGTTCTGGCCCAGAACGCAATTCCGCCCTATGCGCGCTCCTGCGCTCACGTGGCAGAAGTGCCATATCCTTGCGCCTTCCCCGACAGCCGCCCCTTCATCAACGAAACTGCTCGAGTGAACAAAACAGGATGCTGCTTTGGCCATAGTGCTCCTTTCGCAGGGTCACGGCTCAACTTGCGGCTGCGAGCGCCGGCGCCGACAAAAGCGGATGCCTGTGACCGTTCTCCGCGTCATGCGCCGCGGAGTAGCGCAAGGCATGAACCAGGTTTATGGAAGGACGGACCTCCTTTATTCCAAATCCCCGGCCCGCGAGAATGTCCTGATAGACGAGGGTGTGAAGATCGGCGAACTTTTCTGAGAATTCAATCTCCCGTCCATCGACTGTGATCGAGCGATAGGTGGACTTTCCTGCCGCCTGGGCCGGAAGATCGTTGCGGTTGATCGACAGGAACCAGCGCACATCAGCCTTGTTCAGTTTCAAAAATCCCGCCATGCGGGTGGGATCGGAATGATGAAGCTCGTAGTAGAGCACATCTCCAAAGATCCACATGAGCATGTCGAAAAAGTGAATTCCTATATTGGTGGCAACCCCTCCCGACTTCTCGGGATCTCCCTTCCAGGAACTGAAATACCAGCGTCCCCTTGAGGTGATGTAGGTCAGATCGATCAAGTGTCTTGCCGAGGCAGGCTCATCCCTTATCTGCTCCTTCAGAGCTATAAGGGCCGGGTGCAGGCGCAGCTGCAGTATGCAGTTGATTTTCCGCCCGCACTCCTGCTCCAGTTCCTCCAGTGCGTCGACATTCCAGGGATTGATCACCAGTGGTTTTTCGCATATTGGATTCGCATTGATCCGAAGGGCATACCGTATGTGCGCATCATGCAGATAATTCGGGGAACATATGGTCAGGTAGTGGACTCTCCTATCTTCACCCATCCGGCGAAGTTTCTCGACATGCCGGTCGAATCGCTCGAATTCCGTGAAAAACTCGGCGTCCGGGAAGTAGCTGTCCAGTATCCCGACGCTGTCGTGCTTGTCGAGAGCAGCGACTATCCTGTGCCCGCTGGCTCTGATTGCGTTCAGGTGCCGAGGGGCTATGTACCCTCCAACTCCTATTATTGCGAAGTTCTTCTCCCGACCGCGGTCCTGATCGGATGCAACTCTGGACTCAGACATTCTTTACTCCAAATTTCTCAAAAAACGATTTTGCGGCAGTGATACGCTTCGGCGTACTCTGCCGCGCACTCTATTCCCCTGATTCGAGCGATCGCTTCGAATGTGTTTCTTCGGAACCAGTGTTTAGTGGTCTGGGAGGGAAAATGTTTGAGCAGGGCGTCCGTTTTGCGGGCGCACAGAGCGGCATCGAGGGGAACATAAAGATTCGGCTGTCCCAAATCGCCGTCATACTTGGGCACCTCGTATTCGAGAATCAAGTGGTTCCGGAATGTGTTCCACGTGAGTTCGGAAATGGTCCTGTGATCCTGGTGCCTGTCTTCCCGGTAGTGAGTGAAAATCAGGTCGGGGGCGAACCGGCTCTTCAGTTTTTCGATTTCCCTCTTGAGACCGCCCCACTGCTCCGGAAAGTAGCTCTCGCGGAAGTTCCCCACCCGAATTTCAGCCCCCGCGGCGTCCTTCAGAAAGTTGCGGGCGCTGGAGTGCGCTTCGCGCCGCCGCTCTTCATCGGCGCTGGCGACGAACCAGAGGAATTCGAGACCCGGAGTCCGGCTGATGAGTTTGAGAATGGTCCCGCCGCATCCTATCTCGACATCGTCGCTGTGCGCACCCAGGCAGAGCACCCTTTTGAGTGCGGGAATTGCACAGCCGATCATCCTGCCTTCCTCGAGACCAGTTCGTTCCGCCACAACGCCCACGGGGCCCTTCCTCCTGCGAACATCTCTTCGAGTTCCTGCCATTCCTTGAAGGTGTCCATGCAGGCCCAGAAACCGTCGTGCTGGTAGGCAATGAGCTGGTCTTCAGCTATCAGCCTGTGGAATGGTTCTTCGACGAGTTCCTCTCCATCGCGGATGTAGTTGAAGATCTCGCGGCGGAAGATGAAATATCCCCCGTTGATGCGCGCACCGGATTCCTTGATGTGTTCGATCCGCTTCACGACGCCGTTGGCATCAGATTCGATCATGTGAAAACTTGCCCGCGGCTTTACGCTCGCGAAGCAAGCCACCTTCCCACTGCGAGCAAACCTTTCGATAATCAGGTGAATCGGCAGATCCGTCAGTCCGTCGGTGTAATTGGCGAGGAACATCGCGTCGTCCTGAACATGTTCTTTCACCGCCATCAAACGCTGGCCTACGTTGGAAAGCAACCCGGTGTCTACGAACGTTATGTTCCAGTCCTCGATGTCCCGGTTGAGCAGTTTGAGAGTCTTACCGCCGTGAGAGAGCACAAAGTCATTTGTGATGCACTCATCGTATTGAAGGAAATACTTCTTGATAACGTCGGCCTTATATCCCAGGCACAGGACGAAATCCCTGTACCCGAAGTGGGCGTAGTATTTCATCACGTGCCATAAAATCGGCCGGTAGCCGATGTGGATCATAGGCTTCGGCAATATCTCGGAATGATCGCGCATGCGCATCCCGAGACCGCCGCAGAAAAGCACCACTTTCATCGTGACACCCCGTTGATAGAAGTGAAAAGGTTGGAAGGAAAATGCCGGATCGGCAATTCAGATGAGTGAAACCTCCGGGATGGGTACGATGAATTTCCCGCCCCAGTCGCGTATGTGCTTCATCTGCTCGACAATCTCTCCTTTGAGGTTCCAGGGAAGTATCAGGACGTACTCCGGGCGCGTTTCGTCGATTCGGCTGACAGGGCATATCGGAACACCAGTTCCGGGGAGGAACTTGCCGTGTTTGTAGGGATTTCTGTCGACGGTGTAGTCAAGAAAGTCGGTCCGGATTCCGCAGTAGTTCAGAAGCGTATTGCCCTTTCCCGGAGCTCCATACCCCACGATCGATTTTCCTTCCCGTTTGGCATCGATCAGGAAGCTCAGAAGATCTCTCTTCGTACGTTCGACCCGCAGGGAAAAGGCCGAGTAGCCTTCAAGAGTATCCAGCCGCGCGGCGCTCTCTTTTGCACGAAGCGCAGCAAGGCGCGGACTTGGAGCATAGCGCGTGCAGGAAGAATGGCAGGCGTAAATCCGAAGCGAGCCGCCATGAGTCGGAAGCTCCTCGACATCGAACAGCACCATCCCGTGGGCGGCAAAAATCCGCTCCACGGCCAGCAGCGAAAGGTAACTGAAATGCTCATGGTAGATCGTGTCGAAGTGATTCTGCTCGATCAGCCGCATCAGGTGGGGAAACTCCATTGTAATAACGCCGTTTTCCCCAAGAAGGATCTTCAATCCTTCGACGAAGTCGTTGATTTCCGGGACATGCGCAAGCACGTTGTTCCCGAGCAACAGATCGGGACGAAGCCCCCTGCCGAGCATCTCCCTGGCAGTCTCCGCCCCGAAAAACCTGACGTCCGTAGGAATACCTTTTTTCACCGCGACTTCAGCAACATTGGCGGCCGGCTCGATTCCCAGCACGGGAATGTCCCTTTTGACGAAGTACTGAAGCAGATATCCGTCATTGCTGGCAATCTCAACGACAAAACTCCCTGATGCGAGCCTGAAGCGCCTGACCATCATATCCACGTAGCATTCCGCGTGCGCAAGCCAGGAGTCGGAAAAAGAAGAAAAATAGGCGTACTCAGTGAAAATGGCGTCGGGGTTGACATGCCTGGGAAGCTGGACCAGATAGCATTCCGAGCAGATGTAGACCCGGAGCGGGTAGAAAGGCTCCATTTCATTCAGCTGCCGGAGGCTGCGAAAGCTTTCACACAGCGGCGACATTCCGAGATCGACGAAGACGTGCTCCAGCTTCGAGCCACAGAATCTGCAAAGGTAACCAGGAGGCGCTTCATCCCGGATGCCGCTGATTGAGACGTTTTTTTGAAGTGTTGTATCCATGTACCGTTCCTGAATGTGGCTTTTTGGACGGCCGGATGCGGATATCCACCACCTCTGCTTCCCGGCCCATAAGCAGAGTGCTGACTACGGCTGACGAAACCTGCTCCGGCTGGATCAGATCATCGGGATGGTACAGCTTCTTTTCGAACCGGTGCAGGCGGGCTTGCATCGGCGTTGCCGTCCGTCCCAGATAGAAACTGACCACGCGGATGCCAAGGGGATTGACTTCATCACGGATGCTGTCGGCCAGGGCTTTCAGCGCATGTTTGGTGGCGGCGTACTGAGCCACCCCGCCAGTCGCCACCAGACCGCAGGTGGAATTGATGAAGACGATTTGTCCTCTGTTCCGTTTCAACCCCGGGAGAAAGATCTGAGTCAGCTGAAACGGAGCTCTCACGTTGCACTGATACTGCGTATCAAAGTCCTCGATGCGGGCATCGGAGATCTCTCCCCGCCTGATGATTCCTGCGCTGTGAATCAGAATGTCAATGTCCCCCCAATCCCGGATCACCTGGCGGCCCAAAGATCTGATATCGGCGGATGAGAGCAGATCGGCCTTGTAGCAGTTCGCCACGGAACCTCTCCCTGCACAGAGAGCTGCTACTTCTCTCAGGCGCGCAACTTTTCGTCCGATGAGGATGAGCGTCGCTCCCTGGGAAGCCAGAGAGAGCGCGATCTCACGGCCGATTCCGCTGCTGGCCCCCGTAACAACTACGATCTTCTGCTTCAGCGTGGATGTCATTGCTCAAGCTTCTTGAGGAGCCGGTGTTCCTCCAGCAGTTCGGCGGCAGAAAAGAGGTCGGGAAACGGCATGCCGGAACGCTGTGCAATATCGAGCAGCGAGTGTTCCCCATCAGACAAATTCAGTATCCAAAGCATAGCCTCTTCCCGCCGCGGCTGCGTCTTTCCGCCAACCTGCTCGTACAGCCCCCTGCGCCCGAGCTGCGGCTCGCACTTTGGGTTCAGGTTCAGGTAACGGCTGTTGTTTTCGAGTATGAACACGACTTCCAGAAGGTGCCTCAACGACTCTGAGAGACTGTCTCTCGTGACAAAGTCGAGATTATCGGCGGACGTATGGTACTCGGGATATCTTCCGTTCGGCGTACGCATGAAACATCCGACCGGCAGATTGAATCCGGGCGAGCAGAATTGGCGCTCGTCATATCCGTATGGGCTGAAATCGAAGATCTGATACTCCCGGCCGGAATGAAACAACAGGTTTTCCACCGCCTGGTCGATTTCCGAATCGCCTCTCCGGCTTCGTTTGTACGAAAACTTGCCCGGATCTCCGAGGCACGACAGGACAAGGCCGTGTTTTATCCGCGGGACAACGCTTTCGTTCAGTGCAAGCCATGCAATGGCCCCGATAGTCCCCGGCATCCAAAGAAATCTGTAAGAATAGCGCAGCGGGAGGCGCGCCAGTCTCTGGGCGAGAAGTGTCGCCACGGCCATGCCGCTCAAGTTGTCGTTGCAGAGCGAAGGGTGACAGGAGTGCGCCGAAATGATGACTTCACTGTTCGTCCGGCCCTGAATCCTTAATTCACCAATCGTCATATGGCCCGCCGCCAGCGTCGCATCGATGCACACCTCATACTCTTCGTCCGGGAGGCGGCTCAGTTGGCGGTGGCTCATGCAGAATCCCCAATCGTCCCGGTAGTATGACGTCCTGTAAGGCACCCAATCAGGAGACTCCGGCAGCGTATGGATATGCTGTTTCAGCTCGGCAAGCGGCATCTTCGCATAAACAGGGACGCTGTAATTCAGAACATGCAGGTTACACGACCTGAAGTCGACCACCCGCTCCCCTCTTTGATTCTTGATATACGCATCTCGGATGTTCCATTCCCGGGGAACCGTCCAGTCGAAAACTCTCGTGCCGGACGGCACTTCGTGCAGTGTGATGTCGACGTACTTTCCGAGATAACTGAAGCTTTCGCGGAGGCCGTCTCCCGTGATACTGCGGCACAGGGGGAAGAGATCGCGGACTATCGAGTACAGTGTGTTTCCATCGGCCTCCCTGTCCCACTCGTTCAGCAGTTTTCTCATGAATCTACCCGTTTTCCGCTTCGTGTCGCCGGCACATTTTTGAACGGATTCTCCCAGCCGGTCATGAGAGGCCACAGCAAATCCTTCTCAGATATCCGGGTGACCGGCAGCGGCCATGCGATTCCCAGTTCCGGATCGTCAAAGCGCAGGCCGGCCGCGCTGTCAGGCGCATAGAAGTTCGTCATCTGGTAAAAGAGTTCCACGTCGTCTTCGAGTGTCTGGAAGCCGTGCGCAAAACCTTCGGGGATGAAGAGGCTCTTTCCTGTGGCGGCCGAAAGCTCGAGGGCGAAGTACCGCTTGTAGGTTTGCGATTCCGGGCGCAGGTCGACAATCACATCGAAAACCGATCCGCGTGTGCAGCGGACCAGTTTTCCTTCGGTTTCAGGCGGCGCCTGGTAATGAAGCCCCCGCAGTGTTCCCCGTTTCAGGTTCATGGAGACGTTACACTGGACAAACGTCGCGGTAAGTCCGTGCAGCTCGAATTCCCGTGCGCAGTATGTTCGCGCGAACGAACCGCGGTGGTCGGCAGCCGGCTCGATGTCGATGATGAACGCCCCTTCGAGAGGCGCAGGAACGAAATGCATCACTGCATCCAGAAGAAATGATCATCGATCTGTTTTGTATGCAACAGGTGCTGCAGCTGTTTGAGCCGGGTGAAGGTGCGGAATTCGAAATCCTCGCGCTTCATGTCGATCTTGCGGAAGAGGTCAAAGAGCTGCGATGCCCCCATGCGGGCATCCCATCGGCAGCGGAACTCAGGGAGATGCTTGCGGATCTTGTCAAACGAAACACGGTAACTCCGGTTGTCGGCGGAGGGGGCGCCGAAACTCACTTCACAACCGGAAAACACTTCCGCCACAACCGCGGCAATATCGCGGACGCGATAGTTGTGCCCGGTGTCGCCGACATTGAATGTTTCATTGTGCACGGCTTCAGCCGGCGCCTCGAGCACCAGCGCAACCGCCTGGCAGATATCCAGAGCATGCACAAGCGGACGCCATGGAGTGCCGTCGCTCGTCATACTTATCTCGCCGGTCACCCATGCGAGGCCGGCGAGGTTGTTGAGTACGATATCGAATCTCATACCAGGGGATGCGCCATACGCGGTGGCGTTACGCAGAATGGTCACACAGAAATCGGGATGCGCCAGTTGTTTGAGATCACGTTCAACCAGGGCCTTGCAGATACCGTAAGCGGTCTGCGGATTCACAGGGGAAGTCTCGTCGACAAAATCCTTCGCAGCAATTCCATAGACACTGCACGATGAAGTGTAGATGAATCTGCTCACTCCGGCTTCCCTTGCCAGGCGTGCCAGCCGGACCGAACCGTGGTGGTTGATCTCGTAGGTAATGCTGGGAGAAAGCTGGCCGGCGGGGTCATTGGACAGTTCTCCCATGTGCACGACGGCATCGATTCCAATCAGGTCCTTTGACTGGATCCGCCGTACATCCTGTGCGAGCGTGGAGGGCGCCGGATCGCCGCTTCTGTAGAGAGATCTCTCCCTATAGAACCCGGTATCCAACCCGACTACATCATGCCCCCGGCGCAGCAACTCAGGCGCCAGCAGCGAACCAAGATATCCTCCACTTCCAGTCAGCAACACACGCATATGCACCTCTCAGATCTCAAATCAATAAACAGATCACCTGCGATTGAACACGCGCCTTGCCAGATCCAGATAGAACTCGCGCTGGCCCATTCCGAACAGGAGCATGGCTGCATAAGTGGCATTCAACACAAGCAGGTTCAGGACGAGGCGGGGAATCAGATCCAGCCTTTCGTCCAGCAATCCGGAGAACGATATCGCGACAAGCGCCGCAACCGCCCCTGATACGAAGGGCCCCTTGAGAGACTTCAGGAGATCAAGCGCTTTCACTCCTGTATCCCTGAGTGCCCAGGCGATGACTGGAACCACCAGTAACACCATGGCCGTGGAGTATCCTGTCGCAACACCTTTCGGCCCATAGTTGATTCCAGCCAGGATTCCCAGAATTACTACCGGGGTTACAAGAAACGAGATCCTGAGACTTCGCATCGCCCGTCCAGTCGACAGCAGAAACCAGCCCAGAGGATTTACCAGGGCAAACGCAAGGATGGTGGGAGACAGAAGCCTCAGGACCGGGATGGATTCCTCCCACTGTGCACCCAGCACGGTGGGGATGACATCTTCAGCAAAAATCGCGCACGACAGTGTGACCGGGACACACATCGAAAAAATGAGGGAATAACCTTTGAGGAAGAATCTGCAGGAGCGCTCGACATCCCCCTGGATTCGCGAAAGCGCGGGGAAGACCACATTGAAGACCGAAGCACTGAGCTGCTGCATTGGCATGTTGGCGAGTTGATAGGCCCTGGAGTAGAGCCCCAGCGCTGCAGCGCCCCAGAAGCGACCGAGAAGGAATTTTTCGGCGTTGTATCCGAGATAGATGACGAGCATGTTGGCCGTCGCCGTGCCGCCAAGATGAAGCATTGACCGAATGCCGCATCCACGCCTTGGCGGGCCGGGAATCCACGGGACCGACACCCAGAGAGCTGCGGCAGAAAGCGCAGGTCCTGTAACCGCCATCCCGATCAGGGCCCAGTACCCGAAGCCCCACAGGGCCATCGTGATTCCAACGGCGACCGCGCACATCATCGAAATCAGTTCGATGGATGCAAGGGTCATGAACCTGAGCCTCCTGACCAGAAGTGCCTGGTGCTGTGCCGCGACTCCGTTGAAGATGAATGCGGATCCCGCGACCACGGTGACCCAGAGAAGACGCGGTTCCCGGTAAAATGAAACCAGGACCGGAGCAAGAAGCGACGCCAGACCGGCAAGGAGGAATCCTATGATCGTGTTTATCCAGAAGAGTGTCGACGTCTGTTCGTGCGTGATCACATCTTTCTGAACAGTGGCGACGGTCAGTCCGGCATCCCGGAACAGGCCGAGAAAGCCGGTCATGGCAACGACCATAGACTGGATTCCGAAATCCGCGGGCGACAGAAGACGCGCAAGCACGAAGATCGATCCGGTTTGCAGAACGAACTTGATCCCCTGTGCGGTGACGGTGATCGCCCCGCCCCTGAGGGATTTCCCTTTGAGGTCGTCGACGCTCCCGTTGGCAAAAACGCCCTGGTTACGGGTTTCCCCAACATCACCTGTCGTTCTCTGTCCCGGCAATACTCTCCTGATGCGCTTAACCCCCGCGGCCTTCAGCTTTCTATCAGCGTTTTGGACCGCTGTCGGGCTGCGCTGGATGCTTTTGCTTCCGTACGACCGTTCGCCCGCTCTAGCGAAGACTCGCCTCGCTCCCGTTGTGAAGGGTGTGAGTTTCGCCCCTGTTTCAGGATTTTCTCGAAAGCGCTCTTCGGATTGAGTGCAAGATCCAGCACCCTGTTGATCACGGCTGCGGCAAGCCTCATTCCAAAGCACCTGAACCCCAGCGCCGACAGTTCGTCACGGTGATAGTGCCAGAACGACCGCCCCTGAGCGTGGAGCAGACCTGCCGCAAGTGCGTCGTAGTACTTGTCGAGAATCCGTCGGAGCTGCTCGTCGTATTCCTCCTTGGTCAGGTAGACCGGGCCATATGACAGGAGGTTTCGAAGCAGTATGGATTCTGAAGTACGCAGTTTCCTGCATCCGGCGCTCACCGATTCCTCGTGAATTCTCTCGAACGAAAGCACCTGGTGGACGAAGCCATAGTCGTTGTCGGCGAGGCATTCATAGCAGACGCTCGTGTCGGCATGCGGCATGCTGTGCGGATAGAAAAGTGTACGAGCACGGACGACATCGGCGCGATACAGGCTGGAGGTGGGAGTCCCGAATATGTACGGCCCCCCCAGCAAGTGCGAGCGGCATATCTCACGACCGGGAATCACGGCGCAGGGGTAGCGGATTTCATCCCATCTCACCCGCCATTCTTCGCCGCAGCCGCTGAGCTGGTATGAGCCCACTATCGCAACCGAAGGATGCACTTCGGCAAGCTCCACCATCCGTGCAAGGCACTCCGGAAACAGCCAGTCATCGGCAGATACAACCTTGCAGTATTTGCTTTCAGGGGTGATCAGTTTCACTGCTATGTTGTGATTGTCGATTGAACCGACGAACGATCTGTTTCTGTGCACCCTGATTCGGGGGTCCAGGCTGGCATAGTGCATTGCGATCTCGAGAGTCGCATCCGTGCTGCAGTTGTCAACGATCACGTACTGCCAGTTGGGATAGGTTTGGCGGATGACGCTTTCGATGCATTCGGCCAGAAAAGGTTCTCCGTTGTACACCGGAGTGGTGACAAACACGACCGGATCTTCGCTCATTCGATTTCCTTGATCCCGACTAGATGCAATGAATGGTTTCCCGGTGCGGACTACCAGGAAGCAAGCTTCCGCAACTCGACACCGGCTTTATGGTTGAGCCGCAGGCAATCTTCGGCGGCCTCCCGTATGCGTGGCGCGATCGCATCCCAGTTCCAGTGGAGAAGGAACTTCTGGTAGGCTTTCCGAACCATTGCAGAGACGTCCGGCTCCCTGCGGATTATTCTGACGCATGAGAAGGCAAATTCCCCGGCCGAACCGGCGATAAGCAGCTCCTCGCCATTCGCTACGTCATAGCCCATGGCCCCGAGTGGCGTCGATACAATGGGACACTGCTGTCCGAACCCGTAGGCAATCTTCTCGCGTGTTCCCGCGCCGACCCGTATAGGAACTATCATGACTGACCAGGTCGCGATTTCCCCCTCCAGGTCGCGCACCCATCCGAGCCTGTCGATGTCATTCCGGTTTTGCATAAGGAGGTCTTGATCGCCCCCCTTTCCCGCGATACGCAGCCGCGCATCGGGAATCTGCTGCTTGATGAGAGGCCAGCACTCTGCGATGAACCACTGGATTCCTTCCCGGTTCGGGAAATAGTCGAGCAGGCCGACGAAACCGATTCTCGGTGGATTTGACGGAGTCCTCACCGGGAGGCCTTTCCGGGAAACTGAACCGTTGGGGATCACGTGAATGGGAGCATCCACTCGCAGGCGTTCAAGATAACGCTTGTCGGTTTCGCTGCAGACCGCCAGCACGGTGAACCGTTTGCCGAGGAGTCTTTCACGCCGTCTCCAGCTGAAGTACCTCACCGCGGAGATAAATCGTCTTCGGAGCTCCCGCTGGTTTGCCATCATCGAGAACTCATAGGTGCTGGGCACATCGTCTATGTCGACGACCGAGTGCGGCCAGGACCAGGTCGGGAACATGTTCGCGGTCCGCAATTTGCTGAACCATATAAGGTCATATCGCGAACTATGCTCCCTGAGGAATTCGTCCGAACTGCGGTCGACGCCGCGGCCATGAGGGAAAGGGATCCTCGGGTCGAGCGCCCACCGTATTTTGCTCAGGATTCCCCGTCTTCTGATCGGATTGACCGGCAGTGTCCGTTCCACTTGAACGGCTCCAGCCTGCGGCGGCATGGGCCCGGCCTCGTCCCCTCCCTGAACGACCACGACACGAACATCTCCAACATCTTCCAGTGCACGCCGGATGTGATAGGCCCTGAGTTCGGAACCACAGCTTGTCCTGTGGGGCTGATGCTGAGTTACGTAGAGTATTGTTTTCACGGAATACGCAGCTTGGAGTTAAGGACGGAGCAGATACAGCGCCCTGTCAACGGAACGAATGATGCTCGTCTTCAGATTCGGAACCGTCATTTGGACGCGCCGGGCAAGGTTCGCACCGAACGTTTTCTGTATCCAGCGGTATTTCCGGGGAAAGTCCGGAATTTCCAGGCTCCCGCCAAGATCATTAGCCAGCCTTCGGGCCTGCGCAACAATGTCCGGCCTGTCGGGGTGAAAGTGAATCAGCCAGTTCTGCAGATAACGCACACAGGCAGCACGCGCCCGTTCCGTATTGTCAATCGAAAGCAGATAGCGGATGTGAAGCCGCATCGAGAGAAACTGTGCCTCTCTTTTGGGATCCGATCGTCCTATGTGACACAAGCTTCCGGACCCGGACCGCCGGTAGAACGTCATTGCTCCAGGCACAAACTTTATTCCATCCGCGTGAGTCATGACGCGGCAGAAATATTCCCCGTCGTCATCTACCAGCATCCGGGGGTCCCAGGGGCCGGCGGCTTCGCTCAGCGCACGGCTCACAAGCCACGTGGCGGTCTGCATGTGCAGGTTCTGCTCCATCTGGCGCATCATCCATTCCGAGGGAGTCAGGTCACACCATAGGGCAGTGGGGACAAATCTCGCGTTTTCGCTGCGATGATAGAAATAGCCCCATTCGGAAGAGAGCAGTGTCCTTCCGCTCGCGAGACCGTCCGCCTCCGCCATCTGGAGACGAATCTTGTCAGTGTGAAGGAGATCGTCCGCATCAAGCCACTGGATGTAGTCACCTTTTGCAAGAGAATAGGCGGCGTTTCTCGCTGCACTGGCACCGCGGTTCGGTTGCGACACAACGCGTACCCTGGTTGAGGCAAATCTTCCGGCGACCTCCACCGTACGGTCTTTTGAGCCGTCGTCGACGACAATAACCTCGATTCTCGGCCATGTCTGGACCAGGGCGGATTTGATCGCGCCCGCAATCCATTTCTCGCAGTTATAGGCGGGAATGAGAATCGAAACCAGGGGTTCGCTGCTCATACGATCTGATTTTTCTCACTGATAGAGTCAGACTGCACCCGTTGCGCATCGTAAATGCGATGGATCTCTTCCGCCGCCTTGCTCCAGGAATACCTTTCCTGCGCATATTCGCAGATGTTTCGGCGGCATTTCTCCAGGTTCCGGTACAGTTCGCTCTGGAAATAGCGGCGAATGGTCGCAGCAAGATGATGAGGATCCTTCGGCCTGCAGATGAAGCCTGTCCTGCCTTCGATGACGTCTTCGCGCAATGAACCGACGTCGGCGGCGACGACAGGCAGTCCAAAGTAGTACGACAGAAACAGGACGCCGCTCTGGTATATGTGGGTGTAAGGAAGTATCAGCACGTCGGAGGCCTTGAAGTAGACTTCAACTTCTTCTTCCGGGATATATACGGAGCTCTCTATGATGTACCCCTGCAGTTGATGACGCAAAATGGCTTTCCGTATACCGTCCCAATAGTCGCGGCAGTTCTTCGGTTTTCCCGCAATCACGGCGCAGTACCGGTCACCCGTTTGCGACAGGATAGCCAGAGATTCCACAAGGTATTCGAGTCCTTTGTAGGGAGCGATGTTACCGAAGAAGAGAAGCGTGCGGGTGTCCCGATTCAGGCCGAGTCTTTTTTTCGCGTCTACGGGAGAAAGCTCTGTGGTGGGAACGGTCTCATTGATTCCGAATGGAATAACGGAGATCTTTTCCTGAGGGACCGCGAATTCCTCAATCAGTTCGTCTTTCATTCTGAGGGTATGGACGAATATGTGATCGAGCACTTTGTACTGGAATTTCAGGGAAAGCCGGTTAAACCAGCTGTCGTTTCCGTCTCTCTTTCCGGCGTTGACATTGTGCGCCGTAAACAGCAACCGCTTCCCGAGAAGCTTGTAGTAAGGCAGAAGGATTCTGTCGAGGCCCTCGAGTTTTCCATTCCACAGTATATGAAAGACCCGCGGCTCGGCCGTGGCCGCGTAGGTGACGAGCCGTACGTAATACAGAATGACCCTGACACATTTGCGCCAATATGAGGCATCGGGAGACTGGTCACCCCGGAGATTCAGAAAGCGCACTAGAGCGCTTTTTCTCAACTCAGGAGCACTCAGGTAGTCGCTTCCGATGAAATCGAGGAAAATGCCTCGGCTGATCAGTGCAGAGGCAAGCCCCAAGGCATAGGGCCTGTCGCCGCCGCCGGTGAACAGGGCGACTCTGTTCTGCTTGTTTTCGGAGTTCACACCACGATGTAGAAGATGAGCACGGAGATTTGGCGGCCACGGGTCACACGGACTGGGCATGGATGATCCATGCCGTCCGTGCGATCTGTGGCTGCACCGCTATGACACTATACGCAGATTCTTCGGAGGAGCGGGAGCCGATCCCGGTGTCTCTCCGTTCTTGTAGCGATACCCCGCCGGGATCCTGGTCGAATCGGCGTTTGCGGGATTGGTCGGGTCGTAGGGAGGCCAGGCCAGCGATCCAAACCAGGAGGGCTTTCCGCTCAGGTAGTAACTTGGCCTGAGAGTGCGGTCGGAGATTTTGCCGTCCCAGCGGATCTGCTTCGAGACTGTGTCGTAGTTGCCGTGAACGATTGCCGCATTGACTGCAAACGTGTCATAAGAGCTGTTGTCGCACGCCCAGTTACAGTTGAATCCGAACTTAAAGATAGCCCGTGAAGTATCGGAGCAGGACGTCTGAGCGCATCCGCCGCCCGGCGGGCAGACTGAGTAGATCGAGTGCCATCCGTCCAGACCGAGGATATTGCCGATTACGTTCCACTTCCGGTTGTTCTTCTCTATCGATACGGGAGTCTGATCCAGAGTGGAGCCGGAGTGGTAGCCGACAACACGGTTGCGGAACACGGTGTTGTGGCTCGAACTGCCGTGAGTCCAGTCTCCCAAAACTTTGTCCTCAACGTAGTTCCCTTCCCACAGGTTCATGTACGCATGCACTCCGTGGGTGCTCATAGCGGCGTACTGGCCGGAATCTGCCACGCCGTTGCGTTCATAGTTGTATCCAAACACGTTTCCGGAGGATCCGTAGCAAACCATCATCGACGCATGGAGCTGATCGAAGATGTTGTTTTCCACCAGACACCCGGACGAAACGTGGTACAACGCTACTCCGTATCCCTGTCCGCCGGTATTCAAACGGGTCTTGCTGAACAGGCTGTCTCTGATTTCGCAGCGATAACTGAACTGGACCATCACGTGCGACCCGCCGGCTGCGTTTTCCGTGTGCACATTCTTGACCCAGCAGCTGTCGCAGACCTGCATGACGATCATGTGTTTATCCTTACCGCTGTAAGTCGCCGTCAGTCTCAGGTCTTCTATGCCGCACTGGTATTTCGGGGCTCCCGATTCAGGATTGTAGGCCGCCTGCGCAAGCTGGGCATTGAAAGCCATGCGGTAGCCGTAATAAAGCGGGGTCTCGAAGAAGATCTGGTTCGATGTCTTGGATTTCACCTTGACGATCTGCCCCAGACCGCGAGCGCCATTACCCTTTATCTCCCGGTAACTGCGGCCTCCTTCGGTCCCGCCTCCCCTCACAAAAGACGGATCATCGAGCTGATCGATGATGTAGTAGTGGCCGGGCCGCACCCATGATGGAACAGACGAAACATAGATGTAATTCTGACCTTTGACGCCATCGGCGCTCAGGTTTACTTCAGTTGAAAGAGGAGCTTCCGACACCGATCCGCGCATCAACATGTTGCCGCTGGAGAAAGTTATCGTCGTCTTCGCCGGTCCGCTCCCCCGGAGCACGACGCCGTTCCTCACGCGCTGCCAGTCAATGCTTCTACTCACGTTAAACGTGCCGGGGTTCAGCTTCACCACCTGATTTTCCGGACAGCCGCTCAACGCGTTTTGAATGGCATTGCTGTCGTCTCCACCGCTCGGGGAGAGCGTTGCACACACTGTGGTCCTGACAGGGATGCCGCCGGCCACGCCGACGTTCCCCTGCCACTGCACCTGGCGGTCAGCCGGAATGATCTCGCAAAAGCCGTTTGTGCCGTTGAGTACAAAAAAGAGTGCCAGGATGCCGGCGACCTTAGTCGCATTTATTAATCGTCTTTCAGAATTCATAGCTCCGGTCCCATGGATATAAAAATTCAAGTTGTCCAATTCCCCGGATCAGGGGGGAAACATAAAGCCATCCCACGGAATGGCCGGTTATCTCTCGCTTCCTTCAAGAAAGGAATTACTCGGAAATCCTGCAGCTCGCACTGTGCATCAGGTACGTGACGGCAATTCCCCGTGCTCCCTTGTCCCGGCGAGGGTGAGGCAAGGGACGGCAGTCATTTACTAACGTAAGATGCGCGAACCAGCAACGGTAAATATTTCCTCTCTATTGCTTAGCAATTTACGCGCCATGAGATCGCCTGTACTAAGTCATTGTTACTGAAGGAAATGATCCTGCGCTCTCAGGCTTCGCCCGACGCCCGGCAGGGAAATTTTCCCCGAAATGAACATATCGTCCTTCACGTTCTCAGCAGCGATCTGGCAGGGATAGCAGCGGTCCGGACCGTTTTCTCCTCCTGCACCGCCGGATGTTCATGGTTGGCCAGAATCACGATCATGAAGGTGAACCAGATGATGCTGAGCCGATTGAAGGTGGCTTCGCTGATGTTATACAGAACGGTCGCTATCAGGAACGAAACGTAAAAAGGGGCGGCAGGAGTTCCAATGCCAAGTTCGCGCCAGCGGGCACGCAAAGAGAAAGCGAGCACCAGAACAAGCAGCGCCAGTCCGACGATACCGCTGTTCAGGTACGTTTCCAGATAGCCGTTATGCGCTTCGTTCAGAGTGAAGTGGTATTGTTCTGACAGCTTGTCAATTCGCGAGCCCAGCCAGAAGCTGTAAAATCCCGTGCCCAGCAGCGGATTGATTTTTTCATCGAGAAGGATCCTCCAGATCTCTGTTCTACCGGTCAGGGTAACGTCCCTGCCGAGCAGGCCTCCCAGCAGGGCTCCGAAATCGAGCACGGAGAAGGTGAACAGCCCCAGCACCGCGGCAATCGAGATAGAGATGACCAGCCTCTGACGCCCACCGCGTTTCAACACATAAAGGATCACGGCTCCCAGAATTGTGCAGACGATGGCAGTGACGCTGTAAGCCTTCATCAGCAGCCAGAACGCCATCATGATGAGAACCATCAGCGGGATTCCGGCGCGAAGGCGTTCAGCATCAGGTCCCTTTCTTGAATCGAGAAACTCGTTGAAGAGAAACAGTCCGCATACAAACAGCGCCATGCCGAGAAGGTTCTTATCACCGGCAACCCCGGAGAAATAAGCGGTATGGGCCCATCTGTCATAGTACCGGCCCACATCCGGAAAGTATTTGATCGCCACCACAGAAAGAGGAATCAGCAGATACGCTGAGCGCAGCAGGACTGATCTGACGGCCTGATAAGGATGGATTTCGCTGAGCACCACGAGTGCCATGATCACATTGCCGAAATCTTTAATCAGCCGCTTGAAGGAAACGTAGCTGTAATCCGACCACGTGATGCTCAGAAAGAGATAGAGGTAGAACAGAAAGAGCCATTTGTTCTGCCATACGATTCCTGCAAGACGTTCCCGCCTTCCGAACAGGACCAGGAGACCCGCGACAATCAGCAGAAAGTACACTGTTCTGTCAAGCGGGCTTCCCTCCAAATAGTTTATCGGAGCGGTTTCTAATCCTGGTTCGCTTCCCTGCAGCCACTCCGACAACGGCCTTGATCCAATGATGAAGGCCCACGTGATTGGCAGCCAGAGCACACCGGAGAGTGCTTCCCGGCTTTTCCTCTCACGACGGAGGAGCCAGACCATGAAGACTGCCGCAAGCAGCAGGGCTAGTTGGGGAGGCATGGAGTCTCCAGCGAGAGGGGCCGGGTGATCCGGTGAGCGATGCCGGCGCTTCCGGTGGCATTGGTCTGTTCGAAGATTCTGTCCATGATGCGCGCAGTCAGCAGGATTTCACGATAAGGTATGGGCAGCGGCGCGTCCTCATCGATGGAATAGTAGAACGACTGGATGAGATACTTCATGCCTTCCTTCATATGGAAATCGTTCGCCAGAAACAGCCGTACATTCGTCAGGGAGTTTTCGGCGTACTGGCGCGCCAGAGTCAGCGGAGTGACAAAGTGCTCGAGGTAACTCTTCCGTCTCTCTCCTCTCAGCCTGATCAGGGTTTCCGAGTCCTGGTCCAACAGCAGACCGTTTCTGCTGCCGTAAATCCTGAATTGATGAAGCGAGGGCCTCATCTGTGAAGAAAACGTAAAACAGGCGGTCGTCCCGCACTCTTCGGTAATGATGACCCGCAACTCGTCTTTAAGTACGTTCTCTCCCCGGTTTTTCAATGCAGGACTGATAAACCCTACGGCATGAACGCAAGGATCCTCCGTTGTCAGGAACTCGGAAATCCTGGCGATTCCGTGGCTGATGATGTTGTGCAGCAGACCGCCCGGGAGCTGCCGCACCCAATGGTTCTTATCGCTCAGCAATGCATTCGCGTATCCTGATCCACCCAGTTCATAGCAGTAGTAGCTCTCCATGTGGACCACTCTCTTACCGAGAAACCCGCACCGGACCAGTTCACGCATCCGCCTCGTGGCCGGACGGAACTGGTCATCATGACCCACAGTAACCTTCAGTCCTTTTTTCCCGGCAAAGTCTATCAGGTCCTGCGCCTCGTTGAAGCTGATGGCAAACGGCTTTTCCACATAGACGTGACATCCACGGGAGAGGCATTCTCGGGCCAGGGCATAATGGCTTTGGGGCGGAGTAGTGATGTGGACGACATCGGGACGAGCAACCTTGAGCATTTTGTTCAAATCATTGAAATATTGCCGCACCCTGAACCGTTCATACAGCTGACGTGCCATGAGTTCTTCACGGTCACAGACTCCTACGATTTCGCATCCGCGTATGCGCTGAATCTGTGATGCGTGCGCATCGGCAATCTTGCCGCAACCCAGAATCGCAACTCTAAGCATTTTTCCTCTTCAGCCGGCAGCTCCCGAAATAGTTATCGAAAGCGACATCCGCCGGCACTCTTGGCTGCCAGCCAAGCATGTTCTTCAGTTTCTCATTCGTGTATCGCGTGCGCTTCCAGTACGCATGCCAGTTCTTGCGGTTGTACACAGGAGGCAGCTGTCCTTCGGACCATGACGAGTACTTTTCCCACAGGTAACAGAGCAGGTAACTCACGGCGTGAGGAACGTAGAGCGATTTGAACCTGCAGACGTTCTTCTTGTACATCGCAAGGAAACGCCTGCTTGTCGGCAGATCGTCGTCAACGACATTGAAGGTCTCCCCGTCGACGCCTCTCCGGAGCCCTCCGAGTACAATCGCCTCTGCGCAGTTGTCTACGTATGTGAACGGAATCTGGTTTGATCCTCCAAGGTGCAGGAAGACTCCAAAACCGCTGATCCCCACTCTTCCGGTGATCCCCTCATTCCCAGGACCGAAGACGAATCCAGGACGGAACGTGACGCACGGGATCCCATGCTGCCGGCTGTATTCAGTGACGACAGCCTCCTGCTTCACTTTTGCAAAACAATATGCATCTCCGCGCAATTCCGGATGTGGCTCCAGAGGGCAGCTCTCATCCAGCCGCATCCCCCGTTTCCGGGTATTCGAATAAACGGAGAACGAGCTGACATTCACGAACCGTTTCAAGGCGCGGTTTTCCAAAGTACTCTTCAGTAGGTTTCGGGTGGTCACGACCGAATTCATGAATGCATCGGGAAACGATTTTTCTCCTCTCGCTGCAGCCAAATGATAGATAACCGCCACATCCCTGGTTGCCGCCATGCAGTCCTGTTCCGACAGGAGATTCCCTTCCATTATTTCAAGCGACCTTATCCAGGGGAGAGAATCGAGAATCCTGTCGAGACGCGCCCGGTTGCCGGAGGGTCTGATGAAGCAGCGCAGATTGTGAAACCCGTACTGGATGAGCACCTCAACCACTTTGTTGCCAATGAATCCAGCGGCTCCCGTAACCAGGATTTTGTCGTCCGGAGTAATAATCAGGTCTTTCTTCTTTACTCCCCGCCGAGTCCCAGGTGCGTCTGAGATGCTCAATTCCCCTCCAGCAGACGCCGCTGAGTCAGTTCAACCGCCAGAATCTTGTGGAACTCGCGCGTGTAATTGGCTTTTCCTGCGATATGTTCCTTGACCGTTCTCTCAAGTACTGTTCCGCGAAGGTAGGGACGCTGGAGCGTGCGCGGGTCTAGAAGCACACCCTTGAGATAACCGGAAAGCTCGCGGCGATACCACGTCCTGAAATGGTGGAATTTGTGCCTGCCAAGTATGAACCGGCTCAAGTTCAGGCTGGAGCAATACTGATCGAGCCTTGCCAGCCAGTGAGGCATTCCGTAATCGTAGGCATACTCGAGCTTGAAGGTGAACTGCTGCACCAGCTGCCGACCCATCGTGAGCAGCGAAGCAGATTCGAGAGAAATCCCCCGGTCGGTTCCGATACGGGCCAGCGCAGGGTTCCCGTCTGCAACAAGACGCAGCGCAAGCCTGTTTCCGGAATCATGACCGGCGGGGGCCCTGTAGACGAAAGAAACGAGATCATTGTCGAAGTAGGGCATCCTGAGCGTCACCTGCGAACGCTCGAGCGTGAATTTTGTGTTCATGTACCAGGGCACCTGTTTGAAGGCGGTAAAGGTGAGCCTGTTTGCGCGCAACTCGTCCGCATACGTTTTCGAAACGGCGCGCAGTGAATCCTGAAAACCGTCGACAAACAGATGCAGACTGAGATCGGCGGGTTTGAATGCGACAAGGCTTCTCATGATCTCGCCGCCGTTGGTCCCTGTTATCCGTACCGGAGCTATCCGACGTGCGGCCGCCTGCACGAACAGATCGATTGTGCCGGACAAATCCATGGTGCCATCACTGATCAGAATGCAGTTTTCGGCAAGGTCGGGAAAGAGAGGAAAGAACTTCTCATCCACACAGATCACCTCGTAAGGCTGGCCGCACAGTTCCGCCAGTTTCCTGGCGACGTTTACGTCAGAACTGTCCCGGTATCTTCCCGCGAAGGTGTAGCAGGTAAGTCTGCCCGTCCCTTCCGGCTTCCAGGCAAGTATCATGCGGCTGTCGACGCCGCCTGTTAACGAGAGCCCCCGCTCCTGGCTCCCGGCAAAGTACCGCGGCAGGACCGCAGCCCAGATCTTCCTGAGCCCGTCGTAGTATTCTCCGTGCCCCAGAGGGGATTGGCTCTCCCATTCGCTGCTGTCGAAGTACTTTTGTTTCTTCGCAGGTCCGCGTTTCTCGAATATCCACGCCGAGCCGCCCGGCAGCAGCGAAATACCGTAGAACATGCTGCGGTTCTGCATTATGCAGCTGCAGAGGATGAATTCAGCCAGACTCCTGTAATCAAGCTCTCTCGTCTCGGGGACCGCGGCGACTATGGACTTCGCTTCGGACGAGAAATAGAATCCGCGGCGGTTCTCATGGTAGTGAATTCTGAAGAGACCATATCTGTCATTGAAGATGATCAGGCGCTGCCGGCGCAAGTCGATCAGCACTCCTCCGAACCAGCCGTTGAGTCGCCGGAATGCCGCGGTATCTTCCTTCTCGAAACTGCGGATAAGCTCCTGCGCCTGCGTTTTCAGCCTGGAACCAGGTTCCGCGTTTCCTTCAGTCTCGGGGCTGTCATCATAGAGTTCGCCGAAAATTATCAGCCCCAGATCACCGGCTGCGTTCCACACCGGGAAATCAGCGGGCCCGCTCCCCCTCGGAGAGAGCCATCCCAGGTTCAATTTCAGCTGATCATTCAGATATCGTCCCGAAACATGGCGCTGGCCGTATGCCATCCGGTCCAGCATCGTTCGCACCCTGCCCTCGGCGTCCCCCGAATCTCCCATACCTACGATTCCCGCTAAAGCAGGAGTAAGGATCACCGGCCTGCGCATTTCCTGCGCAGAATCCATGACCGCAATGCCCCGTTCTGCTTCGGCCGGACTCACGAACACTCCTGATCCCGGCGTTTGCCGTTTCTGCCGCTCTTCCTGATGATATAACCGGCCCGCACTGAAGCCATCAGCCTCATCATTTTCCCCGGCATAAGTTCTTTGATCCCTCGATGCATCCGCAGCTTGATTGCCATTTCGCCGGCCACCGTGAGAGGCAGGTAGTATCGAGGAAGCAGAAATCTCTCGAATCCGTTGCGGACCTTGAATTCAGTGAGAGATGTATATCCCATCTTCCCGTAGATGTATTTTCCGTAGGTCAGGTGGGTGCATCCCCGGTCGGCGCTGATTTCGACGGCTTTTGCTATAAGAGCATTGGTTGGCATCTTGTCGCTGTGACTGATCATCGAGACTATCTGCATCAGCCTCGCTATTCTGTCCACAAAGACGAGCTTTATAAAACCAACGAGACTCCCATCGAAGAAGGCCCCGAGGAAAACGCTCCTTTCCAGGTACGTGCCTGTTTCAAGCTTGATCGTGTCGAACGTTTTTCCGTAGTGCCAGAAGGATCTGTTCTGTCTCACCGGACTCTCGTTGTAGATTTCCACTACACCTCTTACGAATTCGTCGGTGAAATCAACCTGTCCTACCGAAATGCCGCGCCGTGACGACCGCCTCAGTATTTTCCTCATGTTCCCGGTTATCTGCTCTTCAAGCCAGTGCTGGTAGCTTGTCAGCGGGATCGCCGCCACGTTGTCCCATTCCATGCGAAACGCGTGCTTCGGCCTGGTATCCGGAAACTTCTGAGCGAACGTGAAGATGTCGGCGCCATATCGGCAGCGCTTTATCGCGGCCACGAATGCCGCGGGATCATCGACCGGCTCTCCCTGGATGAAATCTTCGTCCTTGACCGAGGCCAGACGCGGCCAACCGTTCGAAAAGACGACAGTGCGATCGCGGATTTTCAGCGAAGGTAGAAGGCGGTTCTTTCCCTTCACCCTTACTTCTGTGAGTTCCTGCCGTGGTCCGGCTGTAATATCGCTTCTTTGTTCCATTTCTTTCTGATTTTCGATCGGCACTCCTGCTATGCTGATTTCTGAATCAACTCCAGATAGCGCCGGGACATGGTTCCCCACTCAATCTCGGAATAGCGCAAGAATGCCGCTTCGGCCTTCTTCGCGATTGCTTCCCTGTTGTCGCAGGCATACCGGATTTTTTCGGCCAGATCAGAGGTGTCACCGGCTTTGAAGTAGGTTATTTCGTCGTCATTGAAGTAATACTGAATGGAGGTCAGGTCACTGTGGATGACAGGAATCTTGAGGTATACATACTCGGCCAGCTTGTTCGAGAAGGAAAGATCCGTGAAGATATCCCTCCTGCACGCCAGAATTCCCAGATCCATTTCAGCAAGCTTTTCCCACATCTCATTGAATGGAACGGCTCCGTGCAGCAGGACCTGGTCCTGCATTCCGAACCTCTTAACCAGTTTTTCGAGCTGCGACACATGGGGACCGTCGCCGAAGATGTGGCACATCATGCCGGCCTCGCCCGCGCATGCTTTGACGAATCCTTCGATCGCGAGGTCCACGCCGTAGATTTCGGTGACAGTGCCGTGATACACACAATTGAAAGTGCTGTGCGGCCGCTTTTCATAGCGTTGCAGGACTCTGCTGTCAGCGGTATTCATGATCACTTCGACCGACTCCCTGGGCCGCACCCTTGTCTCAAACAGTCTCTTCAGCGAATGATTCACAGTAATCACTCGGTCGGCGAAACGCATGCTCAGCTTCTCGATGACAAGCAGCGCCTTCACCAGTCTTGAATCGCGATCGGACGAATACTTTGACATGAAGAATTCCGGCATGACTTCGTGCATGTCCAGGATGACCGTGCGGCCGGCAAGTTTCTGAATGAATGCACAGAACACCAGAAAATCCGGCAGCGTGTTGACATGAACGACGTCGAAGCGGAGCCTGATATCGAGAATGTTCAGCTGTACGAAGGCAAGCAGCAAAAACATGCCGTATTCGTAAACGTACCGCAGCTTGCCGGCACGGCTCCTGGACGGCGGAATCCTGAATACCTCAACACCGTCAATGCATTCATGATAGGCCTGGCCCGGCATACGGCACGCAATCACGAACACCTTGTAGCCTGAAGTGCTCAGGGTCTGCGCATATTTGCGTATCCGGACGTCAGCCGGGTAGGAATTCTGAACGACAAGACACACCGATTTCATAAAGAAGGACTCTCTCGCCCGGTTGCCGAGGGCGAATGCATTAGCGCAGCATAGCCGGCGACATAGGCTCCCAGGGTAACAAAGACGGCTCCCCTGCTGATGCACTCGTCGATTATGCGTTCGTACATGCTGCAGTAACCCGGAAATTCCCGTTCGTCGAAAATCTGCTGATGCCAGTTCAGCACCAGCAGCGCCTTCTTTGTTTCTGCAAGGTCGATGAGTTCCGACGCCCGGCTCCAGGGATCGGGCTGACGCATGAGGCAGCAGTCCATCATGGACAGGGGAACAATAAAGAAATCATTCCTGTCATCGAGGGGGAATGGGCGAAAGAAGCCGCACTTGAAGCCGATTCCATCGCGGTATCCGAACGAGGTGTCGTAGAGAAAGCCGAGGTCCCTCTGAATCATCCAGGTCTCCGCCGACAGATTGAGATAGTGCTGCCTGATGCCTGTCACGCTGTGGCCGAGAATGGCTTCAAGGTCCCGCTTTTCCTTCTGAAGAAGATCCCGGTCGCAGTACGAGCGATAGGAACCGTGCAGGCCGATTTCGAATCCCTCGGAGTCGAGCTGCCTGATCATGCCGGCGACTGCAGGACGGAAGATGTCGTAATATCCGAGAGCCAGGCGCCAGCTCTCGAGTTTCATGGGATTGAAAGGATAGCTTTCATTGAGAAAGTAAAACGTGGATCTCAATCCCCGGGAGATCTCAATCCGTCGTATCTTGTCGAAGCACCAATACCGTTCTGAACGAGTCACCGACCGCAGCTGGTACAGGGCCTGACGCAGACAACCATTCCTCAGGTATTTCAAGAAATGGGTGGCCGACTGAAATGATTTGTGCACGCGGTCGACGTCGTGGGAAAGGGCGACGGTAAAACGAGGTTCTGACAGCGCCTCCTGTACGTTAATGCGGTAAGCGGGGATACAGGGAAACGGGATTACAGTCATGTCAGACGAAAGATTGCAGTACCTGCGTGTATCACTGCACCCTGCCGGTGATGGTTCTCTCCCGCTCTTCCTGGACATCGATAAGCAAAACCTGTCTGTCGCTGTCGGGCGCATCTTTTTCGATGGTACCGGCATCGGACGGAACGGTTCTCTTGATCAGGAGATCTGGTTTCAGCAGCTCTATCAATTGTGCCGGAGTATCCTCCTGGAATATGACTACCATGTCGACATCCTCGAGAGACGCGATGATCGCGCTGCGCGCGGCTTCGTGAAGGATTGGATGCTCACCCTTTATCCGCAGAATTGAATCGTCGCCGTTGATTCCAACGATCAACCGGTCGCACATCTTCGACGCCTGTGAGAGCAGCCGTACGTGCGCGGGATGGAGCAACTCGAAGAAACCGTTCATCAATCCTATGCTGTAGCCGCGGCGCCGCCACATCTCCACCTGCTCTGCAGCGGCAACCTGGTCGAGTATTTTCGATTCTGCGGTAGAAAACTCCTGCTGCCGGACAGCACGAATCAGATCGTTCGCGTAAATCACCGCCGTTCCCGCCTTTCCGACCACGATTCCGGCTGCGAGGTTCGCTATTTCCGCGCACTGGACCAGCGGCACGCCGGAGGCAAGCGCGGCCCCCATCACCGCAATCACGGTGTCGCCGGCGCCGGTCACGTCAAATACTTCCTTCGCCTCCGATCTCAGGTGAGTAACTCTTCCGGAACCTTCCACGAGCGACAGGCCATCCTGGCTCCGGGTCGCAAGAACGGCTTCAACGGAGCACTCCTCAATGAGTTTCTGCGCGGCCAGAACCACGGACTCATCGTCTGCGACCATCATCTTTGTCGCCTCTCCCAGCTCTTTCAGGTTCGGCGTGAGAATAGATGCATTTCGATAGATTGAATAGTCCGGCCCTTTCGGATCCACCAGGACAGGCACCCCATTTTCCCTGCACAAAGGCAGAAGGGCCTTCAGGAATTCCTGACTCATGAACCCCTTGCCGTAATCGGAAATGACGGCGACATCGCACAATGGAAGATAGCCGCGGACGGCTTCCACGGCCTTCTGCAGCACGGTTTCACCTATGGGACGAGCGGTTTCTGAATCGACTCGAAGCAGTTGCTGCTGCTTTGACAGAAATCTCGTCTTAACGGTCGATTCACGGGACGGATCGGTGATCAGGCACGATTCCACAAGAGGAAGCTGAGAAAGCAGGTCACGTATCTGATCCGCGGGTGTGTCGGAACCGACGGTAGAGACGAAATGCACTCTCGAGCCAAGAGAGGCAAGGTTACGCACTACATTGCCGGCGCCGCCCAGAACAGACTTCATCTCGGTCGACCGCAGGACGGGGACAGGGCCTTCGGGCGATATTCGCGAAACATCGCCATAGATAAACCTGTCGAGCATGACGTCCCCGAGGACCAGCAGTCTGGCCGTGTTCAGTTTTTCAATCCAGTGTAACAATTCAAGTCTCTGACCCATATACAGCCTTCAGACCGGGGGACGTTATCCGGGAAGTACAAAACCTCTTATTGCCTCAACCACTCTGCCGGACGCGGTCCCATCGCCGTACTCTTCTATGGCCCTTCTCTGATCATTCGCATCCAGCATCTGGTGAACCGCCCTTACAATGCGGTCGGACGAATCGGCACCCGCAAGGACGTTCCATCCCGAATCGACAGTCTCGACCCATTCCGTCTGGTCCCGCAGAGTTACACACCCTACCCGGTGGAAATACGCTTCCTTCTGGATTCCGCCCGAATCCGTGCAGACAACACCGGCGTTTCTGACTAGCATCATCATGTCCAGAAATCCCAGCGGGTCCGTAACCAGCAAAGGACGGAGCAAGCTGTCGAGCCCGTAGTGGGTCGCCATTTTCCTTGTTCTTGGATGGATTGGAAAGACGATCCGGACCTCGCTCGAAAGGAATTCGAACGCTCTGAAGATACTTCGCATCCTGGATTCGTCATCGGTGTTCTCCGCTCGGTGAACCGTCGCAAGAATATACTTCCCGCGCAGAAGATTCAGCTTCTCAAGTATTCTGCTCCTGCGCTCGGCCGACGGCCCGAAGTGCAGAGCTACGTCGTACATCACATCGCCGGTCATGATGATGCCGTCACTGATCCCCTCCGCATGAAGATTCGCGCATGCCGCGCTCGTGGGGCAGAAGAGCAGAGAAGCGAGATGATCGGTGACGATTCTATTGATCTCTTCCGGCATTCTTCTGTTGAAGGATCGCAGTCCCGCTTCGACATGGGCGACCGGACAGTTAAGCTTGGCGGCCGTGAGAGCGCCGGCCAGTGTGGAATTCGTGTCTCCGTAGACCAGGACGAGCGCCGGCTCTTCTGACATCAGCACCGGCTCCAGTTTCTTCATGATCTCTCCCGTCTGATACCCGTGCATGCCGCTGCCCACATTCAAAAAGTGATCCGGCTGCCTGATTTCGAGCTCCTCAAAGAAAGCTCCGGACATTTTGAAGTCGTAGTGCTGCCCCGTGTGGACCAGAATCTCTTCAAGACTCTCTTCGGAGCGGAGCGCCCGGGACACGACTGCCGCCTTGATGAATTGAGGCCTGGCCCCTACGATCGCGACTATCTTCTTTCGATGGTCCATGAAGGCTCTTCAGGTATCGTGGATCTCTTCCCATCCTGCGTCAGGGCTGAATAACCACCCGTTTCGACGTCCGCGATGAGATCGCGAAATTCATTGCTCATCAGAAAGATGAACTCCTCATCCTCATCAGGATGGACCATCAGTTCCACATTCGACCGCCGGGCGAGTTCGCTGATCCCGCGTATGCGACTCCGGTTTTCAAACGGCTTTATCGAGAAGAAATAGTCGGTAGAGACAAACCTCCACTCTATGTACCGGTCGACGATCCTTCTCACCAGGCGGTTCAACATCCCTTTCTCGCCGGAGGTAAAATGAAAGTTGCGCCGCACCCTGAAACGCGCAGGAATAAATCGGGAAAACAGTACGTTGGCGCAGATGTGCATGTGGTGATGTCCGTCCAGGTGTGACGGCGGTCTGCCGTAGATCTTCTCAAATCGTTCCCACTGGCTTCTGCACGTATACTCGAATTCGTTTCTCAAAAGAGGGTTGAACAGCAGCGGGGCAAAACGTGAGTTCCTGAGATGTTGAGAAACGCGCTGCTGGCATCTCGCCAGATGAGGCTCATGATTGCCGGTGAACTGATCGGTCAGATTCAGGTGCAGCCCGGTCTCGATTCCGTTATCTTTCGCAAGTCTTGCGGAACGGTCGCTGTCTGCCATAAACATCATGGCAGTGGCCGAGGTGATACGTCCGCTCTTGTGGCAGAGTACGATTCTTTCGGTGGCCGCCTTGATCTTTCCGAAGTCATCGGCATTTATTATCAGCATCTCCCCTTGTCCCCGGTTGAGAGAGGCAGGATGTCAGCTTCACTCCCTCTGGTATAGCTGGTGGAATAAAGATGTGTCAGGGCCTTGAACATGGTGGCCTGGCCCCAGTGAAACATCGGCGTCTTGACGGTGATTCCCGGCAGTTTTCGATAGTAGAAATAGCCGCTTTCGTCCTGCATGTGATTGATCGTCCACCTGGCCACGCGATGAGCCTGCTCGAGGGATGTCTCTTCGTAGTCCGCGAAGATGCTGAGAGTGGTGATGGACTGGGATGCGCACTGAATGTCGATCGGATATGTGCGCCGGTCGTAGTACCTCGGACAGCCGTCCGCCTCAAAGAAAGTCTCCCTGTAATACCGGTAGCCATTCTGCAGGTTCTTCTTGAACAGATCGCTGTTTGTGTACTCGAGGTAGCACTTCAGGCTGTCGAGATTGTATGCCGTGTGAAAATTATCTATCCAGCGATGCATCGGTGACTCGCCATAGTACCAAGCGCCGTTGGGAAGCTGGCGTTCACAGCTGTAGAGCATCGCTTCGCCGGCAGTATCGATACACTCCCTGTCGCCGTTCAGCGCTCCGTATCGCGCGAGAATGGAAGCGCCGAGCATGTTGGAGTTGTGGATTGAATCCTGCCGGAAGCTGACATAACTGATGCAGGTCCCGTTAAGGGTTCTTTCTCTCGGCAACGCAAGGATCCACCTGCATATTGCGGCGACCACTTCCGAATAAATCGATTTCCCGGTCAGTTCGTAGGCATCGAGAAAGGAATGACCGATCAGGCTGGTCCACACTATCGTAGGCATGTACATCGGATGAGGACCGGCCCTGCTTACCCAATCGAAGTGATGTCCCCAGGTGTATTCCTCGAAAAAGGGCGACTTGTTCCGAATGAGCCACTCAAGGCAGACATTCGCCTTCTCCAGGTATTCGGGCGAACCTGTAAACCGGTACAGGCTCAGGTATCCTGACGCCATGCATCCCCGCCCCATCGACGATTCATGCGGCTCAATGCCCAGGAGAGGACGCAGGTTGACAGGGCATTGCCTCACCGCCTGTATCAGGAGTCTTTCCATATACGGCCTCCTGAAGGCGATCGGCCGCAACGGAGAAAGCAGGGCATCAAAGGGCTCGTAGCCGCGGTAGTTGTTTCTTTCAATCCACGAAGCGAGTCTGCTGAGTCTCTGCCAGAGCTCACTCTGAGATAAATGCCGGTTCATCGGTTCGCAATCTGCGATCGCTGGTCCCTTTCCAGGAATTTTGTCCTGAAAGCGTCGGGCACGAGAGTCTCCAGCACGATTCTCTTCAACCGCGTCATCTGTTCTCTCCTGCGGAACCTGACGAATTCTTCAGGAACGGGACGGGGGATGCGTCTGATATAGGAAACAGAATAGCCCGCAAGGAGGGAGAGGCTTGACAGTATCAGCGGCCTGTCGGACAAATGACGGACGCAGCGCAGAATTTCCCAAAGAGGATGGCTGCCCAGGTAGTAATCCTCGGCCCCGTAACGATAGTGCAGGCGGATCGGCCCCGAGAGGCTGGTCCCCATTTTACGGTGATGCCGGCAGGAGAGGTCGGTGAATGTCCTGGTCTTCCATCCCTTCATCCGCGCCGTCGTGACCGCCACCAGATCAACGCCGCCACCAGGAATGTGCTGGTAGCCGCCGATCTGCGCGAAGCACTTCCGTCTGAAGAGCTGGCACATCCCCGAAACGTGCTCGATTCCGACAAAATCGTAGTTGTACTTCATCGAATCATCGACAAAAGCACTGCCGGCAACGCCGAGTTCCGGATCGGCAGCGAATCGTTCCATGAGCGATTCGAAATACGTGCTTCCAAATGTGATGTCTGCATCAAGATTGCCGACCACATCGTATTCGACTGTCTCGAGAGCTTTCAAACCGGCGTTGACCGAGGCGGCTTTCGACGCGAAATTCCGCTCACTCTGCTTTTCTCTCCGGATGAGCTGCATCCAGGGGCGGCCGGGCAAATACTCGCTTACGATTGCATCGGTCCGATCGGTGGATCCATCGCTGACAATGATCCATCTCCGAGGGAGAAGAGTCTGGGATATGACGGCTTCAATCGTTTTTCGGATATATTGCTCTTCGTTCCGGGCCGGCGTTATCAGCACATACGAGCACAGCCGTTGGCCGTTTGACTGAGTATCAGAACTCATGATTCTCATCCCGGGGATTATGTGGTTCACTCAAAGCGTACTTCAGCCGAAGCGTGCACGCACTCCGATCTCGGACCTGAACGCGAGTATCTGGTCGGCCACATAGCGCTGCTGAATCGTCGACAGCTGGGGATACATGGGAAGGGATAGAATCGAGCCGGCGGCTTCTGCGGCTACAGGATAATCCTCCGGACTCCATTTGCGACCGGCATAGCATTTCTGCATGTGCAGCGGCACGGGGTAGTGCAGCCCGGTTCCCACGCCGCGCGCAGCGAGCCAATTCTGCAGCTCGTCACGCATTTCCGCGCGGATGACGTACAGGTGAAACACGCTTTTCACCCTCTCCGGCACGTGCGGCAGAGAGATCCCCTCAATTCCCTCCAGCATTGTGCCATAGACGGAAGCTGCGCTGCGCCGCCGTTCATTCCACTTCTCCAGATGACGGAGTTTGAGCCGGAGAATACCGCACTGGATTGCATCAAGGCGGCCGTTGTAGCCTTCGACTTCATGCCGGTATTTTGCCGATTGACCATGATCGCGAAGCATACGGATTCTTGCGGCCAAATCCGGATCATCCGTGGTAACCGCGCCCCCTTCCCCGCAAGCTCCCAGGTTCTTCCCCGGATAAAAGCTGAAGGCGGCGGCAAGCCCCATCGATCCTGCACGGAACCAGCGTTTCCGCTTGATCGAATAGTATTCGGCGCCGTGGGCCTGGCATGCATCCTCGATCACAATCGCCCCGTTTTCGGCAGCAAGAGTCAGGATCGGATCCATGTCGGCCATCTGTCCGTAAAGATGGACCGGGATAATTGCTTTCACCGGACGCGATGATCTCTTGAAATACTCGCTAAGCGCCTCGGGATCGATCGTGTAGGTTTTTTCATCTATATCGACAAAGTCGAACGCGGCGCCTGCCTGGGTAATAGCCTCAGTAGTTGCTATAAACGTATTGGGTGCGGTCAGGACGAGATCATTGTTCCCGATGCCGGCTGCCATCAACGCGAAACGGAGCGCGTCGGTACCGGTACTGACGGCCACGCTTTCGGATGTTCCGCAGAACCCGGCGAATTCCTTTTCAAAGCTCTCGACTTCCGCCCCTCCAACAAACTGTCCGGAAATGACTATGGAGCGAAACAGTTCGACCATTTCCTCCAGATCCTCCATGTTGGAGGCGACGGCATCAACGAATGGTACTCTCATCGGTCCTCTCTGTTCCCACGTACCGCAGGATCCTGGCCGGATTCCCGGCAACGATGGCATTGGCGGGCACGTCATGGGTGACGACGCTCCCCGCTCCGACGATTGCGTTCTCTCCGATGGTGAGGTTGGACAGTATCGTAGCGCCCGAGCCGATCGAAGCCCCTCGCCGCACGAGAGTCGTTTCCACCTTCCAGTCGGCTTCCCTCTGAATTCTCCCGTCCGTGGTCGCCCTTGGATAGCTGTCGTTGATAAACGCCACGTTATGGCCGACGAAAACGTCGTCTTCGATTTCAACCCCTTCACAGACGAAGGTATGGCTCGAGATCTTGCAGTTCTTCCCAATGATGGCGTTTTTCTGAATCTCGACAAATGCGCCGATTCTGGTATTGTCACCGATCGTGCATCCATAGAGATTGATGAAACGGGACAGGTATACGTTGTCTCCCAACCTGACGTCGGCCGTAACACAGCGGAAGTCGCTCATAAGTAGACGACGCCTCCCTTGTTCTTCAGCGAGGCGTTTGCCGCCTCCAGCATCTGAACAACCCTCAATCCGGCGACGCCGTCGTTGAACGGGGTCCGGTCGTTTTCAATACACTCGAAGAAGTACTGTGTCTCGAGCCGCAATGCCTCCGCCTGTTCCAGCCTTGGGATCCAGACATCTCCCATACGATAGCTGACGAGAATGTCGTAGAGCCCCGCGCCGTCATCAGTGGATACGCCTTTGTCGTAGACCTTGATCTTCTCGTCGGCCTCAAGGTCGTTCCATACCAGCATCTTCTTGCTCCCGCCGATCAATGTCGTCCTCACCTTCACCGGAGAGAGCCAGTTGACGTTGAAGTGTGCGATAACGTTGTCGGCAAAATAGACCATGATGTAGGCAACATCCTCGACACCGTTGACATGCCTCTGTCCTGCGGCGACGACGGCCTCAGGCTTTCTGGGAAGAATGTGCTGCATGATGGAAAGATCGTGGGCGGCAAGGTCCCAGATGACATTTACATCCGATTGAAACAGGCCCAGATTCACTCTCATGGAGTCGTAGTAATAAAGGCGGCCCAGCACATCATTGTCGATAAGTTCTTTGATCTTTCGGACTGCAGGCGTGAACAGAAATGTATGGTCGACCATGATCTTGAGTTGGCTTTCGGCAGCCATCTCGATCAGCTCTTCGGCCTGCGCGGTGCTCTGGGTGAAAGGCTTTTCCACGAACACATGCTTTCCCCTCATAAGCGCCCTTCTGGCGAGTGGATAATGTGTCTGGACCGGCGTGACGATCGCCACGGCATCGATCTCGGGGTCGCCAAGAAGCGTGTCGAAGTCAGTCGTCACCTTGATTTCCGGATGATACTGCTTGGCCCTCTCCAGGGATTTCGGGGCGGTATCGCAGATGCATTTCACGGATCCGAATCTCGCACCCTGGAAGTTTCTGACGATATTGGGACCCCAATAGCCATAACCGACAACACCAATTCCTACCATAACGCTCCCCTCCTTGGAGCCGAAAGGGGGTTGCAAAACATGCTACCGAATCGTTTCACATCCCTTAATAAGCGCCGGCTCCGGAGAGGACAGCGTAAGGAGTCATAGCCATCAACTTGAGATCGAGCCACAGCGACTGCCGCTCTATGTAGCGGATATCCAGTCTAACCATTTCATCAAAGTTGGTCCGGCTTCTGCCATAGACCTGCCACAGGCCCGTAATCCCAGGCTTTGTTTCTATGATCCTTCTTTTGTGCCACGCCAGGTAACAGTCGATCTCATAGGGTATGGGTGGGCGCGGTCCGACGAGAGACATGTCGCCAAGAAGGACATTCACGAATTGCGGCAGTTCATCGTGGCTGGTTTTGCGCAACATTCTTCCGACCGGTGTAACACGCGGATCATCGACTATTTTGTACACCTTCTGCGACCTGCCGGCTTCCTGAATGAGCTTCTTCACGTACTGGCGGTGAATCTCGTGATCGCAGTTCGCATACATTGTCCGGAATTTCAGGCAGTCGAATTCAATGCCGAACTGCCCGATGCGGCGCTGTCTGAAGAGAACGGGACCGTCGGAAGATACTTTTATGAGAACGGCGATGAGTGCCAACAGGGGGGACAGCAGCATAAGCAGCGCGAGACTGAGGGTCACATCGATCGCTCTTTTCGCCCCGTGATACAAAGCTGTCGAAGCATCCCTGTTTATCAGATCGGGATATAGCCGTTCGTCCGATTTCAACTGGGGCCCGGCGGAATCCACCTCCTCTGGGAAGAAGTGAAGTGAAATGTCGATCCGGTCAACACGCGCGGGGCTCATGATTTGTGAGAGCGCCCGTCTCATCTTCGTCAGAATGGCGGCCCTGACCGAATCGCGATCCATCTCCTGCAGCGCAGTGAAGATGACTCCGACTGCAGTCGCTGTTCTATACCAGCCGCACAGATCCGTGTCGCGGGTTTCCGACTGGAGTGCAGCACAGATTTCTTCGCCCCCGGGAGCTCTGTTATCCGTCAGTTTCGATATGTCCGCAATCAGCAGCACGAAAGGATTCCCGGTGCGCTGACTCCTCTTACGTTCCAGACAAAGCATCCGGTTAAAGAGCTGCATATCAAGTATGCGGTTGTCGACGGTTCGGGATTCCAGGGGTTCCGGAAAGAACCAACGAGTAATTCTTGAAATTAGATATTGCATAAAACAACACCCGTAATCAGTTGATCCGGAGGGGAGGAGTCAGATCTCGAGGTAATTCTTGAGGCGTCTGCCCGAAGGAGCACTTTCATCGCCGTACGGATAGGCACCGGTCTCGCCATAGTAACTTGGATCGTATTCGGTGTTGAACATGAGCGGCGGCACGTCATTGAGAACGACGCCGAATACGCGGGCGGGATCAAGGTTTCTCGCCGCTCTTTCAATGCTCGCATAAGAGGTTTTCCCGCTACGTACGACGAGAATCACGCCATCAGAAAAGCCGGCGAGAATGTGCGCATCCGAAATCGGCGAAAGTGGAGGAGCGTCGAGGATAATCGTGTTGAACTCCGATCTCAGGAATTCGATGAAATTCCGCATCTTATCCAGCGACAGGAGTTCGATCGGATCGGATGCGCGGCCGCCCGCAGTCATAAGGTAGAGGTTCTCCAGGCGACGCATATAGCAGAACGATTGAAGGCGGTCATCCTGCAGAAAACCGATTAGTCCTGGCTCGACCGAGGCTCCGACGATATTGTGGAGACTCGGCTTCCTGAAATCGCAGTCGATGATGATGGTTTTGCGTTCTGGATCTCTCGAATACACAGCAGCCAGATTTGCGCAAAGGAGTGACTTTCCCGCCTGGCTGTCGGGGCTGGTTACCGTGATGACTTTGGCGGGCCGTTCGTTTGCGATCGCGGCCATTCTGACCTTGAGCGTCTTGAACTGCTCGCTCACGAAGGAATTCACGTTCAGGAACGACTCCATCTCCCAGCTGACATTACTCAGCGGAATCTGAGGAACGAGTGCGTCGAAGGGGAAACCTTCCCTCCTGACGATGGCCGTCGTGTCTTCGGTCGGCGCATCAACCACTTCAATGAGCTCGAGAGTGTTGAAGACAGAGAGGATTTTCTCCATCTGAGATTCGTCGAGGCCGGTCATGGACTGCACTTCACGCAGCCTGCGCGGATTCTTGAGCAGACCCATGACAGCCAGCTCTTCGGGATACCACGGAAGATGCGACAGGCTCGAGGTGTCCTTCAGCACGACCATCTGGTTCGGGGCGATAGGAAAAGCAGACAGCGTTTTGCGGGCGACCAGCAGAAGGAGATGCGGCAGATCTATTCTCGCCGGAATATAGAACTCCAGGAGCTGTTTCCCGACGGAACGTATTTCGTAGTTCTCCTGCAAAACGTGCATCAGGATCTGGACCGCCTGTTCCTGAACGAGTTCGACGAGTGTGTCGATGTCGATCAGTGACTTCTTGACCGCAATCTGTCCGACGAACATCCGCTGCCGCCGTGCTTCCTTTACGAGTTGTGCAAGGGACGATTCGTTGATGATGCCCGCCTCCTTCATGTAGACGCCGAGGCGAAACTGCGGATTGTTTGAGTTTGCGGCACTGAGCATTCCCTTTTCAAAATGGATGGCAACAATCTGGCTGCCGCACACCAGCGAGAGAACGACATTCTGCTCCCGTTCGTTGATTTCCCGGATCTTTTCGTACAATCGGTCTTTGTTGCGCATCATTACCCCTGCATTGTCCGGATCAGCGGATCCAGCACTTTCAGCAGATGAGACTGGTTGAGATAAAGATGGTAGAGCCCCCATCCGTACGCCCCAGCACCGAGCAGGACAAGTGCAGCATATCTGAGCCTCGCTCTGCGCACTTGAGAAGAGAGCCACTCCGACTCGATCCTTGGGATCTCGACAAGAACAGGCACACTGAAAATTCTTTCAAGTTCCGCGCTGGTGAAGATCTTCCTCTTGGAAAGATCGACGATAACGCCTGCGAGAAGCGCCAGCGCGAGGCTGACACCGGCTCCGGCCATCCTGACTCCAAACCTGTCGGGTGCGACAGGGTCGGTCGGCAAGTGAGCAGGATCTATAATGGTGAACTTGGCGCTCTGGTCCTTGCTTTCAAGGCTCTCGGCCAGCATCGCCTGATCGAGCTTGGTCCGCAGTTCTTCAGCCTGCCGCGCAAGTTCCGCGTTGGCCCGCTCAGTAGCGGCAATCTCCTGCTCAACCCGGGGAGTGTTCTGCACCCGCCGGGTGACGGCCGCGATTTCGTTATCGATCACGCGCTTTTCGCGTTCCCGGATTTCGATTTCGGTCTTTACCTGGTTCAGTTGCGCGACCAGGCTCTGGTAAAGAGGATTGACAACGGTAGCAGCCCTTGCCAATCGCCTTTCCGACTGGTACAGCGATTCGAGATCTTCGGGAGGTATGGTTTTGCGCAGCAGTTCAAGTTCGGCCTTGAGCCTGACGACATCCGGATGCCTGCTTGTCGCCTTTGCCTCGAGATCCTTGTATTCCTGGCTCTTCTTGAGGTAGACATCGAGCAGCGGATTCCGCTCCCGCATCGCGGTCACCCTCGAATCTTCGAAAGGTATCTCGGCCGGGGTTTGAGAGATCTGCTGTTCGAGATTGAGCCTTAGAGTCGTTTCACGGTCCAACGCTTCCATGTTGGCCGTTTTCTGCTGCTGAAGCCGGTCGAGCGTGCGCAGATTGGCTTCGAGCTGCGATGGGAGTTCGTCGCCGTAGCGCTGTTTCAGCGCCTTCAGCTTCTCGCTCGACTCGTGCAGGCGCTGCATGACTTTGGCGAGTTCGTTCTTGAGAAATGTGGTAGTACCGACAACCTGGACTGTCCGCGTCCGGTTCTCATGGGCGATGAAGAGCGATGCCAGCCGCGCCGTGATATCCCTGGCCAGTTCCGGGCTGTGATCGCGGAAGCGAATCCTCAGATGCGTGACAGGGCTCGCAGGGTTGCGCGGCGCTCTTTCCGACATCAGTTCTATTTCAAGGTTGTTACGCATCCGTTCCACTTTCTTCTCTTCGCTCAGGCCCGTATAGGCATCCAGCCGGCTTTCAAACTCGCTGACGATTCCGGCCAGATTGCTGCGGCTCAGAATGGTCTCCTGCATGGCGGTCACGCGCTCTTCCGCGCTGCGGCTCGAGATTTCCTTAACGAATTCCGACGAGACTTCTCCCGGCTGGAAGAGTATCAGTGATTCGGACACGTAGATATTCGGGATGATTTCCGCCACAAGCATCGCGAAGCTTCCGAATGCCAGAAGCGTCAGGGAGATTACCCATTTCCTTCGAACGATCAGAGCCAGGTAATCACGTGGCGTGGATAATCGGGACTTCTGCATGCTGTTCATAGCTCAGCTCTCCACAATTCGGGAGCACGAAACCGCACCGACATGTATACGCGTTTGAATTCCTGATCAAGCGGATTGCCGTAGGAATTGCGCCGGTAGGAGCCGCCCCAGGTCAGAAAGAAATACCGGCTCACAGGATAAGACAGGTCCAGCGAACCGTAGATGCCGTGGTAGTCATTGAGGCTGCTTGCCTCGCTCCGGCCGATGAATCCGGCGGCACTTGCCGCTACGGAGAACTTGCTCCCGAGCGGAGAAAATATCGAGAGGCCGACGGTGTGCAACTCCGAGAGCGAACTCAGGCCCGAGCTGTCGCCGGGAGAGTGGTAATAAGATGCGGTAAGGCGGCTGGACCGGATCGTCCGTCTGACTTCAACCGAGGCGACATACCCGTACGTCGTCTCGCCCGTCTGGTCGAATGAAATGAAAGCAGGCCCCCCTTCCACTCGCATCTGCAGATAGGGGCTGAAGCTGCGGGTGAGTCCGACAACGGCAGCCTGGGTTGTTCCCGTTCCGAACCGGCGGTAGTCGTTCTGGATAAATCCGTACTGCACGTCGACGCTGTCGTAGGGATTGAGCCGATACCCGTAACCCGCAGTCAGTTCGCTCCTTGTCTGATCAAGGAGAAGACCCAGCGGCTGGTCGTTGTTCAGGTATCTCAGCGACATGGCGGAAGCTTCCGCAATGATGTACGACCGGTAGTTCATGTTGATTTCCGCCGCGACAGTTCCGCGAAACGTGCGGCGTGTGCTTCTCGCACTCGAAGGTTGAAACACGAACCTGAATGAATCCGGCGCCCCGCCGGAACCCTGCAGCACGTCGACAGTCGTGTAATCGGGTGCATTCAGGAACGACCCTCCGAACCGCAGTTTCAGAGCGCGGCCGAGGCTCGCGGTAAAGCCCGCCCTCGCGGAGTGAGACAGTGTATTCAGACTCTGCTCGCCTCCATACCGCTCGGCCAGGGCCATATAATACAGATTGATCTGAGTCGTACTCCCGGTCGCCCTGACATCAACCGCAGGGTAGAAGCCGTAGAAGGGGACTATATCCCGCTCCAGGACGGCGGATGAGAATGTACCCTGGTTGGTGCCGCCAAAAGCAAAGTCGTAACTGTTGCCGACGATGAATCTGCGTTGAGCTTCTGCAGTCGCTGCCGCGGCCGTCAGTAGCAAACAGAAGGCCAGCAGTCTGAAGTAAACCATTCCGTCTCCCGCTCCCCGTCAGGGCACCACGACCACATCCCCGGAACTGAGAACGATGTTCTCCTCAGGTTTCCGGCCCCGCGTCACCTCGCGATAGTCAAACGGCATGACATAGTTCTTGCCGTTGTTGCTTCGCAAAATCGTGATCTCGGCCTGTTTTGCAAAATCCTGGAACCCTCCTGCCAGCGATAGCGCCTGAAGCACGGTTATCGGTTTCTCGGTCAGGATGCTGCCGGGCTTTTGCACCTTGCCCACAACAAACACTTTGTAACTCTGAATGTTGTCCACGATGACGGTGACATTGGGGCTGGTCAGATATTCCTTGAGTTTTCCTTCTATCCTGCTTTTGAGTTCTCCGGGGCTGCTTCCGGCAGCCTGCATATCCTGCACCAGCGGGAAGGATATCTTTCCATCGGGCCTGACCAGCACTTTGCGCGTCAGATCAGGCTCCTTCCAGACGAAGATTTCCAGAGTGTCATTCGGCTGGATGATATAGGTCGAGTCGTCCGCTGCCGGATCATTACTCAGTTTCTGCTGGCCGGCTGCAACGCCGCCCCCCAGCAGGAACAAGGCCAGAACCAGCATGGCGCTTCGGGGCTTTCGCTCCAGAAAAATGCGGTAACGATTCATCGTTTTCTCCCAAAGACTCTATCTATGCAATACAGCTTCGCCCTCTCAGTCACAGGCTTCGTTCCCTTCTGTAGACTGTTGCCGAAGCTAGACGATTCCCGAAGCACTCCGTGAAAGAGCCGTCATTGGAATCGAGGGGGGAGGAGGAAGTCGCGTCGCGGCACCCGAGATCACCGGCACGCGCAATGGTCTGCGCTTTTTATGCTACCCCGTATGGGAGGAAAGTCCATGGCACGGCGGTAGGGGATGTTCTAGAACTCATGTGCCGAATGAGAGGGAAACCGACGTAGCAAATTAGAAACATTCTCAGTGTTCACTCGGGGGCGAATCGGTAGTTGAAGAAACAGGCAGCCAGGAGCGTTTGCATGCATGGGGCTTCGCGCGCCTCGCAGCGCACAACAGGACCGCAGCAGAACAACGATGCGGCAACTCCACCGGTCATTTCCGGAGGAAAGGCTATTTGCATTTCCAGTATGGTCCTGGGAGCAATCGTATACTCGGCCTGAAACAGGACTCCGGAGCGGCTAATGTCGACAGTAAATCCGCGTCGCCATGGAACCGCCCCACTCTCCCGATAGCGGAAGGGAGTCCTGATCGGGAAACGGGCGGGTCTGATGGTGACCTCGTCCGGATTGTGCCTGCGCCCCGGTTCCGAATTGATGTTTTTGGATGAAGAGACTTTCACACGCACTCCAGAATTTTCACAGAACCGTAGCATTCCGGCCGGAGTCCGGCAATGGCACGGAAGTGTGGCGAGCACGCACTGCCGCGGGAGACTGCAGTAATCAGTTATGCACTGGCTGCCTCGAATTGATGATTCGCCGATGCATGGCGAATACCGCCAGTTCAAGACGGTTCGAGACCCCTACTTTCTGAAATATGCTCGTCAGATGGTGTTTGACGGTCTGCTCCGCGATGGACAATTTTTCGGCAATGTACTTGTTTGTACACCCCTCGGCGACCTCGGCAATTATTTCGAGTTCACGAGGAGTAAGGCTGAACTGAGACGGGCGCTGTTCACTCCGGACGGCGACGCCGTTGCGCAGCGCTTCCACGAGATCTCCAACGACCTTGCGCCCTATCCAATACTCTCCGGAGGCAACCGTCCGGATGCTCTTGAACAGTATCTGAGGACTGGCTTCTTTCAGCACCACTCCACGTGCACCCAGCTTGAGGGCTTCCACAGTACCGGCAGCATCCATCGATTCAGCCAGGATGAGGACCGGAGCAGTCACGCCCAATTCCCTGAACCGGTGCAACAGGTCCATCGCCGAAAAACGAGGGAGCTCGAGATCCAGCAGAACCACCTGCGGCTTCAGCAGAAGAGCTTTCTCGAGCGCATCCTGTCCGTCGGACGCTTCTCCGACTATCGCCAGCCCCGGTTCACGTTCGAAAAGAGTGTGGAGGGCCTCACGACAGATTGCATGTTCATCCGCAATCAGAATCCCAATCCGTTCGTCATTCCTCATTTCGTGCAGAATCTCCATCTCGCCCCAAACTGCGAGTCAGGCCATGATGTATGGCGAAAAGCGCAAGCTCGAGACGATTATAAACTCCCACTTTGTTGAAGATGTTCGAGAGGTGATGTTTTACGGTGTCCTCGCTGATTGTAAGCCTGTCGGCGATCTCCCTATTGGAATATCCCGACACGACCTCCTGAACCACCTCGAGTTCCCTGGCGGTCAGGTTGAATACCTTCGGCTGTACAGGCTGAATATGTCCCGCCGCGCGGTTAACCGCCGTCCGGCGGTCCGCCGTTGCCGCATCGCCGACCCAGTATTGTCCCTGGGCGAGATTCCGGATGCCCTGTATCAACATGTCGCTGCCGGAATTCTTCAGGACCAGTCCGCCCGCGCCCTCTCGCAAAGCTTCGGCGGGATCCACATGTTCCGCTCCCGAGCTGAGAAGCAGCGTGCGTGTTTTGTCAAACAGCATCCTCAGACCGCCGAGTTGCCCGTCTTTCGCCAATCCCCGCAGCGGCCAATCCAGAAGCAGGACGTCGGGGTTTGTCTCCTCTATCAGTTTCACCGTCTCTGCCGCTTCACCGGCCTCGCCGACAATTCTCAGGTCCGGCTCACGGCTCAGCAGATTCCTGAGTCCGGTTCTGAAAATTGTGTGGGTGCTGGCCAGGAAGATACCAATCGCCGCTGAATACTCCTGATACATACAGTCCACTCTCCCGCTATCCCGAGTCTTCTGCTCGGGAAAACCTGGTGAAAAACAATCACACATTAGAGACCTGAAGGCCGTTCTTCCGTGCGATCACTCGAAGTGCGTCAAGCCCTGTCACTCAATCTGCGAATTGATTCGGGGGAATAACACCGCTTGGGTTGATGCAGAAAAAGCACATGGCCGGTCCGGCAATATTCTCCAGTAAAAACAACAGTTACAGGAATTGCTCAGGCGCCGTTTCATGGTTACCCGCTGATTAATCCGGGCAAGGAGGGGATTGTTTAAAAGAATCCTTTAGTAGATACGGTTTGTCAATACCGATAATCAGCGGACCAACTACCCCAGCTATGGTAGAAGTCTGCAGGAAGGATGTGAAAGGGTTGTATGGCCCTGGAGCCGGTCAGATATAGTGTTTTCTGACCGCGTACTGGACAAGCTCAGCCGTCTTACGGATATTCAGCTTGCTCATCATATTCGCTCTGTGTCTTTCGACAGTCCTCACACTGATGCAGAGGAGATCGCCGATCTCCTTGTTCGACTTTCCCTCGGCTATCAACTTGAGGATTTCTCTCTGTCTCACGGTGAGCGCTTCAACCACATGGAAGTCGTCTTCGCCGCGGCGCAGCCGTGCCCAGTTCTGCATCGACTGGTCCGCCAGTCCGGGGGAAATATAGATTTTTCCGCTCTGAATACTTTCGATTGCCGAGAACAGCTCCTTCTCCGCGTCCTCCTTCAGGAGGTACCCATCGGCACCAGCCGATATCGCCTGATATAGATACTCCTCTTCCTTGTGCATGGTGAGCATCAGGACTTTAACGTCGGGACGGACATGCCGGATTTCGGGGATGGCCTCAATCCCTCTGAGGTGGGGCATCGAAACGTCGAGTATAACCAGATTAGGATCGACTCGATTGAGAATGCTCAGGAGCTCCAGGCCGTCGCCCACTTCGCCGGCTATTTCGAGATCTGTCTTTTCCTCGAGAATTCGCCTCAAACCCCTTCGCACCAGAATGTGATCATCAGCCAGAATCACTCGATATGGTTTACCCATCTAATCACCGATTCGAAATACTTTGGAGAAAATCTACTCTCGTGTTTCAAACTCCATCAGAGCAGAATGTCGCGTAGCTCATGGACTACAATCCCACCAAACCCGGTCATTGTCAACACCGGAAAGACGCCTTGTGTACACACCGTTTACGGCAACTCCGGGCCAATCGGATCTGATGTCCCCGGGAGCACGCAGGACGAACCAGGAGCTCCCGTCTGACGACCGGAGCCCCAGTTGTTCGCAGTAGGCTTATAGCAGGTTTTCTAAGGCAGGGGCGCTCCTGTCCAAGAACAGGAACGTCGACTTCTGAGGTAGGCTGTTTGCTCGCGCTTCGTAAGAACTCTTTGACTTTTTCAGCGTGGGGACTCTCCACGTGCCCGGTCCCCCCCTACACAACCACGCACAGGAGGCAGCCCCCACACCTTTTGGCGGCCTGCTGGTCTCGCGGCCGCTCGTTCCTTAGGGTTTGCCGTGACCAGCCACCCTTTTCCACCATCTTTCGCGTCTCACGGATTTCCCGATCTGGGCTTCAGACGCTGATTGTTATTAAACAGGGTCTACCAGAGACGGACAATCAGCTTAACTACTCAATAAGGCTTGCGTGGTTGTATCCAAAACGAGGTTGAGTAAAACTACACATGAAATGCAAAACCGCTGTTGCCAGGTCCTCGATCATAATAGTAGGATTTCCTGAACCCGAAATTCAGTTTGGAAGAAGGATGATGAAGAATAATGATTATCTCAAGGTGGCTTACAGTCTATTCGAGGAGGCATACCAGCTGCAGATGCAGGGACTGCTCGAGTCGGCTATTGAGCTTTACCTGCAATCAATAGATGCGTATCCGACTGCGGAGGCCTACACATTCCTCGGCTGGTCATACAGTTTTCAGGGAAAGCTGGACCAGGCCATCGAGGAGTGCAAGAAGGCCATCGAGATAGATCCGGATTTCGGCAATCCCTACAATGACATAGGGGCCTATCTCATCCAGAAGAAGCAGTACGAGGAAGCGATTCCCTGGCTGCGCAAAGCCGCAGGAGCCAAACGCTACCAGCACTACCATTACGCGCACTACAATCTCGCCCGCGCCTACATCGCACTCGAGCAGTTCAACAACGCCAGGAGAGAATTCGAGAATGCCCTGAAAATAGCTCCCGAGTACGATATCGCACGCGATGCTCTCGCAGTCCTGAAGCAGCGGATTCAATAACCGCTACAGCTTGGCCGCCAGACGTGTCAGCCGTCGCTGGAGAGCGGCATACCGGCGCTGGTACTCCTTTAGGGTTATGCGCCGGGCGTGAAAGGCTTCGCGCAGTTTTGCCAGCGCCTGCCGGGAGAAAGCCAGCGCCTTCCCCGGAAGGCGAGCCTTGTGCTCATAGTAGATTGCAAGCTGCTCGCATGCCCTGAACCCTTCGCGGGAATCGTTAGAGAGTTCCAGCCAGAGAGCGTTTGCGCGCTCAAAATCACAGCCGCGCTTTGCCAGGAAAGCAAGTTCTCTCCGGGCGGCACGCTCGGCATCCGCCGGCAGTCCGCTTTCAAGCGCTTTCTCGTATACTCTGCGGGCAAGGCGTTCCTCTCCGCCGGATTTCTGCAGCATGCGCGAAATGCCGAACAGTTCGCTCCCGCGGCAGCCGCATTCTTCCGGTTCGGACAGTATCGTGTTCAGGTGCACCAGGAGAGAGCCGAGTCCGCAAAGATCCATTCGGTTGTGGTGAAACACCTCTGCAATCGCCCGGGGCCCGGCGCCACGCAGAAAATCGAAGTATATCTGCGGAATAGACTCAGAGGGAATGTCCGGTCCGCGGTCCAGTTTCAGGATCTGACGCTCCAGCCGCGTCAATGCCACAGATCCAAGCTGCGGCCGCCACAGACGCCTGGCAGGATGCAGCAGGTCGATGTGGGCGATCGGTTCCCGGATCCGGATTCGTGAGATTCTGAACCGCGTCTGCAGAAGGGGCCAGTCGAAGCTTTTCCCATTGAACGTGACAAGGACACGGTCACGGGCAAAATGCGATTCAAGATCGAGCAAGAGCGACGGCTCTTCCCCATGATTCCGCATGAAGAGCTGCTCAACCACGAAACTGTCCTGTTCCCACCACGCGATTCCGACCAGAAAAGCGTATGTGCCGGTCCCGCCGGCAAGTCCGGTTGTCTCGGTATCCAGCAACAGCCACCCGGACAGATCCGGGGAAACCGCCGAAGTGTTATAGCAGATCAGCCGGAGAGCGCGCGGACTGATCACTTCCGGCTGCGGCGACCGAAAGCGACGGCGTACCCGCACGTGTGACCCGAATTGGGTGAAACGCAACTCGCCTCCGAGCAGCTGAATCAGCGTGTCGGGACAGGCATCTGCAACGTCTGTTGCGGTTCTGCTGATCGTCGATACCGGGCGCAGGGCAGCTATGCGGGACAACCGGTCTGCTAACGAATCCATCCTACCTCCATCACGCCTGAGAACAACTCATCGTACCTACCGGCGACAGCTTGGCAAGAATCGCGAGCGCCACCTCTTTGGTGCGTTCACCGGCTTCACCGGCAGGACCCACACAGGACGGGCACCCCTTTTCACACGTGCAGCCTTCGATCATCTCGCGCGTCCTCGCCAGAAGCAGATCGTACATTTCAAAGAGCGGCCGGCTGAGCCCTATGCCGCAGGGATAGGCATCGTAAAGATACAGGGTCGGCTCGAACAACTCCGCCTCTTCAGCGTTGTCGGGCATCCGCTCTCCAATAGTCGCGCCGAGATCCATCCGGTCGCACATCAACAGAAGGCTGGCCACAGACTCAAGGGCGTACAGGAGTCCGAAAAGGCCGTCCTGCCGTTCCGATATCGAGTAAGGAAGAGATTCAGTCAGTTCCCTGTCGAGCGTGATCCAGCAGGCGGTCGTATGCATTTCGTTCTCGGGCAATTCGAGCTTGCCTGAACCAACGTTTTCCAAAGTGTAAAACTTTATCTTCTTGAACCCGACTACCTGAGAACGGATCTGCACGTCTCCGTACGCCTTGATTGCAGGCCCGGGGATGGCAGCCGCTTCCTCAACCTCGAGCTTCTTCACCTGCGTGTACCGGATCGCCTGGGTGAAGTAGTCGACCGCGACGCGCCTGACGTAGGCCTTGCGCTGCTCGAACTCCAACCGCTCGACGTGGTATTGCTGCGCGCCGTGAATGTAGATCGCCTTGGGGTGAACCGTCGTGAGTGCGCTTGTGAAATCGACTTCTCCGATGACTTCCGGCTCTACGGTTTCGTCGATGATGACGAAGTTGTCGGACGAAACGGAGCGAAGGCTTACGGTATCGGCCGGGTAGGCTTCCTGCGTCCAGTACCAGAATTCTCCGCTCTTATGTAGATAGCCCGATTCCGCCAGACGCTCGCATATGATCTGAAGGTCGACGCCGCCGAAACTCTCGCCGTTTTGCAGCGGCAGTTCAAACGCAGCGCACTTGAGATGGTTGATCAGAATTTCCAGGTTGTCAGGCTGAATGTAGACATGTTCAGGAGATTCGCTGAAGAAGTACTCCGGATGCTTGACGATGAATTGGTCAAGCGGGCGTGACGACGCCACCATGACGGCATACGAGGCCCCCGTGCGACGCCCGGCACGGCCGGCTCGCTGCCATGTGGAGGCAATGGTCCCCGGATATCCGGCCATGACGGCAACGTCGAGCGATCCGATATCTATCCCCAGCTCAAGGGCATTTGTCGCCACCACAGCGCGGATGCTGCCGTTGCGCAGTCCCTGCTCGATCTCACGCCGCTCGAGAGGAAGATAGCCTCCCCTGTATCCCTTCACGATCTCGGGAGAGCCGGGAAGGGGAGGGTTATCCTGCTTCAGATACGTGAGCAGCACCTCAGTATGGAGACGGCTGTTTGCGAAAACGATCGTCTGGAAACCCCGTTTCACGAATTTGCGGGCTATACGCCACGTCTCGTTGATATAACTGCGGCGGATGCCAAGGAAACGGTTCACAACCGGAGGATTGTAAAAGACAAAACACTTCTCCGCCGAAGGAGCTCCATTCCCCTCCAGCACCGTCACATCCGATCCGGTCAGCCTTTGCGCCAGTTCGCCGGGGTTGGCGATTGTTGCTGAAGAAAAAATGAACTGTGGGTTGCAGCCATAAAAATCCGTAATCCGCTTCAGCCTTCGCAGCACATTCGCCAGGTGGCTACCGAACACTCCGCGGTACGTGTGCAATTCATCGATCACGATGTACCGGAGATTCTCAAAAAGGCGAGTCCATTTCGTGTGATGCGGCAGTATGCCGGCATGCAACATGTCGGGATTGGTCAGGACAATGTGTCCCCGCTGGCGGATTGCCTGCCGGGCATCGGAAGGAGTGTCGCCGTCATACGTAAAGACGCCGAAAGCGTCTCCGAGCCTCTGCCCGACGTCCTGCAACTCCAAAAGCTGGTCCTGCGCAAGAGCCTTTGTGGGAAAAAGGTATAAGGCGCGCGTGTCGGGGTTCTCAACCACCGCATTGAGAACCGGAAGGTTGTAGCAGAGCGTTTTGCCTGACGCCGTGGGAGTCACGATAACTACATCTTTGCCTGCCCGCACCGCCTCGGCTGCTTCCGCCTGATGCAAATACAGACGTTCTATCCCCTTCGCCCTGTAGGCCTGCATCAGTTCAGGACGAATCCATGCCGGCATCTCTTCCCACTGCGCTTCCCGAGCGGGAATGCGATGCACGGCCGTAACGACCTCATTAAGCTGGTCTTTAGGCGCCAGTTCACCAACCAGCTGCTGCACTTCGATCAGGGCAGTTCCGGGCATAGTTCACCTTTTTTTCACCGTGCAGGAGTGTACCACCAAGAACCGTCAGGGAGAACAGTCTATTTCCAGTTTTGCCTGAACTATGCGCTGTTACGTTTGCGGATCTGCTTCTGCCGGTATAAAGCTCGATCCGCCGTGGAGATAAGCTTTTCCAGCGTGAAGGAGTCGGTATTGACGGCAGTACCATAGCTGATGGAGATGCGGATCTCTCCGTCGGATGTAGAAATGGGGTCTGACATCAGCCTGGCTGCGATGTCCTGTGCCCTCTTTTCGAGGGTTTCCTGGCTGCATCCCGGAAGACCTATCAGGAACTCATCGCCGCCGTACCGTCCGACATTGCCGTTTCGTACCGCGTCATGAAGTCTTCGCCCGACCGCTTCAAGTATCTGATCCCCTACCAGATGTCCGTGGGTGTCATTGATTTGCTTGAAGTCGTCAACATCAAGCAGGATGATGCCCATGGGCGCCTGCCCGACTTCCGCAACCCGGCGACCCAGGCGGTCTATGATCTCGCGTTTCACCAGTACGCCGCAGGGGTCTTTCTGCAGGGATGCGATCGTTTCTCTCAGTTCCATCTCCTCGAATATCCGACCTTTCACCGAGTCGAGTTTCGCTTCCAGCGACTCCCAGGAACCTTTGACAATGTACCCGTCGGCGCCTGCCTTGAATGCCATGGTCTCGTTTTCGACGCCGTCGCTGACCGTAAGAAACAGAACATACAGGTGCGGGCCGGTCTTGTACGCCTGGCAACTCTTGATCCATTTGCAGAGCGCGATGCCGTCAAGTTCAGGCATGTGCCAGTCGACGAGAACGATGTTGGGCCGCTTCTCCGATCCCGCCATCTGGATCAATTTCTCGAGCGCTTCCAGGCCGTCGGTTGCTTCCTCAACCTCATATCCCCAGTTCAGCAGCTGGGTGCGGATCATATTTCTTATAATTTTGTTGTCATCGACCAGGAGTATATTCAGTTTCATTCCTTCCCTCTTCACGACGATTAGGGCAGCTGACTGACAAACCATCCTGTCATTCGAAATCCTGGGCAAATATTCGACAGAAAACAGCCATGAGGGGGGCAGCTTCTGCAGCGATTGTATCACTTAATCTCAGTTTGTCAGCAGGCAGCTTTACGCAAAATGGCAGGGGTAAGAAGAGACACAAGGCTGCCCTTGAGAGTTCCGCGGAGGCTCTTCAGTTCGATAGCGCACGCGCCCCCTTTCTTGAGTTCCAGCCCATATTCCGGAGAACCCCAGACAAGTTCACCGGCGATCTCTCCCAAAGAAGGCTGATGACCGACCAGCATAAGGCTCTCGACTCCTTCAAAGCCGCGGATGGCGCTATAGAGGTTTGGGCGTGAACCGGCTGGAGCCAGATCAGCGGAGATCTCCAGCTTCACTTTCCTGTCGAACGCCCGCAGCAAAATCTCTGCGGTCTGCCGCGCCCGTATCAGGGGACTGCAGAGCACCAGATCCGGGACGTAACCCAATCTGCAGATCCCTCGGGCGGCATCCTCCATTTCCCGGATTCCCTTTTCCGTGAGGGGCCGTTCGTCATCCTCCATCCCTGGAGTGCCGTGAGGAAATGCAATAGCGTGTCTGACCAGGTAGAGCAACATTGGTTTCTCCTGTATCTATACCACCCGCAGGATATACTATCAAAAGGAAATGCAGGGTCAGGTGGAGACCGATCACACCGATCACTTCTGAAAGGAATCTGTTCCCGCATGAGTTCACAGCCCAACCTCGTGATGGCAGCCATCGATATCGGATCGAGCGCAATCCGGATGGACATAGCGGAAGTCCATCACGACGGAACGATACGGGTGCTCGACTCCCTGAAAAAGGGGGTTCAGCTCGGCCGCGAGGCTTTCACGGAAGGGCATCTCAGCCAAGAGACGATGAGGGCGGCCTGCGACGTTCTCCGCGATTTCAAGACCGTCATGAACACCTACGGAGTGGTGAGATACCGCGCCGTGGCCACCAGCGCAGTGAGGGAGTCGAGCAACAGCGAAATGTTTCTTGACCGCATGCTGATGAGCACAGGGATGGATATCGAGATAATCGACGGCCCCGAGGAAAGCCGGCTCACCCTGACGGCCGTGATGGATGCAATCAGGAACGAACCGGCCCTGCAAGGAGCCCGGAGCATCATGGTGGAGGTCGGTGGAGGAAGCACGGACGTGGCTCTGTTGCATGGAGGAGAACTGCAGCAGTCCGGCACCTTCCCTCTCGGCTCGATCCGGCTTCGTGCCGGCGTCGCGACCGGGACCGCGAGGCAGGATCAGCAACTTCGCCTTCTCAGGCGGCAGATCAGCAGTCTGCTCTCAAACATCAGGCGGGAAATGGACGTACGAAGTGCCGTCAACTATATCGCCCTCGGCGGCGATGTCCGCTTTGCATCAAGGATACTTAACGGCCACACGAAGGATTCGAGACTGTCGTTCATCCCGAAGGAAGCTTTCTCGGATTTTGTCGATTCTATCTCGCGGCTTAGTGTGGATGGACTGGTGCAGAAATTCTCGATTCCCTACCTTGACGCCGAAACGCTGTCTCCGGCTCTTTTGACTTACCTGCAACTCCTGAAGGAGACTCAGGCACAGCATGTGATTGTCAGTGATGCAAACATACGGGCCGGCATTCTGCAGGATATGGCGCCCTCAGAGCAGGGAAAACGGCTGCAGAAGCTTTCGATGCAGATCCTCTCTGCGGCACGCAGCCTGGGCCGGAAATACCATTTTGACGAGAACCATGCAGAGCGGGTGCGGGATCTCTCGGTTCGGCTCTTCGAAGAGGTGAGAACAGAACAGCGCATGACCGACACACACCGTCTTTATCTGGAGGTGGCGGCCCTTTTGCACGATATAGGCCTTTTTGTCAGCCCGCGCGGCCACCACAAGCACAGCCAGTACCTGATCTCCTCATCCGAGCTTTTCGGCCTCCGCAGGCGCGAACTGGATATCATCGCGAATATCGCCCGCTACCACCGCCGCGCCTTGCCGCAGCGTTCCCATATACCGTATATCTCGCTCGACCGGGATGAACGGATGATCGTCTCGAAGCTTGCCGCAATTCTCAGGGTTGCCAATGCACTGGACAAAGATCATCTGCAGAAGGTGCTTGATTTCAAGATCCAGAGGGAAGGCGACCAGATCGTTCTCTCGGCACGGAACATATCCGATCTGGCCATGGGCAGACTGGCGCTTGCCAGCCGCAGTGCTTTCTTCACGGAGATCTTCGGGAAGAAAGTCGTTCTGAGAGAGGCTGCCAGGACCTGACCATGCGGAGAAGGGGGACCTATCTCAACCGGGAACTCAGCTGGCTTGAATTCAACCGCAGAGTGCTCGAAGAGGCCCACGATCCAAGAAATCCGCTCCTGGAGCGTCTCAGGTTCTTCTGTATCTTCCATTCGAATCTCGACGAGTTCTTCATGGTCCGGATTGCGTCGCTCCAGAACTCCATAGAGCAGGGAGACAACAATCCGGATCCCTCCGGCCTCACGCCGCACCAGCAACTCGAACGCGTGCTTAAAGTAGTGCGAGAGCTTTACGGATCGAGTCATGCCCTCTATTTCGGCGAACTGATACCTTCTCTCGCCGGCCAGGGCCTACATATCCTGGCTCCCGATCAGTACAAGCCTGCCCAGGAAAAGTACCTGGACGAGTATTTCGAAAGGGAGATCTATCCGGTCCTGACCCCAGTGGCCGTCGATGACTCGCACCCTTTTCCATGGCTCCCCGGCCTGACGGTTAATCTTGCAGTGCTGCTGTCCAAGAACCAGGGAGATGACAGGGAAGAACCGCGTCTTGCGATAGTCCAGGTGCCGGGGAGTTTCCCGGGACTTTTCAGGATTCCGGATGCGGGCTCGTTCCAGATGTGCTGGCTTCACGACGCGGTGTGTCGGGGGCTGCCGAGGCTGTTTCCGGGCTACCGGATACTGGAAGTAGCCGGAATACGGGTGACGCGCGATTCCGAGCTCGAGCTGGATGACGAGGAAAGATATGACTATATCGGGATGCTGCGATCGGAGCTGAAGAAGCGCCGCAGAGCAAGGCCGATCCGCCTTGAATACGAAATGATTTCACCCGGATTGCTGAAGAAGATCCAGAAGGCGCTCGAGGTGAGCGATTCCGCTCTCTTCCCTTTGAAGGGACCGCTCGATCCACGCCCGCTTCTCACCATCGTGGATGCCCCGGGGTATGAAAGGCTGCGTTTTCGCCTGCAGCCGCCTCTGCTGCGCCCTGAATTCGCGCAGGAGCGGAGCATCTTCGAGGTCTTGCGTGAACAGGACATATTCCTGCATCACCCGTACGACTCATTCGATCCTGTGGTCAGATTCATTCAGGCCGCGTCCGAAGACCCTGACGTTCTGGCGATAAAACAAACCCTGTATCGCACAAGCGGGAAGGACTCGCCCATAGTCAATCACCTGATCCGTGCGGCGGAAAACGGCAAGCAGGTGACGGTTTTGGTCGAGCTTACCGCCAGGTTTGATGAGGAACGGAACATCAGCTGGGCAAGAGATCTGGAAGAAGCCGGAGCCCACGTGCTGTACGGCCTGGTCGGCTTGAAAGTGCACGCAAAAATCGCCCTGGTCGTGCGCCGCGAACCTTCCGGCATCTGCAGATACGTGCATCTCGGAACGGGAAACTACAACGAACGGACCGCGCGGATTTACACCGATTTCGGACTGTTCACCGCGGCTGAGGAGTTCGGCAGTGATGCATCGGCTTTCTTCAACACGATCACAGGCTTTTCCGAACCGCCGCTGTTCAACCACCTGGTCATGGCACCCGTCGGGATGCGCGAGAGAATCATCCTGCTGATTCGCCGTGAAGCGGACTGGGCTCGCGCCGGGCATCGCTCGGAGATTCTCGGCAAAATGAACTCGCTTGTTGACCCACAGATAATCCAGGAGCTGTACGACGCAAGCAAGGCTGGTGTTCAGATCAGGTTGAATGTAAGAGGGATCTGCTGCCTGAGACCTGGAGTCACCGGACTGAGCGAGAACATACAGGTTGTTTCGATTCTCGACAGGTATCTGGAACACAGTCGTGGATTTGTATTCAGCAACGGAGGTGATCCCGAGGTCTACCTGTCGAGCGCGGACTGGATGCCCAGGAACCTCGATCGACGTGTCGAGTTGATGTTCCCGGTCCAGCAGCAGAATCTGAAAGAGAGAATCGTGCATGCAATACGCTCGCAGATGGCGGATAATCAAAAGGCCCGTAGGCTCAGACCGGATGGAAAATATGAAAGAGTCGCGGCCGGCAGGGCCGATCCGCTCAGGGTTCAGGAGTATCTCTATCAGGTTGCAGTTGCCGAACGGGAGCGGGTCAGGGCCCTGACACCGGTACGGTTCGTACCTATTGAAGGAGCCGATTGATGAACCCGGAGACCGCTGCCCCACGCGATTTGTCTGAGGTGGTGCTAGGAGTTGATATCGGCGGCACCAATACAAAATTCGGTTATGTCGACCGCAATGGAAGGTGCATCGCCAAATCGGCAATGCCGACCTGTTCGGACCAGCCGCCCGGCGTTTTCTTCTCGAGGCTGAAGGATCATTCCGATCTTCTGCGGAAATCGCTCCCCGGCAGGATCGAACTGGCGGGAATAGGAATCGGAGCGCCCAACGCCAACTACCGCAGGGCGACTATTGAGCATCCCCCCAACATCAGCTGGGAGTACGTCGATGTACGTTCCGAACTCGAGAAGCATTATTCCATTCCGGTGGCGGTTACCAACGATGCCAATGCCGCGGCGCTCGGCGAAATGCTTTTTGGCGCAGCGAAAGGAATGAAGGATTTCATCATTATCACGCTGGGAACGGGACTCGGAAGCGGAATAGTGACAAACGGCGAGCTCGTCTATGGGGCAGACGGCTTTGCAGGAGAGATCGGCCATACTGTTGTGGATCCAAAGGGACGACAATGCGGTTGCGGCAAACTCGGATGTCTCGAAACGTATTGTTCCGCGACCGGCCTTTGCCGTACCGTGCAGGAGCTGATCTGCAACTCCACGGAACCGAGCAGGCTCCGTCATATCAGCTTCCATGAACTTGACGCCCGCATGGTCTCGGATGCAGCCATGAACGGCGACACTCTGGCGCTGAAAGCATTCGACATCACCGGCAGTATACTCGGCATGAAACTCGCCGATTCCGTGGCGCACCTGAGTCCGGAAGCAATCATCCTCTTCGGCGGCCTTGCAGCCGCGGGAGACCTCATTTTCAAGCCGACAAGGCTGTCGCTCGAACAGCACCTTTTCCCCGTTTTCAGGAATAAGGTAAAGCTGCTGAATTCATCGCTGGATGAGGCCGACGCTGCCGTACTTGGAGCCGGCGCCCTGATCTGGAACCTTCTGACCCGGAGATAAACTTCATGGTGATCCGTACCAGCTACCATAATCACACAACCTGGAGTGACGGAACCGCCACACTCGACGAGATGATCGCAGCAGCACGCAGTCAGGGGATGGCGGAGTTCGGGATCTCCGACCATTTCGTTCTGGCTCCGGACAACAAGCGTCGCAGCTGGGCTATGGATCACGAATTTATCGGTGAGTATGTACGGCGGGTCACACACGCAAAGGAGAACACCCCTGACCTCACGATCAGGCTCGGCCTGGAAGTCGACTATTTCCCGCAGACTTTCGACCGGGTCAGCGAGATACTGTCGAACTACCGGTTCGATTATCTTATCTTATCAGTGCATTTCGTCGGGGACGTCCCGATCGATTATGAGGCCGGCATCTGGGAGCGGCTGTCACAACAGGAGCAGGACAGCATCTGGCGTCGATACTGGGAGCTGCTTCGTGCAGCGGCCAAGACGCGCTTCTTCGATTTCGCCGGGCATTTCGATCTGCCGAAGAAGTTCGGTTTCTTCCCATCTGTCGATCTGACTGATGAAGCCCTTGCCGCTCTCGACAGCATCGCAGCTTCAGATATGGCAATCGAAATCAACACCGCCGGCTGGAATAAGCCGGTTCAGCAGCCATACCCCTCGCTCTTCTATCTGAAGGAAGCTTGCAAGCGCGGAATTCCGTTGTTGATCAACGCCGACGCCCATTCGGCAGACAATGTCGCCCGCAATCTCGATCGCGGGCGCGAACTCGCCGAAGCGGCCGGATACCGCGAAGTGGTCGCCTACCAGAACAGGAAGCGCCTTACCATCCCGCTCCGCTGACAAGAGACCCGTCGGGCCATTCGCATATTTATGCAAGACGTCGAGGAGATATTCACACAGGACAGGAGATCGTGGGCGGGGCCGGGATGCACGCAGCACCCGGCCCCGTGATTGCTGGTCTTATGCCTTGCCGAGAGCCTTGAGAACCCTGTCAGGGGTTGCCGGAGGATCGACCCATTTACCGATTGCGTTGTGGATGGCCATTATCACCAGATGAGTGTTTGCCAGCGAATGGCTGATGCCGCTGCCGCCATAGCATGCATTGCTGCCGCGCGTCTCCAGAAGTTCGAGATCAACTTCCGGCATGTCAAGCATGCTGACCTTCTTGTACTCAATCATGTTCGTGCTGAGTCTCACTCCGGTCTGTTTGTCGAAGATGAACTCTTCCTGCAGCTGGCACCCTGCGGAAAAATCCATCACCTGGTCGATCTGGCTTTCGAGTGAGGTGCGCCGCATGACTTTACCCGGATCGGCAACGACGCCGAACCGGAGTACCTCAACTTCTCCGGTTTCTGTATCGACCGCGACCTCACACGCAGCCACGTTCATGACATCCAGCACTTTGCCGCGCTGTGTCCAGACCGCCGCGGGAGGCCTTCCGGAATACGTCGCAAACAGATTTGCACGAACCGCCTGTGCCAGCGGGAGCCCTTTGCCGGGATCGGCTTTTACGACAACCTTGCCGTCCTTC